>Ga0302046_10000322_pt1 | contig 50372 bp, 50 predicted proteins | sample RVTome_11_FD_200261 | JGI IMG/M metagenome (GOLD analysis project Ga0302046, IMG submission 200261) | Soil microbial communities from uranium-contaminated site in the Upper Colorado River Basin, Wyoming, United States - RVT147D111 (version 2) ...
GGCCGACCCTCATGTCAAGCACGAACAACAATGCGGGGGGTGATCTCGTCCGATCGGCAGAGGAACACGGGAGTGTGCAATGCCGGGGACCATCATCTGCGGCCCGGGCCGGGCGAGCCGCCGGCCGGGCCGACCCCTGATGTCGCTCGCCGCGCTGGGCCTGGTTGCCGGGCTCGCCGCGGGCTGCGGGTCCGCATCGACGCCGCTCGAGCAGTACCAGAACTGCATCCGCTGCGGCTACGACTTCAGCCAGCCGATCCCGACCGCCGCCGCGGCGCTGCGCCGCGCCGGCCGGCCCGCGCCGGGGGTGGTCGCCTATGGGCCCAATGATCTAATCTGAGCGCCGGTGGGGCTTTCCTTTCGGGCCTCGTGCGACCCACGGGCGACTGGCGAGACGTTTGCCTCAGTGAGCGAGCCGCGGAACATCGAGCCTGAAAAGCCGGGCGGCCGGCGCGCCATGGCCCGCCGCGTGGGCGTATGGCTGATCTTCCTGCCGGTGCTGCTCGGGTTGCTGCTGCTCGTCTACCTCTTCGTCTCCGCCGGCGCCGCGCTGCTGGAGCGCTCCTGAAGGCCGGTGATGCCAACAGATCGGAAAATGCTTTGGGATCAGGATCCATAAACCGACCGAAAAACCCGGGTGACGACGTCGAGCCCAGGACGGACCTCAATCAGCCGGTCGGTGGCTTGCCGGTGTAAACCGCCAATTGAGCGTCGAAAGCCCGCTTGTAGGCGGGCCGCGCTTCGCCGCGGGCGACATAGGCGGCCAGGTTCGGATATTCGTCCGGAATGCCCGATGATTTCAACCTGAGCAGCACCGACACCATCATCAGGTCGCCCGCGCTGAACGCACCATCGAGCCAGTCGGTATCGCCCAGGCGACCGGAAAGTTGGTCCAGCCGGTCGCGGACGCGACCATCGACCAGCGGCAGGCGCTCCGCATACCACGTCTTGTCGCCCTCCAGGAGCCTGGCGTTTTCGCGTTCCAGGATCGGCGGCTCCACCGTGTTGAGCGCGGCAAACATCCAAGTGGTCGCGCGTGCCCGGGCATTGGCATCGTCCGGCAGCAGCCCCGCATGGCGCTCGGCGATATGGAACACGATCGCCCCTGTCTCGAACAGGGCGAGATCGCCTTCCTCATAGGTCGGAATCTGGCCGAAAGGATGAAACACCCGATGCGCGGGTTGCTTCATCGTACGGAACGAAACAAGGCGAACCTCGTAGGGCTGGCCCACTTCTTCAAGCGCCCAGCGAACGCGCGTATCACGCGCCAGTCCCTTGCCGCCATCAGGTGACCGTTCAAAGGCGGTAATGGTGATGGTCATCGTGAGGCTCCTCCTTGGCGAAAATCATCGGCTGCGGGGCTGGCAAGCTGTCAAGGCAAACTCACCGGGATTGAAGACGATCCCGTTGCGTGTCCGGATTGTCCGCATTGCAGACCGTTGCAAGCTCAAATTCCATCTGACGCGATATCGTGATTCAAGCGCGGCAGGAGGACCTGCTCTATTACCAAATAGTTCGATCGGATCGCATTTGGGCCGGGTCAATTTTTGATCCGGCCCAAATGCGATCCGGAATGGTCTTGCGATGGCGGGATGCACCCGCGGTCCATGGCCCCCACAAGACGCTCGACAACCGGTTCGTTCGCTGGTCCCGCATGGGCATCTTCGACCGAATCTTCGCCAACCTTGCGGCCGAGAGCGGCCCGCCCGACCGCGTGATGGCGTGATGATCCACGGCACGCATCTTAAGGCGCATCGGACGGCCGCCAGCCTGCTCAAAAGGAGGATTCACCCCGTCCCATCGGCGGCACGAAAGGCGGGCTGAACTCCAAGCTGGACGCGGTTTGCGATAGCGCCGGACGCGGCATCACGCCTTGCATACCACCGCGAGCCAAGCGCCGGTTGCCCGCAACATACTGCAGGACTTTGTATCGACGGCGCCACAAGGTCGAGAGCATGTTCGCAGAGCTAAAAGACCGGCGGCGTATCGCAATGCGCCGCGGCCGCTGCGCCCACACAGCCTTCAGCGCCATCTGCGTCGCGGCAACCGTCGTCTTTTGGCCCGGTCGATGCGTCCTGACCTTAGCGCGACCGCGCGGCCCCGCGCCTCGACCCGCTGAAAGTCTTGGTGTTGGCGTTGCCGCGGGCGCTGGAGATCGTCCCCGGCCCGCGATCGAACTGCCCCGGGCGGGGCTTCTGCTCGGGCGTCTCGGCCTTCGGGCCGGCCTCGCGCTTCTTGCCCTTGGCGGCCGCTTTCGCTTTGGCCCGTTGGCGGGCCCTGGATTTCGTCATGAGGTCTTCTTTCCAACTGCTCTGTCGGGGCACGCCCCCGGGGTGCTTGCGCCGACCCGGCGCGCCGGTCCTTGCAGATAGTGACGGGCAGCGCGAGATCAACCGGAACGCCCCGATATCCGGGGAATTATCAGGCATTTGCTCCATCGGCCTTACCTCCGGCGCGCTCGCGGCGTATCATCGCAACCGACCCATCGGCCGGCCCCGCGCGGCCGCCCGCGAGCGAACCGGGAGCGCCCATGGAAACCGCCGCCGGCCAATCCTCGGCCGCCAATGCGCCGACCGTCGCGGAGCTATCCGCGCGCGCCCTGCCGCTGGTGGCCGAAATCGCCGCCCGCGCCGCCGCGTGCGAGGCCGACTGCCGGGTGCCCGAGGAAAGCGTCGCCGCCTTCAAGGCGACCGGGCTCCACAAGGCCATGCTGCCGGCGCGCTACGGCGGCTACGAGCTCGGCTTCGCGCCGATGGTCGAGACGAGCTATGCGATCGGCCAGGCCTGCGCCTCGTCGGCCTGGGTCTTCGGCCTCTACATGGCGCACGACTGGCTGGGCGCGCTGTTCCCGAAGGAGGCCCAGGACGACATCTGGGGCGGGGACCCCGATGCCGTCATCTCCGGCTCCTACGCGCCGATCGGCAAGGCGAGCCCGGCCAAGGGCGGCTACCGCCTCTCCGGGCGCTTTCCCTTCTCAAGCGGCTGCCCCGGCTCCGACTGGAACCTCTGCGGCGCCATGCTGCCGGTCGGCCCCGAGGGCAAGCCCGCCCCCTGCTTCACCATCGTGCCCAAGTCGGACTTCACGATCGACTGGGAAAGCTGGAAGACGGTCGGCCTCGCCGGCACCGGCAGCTTCGACGTGCTGGTCGACGACGTCTTCGTGCCCGGGCACCGCGTGCTCAGCTTCGCCGACGCCACCGGCAGCACCGCGCCGGGCGCGGAGGCCTCGACCAATTCGCTCTACCGGGTCTCGCTGCTCACCAACGTGCCCTTCTCGCTCGCCACGCCCAGCGTCGCCGCCGCCGCCGGCGCGCTCCAGCGCTTCGTCGAGGAGAACAAGGTGCGCCAGACCCACGGCGCGGTCGTGCTCGGCGGCAAGAAGGTCGCCGACTTCCAGACCATACAAAAGCGCGTCGGCGAGGCCGCCTCGCGGCTCGACGCCTGCATCGCGCTGGCCCGCCGCGACGTCGTCGAGGCCGAGGCCGAGGTCCACGCCAAGCCGGCGGCGGAAGCGCGAACCTCCATTGCCATGCGCATGCGCAACCGCCGCACGCAATCGTTCATCGCCCAGGAGGCGATGACGGCGATGAACCTGCTCTTCGATGCGGTCGGCGGGCGCGCCCTCCAGCGCGACCACCCGGTCCAGCGCGCCTGGCGCGACGTCGCCGCGGTCAACCACCACATCAGCCTCAACTTCGACGCCGTGATGTCGATGTACGGCCAGCACGTCTTCGGCCTGCCGCCGGAAGGGCAGTATTGAGGGCGGTCGCCGAAACGTCGTTCGGCTCCGCCCAGGTCCGGGCGAGGCCGCCTCGATTTCCGAGATGCCAGCGGGAAGAGGCCTGGGGCCCGGCTAGATGTCGCCCGGGATCGACTCGGCGGCGCGGATGAGTTCGCCCAGGCGGTAGAGCGCGGCCGAGACGGCGTTGCGGATCTCGAAGCCGGCCGCACGCGGATCGCCCCGCTGCAGGGCCCGCAGCACCGCGTCGATATCGCCCAGGAAGTGCGTCACCTCCTCGTCCCAATCGAGCTTGGGCAGGAAATAAACCCACATCCGCGCGGTCCGGTAGTAGAGCTCGTCATAGGACTGGCGCAGCAGCGAATGCCCGATCACGCTGCACACCGCCTCGTGCAGGCGGATGTCGATGCGGCCGAAGGCCTCGAGGTCGGGATGGCCCAGCATCGCCAGGCAATCCGCGCGCGCGCCGGCCAGCCGAGCGACCGCCTCCGGGCTGGGCGGCAGCGGCTGCAAGTCGCCGATCAGCTCGGCCAGGCGCATGCGGAACTCGGTCGCCTCGCGGAGATGCTCGAAATCGACCTCGGTCACCGTGGTGCCGACGCCGTGCCTGGTCGCGACCAGGCCCTGGTATTCGAGCCGCTGCAACACGGTGCGGATCGGCGTGCGGCTGACCGCGAACTCGCCGGCCAGCTGATCGACATCGAGCCGGGTTCCCGGCGGATAGCTCAGTAGCGCGATGCGCTCGCGCAGCACGGTGTGGATCGCATGGAAGCGCCGGCGGCTCGGCGTCGGCCGGGCCGGCCCGCCGTTGGTCTCACCGAATGCCAGCGCGGCCGCATCGCTTGAGCTGCTCACCTTGGGTCCGCTCCCCGTTTCGACGCTCATTCCCGGCACCGCCGCAGTCCATGGATCGGCGTGGATATATATTTCATTACCAAACAAGCGCTGATCCGGCAATCGACATGATGTCTGCCATGATAGCCGATCAAACCACGGTTCCTGAAAATATTTTTTAGATCAAATAGTTAATAAAACCCGAAGCGCCAGGGGATTCGCGCGGATAAACGCGAACGGTCATCTGCGCCGCGAATCGATGAGAGACGATTCCACTGTTGTGTATTTCTATCGCATGGATATACTTCCCTCGGGAATGGGAGAGGAGTGACGGCCAGTGCAAATGGCCGCGGAAGCCGACGCCCGCCGGTACGATGCGGGCGAGGGTCCCCCGTTCGAGCGGGCCGAATACGACCGGCGCCTCGCGGCCACACGGGCCGCCATGGATCGCGCCGGCATCGACGTATTGCTGGTCACCGACCCCGCCAACATGAACTACCTGACCGGCTACGACGCCTGGTCGTTCTACGTGCATCAGCTGCTGGTGGTGGAGATCGACGGCGGCGCGCCGGTCTGGATCGGCCGGGCGAGCGACGCCAGCGGCGTCGGCCTCACCACCTACCTGCCGGCCGGGCACGCGGTCGGCTATCCCGAGCGCTGCATCGAGTCGATCGACGACCACGCCATGAAGTTCGTGGGCGCGTTCCTTAAAGACCGCAGGCGCGGCGGCGCCGCGGTCGGCGTCGAGATGGAGGCCTATTACTACACGGCGCGCTGTCACGCGATGCTGACCGGCGGGCTTCCCGACGCCCGCTTCGTCGATGCGACGGGGCTGGTCAACCGCGTGCGCATCGTGAAGTCGGATCCCGAGATCGCGCTCATCCGCGAGGCCGGGCAGATCGTCGAGCGCGCCATGGCGGCGGCGGTCGACAACATCGCCCCGGACCGGCGCCAGAACGACGCGGTCGCGGCGATCAGCCATGCCCAGATCACCGGCACCGACGCGTTCGGCGGCGACTATCCGGCGATCGTGCCGATGCTGCCGACGGGCCCGTTCAGCGCCGCGCCGCACATCACCTGGTCCGACCGCCGCTTCCAACCCGGCGCCACCATCGTCGAGATCGCCGGCTGCCGGCGGCGCTACCACTGCCCACTCGCCCGCACCGTCTATCTCGGCACGCCCGGCCAGCGCGAGCGCGACACCGAGCAGGCCGTGGTCGAGGGCGTGGCCGAGGCGCTCGATGCGGTGAAGCCCGGCGCGCTCGCCGAGGATGTCGAGGCGGCCTGGCGCAGGAGCGTCGGCCGCTGGGGCATCGTCAAGGAAAGCCGGCTCGGCTACTCGATCGGCATCAACTACCCGCCCGACTGGGGCGAGCATTCGACCAGCCTGCGCCCCGGCGACAGGACCGAGCTCCAGCCCAACATGACCTTCCATCTCATGCCCGGGCTCTGGTTCGACGACTGGGGTATCGAGATCAGCCAGCCCTTCCGCGTCACCGAGACGGGTGCGGAAGCGCTCACCTCCTACCCCCGCGAACTGATCGTGAAGGATTAGGGCGATGCCGGGGGCGATCGAAGCGACGAAGAGCACGGTCCGGTTGGCCGACATCTTCGCCGCCCGCGCGCGCATCGCGGGGATCGCCCGGCGCACGCCGCTGATCCCCTCGCAGGCGCTGTCCGCCCGCCTCGGCGCCGAGGTCCGCCTCAAGCTCGAGACATTGCAGGATACGGGCGCCTTCAAGGTCCGCGGCGCCGCCAACGCCGTGCTCTCGCTGAGCGAGGCGGCGCGGGCGCGCGGCGTCGTCACCTATTCGACGGGCAATCACGGCCGCGCCGTCGCCCATGTCGCCCAGCGCGCCGGCTGCCAGGCCACGGTCTGCGTCTCGCGCCAGGTGACGCCGGGCAAGATCGCGGCGCTCGAGGCGACCGGCTGCCGCCTCCGCGTCGAGGGCAGCTCCCAGGACGAGGCGGCGCAGATCGCAGCACAGCTCGAGCGCGACGACGGCCTCTCGGTGATCGATCCGATCAACGACGCGGACGTCATCGCCGGGCACGGCACGCTCGGCCTCGAGCTTCTCGAGGACATGGCCGAGGCGGACACGGTGGTGGTGCCGGTGAGCGGCGGCGGGCTCATCTCCGGCGTGGCGCTGGCGATCAAGGCGGCGAACCCGGACTGCCGCGTCGTCGGCGTCTCGATGGACCGCGGCGCCGCGATGTTCGAGAGCCAGCGGGCCGGCAAGCCGGTGCAGGTCGAGGAGGTCGAGAGCCTCGCCGACAGCCTCCAGGGCGGCATCCTGCTCGACAACAGATACAGCTTCGCGATGGTGCGCGATCTCGTCGACGAGATCCTGCTGGTCGACGAAGACCAGATCGCCCGCGCCATGGCGCACGCCTATTGGAACGAGCGCCTCATCCTCGAAGGCGCCGGCGCCACGCCGATCGCCGCGCTGATGACCGCCGACCGCGCCAAGTTCGGCGAGCGCATCGCGCTCGTCCTCACCGGCAACGCGGTCGACGGCGCCGTGCTCGCCGATATCGCGCTTCGTCACCGCGACGCGGTGGCGCCCGAAGCGCACTCGCGGGCGGCCTGAGCCATGCGCGATCGCCTGCATACGGCGGTGGCGCTGCTGGGCGAGCTGGTCTCGTTCGAGACCGTCTCGGCGCGCTCCAACCTCGACCTGATCGAGCATATCGCGGCCTATCTCGACGACCTCGGCATCGCGGCGCAGTTGAGCCACGACGAGAGCGGCCAGAAGGCCAACCTCTTCGCCACCATCGGGCCGCCGATCGACGGCGGCATCGTGCTTTCGGGCCATACCGACGTGGTGCCGATCGACAACCAGGACTGGCAGACCCCGCCGTTCAGCCTGATCGAGCGCGACGGCCGCCTCTTCGGCCGCGGCTCGGCCGACATGAAGGGCTTCATCGCCTGCGCGCTCGCGCAGGCGCCGGCCTTCGCCGAGAGCAACCTCTCCCGGCCGATCCATTTCGCGTTCACCTTCGACGAGGAGATCGGCAGCTGCGGCGCGCCGATCCTGATCGACCAGGTCGCCGGGCAGCCCTACCGGCCGAGCATCGTCATCGTCGGCGAGCCCACCGGGATGCAGGTGATCGACGGCCACAAGGGCGGCTACGAGCTCACCACGCGGATCACCGGCCTCGAGGGCCACGCCTCGGACCCGACCAAGGGCGTCAACGCCGTCCACGTCGCCGCGCGCTTCATCGACCATCTCGACCGGCGCGCGCGCGATCTGGCCAGCCGGCCCGATCCCGACACGGCCTTCTCGCCGCCCTACACGACGATCAGCGTCGGCGCCATCAACGGCGGCACCGCGCGCAACGTGATCGCCGGCCAATGCAGCTTCGACTGGGAGCTGCGGCCGCTGCCGGGCGACGACGCGCGCGCCATCCTCGCCGAGATCGACGCCTTCGCGGAAGCGGAGCTGCTGCCGGAAATGCGCGCCGGCTATGACGCGGCGGGCATCGAAACCGCGCTTGAGGCCTCCTATCCGGGGCTCAAGCATGACCGAAACTCCGAGGCGGTGGCCCTTATCCGCAGCCTCACCGGGATCAATTCGTCCGATGTCGTGCCGTTCGGCTCGGACGCCGGCCACTTCCAGGCGGCCGGCATGTCAACGGCGCTGTTCGGGCCGGGCAGCATCGACCAGGCCCACAAGCCCGACGAATACATCGCGATCAGCCAGCTCGAAGCCTGTCTCGGCTTCCTCGACCGGCTACGCGATTGGATGGCCGACCGGAGGATGAGCGCATGAGGCTGCGTCGATCCGCCGATCGGCACGACCAGAGGCGCGCGGCGGGCGCCGCGGGCCGGCATAGCGGCGAACAATAACGCCCGAACTCACGAGGAAGGAGAAACAGGATGATACGAGGCTTGAAAAAGACACTGGGCGCCGTTTCGCTCGCAGTGTTGGCGGTCGGCGTCGCCGCGGGCGGCGCCCAGGCCGAAAGCGTCATGGACAAGATCAAGGCCGGCAAGACGATCAAGATCGGCTATTCGAACGAGAAGCCCTACGCCTACCAGAACGCGTCCGGCAAGATGGACGGCTTCGTCAACATCACCGGCCTCGCCGTGCTGAAGCAGCTCGGCGCCAAGAAGGTCGAGGGCGTGCTGACCGAATGGGGCTCGCTGATCCCGGGCCTCAACGCCGGCCGTTTCGACATCATCACCGCCGGCATGTACATCACGCCGAAGCGCTGCAAGAACGTCGCCTTCACCGAGCCGATGGGCGTCTTCGCCGAAGGCATCATCGTCAAGACCGGCAACCCGATGGGCATCAAGGGCTACGGCGACATCGCCAAGAAGGACGTGAAGTTCGCCACCGGCCGCGGCTGGACCACGGTCGGCTACGCGACCAAGTCCGGCATCAAGGCCGGCAACGTCCTGAAGGTGCCGGATCCGGCGGCGATCCTGCAGGCCGTCACCTCCGGCCGCGCCGCGGCCGGCGGCGGCACGATCCTGACCATGACCCAACTCGCCAAGAACTCGGGCGGCAAGGTCCAGATCGTGGAGGAGTTCGAGGCGCCCGATTTCACCAAGGGCTACTCGGCCTACGCCTTCCGTCGCTCCGACGCGAAGTCGCGCGACACCTTCGAGGCGGCGATGAAGAAGCATCTCGGCACGCCGGAGATGCTGAAGTCCGTCGAGTCCAACAACTACACCAAGGGAATGGTGCCCACCTCGAAGACCAAGACGCGGGCCGAGCTCTGCAAGGGCTAGTCCGATCCGATACGGCGCCGGCCGCGAGGTCGGCGCCGTTTCTTCTCGACGGCATCGCGCTGACCAGCCGGTGAGGGGGGATGGAACTCTTCAATTCGATCTTTAACGGCTCCGCCGTGGAAGCGGTGCTTTCACCGCTCCTCAAGGGCACCGCGGTCGAGCTCCTGGTGCCGCTCCTGAAGGGCACCGTGGTGACCATCTGGATCACCCTCTTCGGGGCGATCACGATGACGGTCACGGGCGTCGTCATCGGCCTCATGAAGCTCTCGCAATTCTGGCCGGTGCGCTTCCTCTCCATCGCCTATATCGAATTCTTCCGCGGCACGTCGCTGATCGTGCAGATGTTCATTTGGTTCTTCGTGCTGCCCACCTTCGGGTTCGAGATGCCGGCCTTCATCGTCGGCGTGCTGGCGGTGGGCATGAATGTCGGCGGCTATTTCGCCGAGGTGGTGAGGAGCGCCGTGCAATCGGTGCCCAAGGGCCAGTACGAGGCGTCGATCGCGCTCAACCTGCCCATCGCCTCGCGCATGCGCCGCATCATCCTGCCCCAGGCCTTCCGGCTCATGCTGCCGCCCTGGGGCAACCTGCTGATCGAGCTCCTGAAGGGCACGGCGATCGTCTCGCTGATCACCCTCCACGACCTCACCTTCGAGGCCACCAGCCTCAACAACGCCAACTTCCAGACGCTGCAGAACCTCGGCACGGCGCTGGTCATCTACTACATCCTCGGCCGCTTCGTGATCATCCCCATCGTTCGGGCCTTCGAGCGCCGCTTCAACCGCGGCATATCGAGGAGCACCGCCTGATGGCCGGGAGCGCCGTGTAATGGAAGGCCTTTGGAACTGGGGGTTCGTCTGGCAGATCATGCCGATCCTGATGGAGGGCGTGATCGTCACCATCGAGATCAGCGTGCTCAGCTATCTGCTGGCACTGGTCCTGGGCCTCGCCTTCGCGCTGCTGCGCCGCAATCCGCGGGCGTGGATCAGCCGGCCGACCGGCGAGGTCATCGAGTTCGTCCGCAGCACGCCGCTGCTGGTGCAGATCTTCTTCATCTTCTACGTCGGCCCGCAGTTCGGCGTCACCATCCATCCCTGGGTCGCCGGCATCCTGGCGCTCGGCATCCACTACGGGACCTACACCTCGGAGGTCTACCGCGCCGGCCTGGAAGGCGTGAACAAGGGCCAGTGGGAAGCCGCGATCGCGCTCAACCTCAGCAAATACCAGACCTACCGCGACATCGTCCTGCCGCAGGCGATCCCGCCGATCATCCCGACATTGGGCAACTACCTGATCGGCATCTTCAAGGAGACGCCGCTGCTCTCGGTGATCACCATCGCCGAGCTGCTGACGCGCGCGAAGGACGTCGCCTCCGACCACTTCCGCTTCACCGAGCCCTACATCATGGTCGGGGTGATCTTCCTCGTGCTCAGCATCCCGGCCTCCTACTTCGTCAACTGGTCGGAGCGCCGGTTCAAGCGCGGCTACGGGCGCAAATAGCATCCAAGAAATTGGAGGGTGGTTCCATGGAACCGATGGTCAGATTCGAGAAGGTCACCAAGCGCTACGGCTCGCTGGTCGTGCTCGACGCGCTCGACCTCGACATAGCGCCCAACGAGAAGGTCTCGATCATCGGCCCCTCGGGATCGGGCAAGACGACGGTGCTGCGCATGCTGATGACGCTGGAACGCATCAACGACGGCGTCATCTATGTCGACGGCGAGCCGCTGACGCACGTGGCCAGGAACGGCGCCATGGTGCCGGCCTCCGAGAAGCACCTCCGCAAGGTGCGCGTCAACATCGGCATGGTCTTCCAGCACTTCAACCTCTTCCCGCATATGACGGCGGTGAAGAACTGCATGGAGGGGCCGCTCCGCGTGCTCGGCCTGAAGAAGGACGAGGCCTATTCGCGGGCGGAAGACCTGCTCGGCATGGTCGGCCTGGCCGACAAGAAGGACCATTACCCATCCGAGCTTTCCGGCGGCCAGCAGCAGCGCGTCGCCATCGCCCGCGCGCTCGCCATGCGGCCCAAGGTCATGCTGTTCGACGAGGTGACCTCCGCCCTCGACCCCGAGGTGATCGGCGAGGTGCTCGAGGTGATCCGGGCGCTCTCGCGCGAGCACAACCTCACCATGCTCATGGTCACCCACCAGATGGGCTTCGCCAAGGAATTCTCCGACCGCGTGTGCTTCTTCTACGAGGGCAAGATCGCCGAGCAGGGCCCGCCCGACCAGCTCTTCGGCGCGCCCAGGAACGAGCGCACGCAGCAGTTCCTGAGCGCGGTGCTCGACGCCGGCTGAGCCTTCGGCTCGGCCGCCGTGGGAGCGGTTTCGCGATGCCCGACGTTACAATCCTGACCGAGGCCGAGCTCCGCCGCTGCGTCGCGCTCGACGGCGAGGCGGTGGCGATCGTCGAGAAGGCCTTCGCCGCGCTGGCCGGCGGCGGCGTGGTGATGCCGCCGATCCTCAGCATGGCGATCGCCGAGCGCCACGGCGAGGTCGACGTGAAGACCGCCTACGTGCCCGGCCTCGACGGCTTCGCGATCAAGGTGAGCCCGGGCTTCTTCGACAATCCCAAGCGCGGCCTGCCGAGCCTGAGCGGCCTCATGGTGCTGCTCGACGCCGAGACCGGCATCGTCAAGGCGGTGCTGCTCGACAACGGCTACCTGACCGACGTGCGCACCGCCGCCGCCGGCGCCGTCGCGGCCAAGCACCTGGCGCCGGCCAAGGTCACCACCGCCGGCGTGATCGGCGCGGGCCTCCAGGCCGATCTGCAGATGCGCGCGCTGAGGCTCGTGCGCGATTTCCAGGAGGTCGTCGTCTGGGCGCGCGATGCCGCCAAGGCCGCCGCCTATGCCGAGCGCATGGGCGGCGCGCTCGGCTGTCCGGTGCGCGTGGCCGAGAGCCCGGAGGCCTGCGTCCGCGCGGCGCAGGTCGTCGTCACCACCACGCCCGCGCGCGCGCCGCTGATCGAGGCCGCCTGGCTGCATCCGGGCCTCCACATCACCGCGATGGGCTCCGACGCGGCGGAGAAGAACGAGATCGCCCCCGCCGCGCTCGCCGCCGCCGACCGCTTCGTCTGCGACCGCCGCGCCCAGTCGGAAGCACTGGGCGAGCTGCGCAGCGCGCTCGCCGCGGGGACCGCGCCCGCCGCCGTTGACGAGCTCGGCGAGATCTGCGCCGGCACGAAGCCGGGCCGCGCGAGCGACGACGCGGTCACGATCTGCGACCTCACGGGGACCGGCGTGCAGGACACCGCGATCGCCACCCATGCCCATGCCCGCGCGGCAGCCCTGGGCATGGGCAGCGTCATCGCGACGTGACCGGCCATGAAGGAAAAGCACGGACGCCTGACGCTCGACCGCATCGACCTCAAGATCCTGGCCACGCTTCAGGACGAGGGGCGGATCACCAAGCTCAAGCTCGCCGAGCGCGCCGGCCTCTCGCCGACACCGTGCTGGGAGCGCCTGCAACGCCTGGAGAAGGCCGGCGTCATCACCGGCTACCATGCCCGCGTGGCGCTTTCCCGGGTCGCGCGGTCGACCACGATCTGGACCGAGATGACGCTGAAGAGCCACGGCCGCGCCGATTTCGACCGCTTCGAGGCGGCGGTGCGCGAGATCCCCGAGATCGTCGAGTGCTGGGCGACCGGCGGCGGCATCGACTATCTCGTCCGCTTCGTCGTCCGCGACGTCGACACATATCAGCGCCTGGTCGACGAGATGCTGACGGCCGAGATCGGCATCGACCGCTACTTCACCTATATCGTCACCCGCCCGGTGAAGGACGCAACCCAGCTCCCGATCGACCGGCTGCTCGACGAGGGGTGATCTCGCATCGTCATTTCGACCGAGCGCCAGCGAGTGGAGAAATCTGGCTGCAACGAGCACGGCGTCGACCTGGATTTCTCCGCTCGGTCGCTTGTGCTCCCTCGGTCGAAATGACGCGATGATCGGTTCATCGTCAACACCTCAAGAACCCTGCAAGCACTGGCCAGAGAGTCTCTCTCCTCTCGTCCGTCAACTTAGCTAGTTCCTCCGAAAACGCCCCTGCCTTTGGAGACACATTTTCCGCGATCTGCCCTAGCTTCGGCGGCAATCGCAACCCGCAACCGAAGGAAGCAAAGCGATGCGGATCGGTGTTCCGAAGGAAATCAAGACCAACGAGAAGCGCGTCGGCCTCGTCGCCGACAGCGTCCGCGAGCTGACCGCGCGCGGCCACGCCGTGCTGGTCGAGACCGGCGCCGGCGACGGCATCGGCCAGGCCGACGCGCGCTACCGCGAGGCCGGCGCCGCGATCGCGCCCGACGCCGCGGCCGTCTTCGACGCCGCCGACATGATCGTGAAGGTGAAGGAGCCGCAGCCGTCGGAATGCGCCATGCTCCGTCCCGGCCAGACGCTCTTCACCTATCTCCACCTGGCGCCCGATCCGGTGCAGGCGCGCGGCCTCGTCAAGTCGGCCTGCACGGCGATCGCCTACGAGACCGTGACCGGCGCCAAGGGCGGGTTGCCGCTGCTGGCGCCGATGTCGGAGGTGGCCGGCCGCATGGCGGCCCAGGTCGCCGCGCACTGCCTGGAGAACGCCCATGGCGGCGCCGGCATCCTGATGGGCGGCGTGCCCGGGGTCGAGCCGGCCAAGGTCGTCATCCTCGGCGGCGGCGTCGCCGGCTCGAACGCGCTTGCGATCGCCGTCGGCATGTGCGCCGAGGTCACCGTGATCGAGCGCGACGTGGCGCGCCTGCGCGCCCTCGACGCGCGCTACGGCACGCGTATCCGCACCGTCCATTCGAACGCCGCCGCGATCGAGCGCCACGTGCTGGCGGCCGACGCCGTGATCGGCACCGTGCTGCTGCCGGGTGCGGCCGCGCCCAAGCTCGTCACCCGCGCGCTCGTCGCCGCGATGAAGCCGGGCTCGGTGATCGTCGACGTCGCGGTCGACCAGGGCGGCTGCGCCGAGACCACGCGGCCCACCACGCACGACGATCCGACCTACCTCGTCGACGGCGTCGTCCATTACTGCGTCGCCAACATGCCCGGCGGCGTCGCCCGCACCGCGGCCTCCGCGCTCAACAACGCGACCCTGCCGCACGTCCTCGCCATCGCCGGGAAGGGCGTCGAGCGGGCGCTGCGCGAGGACGAGCACCTCCGCGCGGGCTTGAACGTCTGCCGCGGCGCGATCACCCACAAGGCGGTCGCGAACGACCTCCACCTGCCCTACGTCGCCCCGGCCGAGCTGCTGCCGCTCGCCGCGGCCGCCTGATGGAGAAGCGAACGATGCTGCCCCAACTCGAAGCCCGCGCCGAGCTCGACCGCCTGGAGGACCCGCGCCTCTTCCGCGAGCTCGCCTATATCGACGGCAAGTGGCGCGCCGCGCGCGATGCCGCGACCCGCGACGTGAGCGACCCCGCCACCGGCGCCGTGCTGGGCGCGGTCGCGGCACTCGGCGTCGGCGAGGCCAAGCGCGCGGTCGATGCGGCCGCCCGCGCCTTTGGCGAGTGGCGCGCGCTGCTGCCCCAGGAACGCGCGGCGCGCTTACGCGCCTGGCACGACACCATCATGGCGGCGAAAGAGGACCTTGCGGTCCTGATGACGCTGGAGCAGGGCAAGCCGCTCGCCGAGGCGCGGGGCGAGATCGACTACGCCGCCGGCTTCGTCGAGTGGTACGCCGAGGAGGCCAAACGCGTGAACGCCGAGTCGGTGACCAGCCACCTGCCCGGCGCGGAGATGTCGCTGCGCCGCGAGCCCGTCGGCGTCGCCGCGCTGGTCACGCCGTGGAACTTCCCCTGCGCCATGATCACCCGCAAGGCCGCGGCCGCGCTCGCGGCGGGCTGCACCGTGGTCGTCCATCCCTCGATCGAGACGCCCTTCTCGGCGCTCGCGCTCGCGGAGCTGGCCGAGCGCGCCGGGCTGCCCGCGGGCGTCTTCAACGTCGTCACGGGCGAGGCGCCCGCCATCGTCGGCGCCTGGTGCGAAGACCGCCGCGTGCGCGCGCTCAGCTTCACCGGCTCGACCGCGATCGGCCGCCTGATCGCGCGGCAATGCGCCGACACGCTCAAGACCCTCGTCCTCGAGCTCGGCGGGCACGCGCCCTTCATCGTCTTTCCCGACGCCGATCTCACCCATGCCCTTAAGAGCGCCATCGACGCCAAGTTCGCGACCTCGGGCCAGGACTGCCTCGCCGCCAACCGCATCTACGTGCACCGCGCGGTCTACGACACTTTCGCCGCGGCCTTCGCGCGCCGCGCGGGGGGCCTGAAGGTCGGCGGCGGCTTCGACCGCGATGTGGCCATCGGCCCGCTGATGCACGAGCGCGCGGTCGCCAAATGCGAGGCCCATGTCGCCGACGCCTTGGCGAAGGGCGCCAAGCTCCTGGTCGGCGGCGCGCGCCACGATCGCGGCCCGCGCTTCTACGCGCCCACCGTGCTGGCCGACGTGCCCGCCGAGGCCAGGATCATGCACGAGGAGACCTTCGGTCCGGTCGCCGCGCTCGCCCCCTTCGACGACGAGGCGGCGGTGCTCGCCGCCGCGAACGCGACCGAGTACGGGCTCGTCGCCTACCTCCACAGCCGCGACCCCGGCCGCATCGCCCGGATGACGTCCGGGCTCGAATACGGCATGGTGGCGGTCAACCGCACCAGGATCACCGGCGCCCCGGTCCCCTTCGGCGGCGTCAAGCAGTCGGGCCTCGGCCGCGAGGGCGCGCGCCAGGGCATGGAAGCGTACACGGAGCTCAAGTATGTCTGCACCGATGCTGCATGATCCCGCCGTGCCGCATGTGCTGAGCGGCGACCAGATCGCCGCCTATTCGCGCGACGGCTGCCTCTTCCCGATCGACGTCTTCGCGCCCGAGGAGGCGATGGACTGGGCCGCGCGCATCGAGGCGCTGCCGGTCGCCGAGCTCGCCGCCCTGCCCGCGCCCTGGACGCAGAAGACATACATCCTGGTCGACTGGCTCGACGCGCTGATGCGCGACCCGCGCCTCACCGCCGTGGTCGCCGACCTGCTCGGCGAGGACCTCCTCGTCCTCAGCGCCGACCTCTTCCACAAGCCCGCGCGCTCGCCCAGGCGCATCAGCTGGCACCAGGATTTGAACTACTGGGGCCTCGAGCCCGACGATGTGGCGACCGCCTGGGTGGCGCTCACCGTGGCCGTGCCCGAGAACGGATGCATGCAGTACGCGCCCGGCAGACATCTCGCCCCGGTCGCCCACGCCGAGCGCAGGACCGATGACAACATGCTCACCAAGGGCCAGGAGATCGCCGTCGCGATCGCGCCCGGGGAGGCGGTGGACGTGGTCCTGATGCCCGGCCAGGTCGCGCTCCACCACGGGTTCACGCCGCACGCCTCGGGCCCCAACCGGACCGACGCGCCGCGCATCGGCTTCGCGGTCCGCTACGCGCCCACCGGCATCCGCCAGACCAAGGGCCCGGCGATGACGGCGCGGCTCGCCCGCGGCGCCGACCGCCACGGCCATTTCCAGCTCGAGCCCGATCCGCCGGCGGCCCTTTCGCCCGAGGCGATGGCGCTGCACCGCGCCGTGCTCGACCCGCACGCCGAATTCGGCTACTCGACGATTTGAGGACCAGATCATGACCGCATCCAACACCGCCGCAAACAACGGGATTCGGGCCAACACCGATGTCCTGCCCAACACCGACGTCCTTGAAGAATGGGACCGCGGCGCGCTGTTCCATCCCTCGACCGCCATGGGCGCGCATGCCCGCGGCGAGAGCCCGACCCGCATCATCGAGACCGGCAAGGGCGTCTACGTCACCGACCGCGACGGCAAGCGCAGCCTCGACGCCTTCGCCGGGCTCTACTGCGTCAACGTCGGCTATGGGCGCAGCGAGATCGCCGACGCCATCGCCGCCCAGGCGCGCCAGCTCGCCTACTACCACGCTTACGTCGGCCACGGCAGCGAGGCCGCGATCAAGCTCGCGCACATGATCATGGAGCGCGCGCCCGCCGGCATGGCGCGCGTCTATTTCGGCCTCTCGGGCTCGGATGCCAACGAGACCATCATCAAGCTCGTCTGGTACGCGAACAACATCCTCGGCCGGCCGGAGAAGAAGAAGATCGTCTCGCGCTGGCGCGGCTATCACGGCTCGGGCGTGATGACCGGCTCGCTGACCGGCTTGAAGCTCTTCCACGACGCCTTCGACCTGCCGCGCGCGCCGGTCCTCCACACCCACGCGCCCTACTACTTCCGGCGCGACGACCGGGCGATGAGCGAGGCGCAATTCTCGCAGTACTGCGCCGACGAGCTCGATGCGCTGATCGTGGCCGAAGGCCCGGAGACCGTCGCCGCCTTCATCGGCGAGCCCGTGCTCGGCACCGGCGGCATCGTGCCGCCGCCCGCCGGCTACTGGGAGAAGATCCAGGCGGTGCTCGCCAGGCACGACGTCATGCTGATCGCCGACGAGGTGGTGACCGGCTTCGGCCGCCTGGGCTCGATGTTCGGCTCCGGCCACTACGGCATGACGCCCGATTTCATCACCATCGCCAAGGGCCTGACCAGCGCCTACGCGCCGCTCTCCGGTGTGATCGTCAGCGAGAAGGTCTGGAAGGTTCTGGAGCGGGGCTCCGACGAGATGGGCCCGATCGGCCACGGCTGGACCTATTCGGCGCATCCGCTCTGCGCCGCCGCGGGCGTGGCGAACCTGGAGCTCATCGACACGCTGGGCCTGGTCGGGAACGCCGCGCGCGTCGGCGCCTACTTCCAGTCGGCGCTCCACGAGGCCTTCGACGACCATCCGATGGTCGGCGACGTGCGCGGCGAAGGCCTGCTGGCGGCGCTCGAATTCGTCGCCGACAAGGACGGGCCCGCGTTCTTCGACCCCGCGAGGAAGGTCGGCCCGCGGGTGGCCGCGGCGGCGCTCGAGCGCGGCCTCATCGCCCGCGCCATGCCCCAGGGCGACATCCTCGGCTTCGCCCCGCCGCTCTGCATCACCGAAGCCGAGATCGACCGCGTCGTCGAGCTGGCCCGGAGCGCCGTCGACGCGGTTGCGGGCGCCTAGCCCACGAGCCAGTATTGCCGAAATCGTCCCGGGACCAGCAGCACGCGTCAGGGAAAGCATGAGCATGACGAGCGGTCCCGAACGCCTGAAACTGACCGACGGCATGGAGATCAGCCGTGTCGTGACCGGCTTGTGGCAGATCGCCGACATGGAGAAGGGCGGCGACACGATCGACCCGGACAAGGGCGCCGAGCATCTTCAGGCCTACGTGGACGAAGGCTTTTCGACCTTCGACATGGCCGACCACTACGGCAGCGCCGAGATCATCGCCGGGCGCATGCTTCAGCGATACCCTGAGAACGGGCGGCGTCCGCTGGCCTTCACGAAATGGTGCCCCGAGCCGGGACCGATGACCGAAGCGGTGGTGCGCGCCGGCGTCGAGGAGCGCTGCCGGCGCCTCGGCGTCGAGCGCATCGATCTGCTCCAGGTCCACTGGTGGACGTTCGAGCACCCGGCATGGCTCGACCTGCTGCATGTCATGGCGGGCATGCGCGAGCGGGGTGTCATCGGCGAGATCGGCGTCACCAACTTCGACGCCGCCCATCTCCACCTGGCGCGCGCCGACGGTATTCCGCTGCTGACCAACCAGGTCTCCGTCTCGCTGCTCGACCGCCGCGCCGCCGGACCGATGGCGGAGGTCTGCGCGGCCACGGGCATGCGCCTCTTCGCCTACGGCACCCTGTGCGGCGGCTTCCTGACGGACAAGTGGCTCGACAGGCCCGAGCCCAACTCCCTCTCCGACTGGAGCAGCATGAAGTACAAGCGCTTCATCGACGCGATCGGCGGCTGGGAGCCGTACCAGGGCGTGCTGCGGGCGGCGGCGAAGATCGCGGGCAAGCACGGCGTATCGATCGCCAACGTCGCCTCGCGCTGGGTGCTCGAGCAGCCCGCCGTCGCCGGCGTGATCATCGGCGCCAGGCTGGGCGAGAGCGAGCACCGCGCCGACAACCTGCGCCTGTTCTCCTTCGCGCTCGATGGCGACGACCACGCCTTGCTCGACGACGCCTTCGCCGCCACGCGCGCGGTGCCCGGCGACTGCGGCGACGAGTACCGCAGGCCGCCCTACCTGACCGCCGCCGGCGACCTCAGCGATCACCTGACATCGCTCGAAGCCGCGTACAGGGCCGAGGACGTCCCGGGAAAGCCGGGTCAGCGCCGGGTCCTCTCCGGCAGCAAATGGGAGGACATCGCGGGATATTGCCGCGCCCGGCGGATCGGCGACCGCATCCTGGTTTCGGGCACAACCGCGACGGCGGGGGCCGACCGGGTGGTGGCGCCCGGCGACGCCGCCGCGCAGACGACCTTCATCCTCGACAAGATCGCCGGCGCGCTCGGCGCCTTGGGGGCCTCGATGGACGACGTCGTGCGGACCCAGGTCTACCTGGCCGATGCCGGCGACGTCATGGCCGTCTCGCAGGCGCATGGGCGCGTCTTCGGGCCGATCAAGCCGGTCAACACGTTGCACGCGACCGGTTCGCTGATCGGCGACTACAAGGTGGAGATCGAGGCGGAAGCCGTGGTCGCCTGACGTCGGAGCGGTACCGCCGCCCGGCGGCGCTTAGAGCAGGTCGTGATTAGGTCGAATCACGTCTTGATTCGACCTAATCACGTGAATCTGCTCTATTATCAAATAGTTAGATCGGATTCACGCATTTGGGCCGGATCAATTTTTGATCCGGCCTAAATGCGATCCGATCTATCCGTATCGGAAGGGCCGCGTTCGGCGCTCCAGGGCCGCGATCAGGGCGCCGGCGACCGGATGCAGACCGCCAGATGCCGCCGATCCCAGATCGACCTCGGTGGTCAGGCGCAGGTCGCCGATCTCGATCTCGCCGCGAATGCCGTGCGCCCCGCCCGGCCCGGAATCGATCAGCTCGATGTCCGTATTGTCGAGACCGGGCCCGCAGAGGGCGGCCGCGACGGCCGAGTTCACGTCATCGGGAAAGCGGCGGGCCGCCTCGCGCAAGGGACCGTCGTAGACCACGCCCGGGCGCCCGCCCAGGTCGGGCCGGGCGGCGCGCAGCCGCAGCCGCGCCGGGATGCCGGACACGCATTGGTCCGCCGCCGCGATCCAGTCGGAGAAGAGGCGCACTGCCCGACCATGCTCGCGCGCCATATCCCGCATCGCCGCGCGGAAATCGTCGTCGGCCAGCGCGCTGGCGCCCACCGTCCACAATTCCGATCGCGCCAGGATCTCCGGTCCGTACCGGCGCAGCGCCGCGGGCCCCGCGGCCTCGATGACGATGTCGGCCGGCGCGGCGAGGAACGCGCCGATTTCGGTGACGCCGTCCTCGATATCGGGCGCGGACCCGCGGGTCAGGATCCGGCCGAGCCGCAGATCGGGGCTTTGCCGGACACGATCGATCACAGGTGCTGCGATCCGCCCGGCGCCGATCACGCTCACCGTCGTGGGCATCATGGAGGCGCGCGCCTTTTCTTCGTCGCCGGCCGCGAAACCTGCGTTGCCGCCGGGTGGAGGCGATGGTCCCGGACCTCGCCGTGAAGCCCGGGACCGGACGAACAGCCGCTCGCTACTTGAGCTTGGCTATGAACGCGTTGACGTCCTCGAGCGCGATGTAGCGGGTCTCCTTGACGCCCGAGTCGGTGAACGTCCACACCACCGCCGGGGCCGAGACGTCGCCGTTGCGGTCGAACTTCACCGCGCCGGTGGCGCCCTGGTAGTTCACCGTCTTGCCCGCCTTCAGCAAGGCCGAGGCCTTCTTGAAGCCGTCCACGTTCGCCTCAACCGGAGTGCCGCCCGGATCGGTGACGGCCGCCACCTTGGCGGCGATCGCCGCGCCGCCGGCCCCCTTCCCCGCCGCCTGCATGGCGAGCAGCACGACCATCGTCGCGTCGTAGCTGTTGGCGAGGCCCGGCCCGTTCGGCTCCTTCTTGAAGCGGGACTTGTAGAGCTCGACGAAGGCGCTGGCCGATTTCGTCCGCGGCGAGGAGGTGTCGGTCCCCACCAGGTCGCCGAGGTATTTGATCCCGACGCCCTTGCGGAAATCGTCGGATTTCAGCGAGTTCGCGACGACCATCTTCCGGCTGCCGCCGAGCGAGATCCACTCGCGCACGACGGCGATGCCCTCCTTGGGATAGAGCGCCAGGTACAGGGCGTCCGGGCGCGGATTGAGCGCCTTCGTGACCTCGGCGCGATAGGACGGCTGCCCGTCGTTGATCGGGACGGCCGCCGTGACCTCGATGCCGACCGACTTCAGATCGGCGGAGACCAGCTTGACCATGTCCTGGCCCCAGTCGTCGTTCTTGTAGAAGACGGCGACTTTCTTGTAGCCCTTCTCCTTGGCCAGCATGGCCCCCATCGAGGTCTGCACGCGGCTGGTGGCGAAGGTGCGGAACCACAGGCCCTTGGTCTTGCCGGCGGCGGCAAGGCGCGTGAAGCTCGTCGACGAGGAGCAGCACGACATCTGCATGACGCCCGCGGGCACGGTGACCGAGGTCAGGATCGGCATGGAGACGCCGCTGGAGACCGCGCCGAGGATGACGGGCACCTTGTCGATATCGACCATGGCCTTTGCCGCGTCGACGCCGACCTTGGCCTGGGTTTGCGTGTCGCGGAGGAGCATCTCCACCTTGCAGCCATTGACGCCGCCGGCCTTGTTGGCGACCTCGACCGCGAACTGAGCGGTCGCGGCGATGGGGCGGCCCCAATCGACCGAGGTCGGCAGGACGGCGCCGATCCTGATCGTGCAGGCCTCGGCTCGGGCGATGCCCGGCGCCGCCGCCAATGCGGACAGCGCGGCCGCCGCCACGATGGCGGCGGTTCGTATTCCGGTATGTGACATCTTCATGTTCCCTCCTCCTGGTGCAAACAGTTCAAACCGATTGTGCCGAGCGGCGGGCGGCGCCGCCTCCCGACTGCGAGATCACGAGCCTTTCCGGCAACAGTCCCTGAGGGCGCCACAGCAGCATGCCGACGATGACCAGGCCGATCAGGATATACTGCATGGTTCCGGTGTAGAGCTGCATTTCCACCGGCGCCAGCCGCGCCAGGACCCATCCGCTGCCCGTCCACGCCGCCCATATTGCGAAGGCCCCGAGCAACGCGCCCTTGGTGTTCCCGGCGCCGCCGACGATCAGCATCGCCCAGATCTGGAAGGTCAGGATCGGCAGCACGTCGTCGGGGCTCACGAAGGCGTAGAAGGTGGCGTAGAGGCCGCCCGACGTCCCGATGATCATCGAGCCGGCGATGAAGCTGGCGAGACGGGTTCTGGCCGGGTTCTTGCCGAGCGACCGGGCCGCGTCCTCGTCCTCGCGAATGGCGCGCAGCAGCCTGCCGTAGGGCGAGCGGATCAGACGGCCGAGGCCGTAGGTGACCGCCGCCAGCACCAGCAGGACGAAGACCAGAAAGCAGAGATTGAACAGGAACGGATCGCCGATCGCCGCTTCCAGCGGGCGCTCGAACCCGCGCAGGCCCTTGGCGCCCCCGGTCAGCCATTCGGTGTTGCGCACGAAGCTCTCGAAGGCGACGGCAACGCCGAACGTGGCGATCGCGAGATAGTCGTGCCGCAGCTTGAGCGTCGCCACGCCGACCAGCCAGGCCAGCAGGCCCGACGCGCCGACGCCGCCCGCCAGCGCCATCGGATAGGTCAGGCCGAAGCCGCCGAACTGGCCGGCCTGCGGCGTCCCGCCGAGAATGATCGTCATATAGGCGCCCATGCCGAAGAACGCGGCGATCCCCCCGTTGAACAGGCCGGTGTTGCCCCAGTGCAGATTGAGCCCGAGCACCGCGATCGCCAGGATCGCGGCGATGGTCAGGAAGAACACCAGATAGGAGACGACCCCGATCACCGCTGCTCTCCGAACACGCCCTGCGGCCGGATGAAGAGGACGCCGAGGATGATCAGGAACGGCATGGCCGGACTGTATCCGGGCGGCATGATCGCGAGCGCGAGGCCGAAGGCGATCCCGACCAGAAAGCCGCCGAGCACCGCGCCGTAAACGCTGCCGATGCCGCCGACGATGGTGGCGGCGAACACCGCAAGCACGAAGTTGTGCCCGATGGCCGGCGAGACCTGGTTGTCGAGCGCATGGAACACCCCCGCCGCGCCGGCCAGCGCCCCGCCGACCACCCAGGTCACGGCGATCACGGTCGAAAGCCGCACGCCGGCGACCTGCGCCAGCGACGGGTTCTCGGCCACCGCGCGCAAGGCGTAGCCGAAGGTGGTGCGCGACAGGACGAGATGGAGGGCCAGCATGATCGCGACGGCCGCGCCGAACACGAACACCTGGTCGGGCTTCACCAGAAGCTGCGGGTCGCTGCTGATGGTGACGGCGAAAACGATGTCGTCGGTGTAGAGCCGGGGCTTGAGGCCGAAGACCAGCGACAGCGCGCTGCGGATGATGAGCGCCACGCCGAAGGAGGCGAACACCATCGACAACGGTCCCGCCGTCTCGCGGATGCGCTTGAACACCAGCCGGTCGATGACGACGGCCGAGAGGCCGGTCAGCGCCATCGCGGCGATGATGGCGAGAAACAGCGTCCAGGTCAGGCTGAGCGGCCCGACGGCCGCCTTCGCCGCCGGCACGGCCGCCGCGAAGAGGCCGTCGAAGACCAGCGCCGCATAGGCGCCGATCGACAGCAGCTCGGCATGGGAGAAATTGGCGAAGCGCAGAAGATGCATGATCATCGTCAAGCCGATGGCGCCGAGCGACACCACCGATCCGACGAGCACCCCATCGAGCAGCGCCTGGATCATGCCGCGCCCACCCGCTTGCCGCCGAGATAGATTTCCCCGACCACCGGATCGGACGACAACGCGTCGGCGGCCCCTTCCACCTGGTTGCGGCCCTCCGCGAGGATGTAGCAGTAATCGGCGATGGCGAGCGCCTGCCTGACGTTCTGTTCGACGAGCAGGATCGAGACGCCTTGTTCGGTGAGGCCGCGCGCGAAGGCCAGCACCTCGCTCGCCGCCTTCGGCGACAGCCCGGCGGAGGGCTCGTCCATCAGGATCACCGCCGGCTCCGCCGCCAGGGCCATGGCGATCGCCAGCATCTGGCGCTGCCCGCCGGAGAGCGATTCGGCGCGCTCGCGCTGCTTGTCGGCCAGCGGCGGGAAGAGCGCGAAGAGCTCGTCGAGGCGCCGGCCGCCCGATCTCTTGCGGCGCAGGACCAGCAGGAGGTTCTGGCGGACCGTCAAGGTGCGGAAGATGTTCTCGCTCTGCGGCACGTAGGATACGCCGAGCCCCGCGAGGCGGTCGGGGCGAATGCCGGTGATATCGCGGCCGTTCAGGCGGATCGCCCCGTCGGACACCGGCACCAATCCGGCAATCGCCTTGATCAGCGTCGACTTGCCGGCGCCGTTCGGGCCGATGATGACGGCGATGCTGCGCTCGATCAGGTGGAGGCTGACCTGGTTCAGGATCGGCAGGCCCTTGACGTAGCCCGCGACCAGGCGGTCGACGCTGAGAACGGCGCCGGGCTCGCTCATGCGACCGCCGCTCCGAGATAGGCCTCGAGCAGGCCGGGATCTTTCCTGGCCTGCTCCGCCGTTCCCTCGAAGACCACGCGCCCTTCCGCCAGCGCGATCACCGGCTCGCAATGGCGCATGACGAAGTCCATGTCGTGCTCGATGATGAAGAACGTCGTGCCCCGGCGGTTGAGCTCCTCGATCCGCTCGACCAGGACATGCGTCAGCACTGGGTTGACCCCGGCCGCCGGCTCGTCGAGCAGGATGACGGACGGATCGCCCATCAGGACGCGGGCCAGCTCCAGCAGCTTCATCTGGCCGCCGGAGATCTTGCCGGCCGGATGGTCGGCCAGCGCCGCCAAGGTCATGAAGTCCAGTATCTCCATCGCCTTGTCGCGCAGCGTGGCTTCCTGCAGCGCGACCTGGCGCGGCCGCATCAGGGCGCCGAATATCGACTCGCCGACCTGGCGCGTCGGCGCCAGCATGACGTTCTCCAGCACGCTCATGCGCGCGAACGGCCGGGGTATCTGGAAGGTGCGCGCGAGCCCCCGACGGTAGAGCTGGTCCGGCGGCAGGCCGGTCACGTCGCGTCCCTCTAGCAGGACGGTCCCGCTCGTCGGCTTGAGCGCGCCGGTCAAGGTGTTGAAATAGGTCGATTTCCCGGCGCCGTTCGGGCCGATCAGCCCGGTGATCGAGCCGCGCCGGATCGACAGCGACACGTCGTCGACCGCGCGGAACGCGCCGAAATCGCGGCACAGCGCGCGCGTGACGATAATCTCGCCCCCGCCGCCGGGCGCCGCCGCCGCAGCGGGCATGTCGCGCTTTGTGCGTCCATCAACCAACGGCGGCCTCCGGCGGGAGTGTCCGCGCGGCCGTGCGCCTCACCCGGGCCACGGCCGATCTTCGAGCTTGTTCTGGTTGCGCCGCATGATGCGGCCGTGGCGACCCTCGCGGTCGCTTTCCAGCTCGTAGCAGTCGCCGGCCGGGCCTTCGCGCCGCTCGCAGATCGCGGCGAGCGCGGCGCGGTCGTCGTCGCCGAGCCGCAGGTCGAAGACCGACAGGTTCCGTTGCAGATGCCGCGTCGAGGTGGCACCTACGATGCAGCCGGCCACGCCGGGCCGGTCCAGCGTCCAGCGCAAGGCGACCTCGCCGGGGCCCACGCCGTGGCGCGCGCCGATGCGGGCCAGTTCGGCCAGCAGCTCCTGGAACAGCGCCCAGCCGCCGAAGTCGTCGATGATGAGCTTGTACTTGACCAGCGAGCGGTTGGCGTAGGGCTCCTGCGGCTCTTCCGCGCCGAGCCAGGTCTCGGCGAGGAAGCCGCCAAGCAGGTGCCCGTAGGTCAGCAGCGCAATCCCGTGCTCGCGGCAGTAGTCGGCCTGCCGCGCTTCGGGACGGTTGTCGACGAGCGAGTATTGCAGCTGGTTGACCAGGATCGGCACGCCGGCGTCGACGAATTGGGCAAGCTGGCCGGTCGAGAAGTTGGTCGCGCCGAGATGGCGGATCTTGCCGGCGCGGACCAGGTCGCCCAGCACCAGCGCCATCTCCACGGCGCCCGGCACCGACCAGTCCCACCAGTAGAACTGCACGACGTCCAAGGTCTCGACGCCGAGCCGGCGCAGCGACCGATCGATCGTGCGCTCCGTGTCCTCGCGCCTGAGCGTCGCCAGCGCCTCGAAATCGGGCACGTACTTGGTGTGGACCTGGACCTCGCCGGCGAGCGAGGGATAGGCGCGGCGGAAGTCGCCGATCATCTGCTCGACGCCGAGATAGTGGTCGGCGCAGTCGAAGGTCGTGATGCCGGCCTCGACGAAGGCCGCCATGTCCTTTATCGCGCGGTCGCGGTCGACCTCGGCCGAGTGCCCGCTCGACAAGTGCCAGCCGCCCTTCAGGAGACGCGAGATGGCGTAGCCCGGCGCGATCTCGTGACGCTCAACCTCGCTCAATCCCCGTCTCCCCCATCGTCGTCATTCCTTCGCCAGCGGAACCGCCGTCGTGTCGCCGTGGCGGAACCGCCGCGTGCCGATGCGGCTGATGCGAAACCGCGTCGGACAGTTCGGATCCGGGCAGGCGACCTCGGCATCCGTCGCCATCCAGTCGTTCGCGTCGACCGGGCGCTGCTTGGCCGGCAGCAGCGGCAGGACGGCGGCGAGCGAGTAGATGCTGAACGGCTGGCCGGGCGGCAGGTGCAGGAGCTCGCCCCTGAGCTCGAAGTAGTCGCCCGCCTTGTTGCCGCAATAGACCGTCGCGCCGGCCGGCGCCACGACCTCGACCCGCAGGTCGTAGAGCTCGAACCCGTCATCCCGCCCGGTCATCGCCATCCTGCCTCACGCCGCCGAACTCGGTGAATGCTCGATCTCGATGCAGAGATCGAAGAAACGGTTGATGTCGTCCTCGATCGCCGCGCGCAGCCCCGGAACGTCGCCGCGGCGCAGCGCCTCGATCGCGGCCAGGTGGAACTCCGCCCCGCGCCCCTCGCGCGCGTCGAAATACTCCGCGGCGCGCCGGATATAGGGGCCGATCTGGAGCCACAGGCTCTCGATGATCGGCGGCAGGACCGCCGAGCCCGACAGGCGATAGAGCTGGAAATGGAAGGCCTGGTTCTGCGCCACGCTCTGCTCCGGGCGGGACGCGTCGTCGGCGCGGACCTCCGCGTCGACCAGCGCCGCGAGCGCCTCGATTTCGCGGCCGGTGATGCGCTCGGCGGCCAGCTCCAGCGCCAGACCCTCGATCGTCAGGCGGGCGCGGCGCAGGTCGTTCATGCGCTCGCGGTCCAGGATCGGCACCCGCGCGGAGCGGTTGGGCGATGCCGCGAGCGCCTTCTCGGCGACGAGCTGGCGGATCGCCTCGCGCACCGGCTGGGCGCTGGTGCCGAAGGCGTCGGCCATCTCGTGGATGAGGAGCGGCTGGCCGGGCTGGAAGCGGCCGCGCATCAAGAGGTCGCGCAGCTGGCTGTAGATGCGCTCCTGGACCGTCACTCGGTCGATCGGAACGACGTCGACCTGCCGCGGTACGCTGCGCCCCATCCGCCCCCTCTTCCCCCACTTCCCCGTGACCAGATCTCTTCCGGATATGATCAAATATTTTTTATCACAAACGGCGCGCCCTTGTCATGGCCGCGCTTGACCAACGGGCCCCGCCGTTTCCCGGTAAATCCCAGCCCCCGCAAGGACTCAAACCAACTGTCCGACCACAGGATCGGCCTCGCCCAGGATCCCCCGGACGAGGCCGACCCAACTGTATTGATGGTAGCGGGGGAGGGACTTGAACCCCCGACACGCGGATTATGATTCCGCTGCTCTAACCAGCTGAGCTACCCCGCCTTATCGCCCCCAACCATGGGAGGCGCGCCGTTTCGGCGACCCTCATGTGGTGGCCCGCCCGTATAGGGACAAGGGTGAATCCTGTCAAGAATCCCTGGGCCCAATCCAACCCCTGCCCCGGCCCGCCCCGTCGGCCCGGCCGCCCGCTGGCGTGCCCCTCGGCTTGCCTTCAGGGGAGGGGGCGTCTCATATTGGGGCCAAGCAACCCGAGGGAGCCAGGACATGCCCGACTACCGCTCGCGCCGCACCACGCACGGCCGCCGCAACGCCGCCCAGCGCGCCCTCTGGCGCGCCACCGGCATGGGCGAGGACGATTTCGGCAAGCCGATCATCGCCGTCGCCAACTCCTTCACCCAGTTCGTGCCCGGCCACACGCATCTGAAGGACATGGGCCAGCTGGTCTGCGGGGAGATCGCGCGGGCCGGCGGCGTCGGCCGCGAGTTCAACACCATCGCCGTCGACGACGGCATCGCCATGGGCCATGGCGGCATGCTCTACAGCCTGCCGAGCCGCGACCTGATCGCCGATTCGGTCGAGTACATGGTGAACGCGCACTGCGCCGACGCGCTCGTCTGCATCTCCAACTGCGACAAGATCACCCCGGGCATGCTGATGGCCGCGCTGCGGCTCAACGTGCCGACCGTCTTCGTCTCGGGCGGGCCGATGGAAGCCGGCAAGGCAACCGTCAAAGGGGAAGTCGTGGCGGTCGACGCGGTCGACGCGCTGATCGCCGGCAACAACCCGAGCCTGTCCGACGCGGAGAGCGCCGCCATCGAGGCGGCCGCCTGCCCCACCTGCGGCTCGTGCTCGGGCATGTTCACGGCGAACTCGATGAACTGCCTGACCGAAGCGCTCGGCCTGTCGCTGCCCGGCAACGGCACCCTGGTGGCGACGCATGCCGACCGCAAGGAGCTCTTCCTCGAAGCCGCGCGCCTCACCGTGGAGCTCACCCGCCGCCATTACGAGCTCGGCGAGGACGCCGTCCTGCCGCGCGCCATCGCCGGCATCAAGGCCTTCGAGAACGCGATGACGCTCGATATCGCCATGGGCGGCTCGACCAATACGGTGCTGCATCTCCTCGCCGCCGCGCACGAGGCGGGCGTCGACTTCACCATGAAGGAGATCGACGCGCTCTCGCGCCGCGTGCCCTCTCTATGTAAGGTTTCCCCGTCGTCGCATTACCATGTCGAGGACGTGCACCGCGCCGGCGGCGTGCTCGGCATATTGGGCGAGCTCGACCGCGCCGGGCTCATCAACCGCGACGTCTCCACCACGCACAGCGCCAGCCTCGGCGAGGCGCTCGACCACTGGGACGTATGCGGCGTGCAGAAGAGCCCGAGCGAAGCGGTCACGACCTTCTTCGCCGCAGGCCCCGGCGGCGTCGCGACGACGCAGGCCTTCAGCCAATCGGCGCGCTGGGAGTCGCTCGACCTCGACCGCGCGGGCGGCTGCATCCGCGACGCCGCGCACGCCTACAGCAGGGATGGCGGGCTCGCGGTGCTTTACGGCAACATCGCCGAGGAGGGCTGCATCGTGAAGACGGCCGGCGTCGATCCCGGCATCCTCGTCTTCTCAGGTCCCGCCCGGGTGCTCGAAAGCCAGGAGGGCGCGGCCCGGGCGATCATGTCGAACGAGGTCCAGCCGGGCGAGATCGTCATCATCCGCTACGAGGGGCCCAAGGGCGGCCCCGGCATGCAGGAGATGCTGACGCCGACGAGCCTGCTCAAGGCGCAGGGCCTCGGCACCAAATGCGCGCTGGTCACCGACGGCCGCTTCTCCGGCGCCACCTCGGGCCTCTCGATCGGCCACGTCTCGCCCGAGGCCGCCGAGGGCGGCGCCATCGCGCTCGTCGAGGACGGTGATGTGATCGAGATCGACATCCCGAACCGCAGCATCCACCTCGCCATCGACGACGCGGAGCTCGCCAAGCGCCGGGCGGCGATGGAGGCCAAGGGTGCGAAAGCCTGGAAACCCACCGGCCGCAAGCGCGAGGTCAGCGCCGCCCTCAAGGCCTACGCGGCGCTGGCCACGAGCGCGGCGAAGGGTGCGGTGCGGGATGTGGGGCAGGTTTCGTAGCTAGCAATACAGACCGTTCCGAGCACGGCATCGATCGGCGTTTGCCCTCACCCGGCCCGTCCCTTGAGGGACGCAAAAATCGGGGACCTGTTACTCAATGGTGACATCCCAATACGCAAATGATCGCCGGATGGTCAGTTGGGTAGTTTGTCATCATGTCACTTTTCTCCGAAACGCTCTCTCCGATCCAGCAAAGCGCGATTTATAATGATTGTTTCCGCGACCGGCGCGCCCATGGTCCAATACTGACGCTCGTCGATGTCAAAGTAGACGGAGCTTTCGCCGGTCGGCTCGAACGTCCTTCGTTCACCATGGGCGCGGATGAAGGCAACGGCCTCCTCAAACACGGTCTGATCCTCCTGCGGATCGTCATATCGCCGTACCGTGTATTCGTGTGGCCACTGCGGCATGGTTTTCGCATAGCGCCAGTGGCGCGTTACAATGAACTTTTTGAAGTCGTCAATGCTGTGCATTGTCAAAATCTAGAATGACTGAGTAGCTGCGACAGCGTTTGGCGGTAGGCCAAGGCGCCCATTTGCAAATCCAAAGGATAGTCATGCGACGCCTGATGAGCCACCTCGCACAATTCAGCTCGATCTCGAAACAGGGAGAGCTGCTATGCACACAGGGTCTTGCCCACCTTCTTCAAAATCCAGATGCTCGTAGGAGGTTTGGGGAGCATATCTCCAACCTGGTATGCAGGACTGTCGACACCGACCTAACTTGGCAAACCGAGGTGCGACAGCAAGACGGCGGCCGGTGCGACCTGCAGGTTTCGGCCGGCGGAAAGCCCATCATCAAGATTGAGGCGAAGTTGGACGCGCCATTTGGCGAGGGCCAACTCAGTTCGTACGTTGCCGACTTGCAGAAGTGGTCTGATGGCGGATTGCTGTTGGTATTGGTGCCGCGTCGTCGAACTGATGAGACGATTGTATCGGTGTCCAGGGCGTTCGATCTTATCGGGAATGGTCCTTGGCAATTGGGTGACCCGCCCAACTGTTTACTTGCTGTGATCTATTGGGAGGACGTCTTGGAGGATCTGGGCATCGTTGGCTCGGAGCCGTTCAGTGGTGACCTTGCTCAATTTCGCGCTATGTATAGGGTCCTGAACGGTTACGACATCGAGCCACTTACGAGTGACTCCGAACTCCTTAGGTGGCGTGAGAAGGAAGAAGTCTTCATCAACCTCGTTGATCGCGTTACCCGCCACCTGACGCAACGGGACAAGGTCTATCCAATGGGGTACGAAGGAGACCCAAACAACTACCAGCGCCGATATGTCTGCCGGCCGCTTGGCACAGACGAGTCCTGCTTCAGCGTCGGGGTTCGAGATCCATTCGCGGGACACATGACCCCCATTTGGTTCCGATTTCATCGCGTCACGCCCAAGTACTCAATCATCCACGAACGCCTATTCGCGTCGAGCTTGTCGCCAAGTCTGATTGAGAGTGGCGGACACGTTTGGATGCCGCTTGATGTTCCACTCAATGTCGACGGAGAACTTCAGATAGACTCGTTGGTCGAGCAAGCTGAACGCGTTATCGAGGTCGCGTACCAGCCGCTGTAAGTAAACGCCGAAGGACGGCATAGAAATCTCCAGCGGTGCATCGCAATCCGGTGCCTGAAGGCCGCAGAAACACTATGGCGCCGAGGCCCAGTATCTGAGGGGTTTTTGGTATGCCTCGTTCGAGAAGTCGGAAATCAGGGACACATCGCAAAACTTAGAAATCGGGAGATATCGAGGACAGGTTGCTAAACCAAGAGATCGTAATGCGCGGGTGACCGCTGGGCAGTCGGTTGGACAACAAAGTATCGTGTTCACGATCTTAAGCACATGCGCAGCTCGATTTCTTCGCTCGCTACCGCTCAGTCGAAATGACGCCCCTTGCAGGACGAAAGCCCCGACCGTATCGCCCCTCAAGCCGCCCTTGAAGCCTTCTTCCGCTCGTGCTCCTTGAGCAGCTTCTTGCGGATGCGCACGGTCTTGGGCGTCACCTCGACCAGCTCGTCGTCGTCGATGAATTCGAGCGCGTATTCGAGCGTCGTCGGGATCGCCGGCGTCAGGGTCACGGCCTCGTCGGTGCCCGAGGCGCGGATATTGGTGAGCTGCTTGCCCTTCATCGGGTTCACGGTCATGTCGTTGTGGCGGGCGTGGATGCCGACCACCATGCCCTCGTAGATCTCGTCGCCCGGCCTGGCGAAGAGCCGCCCGCGCTCCTGCAGGTTGAAGAGCGCGAAGGCGACCGCCCTGCCGTTCGCCATCGAGATCATCACCCCGTTCCGCCGTTCCGCCAGCGCACCCGCCGCCCTCGGCGCATAGCGCTCGAAGGCGTGGTACATGAGCCCTGTCCCCGAGGTCGCGGTCATGAACTCGGGGCGGAAGCCGATGAGCCCGCGGCTGGGGATCGCGTAGTCGAGGCGCACCCTCCCCTGCCCGTCGGGCGTCATTTCCCGCAGCGTGCCGCGGCGCTCGCCGAGCTTTTCCATCACCGCGCCCTGATGCGCCTCCTCGACGTCGATCGAGAGCGTCTCCCAGGGCTCGCAGACCGTGCCGTCGACGGTCTTCAGGATCACTTGCGGCCGCGAGATCGCGAGCTCGTAGCCCTCGCGCCGCATGGTCTCGATGAGGATCGAGAGATGCAACTCGCCGCGGCCGGAGACCTGGAAGCGGTTGGCGTCCTCGCCCGGCTCGACGCGCAGCGCGACGTTGTGGATGAGCTCGGTCGCCAGGCGGTCGCGCAGGTTGCGGCTGGTCACGTATTTGCCCTCGCGCCCGGCGAAGGGCGAGTCGTTCACCAGGAAGGTCATGGTGATGGTGGGCTCGTCGACGATCAGCGCCGGCAGCGCCTCGACCGCCTCGGGATCGCACAGCGTGTCGGAGATGTGCAGCTCGTCGAGCCCGGTCAGCGCCACGATCTGGCCGGCCTCGGCCGCCGGCGCCTCGATGCGCTCGAGCCCATGGAATCCCAGGATCTGCAGCACCCGGCCATTGCGCCGCTCGCCGTCGGCGCCGACCACCGCGACCGGCGCGTTGCGCGCGATGCGGCCGCGCTGGATCCGGCCGATGCCGATCACGCCGACATAGGACGAGTAGTCGAGCGCGCTGATCTGGAGCTGGAACGGCCCGTCGGCATCGACCTCCGGCGCCGGCACGTGCTCGACGATGGTGCGGAAGAGCGGCGTCATGTCCTCGGCGGGCTCGGCCAGGTCCCCATCCGCCAGGGTCAGGGTCGCCCAGCCTTCGATGGCCGAGGCGTAGACGACGGGAAAGTCGAGCTGCTCGTCCGACGCCCCCAGCTTGTCGAAGAGATCGAAGGTCTGGTCGACCGCCCAGTCGGGGCGCGCCGCCGCACGGTCGACCTTGTTCACGACGACGATGGGGCGAAGCCCCCGCGCCAGCGCCTTCATGGTGACGAAGCGGGTCTGCGGCATCGGCCCCTCGACCGCGTCGACCAGCAAGAGGACCGAATCGACCATCGAGAGCACGCGCTCGACCTCGCCGCCGAAATCGGCGTGGCCCGGCGTGTCGACGATATTGATGCGCCAGTCCCGCGCGCCGTCGTTCCAGGTGAGGCCGGTGTTCTTGGAGAGGATGGTGATGCCGCGCTCGCGCTCCAGATCGTTGGAGTCCATGACGCGCTCCATGAGCTCGCCATGCTCGTCGAGCGTGCCCGACTGGCGCAGCAGCTTGTCGACCAGCGTCGTCTTGCCGTGGTCGACATGGGCGATGATCGCGATATTGCGCAGGTTGGCGACTGCGTCGGTCATTTGCATACGATCTTGTGGGTACGGACGAATGTCCGTCCGAATAGCGAAAACGGCACCCGGTTCGCCGGATGCCGTCTCGATCGCTCAGGATATGGGGACGCGCCGGGCCCCGCGCAAGACGCCCCGCCCCGGGTCAGGCCGCCCGGGCGGCCGCCGCCTCGCGCCGGATCCAGCCGCCGCCGAGCACCCGGCCGCCGTCGTAGAGAACGCAAGCCTGGCCGGGCGAGACGCCGAACTGCGGCGCGTCGAAGGCGACCCGCGCCGCGCCGCGCTCCAGGGGCGTCACGCGCACCCCGACCGGCTCGCCGACCGAGCGGATCTTGGCCTGGCAGGCGAGGCCCCCGGCCGGGACCGCTTCGCCGCCCAGCCAGTTGACCTCGCCCAGGGCCAGGCCCTCCCTGGCGAGGGCGGCCTTGGGGCCCACCACGACGCGCCGCGTCTCGGGCTCGATGCGGACCACGTAGAGCGGCTTGGCGCCGCTCCCACCGCCACCTAGGCCGATCCCGCGGCGCTGGCCGACCGTGTAGTGGACGACGCCCTCGTGGCGGCCGAGCACCCTGCCCGCCCGGTCGACGATGTCCCCCGGGTCGGCCGCGCCGGGCCGCAGCTTCTCCACCACGTCGGCGTAGCGGCCTTGGGGCACGAAGCAGATGTCCTGGCTGTCGGGCTTGGCCGCCACCGGCAGGTCGAAGCGCGCGGCGAGCGCCCGCGTCTCGGCCTTGGGCAGCCCGCCCAGGGGGAAGCGCAGGAAGCCGAGCTGCTCGGCCGTGGTCGCGAAGAGGAAATAGCTCTGGTCGCGCGCAGGATCGGCGGCCCGGTGCAGCTCGGGCCCGTTCGCCCCGCGCACGCGCCGCACGTAATGCCCCGTGGCCAGCGCCGCCGCGCCGAGCTCGCGCGCGGTCCCGACGAGGTCGCGGAACTTGACCGTCTGGTTGCAGCGCACGCAGGGGATCGGCGTCTCGCCGCGCAGGTAGCTGTCGGCGAAGTCGTCGATCACCGCCTCGCGGAAGCGGCTCTCGTAGTCGAGCACGTAGTGGGGAATGCCGATCGCGTCGGCGACGCGGCGCGCGTCGTGGATGTCCTGTCCCGCGCAGCAGGCGCGGCTCCGCCCGACCGCCCGGCCGTGGTCGTAGAGCTGCAGCGTGATCCCGACCACCTCGTAGCCGGCCTCCTTGAGCAACGCCGCGGTCACCGAGCTGTCGACGCCGCCCGACATGGCGACGACGACGCGGCAATCCTTCGGATCGCCGTCGAGGTCGAGATCGAGACTGGCTGCGGTTCCGGTCATGGCAAGCGATATGGGGCGTGGCGCCGGCGAGGCAAGCCGGCGGCTAGATCGGGTCGCATTTGGGCCTGATCAAGAAGTGATTCGACCTGATCACGACCTGCTCTAGTCCCCATTCGCCGCTTTGTTCGGTCGCCGCTCGCGGGATTTCCGATTCATATGGGGACAATGCCCTAATCTCGGCCCAATGATGGGTTTCCATGGCCTCGTCATCGTCGTGACTGCGCCTTTGGGCCAGCGGTTCCGGCAGGGGTTGGGGAGATCGTCAGTATGGTGCGCTTCGTCTTCGCCACGCTCATGGTGGCGATTCTCTCCGCCCTGCCCGAATCCGGCCGCGCGGTGGAGAACGGCACCCGCGCCATCGTCAGCGACTACGGCTACTGGGCGCTGATCGCGCGCCTGGAGACGGCGATCAAGCGCCAGAAGCTGCGCATCGTCGGCCGCGCCAGCGTGCGCGGCGCCGAGCGCCAGAAGAAGCGCGGCATCCCCGGCAACATGGTGATCGGCGCCTTCAGCGACGACTATGCGACGCGGGTGCTGCGCGCCAACGTCGCCGCCGGCATCGAGATGCCGATCCGCTTCTACGTCACCCACGACCCCGACGAGAAGACGGCCACGCTGTGGTATCGCCGCCCCTCCTGGGTGCTGGCGCCCTACGGCGACAAGAGCGGCGAGCTGCGGACCCTCGGCGAGGAGCTCGACCGGGTGATGGACGCCATCGCCGCCGAGGCGACCAACTCCCCCGCCCGCCCCGGCCGCGTTCTCGTCAAGCGCGAGCCCGCGAAGCCGGCCCCGGCGAAGCAGGCCGAACCCCGCAAGCCCCAGCCCGAGAAGGCGGCGTCCCGCAAGCCGGAGCGGATGGTCCCGAACCGGATCGTCAGAGCGGCCCCCGCGAAGCCGGTCGCGGCGGCGGCGCCCAAGCGCGCCGAGCCCGGTCCGCCCGGTCCGGCGAAGGCGGCCGCGGTCAAGCCGCCCAAGGCCGCGCCGGTCAAGCCGCAGCCCGGCGAACCCGCCAAGGCCGAGCCGAGGACGCTTGCCGGGCCGACGCCCCTCATCCCGGCGGCGCGCGGCGAGGCGAAACCGGCCAAGGCCGTCCCCGCCGCCGTCGAGCCGGCCAAGGCCGCGCCGATCCCGCTCACGCCCACGGCCGCGCCGCCGAAGCGCGCCGAGCCTTCCCCGCAGCAGCGCGCGAAGGCGGAAGCGCCGGCGCCCGGTACCGGCAATCCGGCCGCGAAGGCGACCGAACAGGCGACTGCCCAGGCCGGCGCCCAGACCGGCGCCCAGGCCGGCGCCCGGGCCGGGATCCAGGCCAGCGAGCGGCGCTCGAGCGAGCGTAGCGCCATCGACATCTCCCCGCTGATGCTGCAGCTGCAGGGGCAATAGCGGCGGCGGCGCGTCCGGCGGGTCTGATCGTGAAGTCTTGTATCGATCCGCGCCGGGAGCGCGTGCACACTGGCGCGCGACCCGACGACCGATCGAATTCGACAATCGATGGAGCGTGCGATGCGTCACATGATCCTGGCGATGATCCTGCTTTTCCTCGCCCTGCCCGCGTGGGCCGGCGAGAACCAGATCACCGACATCCCGACGAAACACGCCTTCCCCGATCTGGTGAAGCGGCTCGACGCCGCGATCAAGGCGCACAAGATGTTCGTGGTGACGCGCGCCAGCGCCAGCATCGGCGCCAAGAGCCGCGGCGTCGCCATTCCCGGCAACATGGTGGTCGGCGTCTACCGCAACGACTTCGCCGTGCGCATGCTGGAGGCGAGCGTGCCCGCCGGCATCGAGGCGCCGATCCGCTTCTACCTCTGGCAGGGCAAGGACGGCGAGGCGGTCTTGAGCTACCGCAAGCCCTCGGTCGTCTTCGCGCCCTACAAGGGCGGCGCCAAGCTGAAGGCCCTCGCCGCCGAGCTCGACGCCATCTTCGCCGCGATCGCCAAGGACGCGGTCAGGTAATCTACCCTCAAGCCGCCTCGAGCCCCATCGCCCAGAACTCGGCCTCCAGGCTGGTCGCCGTGCGGAAGGTATCGGCGAGCTCGTCGAAGCGCGCCGCCGCGCCGCGCCGCGCGCCCAGGCGCTGCAATGTGGCGATCTCGTCGCGCGCGACCTGCTGGTACTCGTCGCCCGCGTACATGGCGATCCAGTCGGCGTAGGGGTTCCTGGTCCCCAACGCCGTGTCCGCAAGCGCGTTGCCGATCTCGGCGTAGCCGACGATGCACGGCGCCAATGCCGCGTGCAGGTCGAGGATGTCGCCCGCCATCCCGGTCTCGAGCACGAAGCGCGTGTAGGCCATGGTCGCGCTGTCCTCGGGCAGCCCCGCCATCTCCGCCTCGCCGAGCCCCCAGCCGGCGCAGAACTTCACGTGCAGCTCCATCTCGACGTCGAGGATGGCCGAAAGCGAGGCCGCGGCCGCGCGCATGTCCACCAGCGCGTCGGACTTGTAGACCGCGAGCCCGTAGGCGCGCGCGAACTGGATCAGGAAAAGGTAGTCCTGGCCGAGATAGTAGCGGAAGGCTTCCTCGGGCAGGCTGCCGTCGCCGATGCGGCGCACGAAGGGATGCTCGGTATAGGCCAGCCACTCCACCGCGCAGGCGTCGCGCAGGCGCGCGTAGAGCGTGGTGTCGGCTTCGTCCCGCGGCGGCCTCTGGATTCGCTTGGTGGTCCGTTCCGCCGTGCCTGCCATGCCGACCTCCGCCGAGAGCGTTGTGGTGCGTGCCGTCACGCCAGCAGCATGTTACGCACTTCCCTGGGCAACTGCACGACAAGACCGTCCAGATCGTCGCTCATCTCGATCTGGCAGCCGAGGCGCGAGTTCGCGGTGAGGCCGGCGGCGAGGTCGAGCATGTCGTCCTCGTCCTCCGAGGGCTCGGGCAGGCGCTCGATCCAGGCCTCGTCGACGATGACGTGGCAGGTCGAGCAGGCCATGGCGCCCTCGCAGGCGCCCTCGATGTCGATGCCGTGCTCGTGGGCGATCTCCAGCAGCGTCTGGCCGGCGCGCGCCTCGAACGCGCGCCTGGTCCCGTCGCGCTCGATGAAGGTCACCTGGGGCATGGCGCCGCCAAAGCAGCTCAGCGCGTCGTCCCCTCTCCCGCCCGCGGGAGAGGGAGGGGCCCGCCGACCCCACGTCGGTGGGGGCGGTGGGAGGGTGAGGGCCAGCCGCCGGGAGTTACAGGCGAGGTCCATCGGCGGCGTCCACCGCCGCGGCCCTCACCCGGCCGGCCCTTGCGGGCCGTCGACCCGCTCCCGCAAGCGGGAGAGGGTCCGCGGCGCCATCCCGATCGGATCATGGCTGTCGTCCGGCTTATCGAAAAGGAATGCTGCCGTGCCGCTCACGCGCCGGCCGCTCAGACGTGGAAGGATTCGCCGCAGCCGCAGCGGCCCTTCTCGTTGGGATTGTTGAAGACGAAGCCCGAATTGAACTTGTCCTCGACGTAATCCATCTCCGAGCCGATCAGGAAGAGAATGGCGGCCGGATCGATGAAGATCTTGACGCCCTTGTCCTCGACCAGGTCCTCGGTCGCGTTCGCCTCGTCGGCGTATTCGACGAAATAGCTCATGCCCGAGCAGCCCTGCGGCTTCACCCCCACGCGCAAGCCCTTGACGGGCTTCTCGCTATTGCCGATCAGCGCCTTGACGCGCTCGGCGGCGGCTTCGGTGATGGTGATGGCTGGCAGGGGCATATCGTGACGTCCAGGGGTCAGTTCAGCGACAATTTGGATCTCGGTCGGTTTCGGCTCGCTACTATAATATAGGTTGGTTTAGCGACCGTTAGAAGTGGCTCTTTTTGTCTGCTGACCTGGCCAGCCCCCATGAGCGCTGGTGCCGAAGCCAACATAGACCTCCTAAAACATTCCCAGAGCCATCTTGGCGTCCTCGGTCATGCGGTCCATGGTCCAGGGCGGGTCCCAGGTGATGGTGACCGAGACCTCGCCGGTGCCGGGCACGGCGGAGACCGCCTCGGCGACCCATTCCGGCATCTGCCCCGCCACCGGGCAGCCCGGCGCGGTCAGCGACATCTCCACCGTGACGTTGCCGCCGGCGTCGATGTCGCAGACGTAGATCAGACCCAGATCGTAGATGTTCACCGGGATCTCCGGGTCGTAGACGGTGCGCAGCGCGTCGATCACCAGCTCCTCGGAAGCCACGGGCACGCCTTCGGGCAGCGCCTCGCCGCGCTTCGCCTTGAACTCCTCGACCCCGCCCTCGGGGGCGGGATAGTCAGGAAACGGCCGGTCGTGTTCCATTGCCCTTCTCTCCCCTGAACGCGAGCGCGTTCACGCCCAGCTTCTGCAAATGCTTCAGCATCGCCATCATGCCGACCTGGCGCTGCGTGGTCAGCGCGCCGAGGTTGAGCTTGCGCACATGGTCGAGGGTGAGCGCGCGCAGCTCCTCGGCGGTCAGGCCGCTGAAGCTCTCGGTCATCATGGTCACCAGCCCGTTGACGATCGCCGCGTTCGAATGGCCGCGGAAGTAGTTCCGCGCGCCTTTCGCCTCGTGGACGATCCAGACCTTCGACATGCACCCATGCATCAGGTTCTCGTCGGTCTTCCACTCATCGGGAAATTCGTTGTCCCTGTGCCGCTTGGCGAGGTCGAGGATGTACTCGAAACGCATCTCCTCGTCATCGAGCATGGCCAGCGAGTCGACGAACTCCTGGTATCGCGCCAGATCGGTCATTCGCGCCCTGCCCCCGCCTCGTCCTTCGTCCCTCGACAGGCTCGGGATGAGGGGCTCAGGATGAGGCGGGCCGTGGGGCTTGCGCCGCTATCGAAGCGCAAACAACGCTCCTCATGCTGAGCTTGCCGAAGCACGAGGGCCACCGCACTACTGGTTGCCGCCGCCATCATCCGAGCTTCGCCTTCGCCTTCTCGACCGCGCGCGCCAGCACGTCGATCTCGTCGCGGGTGTTGTACATGCCGATCGAGGCGCGCAGCGTGCCCTCGACGCCGAGGCGGTCCATCAGCGGCTCGGCGCAGTGGTGGCCGACGCGCACGGCGACGCCCTCGCGGTCAACCACCGTGGCGACGTCGAGCGGGTGCAGGCCGTCGACCAGGAAGGAGACGATCGGCCCCTTGCCCGGCGCGGTGCCGACGAAGCGGAAGCCGTCGATCTCGGCCAGGCGCTCGTTGGCGTAGCTCAGCACCTCGTGCTCGTGCGCGGCGATGGTCTCGATCCCGAAGGATGCGACGTAGTCGATGGCGGCGCCCAGCCCGATCGCCTGCACGATCGGCGGCGTGCCGGCCTCGAAGCGGTGCGGCGGCGCCTTGAAGGTGGTCTTCTCGAAGGTGACGCGCTCGATCATGTCGCCGCCGCCCTGGTAGGGCGGCATGGTCTCCAGCACCTCCATCCGGCCGTGCAGCACGCCGATGCCGCTCGGCCCGTAGAGCTTGTGGCCGGTGAAGACGTAGAAATCGGCGCCGATGTCGCGCACGTCGACGGGACCGTGGACGATGCCCTGGCTGCCGTCGATCAGCACCTTGGCGCCGGCGGCATGCGCGAGCGCCACGATCTCCTTCACCGGGGTCACCGTGCCCAGCACGTTCGAGCAATGGGTGATCGCGACGAGCCTGGTCCTCGGCCCCAGGAGCGCCTCGAAGGCCTCCATGTCGAGCGATCCGTCGTCGGCGATCGGCGCGATCCGCAGCGTCAGTCCCTTCTCCCCGCTCAGCATCTGCCAGGGCACGATGTTGGCGTGGTGCTCCATCTCGGAGATGACGATCTCGTCGCCCGCGCCCAGATGCGTCCGGCCGTAGGAGGCGGCGACCAGGTTGATCGCCTCGGTGGCGTTGTGGGTGAAGACGATCTCGTCGTCGCTGGCGGCGTTGATGAAGCGGGCGATCTTGACGCGCGCGCTCTCGAAGGCGTCGGTGGTGGCGCCCGACAGGTAATGCGCGCCGCGGTGGACGTTCGAATACTGCTCCTCGTAGCAGAAGCGCACCGCCTCGATCACCGCCTTGGGCTTCTGGGCGCTGGCGCCGTTGTCGAGATAGACCAGCGGCTTGTCGTAGACCGTGCGCTTCAGGATCGGGAAATCCTCGCGCACCGCCGCGACGTCGTAGGCGAAGTTGGCGGCCGCGCCCTTGTTGATGGCTTCGTTCATGCCGTTCCCCCGCCGAGCGCCGGCCGCGTTCCCATCCAGCGCGCCACCCGGTCGGCGAGCGGCTCGCGCAGCCCGGTCATGGCGATGCCGTCGATCACGTCGCGCAGGAAGGCCTCGACCAGCAGGCCGCGCGCCTCGACCTCGGGAATGCCGCGCGAGCGCAGATAGAAGAGCGCCTCGCCGTCGAGCTCGCCGGCGGTGGCGCCGTGGCTGCATTTGACGTCGTCGGCGAAGATCTTGAGCTCGGGCTTGGTGTCGATCTCCGCCCCGTCGGACAGCAGCAGCGTGCGGTTGAGCTGGTGGCCCTCGATCTGCTGGGCGTCGGGGCGCACCAGGATCAGGCCCTGGAAGACCGCGCGCGCCTTGTCGTCGAGCACGCCCTTGTAGACCTCGCGGCTGGTCGTGCGCGGCTTGGCGTGGTCGATCGAGGTGGTGTGGTCGGCGTGCTGGCGGTCCTTCATCATGTAGGCGCCGAAGAGCCGGCAGTCGGCGCCCTCGCCGTCGAGGGTGACGCGGATCTCGTTCCGCGACAGCTTGGCGCCGCTGGCGAAGTAGAAGGAATCGAACGACGCGTTCCTTGCCAGATGCGCGTCGAGCATGGCGATATGGAAGGCTTCCGGGGCTTCGGCCTGGACCTTGCAGTGGCGCACGCCCGCGCCCTCGCCGACCACCACTTCGGTCGCCGCGTTGGCGAGCGTCGGCGACTGGCCGAAGCCGATGTAGTGCTCGAGCACCGTGGCGTGCGACCCCGCCTCGGCGACGATCAGGTTGCGCGGGTGCTGGAACACGGGGCCCGACTGGCCGACGCTCACATGGATCACCTCGATCACCGAGCCGAGGTCGACGCCGGGCGCCAGATGCAGGAAGAGGCCGTCGGTCAGGAAGGCGTCGTTGAGCGCGGTGAAGGGCGCCTGCCGGTCGCCGCGCGCCTTGCCCAGGTACGCTTCGACCAGCTCGGGCATGGTCTCCAGCGCCCGGCCCAGGCTGGTGATGGTGGCGCCCTCGGGCGGCATGCAGATGGCGCAGAGGTCGCGCCGCAGGTGGCCGTTCACGAAAACCAGGCGATGCTCGGCGCCGACCAGGGTCGGCAGCGTCCCCGTCGAGATGCCGTTGGCGATCGGCTCCGCCGGCTCGAAGGGCACCCGGCGCAGCTCGTTCAGGTTGGTGTACTTCCAGTCCTCGACCTTGTGCGTCGGCAGGCCGAGCCCCTGGAAGCGCTCGATCCCGGCCTCGCGCCGGCGCACCAGCCAGGGCAGCGCGCCGCCCGGCAGCGCGCCCGCGAGCGCGCCGTATCGCTCGACGATGTGCCGGGTCGTGGCGAGGGTGCGCGGATCGGCCATGGATCCCGCCTCAGGCCGCCGCGCCGGGGGCGAATTCGGCGTAGCCGGTCTTCTCCAGCTCCTGCGCCAGCTCCTTGCCGCCGGAGCGCGCGATGCGCCCGCCGGCCAGGACATGCACATGGTCGGGCACGATGTAGTCGAGCAGGCGCTGGTAGTGGGTGATGATCAGCATCGCGCGGTCGGGCGCGCGGAGCGCGTTCACCCCGTCGGCCACCACCTTGAGCGCGTCGATGTCGAGCCCGCTGTCGGTCTCGTCGAGCACGGCGAGGCGGGGCTCGAGCACCGCCATCTGCAGCATCTCGTTCCGCTTCTTCTCGCCGCCGGAGAAGCCGACGTTGACGGCCCGCTTCAGCATCTCGTCGGAGATGCCGAGCGCCTTGGTCTTGGCGCGCAGCAGCTTGACGAAGGCCATGGCGTCGAGCTCTTCCTCGCCGCGGTGGCGCAGCACCGCGTTCATCGCGTGCTTGAGGAAGGTCGTGGAGGCGACGCCGGGGATCTCGACCGGGTACTGGAAGGCCAGGAAGATGCCTTCGCCGGCGCGCTCTTCCGGTTCGAGCTCGAGCAGGTTGCGGCCCTTGTAGGTGACCGAGCCCTCGGTGACCTCATAGCCCTCGCGGCCCGCCAGCACGTAGGACAGCGTCGACTTGCCCGAGCCGTTCGGCCCCATGATCGCGTGGACCTCGCCGGCGCGGATGTGCAGGTCGAGGCCCTTCAGGATTTCCTTGCCGTCGACCGTGGCGTGAAGGTTCTTGATTTCGAGCATTCTCGTTCCGTTGTTTCGTCGCTTGCCCGGCCCCCGCCCTTCGACAAGCCCAGGGTGAGGGTCTGTTTGTGCGCGTCCTGTCAAAGGCCCTCATCCTGAGCTTGTCGAAGGATGCGGGCCGGGCCGCGGGCGCGGCGGCGCCCCTACCCCACGCTGCCTTCGAGACTGATCCCCACCAGCTTCTGCGCCTCGACGGCGAACTCCATCGGCAGCTTCTGCAGCACCTCGCGGCAGAAGCCGTTGACGATCAATGCCACCGCCTCCTCCTCGCCGAGCCCGCGCTGGCGGCAGTAGAAGAGCTGGTCCTCCGATATCTTCGAGGTCGTCGCCTCGTGCTCGACCAGGGCGCTGCGGTTGCGGCTCTCGATATAGGGCACCGTGTGCGCGCCGCACTTGTCGCCGATCAGCAGCGAATCGCACTGGGTGTAGTTGCGCGCGCCCTTGGCCTTGGGCGACATGCGCACCAGGCCCCTGTAGGTGCTCTGCGACCTGCCCGCCGCGATGCCCTTGGCGATGATCCGCGAGGTCGTGTTCCGGCCGAGATGGATCATCTTGGTGCCGGTATCGGCCTGCTGGGCGTTGTTGGTGATGGCGACCGAGTAGAACTCGCCCACCGAGTTGTCGCCCTGCAGGATGCAGCTCGGATACTTCCAGGTGATCGCCGAGCCGGTCTCGACCTGGGTCCAGGAGATCTTGGAGTTGCGGCCGCGGCAGGCGCCGCGCTTGGTGACGAAGTTGTAGATGCCGCCCTTGCCCTCCTCGTCGCCGGGGTACCAGTTCTGCACCGTCGAGTACTTGATCTCGGCGTCGTCGAGCGCGATCAGCTCGACCACCGCGGCGTGGAGCTGGTTCTCGTCGCGCTGGGGCGCGGTGCAGCCCTCCAGGTAGCTCACGTAGGAGCCTTCGTCGGCGATGATCAGCGTGCGCTCGAACTGGCCGGTGTTCTCGGCGTTGATGCGGAAATAGGTCGAGAGCTCCATCGGACAGCGCACCCCCTTGGGGATGTAGACGAAGGAGCCGTCGGTGAAGACCGCCGAATTGAGGCAGGCGTGCTTGTTGTCGGCATAGGGCACGACCGAGCCCATGTACTTGCGCACCAGACCGGGATGGTCGCGCACGGCCTCGGAGATCGGGCAGAAGATGACGCCGGCCTTCTCCAGCTCGGCCTTGAAGGTGGTGGCGACCGAGACGCTGTCGAACACCGCGTCGACGGCGACGCCGGCCAGCATCTTCTGCTCCTCGAGCGGAATGCCGAGCTTCTTGTAGGTTTCCAGAAGCTGGGGGTCGACCTCGTCGAGGCTCTTCGGCCGGTCGGCCTGCGACTTCGGCGCCGAGTAGTAGTAGGCGTCCTGGTAGTCGAGCGGCGGAAACGACACCATCGCCCAGCCGGGCTCGGGCATGGTCTGCCAATGGGCGTAGGCCTTGAGGCGCCATTCGAGGAGCCACTCGGGCTCGCCCTTCTTGGCCGAGATGAAGCGGATGATGTCCTCGCTCAGCCCCTTGGGCGCGCGGTCCTCCTCGATCTCGGTGACGAAGCCGTACTTGTACTTCTGGGCCGTCGTCTCGCGGACCTGTTCGGCGGTTTCAACCGTTGCAGCCATGTGATCTCTTTCCGTCCCCTGACGAAGCGCTCCAGCGCTCCGCCCTCTCCCAGGTCAGCTCACGAGCGCGCCGGGTCGCGCGTCCCCGCCGCCTCCGGCGCCGGCAGCGGCACGCCGAACATCGTCGCCGGCATCGCCATCTCGGCCAGCGAGACGCCGGCCAGCGCGCCGCGGATCGCATCGTTCACGCGGTCCCAGTTGCCGCGCATCGGGCACAACTCCTCGACGTTGCAGTCGCCCTCGGCCCCGTCGACGCAGTCGGTCAGCGAGACCGGCCCTTCGAGCGCGCGGATGACCTCCAGCATGGTGATCGCCTCGGGCGCGCGGGCCAGCGCGTAGCCGCCGTTGGCGCCGCGATGCGAGATCAGGATGCGGCCGCGCGCCAGCGCCTTCAGCACCTTGGCCACCGTCGGCAGCGGCACCTGGCTGTCCACGGCCAGCTGGGGCGCGGTCACCAGGCGGTGCGGCTCGCGCGCCATCTGCGAGAGCACGACAACGGCATAATCGGTTATGCGATTCAGCCTCAGCATCGGCTCTTCCCGTGTTTTCGCCGGAAATTTCCCAATAATTCGCGGTTTTCAAAGCGGACCGTATCCGTACGGATTACTTAACCCGTATTCCCGAATAATCAAGACCGATTTGGTGCGGTTATTTTGGGGGCCGGGTGGCTGCCGGACGCCTACTCCGCGGCACCCTTGGCGCGCAGGCCCCGCAGGCGCGTCACCTCGGCGACGATGCGGTCGGCGGCGGCGTCGACCTCGTGCTCGGTGGTGGCGCGGCCGAGGCCGATGCGCAGGCTCGAGCCGGCTGCCGCGTCGCTGAGGCCCATGGCGCGCAACACGTAGGACGACTCCACCGACCCCGTGGTGCAGGCCGACCCGGACGACACGCAGACGTCCTTCGACAGCGCCTCGATCAGGGCCGTGCCGTCGGTCTCCGGGAAGCTCATGTTGAGGTTGCCGGCGAGCCGGCGCTCGAAGCTGCCGTTCAGCATGGTGTCCGGCAGGGCGCGCGCGATGCGCGTCCACATCCGCGTGCGCAGCGCGGTCAGCCGCGCGCTCTCCTCGGCCATGCCCTCGCCGGCGACCGCGCAGGCCTCGCCGATGCCGACGACGAGCGCCGGCGCCACGGTGCCCGAGCGCACGCCGCGCTCCTGGCCGCCGCCGTCGAACAGCGGCTCGATGCGCGCCCGCGGCCGGCGCCGTACGTAGAGGATCCCGACGCCCTTGGGCCCGTAGATCTTGTGGCCGGAGATGCTGAGGAGGTCGATCTCGGCGGCGTTCACGTCGAGCGGCGCCTTGCCCGCCGCCTGCGCCGCGTCGGTGTGGAAGAGCACGCCGCGCTCGCGGGTGATGGCGCCGATCGCCTCGATGGGCGCCAGGCTGCCGACCTCGTTCTGCGCCGCCATCAGCGAGACCAGGATGGTCTTGTCCTCGATCGCCTCGGCAAGCGCGTCGAGATCGACCTGGCAGTCGCCGTCCACCGGCAGGTAGGTCACCCGGAAGCCCTGGCGCTCCAGCCGGGCGCAGCTTTCCAGCACGCATTTGTGCTCGCTGACGGCGGTGACGATGTGGTCCTTGCCGCGGTGCTCGCGCGCGAAGGCGGCGGCGCCCTTGATCGCGATGTTGTTCGATTCGGTGGCGCCCGAGGTGAAGATGACCTCGCGCGGATCGGCGCCGATCAGCGCCGCCGCCTGCGCGCGCGCGCGCTCCACCGCCTCGGCCGCGGTGCGCCCGGCGACGTGCTGGGTGCTGTGCGGATTGCCGAACTCTTCGGAGAAATACGGCAGCATCGCCGCCAGCACCGAGGGCTCGACCGGCGTGGTGGCGTGGTGGTCGAGATAGATCGGCCGGTTGGTGGCGGTCTGGCTGCTCATCGTTCTGGCAGAGTACTTGGGTCGCGCCGGCCTAGGCGGCAACCGGTTGGCGCGCCATCGCCGACCAGGCCTCGAGGAAGCGGTCGATCTCGGCCTCGCCGGTCGCCCAGCCGAGGCTGACGCGGATCGCGTGGTCGGCGAGGTCGGGTCCGACGCCCATGGCCTCGAGCACGTGGCTCGCCTTGACCTTGCCCGAGGAGCAGGCCGCCCCCGCGCTCACCGCGATGCCCGCGAGGTCGAGCGCCATCACCTGGGTCGCCGCCGGCCGCCCCGGCAAGGCGATCGAGCTCGTGTTGCCGATCCGCGGCGCGCCGGCGCCGAAGATGCGCGCCTCGGGCACCCGGGCGCGGGCCTCGCGCTCCAGCCGGTCGCGCAATGCGCGTATGCGGACCCGATCGCGCATCCCCGCGGCGATTTCCGCCGCCGCGCCGAAGCCGGCGATGCCGGGCAGGTTCTCCGTGCCGCCGCGCCGCCCGCGCTCCTGGCCGCCGCCCCGGATCAGCGCGCCGATCTCGACCTGCTCGGAGACGATGAGCGCGCCCGTTCCCTGGGGGCCGGCGAGCTTGTGCGCGGAAAAGCTCATCATGTCGGCGCCGAGGCTCGCAAAGTCGATCTCGAGCTTGCCCGCCCCCTGCACCGCGTCGCAGAGCAGCAGCGCGCCGTGCCGCCGGGCGATCGCCGCGGCCTTGGCGACGGGCTGGACCACCCCGGTCTCGTTGTTGGCCAGCATCAGCGCGACCACCGCGGGCCTGCGGTCGATCGCCAGCATGGCATCAAGCGCGTCGAGGTCGACGATCCCCTCGCGATCGACCGGAATCCGCGTCGCCTCGGGCGCCGCGTCGAGCACCGAGGCGTGCTCCACGGCCGAGACCAGCACCCGGGACCGCCCGCAGGCCGTGAGCGCCTGGGCGTTCGCCTCCGAGGCGCCGCTGGTGAAGACGACCTCGGCCGGCTTGGCGCGGGCCAGCGCCGCCACGGCCTCGCGCGCGTCCTCCACGATCTTGCGCGCGGCCCGCCCGTACCGGTGCACCGACGAAGGATTGCCGGTCAGCTCGAGCGCCGCCTCGACCGCCGCGCGGGCTTGCGGGCGCAGCGGGGCGGTGGCGTTGTAGTCGAGGTATACCGTCGTCGTCATCGCCTTGGCCCACAGTCTCCTTCGCCCGCGTTCCGCTTGCGGGGGCCGCGCCGGGACGGCCCGTGGCGGGTCGCCGCGCGGCGGAACAGCGCACGGCATGCGCGGCGGGCACCCGAAAATGCTTGAAACCCAAGCGCCTGATCGCGATATTCAGCCACGCGGACGCGCTTCCCAGCAGCGGCGTCCGCTCGCATCTGGGGCGCCGCCGCAGCCCATCGCGCCAGCCGGCGGAGTGTAGAGGCCCCACAAGAACAGTCAAGAATAGGCGACCGGGTCATTTCAGTGCTCAAAAGCTCGTTTTTCGAACGGTCCCCTGCCGAAGCATCGACGCCTTGGCGCGGCACGGGCCGCGTGGCGCACCATGCCTGAAGTCATCATCCCCGGTCCCGAGGGGCGGCTGGAGGGCCGCTACCAGCATTCCCGGCGGCCCAACGCGCCGCTGGCGCTGCTGCTGCACCCGCATCCGGAACATGGCGGGACGATGAACAACAAGGTCGTCTACCACATGCACCACACCTTCGCGCGGCGGGGCTTTTCGGTGCTGCGCTTCAACTTCCGCGGCGTCGGGCGCAGCCAGGGCCGCTTCGACCGCGGCGAGGGCGAGCTCTCGGACGCCGCCTCGGCGCTCGACTGGATGCAGTCCCACAACGAGAACGCCGCCGGCTGCTGGGTCGCGGGCTTCTCCTTCGGCGCCTGGATCGGCATGCAGCTCCTGATGCGCCGCCCGGAGATCGAGGGCTTCATCTCCGTCGCCCCGCCGGCCAGCATGTACGACTTCACCTTCCTCGCGCCCTGCCCCTCGTCGGGCATGATCGTGCATGGCGACCAGGACACGGTGGTGCCGGAGGAATCGGTCGAGAAGCTGGTGAAGAAGCTGTCCTCGCAGCGCGGCATCGTGATCGACTACCGGGTCATTCCCGGCGCGGACCATTTCTTCACCGAGCATCTCGACCAGCTGGTCGCCCATGTCGAGGATTACCTGGAGGTCTCCGGCGCCGGGCTGCGCGCGGTGACCGCCGCCGGCTGAGCCTGCCGGACCCGCCTCGGCAGCGCCCGGCGCACTTCATATGACCCAGCTCCGCTCCGACTTCCTGACCGTGCTCCAGGAGCGCGGCTACATCCACCAGTGCTCCGATCTGGAGGCGCTCGACGCCAAGGCCGCCGAGGGCGTGGTCACCGCCTATGTCGGCTACGACGCCACCGCCGACAGCCTGCACATCGGCTCGCTGGTCTCGATGATGATGCTGCGCTGGATGCAGAAGACCGGGCACCGGCCGATCGTGCTCATGGGCGGCGGCACCACCAAGGTCGGCGACCCCTCGGGCAAGGACGAGAGCCGCCAGCTCCTCTCGGCCGAGGAAATCGACGCCAACATCGCCAACATCAAGACGATCTTCGAGCATTTCCTTGAGTTCGGCGACGGCGCGGGCCGAGGTCCGGCCGACGCCATCATGGTCAACAACGCCGACTGGCTCGATACCCTCGAATACATCCCCTTCCTGCGCGAGGTCGGCCGGCACTTCTCGATCAACCGCATGCTGACCTTCGAGTCGGTCAAGCTGCGCCTGGAGCGCGAGCACTCGCTGTCCTTCCTGGAGTTCAACTACATGATCCTCCAGGCCTACGACTACCTGGAGCTCTACAGGCGACACGATTGCACGCTGCAGATGGGCGGCTCCGACCAGTGGGGCAACATCGTCAACGGCACCGACCTGATCCGCCGGATGGAAAGCGGCGACGCCTTCGCGCTGACCACGCCGCTGATCACCACCGCGTCGGGCGCCAAGATGGGCAAGACCGCCCAGGGCGCCATCTGGCTGAACGAGGCGCGCCTCTCGCATTACGACTACTGGCAGTTCTGGCGCAACACCGAGGACGGCGACGTCGGCCGTTTCCTGAAGCTCTTCACCGAGCTGCCGCTCGACGAGATCGCGCGCCTGGAAGCCCTCGACGGCGCCGAGATCAACGAGGCCAAGAAGATCCTCGCCGACGAGGCGACCAAGCTGTGCCGCGGCGAGGCGGCCGCCGCCGAGGCCGCCGAGACCGCGCGCCAGACCTTCGAGGAGGGCGCGGCGTCGGAAGGCCTGCCGGTGATCGAGGTGCCGTCCGCCGAACTGGCCGAAGGGATCGCCGCCTTCGATGCCTTCCGGCGCGCCGGGCTGGCCGCCTCGGGCGGCGAGGCGCGGCGGCTCATCAAGGGCGGCGGCGCGCGGGTCAACGACGCCAAGGTCGCCGACGAAAACCAGCAGGTCACCCAATCCGACCTCGACGGCGACGGCGTGATCAAGCTCTCCGCCGGCAAGAAGCGCCACGCGCTGATCCGCGCGGTCTAGAGCATTTTCCGATCGTTTGGCATCA
>Ga0302046_10000323_pt1 | contig 49820 bp, 40 predicted proteins | sample RVTome_11_FD_200261 | JGI IMG/M metagenome (GOLD analysis project Ga0302046, IMG submission 200261) | Soil microbial communities from uranium-contaminated site in the Upper Colorado River Basin, Wyoming, United States - RVT147D111 (version 2) ...
ACCGCAAGCAGCCGCTCATTGCCACGCTCAAGGCGGCGGGGGCTTCCTTCGACCGGGACAGCCCCCCCTCGGGTCTCAACCAACTGGGCGCCTTCCTCAACAAGCTCGACGCCCAGGTCGCCAAGCTCGACGCCGCCCTGGCACGCCGCTGGGCCCACAAGGTGAACTCCATCATCGAGGTCCTCGGCGGGGAGTAGCCCGGCGGATCGGACCGATCCGACCGATCGGCGCGCGGCTCTCCAGAGCCGCAGCGGGTCGGCCAAAGCCAGCCTGGGGAAGCACTCGTTCGCCTGAGGGATGGTTTCACCCGCTGCGGCTCTGGAGAGCCGCGCGCCGGTGGCCCTCAACAAAAGGCTCGCCTCGTTGGGCTGGGGCGTCTTTTAATTTCCGGGTCCGACCCAAAGCCAGACCCATGAAAACCGTTACGTCGCTCAAGACTGAAAAGCGCCATGTTCGCAAAATTGTCGAGGCCGTCCTGGAAGACACCGGGGGGCTGCTTCGACTGGCGCCCTGCTGGGTGCCCCGTTCCTTTCTCCAACCCGGGCTGCGGTTGAAGCTGCATCCGGACGACACCTACGCCTTCGGGCTGCATCGCGGCGGCATTGACGAGCGCTGGTTTGCCTCGACGACCGAGGCGGCCAATGACAACCGGACGCCGGACGAGGGATTGAGCTACGTGGTGGTGGGCAACCGGCGGTTCACCTTGCGCCAGGCGGTGTCGGAGTGCGGCGCGGAGCTGATCGGGTCCAGGATATGGGGCAAGTACCGGAAGTGGCCGGTCTATTCGAAGTTCTTCGACAACATGGGACCGATCCCCCATCACATGCACCAGAGCGCGGCCCAGGCGAAGTTGGTCGGCCAGGAAGGCAAGCCCGAGTCCTATTACTTCCCGCCCCAGCACAACAATGTGGGCAACAACTTTCCCTATACCTTCATGGGACTGGAGCCCGGAACCACCAAGGCGCAGGTCCGCCAATGCCTGGCCGACTGGAACAAGGGCGACAACGGCATCCTGGACCTGTCCCGCGCCTACCGGCTCAAGCCGGGCACGGGCTGGCTGATCCCTCCCTGCATCCTGCACGCCCCCGGCTCCCTGTGCACCTACGAACCGCAATGGGGGTCGGACGTGTTTGGCATGTATCAATCCCTGGTGGAAGGGCGTTATGTACCGTGGGACCTGCTGGTCAAGGATGTCCCGAAGACGCACCATCAAGACTTGGATTACCTGGTCAACCAACTGGATTGGCCCGGGAACACCGATCCCAGCTTCAAGGACAACCACTACCTGGAACCGGTCCCCGTGGCCGACACGCGCAAGGAAGGCTTCGTCGATCGCTGGATCGTCTATGGCCGCATCAAGAAGCAGCAGTTCTTCACCGCCAAGGAACTCACGGTGGACCCGGGTGCGCGGTGCACGATCAAGGATCGCGGGGCCTACGGACTGATCTGCGTCCAGGGCAAGGGCACCATCAACGGCCAGCCGCTCAACAGCCCGAAGCTGATCCGGTTCCATGAGCTGGCCGAGGACGAGTATTTCTGCTCCGAGGCCGGCGCGAAGTCCGGCGTCGTCTTTGAGAACACCAGCGGCACGGAGCCGCTGGTCTGCCTGCGCTACTTCGGTCCCGAGGTCAATCCGGACGCGCCGGACATGGGGGCCTACAAACGGAATCGATTTCGGTGAACGACTTCTTCGCACGACGCACCCGTCCCAAGGCGCCCCGCTCCGGCGCGGGCGGAAAGGCGCAGCCGGCCGGCCAGTTGGTCGCCCGCGAGCGCCGCTTCTGGATGCGTCTGCGCAGTCATGCGGTGGTGTTCGATCGCGATCCCGAATGGCCCCGCTTCCGGGACGACCCCAGCGGGCAGGTGGTGCGCATCCTCCAACTCTGGATGACCGAGTCCCGCGCCGCCTCGGGCGCGACGCCGGACACGGCACGCCATTTCCTGGGCAACGTCCGCTATTGCCAGGGATGGATGTCCCGCGCGGAGGTCTCCCGCCTCTACCGCCGCGTCACGGCGGCGGCGCATCTCGAAGAGCAATGCGGCGCCCTTTGGCGGACCCGGCTCACGCAGTTCCTGCGCCAGCACATCCGATCCCAGACATGATGGTTTCAACGATTGCCTGGCGGGAATCGCTCAACGTGGCCTTGATCGGGGCGACCCAGGATGCCCGCTGGATGCAGATGAAGCGCCGTTATCTGGGCGACGCAGGTTTGTAGTTCCGCTCTTAAGAAACTCCCGTCGCAACTTGCTGGAGTTGAGCGCTCGCAAACTTGCACGAAGAATTCAAAGGCCCCTCACCCCAACCCTCTCCCGGCGGGAGAGGGAGCAGCACGCCCCGTGGGGGGGGGGTACGAGTTCTGATCGGAAGCCTTTCTCCGCAGAGAGGCCAAATCTCCCTCTCCCGCCGGGAGAGGGTTGGGGTGAGGGGCCTTTGATGGAGTGCGGCAAAACGCACCTTCTCCCCACACTCATTCAATCTTGTTGAACGCCAGCCTCAACGCATTCCTGCTTTTTGGAAGCGCCGCGAGCCGTCATAGCGGACGCACCAGCACGGTGTCGTGCTGGCTGAGACCGGGATCGGTGTCGGGATAGTCGAGGTTGAAATGCAGCCCGCGGCTTTCCGGACGCTGGAGCGCGCTGGCCACGATCAGCTCTGCCACCGTGGCAATGTTGCGCAACTCGAGCAGGTCGGCGTTGACGGTGAAGTCCCAGTAGTACTCCTGGATCTCCTCCTGCAGGTTGGCGATGCGGGTTTGCGCGCGGCGCAGGCGCTTGTTGGTCCGCACGATGCCCACGTAGTCCCACATGAGACGGCGGATCTCGTTCCAGTTGTGGCTGATCACCACCATCTCATCCGGGTCATGCGCATGCCCCGATTCCCAGGGCGGGATCCGCACCTCGCCCTCCTCCGCGGGCAACTCGTCCACCTTGCAGGCGGCACGGTGCGCGCAGACCATGGCTTCGAGGAGCGAATTGCTGGCCAGTCGGTTGGCGCCATGCAGCCCTGTGCAGGCCACCTCACCCACGGCAAAGAGGCGCTGGATGTCCGTCTCGCCATTCACGCTGGTCCGCACGCCGCCGCATTGGTAATGCGCGGCGGGCACGACCGGGATGGCCTCCTTGGTGATGTCGATCCCGTGCTGCAGGCAGGTCTGGTAGATGTTGGGGAACCGGTCCATGAGGAACGGGGCCGGCTTGTGGGTAATGTCCAACAGCACATGCTCCGCTCCCTGGCGTTTCATCTCGCTGTCAATGGCGCGGGCCACGATGTCGCGGGGCGCCAGTTCGCGGCGTTCATCGTAGCGTTCCATGAACGCCTCGCCGTCGAGGTTCTTAAGCACGGCACCCTCGCCCCGGACCGCCTCGCTGATGAGGAAGGACTTCGCCTTGGGATGGAACAGGCAGGTGGGATGAAACTGGATGAACTCCATGTTGGCGATGGAGGCGCCAGCCCGGTAGGCCATGGCCAGGCCGTCCCCGGTCGCGATGTCGGGATTGGTCGTGTAAAGATAGACCTTGCCGCACCCGCCGGTCGCCAGGAGCGTGACGTGCGCGGACAAGGCCTGAACCAGATTGGTGCGCTCATCCAACACGTAGGCCCCCATGCAGCGATGCGGCCCCACCCATCCCAGCTTCCGGCTCGTGACCAGATCGATGGCAAGATGCTCCTCCAGGATGGTGATGCTCGCCCTTTCCGACACCGCCTGCAGCAGAGCCTTCTCCGCCTCACGGCCGGTCACATCCTCGTAGTGCAGGATCCGCCGCTTGGAATGTCCGCCCTCCTTGCCCAGATCCAGTTCCCGGGCCCCGGGGTTCTCCCGTGCCGCACGCTCCGAGAAGCGCATCCCCAGCGCGATCAATTCCGCGATGCGCGCCGGCCCCTCGGAAATGATCTGGCGCACCACCGATTCACGGCAGAGACCGGCTCCGGCCCGGAGCGTGTCCTGGACGTGCAACTCGACCGTGTCCTCCTTGCTGGTGACCGCGGCAATGCCGCCCTGGGCGTAGTTGGTGTTGGACTCGGCCCGGTGCTTCTTGGTCACGATGGCCACCGTGCCCTTGTCCGCCACCTTGAGGGCGAAGGAAAGGCCGGCGATGCCGCTGCCGATGACGAGGAAATCAAATTGGCGATGGTCACTCATGCGAGGTGCGCGCTAGAGCCTGCCATTGTCTATCAACCGTGTCGATCCCACGAACACCGCCAGCGCCATGTGCGCGCCCGGCCGCACACGCCGGAGCGTTTCCAGCGTGCGGGGTTGGAAGAAGGCGATGTAATCCACGCGCGCATCGGGATGCGCTTCGATGCGGAGCTTCAACCGGCGCCGCAAGGTGGCGGAGGACATCTCCCCCCGGGCCCGCACCTCGCGCCGCGCGGTGCGAATGGCATTCCAAAGCGCCACCGCCTGGCGGCGCTGCCCCGGCGTCAGGTAACCGTTGCGCGAACTCATGGCCAAACCGTCCGGCTCCCGCAACGTCGCCCCCACCACCAGGCGGACCGGAAGGTTCAGGTCGCGGATCATGCGGCGCACCACCGCAGCTTGCTGGTAATCCTTGGCTCCGAACACCGCCACCGCCGGCGCCGTGATGTGAAACAACTTGGCCACCACCGTCGTCACGCCGCGAAAATGGGTGGGACGTGACTGGCCCTCCATCCCGCGCCCCAGCGCCTCCTCCACCACGTAGGTGCTGAACCCGTCCCGGCCGGCGGGATACATCTCCCGGTCGGTCGGCGCAAACAACGCGTCCACGCCCGCCTCCTGACACAGCCGCCGGTCGCGCGCCCAGGCCCGCGGATACCGGCCATAATCCTCGCCCGGACCGAACTGCGTCGGGTTCACATAGAGGCTGACCACGACCCGCCCCCTGGACCCCACTTCGCGCCGGGCGCGGTGGATCAGGGCAAGGTGGCCGTCGTGCAGGCAGCCCATGGTGGGGACCAAACCGACGGGCGCACCGCCGCGACGCCAGGTCGCCGAGAGCCGTTGCATGGCCGCAATGGACCGGATCACTTTCATGCGCGGCCATTGTGGCGGAACCGCGTCACGACACAAGACCAGCGGCGTTCGGAGTCCCGCTCTTAAGAAACTCCCGTCGCAACTTGCTGGAGTTAGGCGCTCGCAAACTTCCACGAAAAACTCAAAGGCCCCTCACCCCAACCCTCTCCCGGCGGGAGAGGGGGCAGCATGCCCCGTGGAGGGTACGGGTTCAGATCGGAAGGCTTTCTCCGTGCGGAAGTTGATTCTCCCTCTCCCGCGAGGGAGAGAGAACAGCATGCCACTCCAAGGTGTAGGGATCCGGGAAGCAGGCTCTCTCCACGGAGAGGACGGGTCGCCCTCTCCCGCCGGGAGAGGGAAGGGGTGAGGGGCCTTTGCTACAGTGAATCAATCTCGTTTCACACCAACCTGCACCCACTCCTGCTTCTTGCAAGAACCGTGCGCTGGCAGGAAAAGAAAACACACCGCGGAAGGAACCTTCCGCGGTGTGCTGGTGATCGCTGGGGTAGGCGTCCGCCCCGGGCTGGCTTAGCGCCGGAACTGGATCGTGCCGCTCTGCGGCATTTCATGGGCGCAAGGCTGATTCGTAGGGGCATCTGCCTCATTGCGGGTGGGAGCGATGAGGTTGTTGGCCAGCAGATACGCCTCCACTTCCTCCCCGCTCACGTCGGCCAGCATCGTATCGTTGACCACCACGCACGGGCTCAGCATCTGCCCGCTGCGCTCGATCATTTCCTGGCGTTGAGCCGGATTATTGATGATGTCCCGGTCCTCGAATGGCAGATCATATTTGCGCATGATCGCCCGGACCCCTTGGCTCCAGCCGCAGGTGGGCTTCAAATAGGCGACAATTTTCGGTTTCTCCATGGCGCTAACCATGATGGGCTTCAGCCGCCGCGTCAAGCCCGTCTGCAACATCCATTGACGCCACGTCGCCAAGATAGGGGGATCCATACCAAGGCGCTTGACAATGCCGACACGTGCGCCTGTGGCGCAGGCTCTTACTCTTACCCTTTACCCGAAAAAAACGACCACCCTGTTGTCGTTTTACCGGGCCCCTCACCCCGACCCTCTCCCCGCCTTCGCGGCTGAAGCCGCTACGGCGCGGCGAAGACCCGGCGGGAGAGGGAACAGCATGCCACCCCAGGGTAAAGGGATCAGGGCAGCAGCCTCTCTCCGCGCGGAGGACGGGTCCCCCTCTCCCTGCGGGAGAGGGCAGGGGTGAGGGGCCTTTGATATAGTGCGATGTAGGGCGCTCTCCTCGCCCATGGTTCACCTTGTGTCGCAACCCCCTGCGCAGCCATCTTTCCCCAGCAGCGCCTGGGGAATGACATACTCTTACTCTTGCTCTTGCTCTTACCCTTGCTCTTGCTCGCTTACTGCAGAGTAGGAGTAAGAGCAAGAGCAAGATGAATCCGGCAGGTCTGATGGCGACTACGCCTCGACTTGCCGGCCGCGAGGGTTCCCTGTTTAAATATCAGGCCCGAACCCGCGCCATGAACGTTCTAGTCATCCCGGACAAGTTCAAAGGAACCCTGACTGCCCACGAGGCCGCCGAGGCCATCCGTCGCGGGTGGCTGGCGAGCCGGCCGCAGGACATCCTGGAACTGCTGCCCATGAGCGATGGAGGCGACGGGTTTGGGGAGATTCTCAGCTCGCAGATGGGGGCGGTGGCCCAGCCGATCCGGACGGTGGATGCGGCTCATCGGGCTTGCGAGGCCGTCTGGTGGTGGCATGAGGCAAGCCGCACCGCGATTGTGGAATCCGCCCGCATCATCGGGTTGGCGCAACTGCCGCAGGGACGCTATCACCCGTTCGAATTGGACACCGAAGGCTTGGGTGTGGCGCTCAAGGCGGCGGCGGCGAAGGGAGCCCGGCGGTGTTTGGTGGGCATTGGTGGAAGCGCGACCAACGATGCCGGCTTTGGCATGGCGCGGGCCTTGGGGTGGCAATTCTTCAACGCGCACAGGGAGAAGTTGGATCGCTGGACCAAGCTGCACGACCTGGCCGCGGTGACGCCCCCCGAGCACACCCGCCTCTTTGAGGAAGTCCTGGTGGCGGTGGATGTGCAGAATCCATTGCTTGGCCCAAAAGGATGCACCCGCGTTTATGGTCCGCAAAAGGGGCTGAAGCCCGAGGATTTTGAATTCGCCGAGCGCTGCCTGGCGCGCCTTGCGATGCTTTTGAACCGGGAACTGCACCTGAATCACGCCGAGCAGCCAGGGGCCGGCGCGGCGGGAGGTTTGGGGTTTGGGTTGTGCAGTTTTCTGGGGGCGACGTTGAAGGGCGGCTTTGCCATGTTCGCGGAGCAAACGGGCTTGGCAGACCGACTGGCGAAGGTGGACCTGGTCCTGACGGGCGAAGGGGCGATCGATGCCCAGACGCTCATGGGCAAGGGCGTTGGAGAGTTGGCCGCGCACTGTCGTGAACGCGAGGTGCCTTGCGTGGCCTTTGGCGGCGTGGTGAGCGATCCGGATCAGGCGCGAACCCAGTTCGCCCAAACCCATGCCTTGACGCCCGGTCAGACGACGCACGAAGAGGCCATGACGCGCCCCGCCTGGCACCTGGAACGACTGGCGGCCCGGGCGGCGGCCGACTGGGTGTCCGACCAGCCCGGTGCCCCGTAGCCGCCAAGGTGACGAGGCGGAACCGTGGCGACATCCCCGGGGCTGCTGACCAAGTCGGCACGGACGCCTGCGGCGCAGGTTCTTGCTCTTGCTCTTACTCCTACTCTTACTCGCCTCTGCAGAGTAGGAGTAAGCGTAAGAGTAAGAGCAAGATGAAGCCGGCAGGTCTACTGGCGATCATGCCTCGCCTTGCCGACTTGGTCAGCAGCCCTGGCAACACCGCGCAAACCCCGGCAAAAACCTTGCATCCACCCCCCTGTTTCGATACGGTGCGCGCCTCTTTCGGGTTGGTAGCTCAGTTGGTAGAGCAGCGGCCTTTTAAGCCGTGGGTCCTGGGTTCGAGTCCCAGCCAGCCCACCACTTTCTAAACCCATCAAATGCAGCATTTACAGCATGTTGCAGTTCGAAAGCCACTTTCCCACGTTCCGTGCCATAATGCAGAAAAGTGAAAAAAAGGCATTGATTTGCCAAGACATGAACCAGTTTGGGCAAATAGTTGGGCAAATCTCAGAGCCCAGACCGGCGGTTTTCAGCTCTCGGCTTTTGGGCCTCGGGTTGCTTTCGGTTTGCCCACATCCCACCTTGCAGATCACTTTGCCAACCGCAGCCTAAAGAATTTGGCACCGCCCTCGACTGAGTATGTGCCGTTGGTGGCCGCGGTCCAGTCAAGCAGGTTGGTGCTGGATTCCATTTGGACGGCCACGTCGCCATCTTGGGCGGAAATGATCTGAGTGTTCGCTGGCTGAGGCGATATCCTCCAAGTTGCTACGCTAGTCGCGCCAGGCAAGGACCCCATTGCAATTTGCGCAGGTCCAGCAACCAAAGGAAACCTGAGTATCGGGGGACCAAGCGGAACTTCGCTTCGCCATGGTATTCCGTTGATGGTAATTGTCATAATTGATCGGCTTGAATCAGTACTGCCGATGGACAGCAATTCAGCAACTTCCCCATCTTGAACGAGCAGGTGAGCCGTTGCTGGATTCTGAAACATCCAAGTAGCAACTTGGCCGGGGAATTGTGAACTTGGGGTAAGTCGCCAAGTGTAAATGGCGCTCTCATTGGTTACCCACATCCGCACGGTTGCTGGACCTACTAGAATAGGCCGAGTATCGTATCCAGACTCGTACACGGCGTATGGATTAAAGGAGGTTTGATTGTTAATTGTGACCGAAATCGCCTGACCTTGCGCTGTATAATCTGAATTGGGGGTTTTCCAATAAACAAGCTCACCAACTTCTCCCTGATTGATGATCAATGCATTCGTAACGCTGCCTCCCGCAGTTTCAGAGTTCATGGTGAGGCTGATAAACTGATTCCGAGGCTGCGGCTCCTCACTCAGGACAATGGATTGCAGACACATGGCTGCCAATAGGGAAAGGAATGCTGATTTCATAGGCTTTGTGGAGTGGGAGGAAGTTTAACCGAAAGAATCATGGAAAGCCAACATTGAATCTCACCCCCCTGCCCAACGGGTGCATCTCACGTTTTCTGGGGTGTTGATCACATGGTCGTGCAGTTCCGTCTTGATCCGTGAAATCCGTGGTGGAAAAAATCAAACAATCTCCTCATCCTTTCACATACCCTGGCCAAGGAAGAATCATCCGACAGTTCCCTCTTCAACCGGTGCATCTGACCCTTATGGCTACTGAATCGATGGACCGAATGGAGACCACTAATGGATTGACCAAGCGAACCCACTGAGTTACCAATCGCAAAGTGGATGGCCAGACTGGGGCGTCGGTCTCCGTCGGTCATCTGCGTTAGGCGAACCAACGCGAACCGTGCAACCTACGCGATCCAAGAAGACCGAGACTGGCTGGTCACCACTCGTGCGCGCTATTTTCGAGTGTGACCCTGACGCTGTTCCGGCGGCAGTATCCGGCGGCGAGGACCCAAACGAGATGTTTTGCGACTGGAGTTTAGTCGAGCTTGCCGCCTTTCATGGCCGAGTTGAAGTCCTTGATGCCTTGATCCGCGCTGGAGCGCGCGTGCCGCCGAAGGCGATGAGGGTGTTGGGCGAGATGGATATCACGGATCACATGATCGATCCAATCGAGTTGGAGGAGCGCTATGCCCGAGTCGCACAGATTTCACTCGACCACGGAGCTACGTCAGACGTTCGTGCCTACGATGGCAGACCTCTCATCGACACGTTTCCAGCACGATGTTACCCGCACATCCATCATGTGCTTTCCAATGGAGCCAGTGACAACACCGCCTAAGACCGGTCGAGCAAGCCTTGGAGCCGGCACCGCATTGAGAAAGGATCGCTGATGACCACGCCAGAGTCTTCAAAGAATAAGTCTTCCAGTGGATACGCCGTGCCCTTGGGATGGGTGGCATTCATCGCAGGAATTCTTGGAGTCGCCGGTGGCGCGCTCAGCCGATTGGGTGTCCTCCCCACAACCGATTACCCAATTGGTGTCCTTGGTATCGCGTTGTTCGTCGGCGGATACGTCGCCTGCTTTATCATTCCACCTTTGCATCGTCGTGTTTCCGCGCTCGAAGAACGTGTCAACAACCTCGAAATCAACCGAACACACGAAAACCAACCCAAAGAACCCGCCGGCTAACACAATCACTGCGGCGAACGCGGGCGGACATCGTCAGTGGCCGATTACCGCTGGGACATCGGAGCGGTCAAAGGCAAGGCATCGCCGATTCCGGTTACGTACTTGATTGGAGTGCCCATCGTTACCTTCTGTGGAGGACAAAGGCTCTTAGGGATCAAACTTCTCTCAAGAGCGTCGTGGTTCTCTCCGTGAATCGGGAAAGGCAAAACGGAGAATGCAGAATGCAGAATCCGGCCCTCACCTTTTCCTCGGCGGCCCTCTGCGATTCTCCGCGCCCTCTGCGTTTCCAGAAATACCCGCCTTCTTCAACTCCGCGCCGGAGTGCCAGGGATAGGCGTGATTCCTTCAACGCTCAACGTTCAACGCTCAACGCCAACTCTCGCGCCCAGCACCTGCTCAATGGCCTGTTGCGTGGGGGCGTCGAGGGGCAGATGGCCGGCCTGGACGGTTTCGAGGATCTGCCCGGGACGCCGCGCTCCCACGATGGCGGCGGTCAGTTCCTCCCTGCGCAACACCCAGGCCAGGGCCAGCTGCGCGAGTGTCACACCCAACGATGCGGCGATGGGGCGCAGGTGTTCCACCACAGCAAGATTGCGGCTCAAGGCGGGCTCGGTGAAGAACGGGCTCTGCCTGCGCCAGTCATCCTCGGGCAGGGCGGCCACGCGTTCGGCAGAAAATGCGCCGGTCAACAGGCCGGCCTGCATGGGACTGTAAGCGATCACGCCCACGCCGTGCTCACGGCACCAGGGCAGGATGTCCTTCTCCACCTCCCGCCGCAGCATGCTGTAGGGCGGTTGCAGGGAGGTGATGGGGTGAATGGCCTGGGCGCGTTTCAGTTGGTCCAGGTTGAAATTGGAGACGCCAACGTGACGCACCTTCCCCTCGCGGACCAGGTCCGCCATGGTCTCCCACCCTTCCTCGACCTCCTCATCGGGTTCAGGCCAGTGGATCTGGTAAAGGTCGATCACTTCCAGGCCGAGCCGTTGGAGGCTGCCTTCGACCTCCCTGCGGATGCTGGGTGCCTGGAGGCATTTGCCGATGTCGCGGCTGCCTTCCTGCCAGACGCGCCCGCACTTGGTGGCGACAAGGACCGTCCGGCCCTTGATGGCGCGACCGACCACGTTCTCGGCGTGGCCGTGTCCGTAGATGGCGGCGGTGTCGATCCAGTTGATCCCGGCGTCGAGCGCCTCGTGGATGGACCTCTCGGAGGCATTGTCATCCTGCGGACCCCATCCGAATTTCCATCCGCCGCCTCCCATGGCCCAGGTGCCCAGCCCGATGGAGGTCAAGTGAAGGTCGCTCCGCCCCAAGACACGCGTGTTCATGGGGATCGAGGTTAGCAAACGTGGTCAGGCAGACAAGGAGGGAGACATCGAGCCTTTCAACATCGCGACCGACGCGCGGCTCTCCTGAGCCGCAGCGGGTGAGATGATTCAGAGCGGGAGGGAAGGATTCCCTGGAACCGGACGCAGCAGCATACCGCCATGGGCCTACGTCTGGCGATTGGGAGATGAGGTATCCCGCTGCGGCTCAGGAGAGCCGCGCGCCAGAGACTTGGTTCAGCGAAGAACAGAATTCCGGCTGAAGCCAGGAGCAACAACGCGTCGCAGGTCCGACTAGATTTCCTCCCAGCCGATGATGGCCATGCGCTTCAAGTCGATGCTATTGGCGAGGGACTCGTCGAAGTGGAAGGAGTAGTCGCCATTCATCGAGGCGGTCTTGCTGATGACGGCGCCGTAAAGGTGACCCCCTCCGTTGAGCTGCAGATCGGTGTCCGGGGCATAGATCACTCCTGAGAACTGGCCGTTGCCGCTCACACTCAGGCTTTCGTTGGAGGGAAGGCCCATGTAGAGGAAGCTGGCCGCCTGGCTGGAATCATTCACCACGCCCTGCCCGCCGATGCTGGCGTTGCGCGCCGCGACATAGAGGGTCAGGCTGGCTCCCGGCATGATGCGTATCATGTCCTGGCCGCTGATGTTCAACTGGCGGCCGACATAGAGAGTGGCGTGGCCCGTGACCACCACGCTGCCACTGAGGTTGGCCAGGGAGAACTTCCCGTCGGGCAGGATGTAGCTGTAGTTGGTGCCGTTGTAGAGTCCGCCGGTCGGGACGAAGGCCGAGGTCATGTCGGGCAGAATGATGTCGGGCATCATGACGTTGGAATCATCCTCCAGTGAACCGGGCTCCGCGCCGGTGTTTCCGGCGGTGTGCCAGGCGTCGCTGCCGATCACGGCGTTGGGGCCGAGGTCCACGACACCGTCGGGACCGGTGGAGATGTTGCCGCGGATGTCGGCGTTGCCGGCATCAAAGGACCAGTCGAGGCCGAGGTTGGTGGAGATATCGCCGTTGTCCCGGGACTTGTTCGGGTCGTAGTTTCCGGTGGGCGTGCTGTAGAGGGGGTTGGTGGAGTCGTAGCTGTCGGAGGAGATGTTGTTGCCATTCAGTTTGATTTGTTCCTTGGTGGCAAAGGCGTGGGTCACCACGCCAGTTTGCATGGTCACGATGCGCAATCCCCGCGTGACATGGGTGTTCTGGCCGGACACCTGGACGAATCCCTCGGACACCACCACCGGCTGGAGGGCCAGGGAGGCGCGGACGGTGAAGCGGCTGTCGCCCACCTCACGGGTGCGCACGATGTTGGTCCCATCCAGGGCCCACCCCTGGGAGACCAGGTTGCTGGGGTAGTTGTTTTGCAGGTGGGCCATGGCCTCCTCGAGGCCGGCTTCCGAAATGGCCAGGGCCTGGTTCCAGGCCTCGGACCTCACGGCATCCCGGTTGGCGCTGCCGACCAGGGTGATATATCCGAGCAGGACGATACCCACCACGAAGGTGGCGATGAGAGTGGTGAACAAAACCCCGCCGTGCCGGGCCGCGTTGCGGTTGCTTGCGGTCTTCATGCCCTTTTTAGTTGCGGATGACAATCTTGGCTCCCTGAACCGACTCGGTGGTCAGCTTGGCCCCCAGAATGGATCGCCAGCAGTTCCACGAGACGTTGATGATCTTGGCGCTCGACGGATTGGTGGACACGTCATGGTCAAAGGTCCCCGTCTTGGGCGCGCGCTGGTAGATGGCGAACTGGAGGTAATCGCACTGCTTGAGCAGCACCTTGGTGGCATTGGTGCCGTCGGTGCGGGAGAGTGTCCCCTTGGCGGCGTCGTATTCGAACACCAGCTTCTGGCCGTTGGCCTGCACAAACTCCAGCTTGTTGGTCGCGAACGCGGACAGGTATGCCACCTGCCGCATGTCCCGGCTCATGATGTCCAGCGTCTGCCGGCTGCTGTACTGCATGTCCACATAGTTGAACAGGTTGGCCAGGCTGCGGCCACTGGACATGGTGAAGGAGACGACGGCCAGGCTCAGGAGGACACCGAGCATGAGGCCGATCATGACCTCGGCCAGGGTTGCACCGCTGCGCCGATGCCACCGTCCTGGCTTAGTAGATGTAGGAGTAAAGACCATCATTGGCGACGAGGGTGCTAAGGGTGCGCGTGCGTTGAACGCCTCCCGTGGTCCAGTTCAACTCCACCGTGACCACCTTGAGGCGGGAATCGTAATTCGTGGACAGGCTCGGGTTGGAAAGGTTGATCTTCCCGGTGTAGGTCACTCCGGAAGGCGTGATCTTGTTGCCCTTGGTGTCCGTCTTGGCGGGTCCCGTGTCCACCACCGTGAAGGTGGTGGGCAGAAAGCCCGTGGTGTTGAGCTGATCCCAACTGTAGAGGCGAACCATCTCCATGGTATCGAGAATGATCTGTGTGGCCCGCTGGTTCTCCCGCGCCATGCGCACGGTGGAAAAACCCGACATCAAGCCTCCGTAGAGGGCGACCGCTGTGATCCCGAAGATCAGCATGCCGATCACCGCCTCCACGATGGAGAAACCTCCGCTCCGCCCTCGGCGTTTTGTGCTACTTCGCAGTTTCATATCAGCATCTGTTCGAACTTCCTTCCGGCTCCCCCAACCCAGTTGTACATCGCGCCGGTCAGGGGTTACTTTAGCGGGGATTTCCTGTCCGATGCCTCTCCTGGACATGCCGGACATGGAAGCGAAGGCTCGGTGACGAACCGAGTCACCATGCCTGAGGGGAAGAACGTCGGAACGTCACCCCGGGTCCTCCTTCGACCCTCCCTGCCGTGCGCTTCCACCGGACAGAGCCATCGATCGGCAACGCATCCGGCATCCGCACTCAACTTCAGAACTGAGAATAGCAGCCGGTCTGCCAACGTGGTCTGTTTCTCGACATTGATGCCCCAACCAAGGACACCAGCCCGATTCTTGCGCCCTCTTCGATCAAGGCGCGACTCCGCGACGCGTCACCCGGCTTCTCGCAAACCGTCCCGAATCTGGACACGTCGTCTCAGATCAGGACATGGCTGCCTGGGTGGGAGTAAAAGTGGGTGACCCGATGAAGTAGGAGTAAGAGGTATGAGCAAGAGTAGGTCATTCCCAATCACACCCACTCCACCCTGGGCTGGGATCATTGGGCGTGCGATGTCCTGTCATTCGTGATACCCATCCTCCTCCATGACCCATCCCCAGCGCTATCGCCTGTTCCCGACGTTTCCGCCCGGTGTGGAATGGACGATCATGGGCCTGCTCGTCCTGCTCCTGGCTTTTATCGGGTGGATGGTATTCCGCGACCGTGGATTCCAGCCGTCCGGACCGGCATCCGGTCCCATTGGTTTCAAAGCCTTCCGGCCCGCGTGCGGGGACGCTCTTTATGACCGCAAGGGCAGGCCTGCGGGGGAGGCGCTTTATGACGGGGCCATCCTTCCTCCCTGGGCCACCAACCAGATCCAATGCGGGTTTCTCTTCACCCTTCCTGCCGGCAGGCCCGGCCGCTGGCAGGGCACCTGCCTCATCCGCGCCAGCGCCTCACAAAAGCACTTGGTCACGGTCCCACTCGAGGTCAAACGCGCGCTCGACGGCTCCACGGAATTCGAGGTGGAAAGCCCCCTGCCCCGGCATGTGCTGCAACCGTTCCTCTTGTTCTGGCAGCAACGCGAAGAACTCAGGCAGGTCGATCTCAACGTGTACTATCACGACACCTCCGGCCTGCAAAACGAAGTTGTGTTCAAAGGTCCCTTCGAGATCGGAACACGTCATCGCCAGGGTGACTGGACACTGAGGCGCGTCGAACCGAATCGGGAATCCACCAACCTGGTCGCCTTCCGGATCGAGCAGGACCCCGCCCAAACCACTTCCCCCGTCCCGATCTTCCTCCTGACGGACGGCTCGCGTGTCACCACTCTCAGCACCCGCAGCAGTCTGAGTTCAGGCCAGAGTGTGCTCGAGTGCGTGATCCTTTCGCCCTCTTCAGAACCGGTGATCTCGGAGGTCCGCATTCCCAGGCAGTTTCACGCCGAGTTCCGGGACGTGACCGTCTCCCATCGCCGCTGGGGCTATCGCGCCTATCCGGCCATGTTCGACCAGGTGGGCCAGAGGACGGGGATGACCAACGTGGAAGCCCGGGTTCGCACGGGGCGCGGGTGGATTCCGAATGCGGATGCGGCCCTGCGATGCCTGGAGGCGCTGCGGGGCCCCTACATCCTGAAGGGTTGGCACACACTGAAGACGACCTATCCACCCCAGCCTGGGTGCAATGCGTGGTCCTCGTTGCCCGCGGCTCAGCAAGCTCGCATCCGGGAAACCGCCCGCACCTGGACGAACTGCGCCAGCGCGCCCATCCGCCTCGCGGGCGCGGCCATGGGCATGGCGGGAAGTTGGCCAGAGTTTGTGGCCCCGACGTTGGAGTTGATCGGATTACAGGACTCCGCCGTCACGCCCGAAGCCGAGAAGTGGCTCCAGCAACAGGCCTCCTGCCTCGGCCCGGAGGCATTGCGTGTGATCCTCAACCACCTTCAAGACATGAAAGTCCAGACTCCGGCCGCGGCGCGCCGGCTTGCCACGGGCCTGCTTACAGAGGACATGCAGCGCGCCCATCCCGAGTTTGTCGAGGCGCTGGGCGCCTGGCTGGACAACCTGGAATCCCTGCCGGAGGAGCGCTGATCCGTTCCGTTTAAAGGACTCAGCGCCGCCCGCGCTTGACGTTCATGGAAAGGATGCTGGCCCCATGGGTGACCAAGCCGCTGCCTCCGGTGATGATCCGGCGCACGGGCAGGCCTGATTTCGGATCCTTTTTCAGGGGCGGATCGCTCATCCGCTGCTCGACTTCAAACTGCCGGGGCTTCTGCCCCGCCTTCTTGGGGATGGTTTCGTAGGTGTAAATAGGCATGGCGACGGTTCCCATGAGCCGGGACCGGAGCGGGCCGGCATGAGGCGATCAGATGTGTCACAAACCACGAACCAATTCAAGCATCCGGAGGAGGCCGCCCACCGCAGGAGGTAATGAGCCTGGCAAAGTCGGCACGGGCGCCTGTGGCACAGGTTCTTGCTCCTACGTCGACCCTTTTCCGTAAAAGAACGACCACCATGTTGTTGTTTTACCGGGCCCCTCACCCCGGCCCTCTCCCGGCGGGAGAGGGAGCAGCAAGCCACCCCAGGGTGAAGGGATCCGGGCAGCAGGCTTTCTCCGCGCGGAAGACAGTTCTCCGCTCGACTGAGCTCGTCGAAGGCCTCTCCCTCCGGGAGAAGGCCGGGGTGAGGGGCCTTTGATAGGGTGCGATGTAGGCTGCTCTCCTCGCTCATGTTTCTCCCTGTCTCGCAACCCGCTGCGCAGCCTTCATTCCCCAGTCGCGTCTGGGAAATGACTTATCCTTTACCCGAAAAGAACTTGTCCCACAAGCGCCGGTGTTGGCGTTGTCTATGGCGTTGGGGGTGGGGCCACCTGGCAGCGACGCGGATGGAAAAGCCTGTTGAATCGGTTGATCCCGGTGGTTAACAATGGCGGTCGCATTCGCAAACGATGAATCTCGACGAAGCACAAAAAGCGGCGGTCCGGAAATGGATCGAGGAAGGCCTCAAGCTTTCTGAGATACAGAACCGGCTGGAGGATGAGTTTGGCCTGGTTCTGACCTACATGGAGGCCCGCTTTCTCCTGGATGACCTCAGGGTGGCACCCAAGGATCCCGAGCCGGCGTCGCAGGAGTCCCCGCCGGCCGTTGGAGGTCCGGCAGGCCCGGCGGCTGGGGAGGATGAGGAGGCGTTGCCGGACAACGCGGCCCTGCCCGGCGCCGGCAAGGTCTCAGTCACCGTGGATCAACTGGCGCGGCCAGGCGCCATGATCAGCGGCAAGGTGACCTTCAGCGACGGCCATACGGCCGAGTGGTATCTGGACCAGATGGGGCGGCTGGGAGTGGGCGCCCAGCCTCAGGGCTACAAGCCTTCGCAGGCGGACCTCATGGCGTTCCAAGCCGAGTTGCAGCAGCAGCTCGCCCGGATGGGCTACGCGTGACTCAATACTCCTTCCGCAAGTTGGAGGGGAGGATGTTGAGTTCGGACCGGTACTTGGCCACGGTGCGGCGGGCGATGTGGATGCCTTCACTCTCCAGCATGTGCACCACCTCCTGATCGGAAAGCGGCTTGGTCCGGTCTTCCCGTGAGAAGATGTCCGAGATCTTGTCCTTCACGCTCGTGTTGGACATCCCCGCCCCGTCGGAGGTCTGGATGCCGGAGGTGAAGAAGTATTTCATTTCGAACACACCCTGCGGGGTCTGCATGTACTTCCCGGAGACGGCCCGGCTGACGGTGGTTTCGTGGACGCCCACGACCTCGGCGACCTGCACCATGGTCAGGGGCTTGAGGAAAGCCACGCCCTTGTCCATGAACGCCCGCTGCCGATTCACAATCTCGCGGGCGATGTTGAGGATGGTCTGCTGGCGCTGGTGGATGCTCTTGATGAGGAATTTTCCGGCCCGGATTTTCTCCTGGATATAATCGCGCACTTCGCTGCTGCTGCCGGACTGGGCCATGATATCCTTGTAGGTGTTGCTGATGCGGAGGTGGGGGATGTAGTCGTTGTTGGTGGTGATGGTGTAATCCTCGCCGGACTTGGTCACGAACACCTCGGGCAGGATGTACTGGTCGTTGTCGGGAAGGAAGGCGCGGCCGGGGCGCGGTTCCAGTTGCGCGATGCGTCGTGCGGCTGCCTGGACCTCGTCGATGCTGTGCCCCACGGCCCGTGCGATCTCGGGAATCTTGCGCTTGCCGAGGGCCTCGACGTGATGGTCCACGATGCGGTACTCGATGGAGTTCTGGCGGCCTTCGCGCGTGAGCTGCAGCAGCAGGCATTCGCGCAGGTCCCGCGCTCCCACCCCGGCGGGATGGAAGGACTGGATGACCTCGATCACCTCCTTGAGCTTGTTCGGATCGGTGTTGGTCGCAAAGGCCAGTTCGTCGGCATTGCTCTTGAGGTAGCCGTAATCGTCAATGTTGCCGATGACCAACTCGGCCAGGCGTTGGCCATGTTCGTCCAGCTCGGACAGGCGCACCTGGTCGATCAGGTGTTCCTGGAGCGAAGGGGTGGCCACCAGGGAATCGAGCATGAACTGGCGCTTTTCCTCTTCCTCCTGGGAAGCCCGCAAAGGAATGTTGGTCTGCGCAAAATGATCCCGCCAGTCCTGGTCCATTTGCGCCAGGCGCTCGAATTCAGCCTGGAAATCATCCACCGGTTCGCCGTTTGCTTTTTCGGTGGCCGGATCGAACTTCACGTCCTCCGGCGGCTCGGATTGATCAATCAGCTGGGTCTCCCCATTCTCCTCCCGACCCTCGGAATCCCTCAGCTCGGTATCCACCATCTCAGCTTCCTCCAGGGTGGGGTTTTGTTCCATCTCCTGCTCCACCATGCTCTTAAGCTCCATGATGGGGGCCTGCAGCAACTGGAGGGAGTGTTGAAGTTGCGGGGCCAGAACCAGAGTTTGGATCTGGCTGTTCTTAAGCATCAGTCCTTGTGATATGCGGGGATTATATCCAGCCATAATTCTATCCTTATACTTATGTTACGGCACAGCCAATGCTCCCTAGCACCATACATGCCAAGACACCCATCAGGCAATCCCTATTCTGTGCTTTGAGCAATCCCGACTTACCACGTTCCATGCCAATCATCGTGCCACCCTCTGTCACCGCGCCCTCATTCCCCCCTCCCGGCTTGCATGCTCCCACTGGTATCGGCCCGTTTCGCGCCAACCTGGAGGTTTCCAAATATAATTCCTTGTTCCTCTCCCCCCGCGTCCTGTTACCCGGCAAATCGTGTCTTCTGACTGCCCCAGTTCTGGACAGAATCCGCCCACCGCACGTTCCCGATCGGCCAAGCTTGTCGTTGTCCGGGATTGCAGGTACACCTCGAAGCCATGCCGGTTCAGTTCACCATCCTGGCCAGTGGTTCAAGCGGCAATTGCGCCTATCTGGAGACCGATGAGGTGCGCGTGCTGATTGATGCGGGCGTGAGCGGGCGCCAGATCCGCCAGCGCCTCCTCAGCATCGGCCGCACCCCGGAGAACCTCGACGGAATCCTGATCACCCACGAGCATTCCGACCACATCCAGGGGCTGACCGGCCTGGCCCGGCTCAACATTCCCATCTACTGCAATCGCCTCACCAAGGAAGCCATCGAGCTGCAGTGCCGGAAAGCCACGTTCGACTTCCGCGTGTTTGCCACCGGATCCAGCTTTGAGGTGGGACATCTGGGGGTGGACACGTTCAGCATCCCGCACGACGCCTATGATCCGGTCGGATTCCTCCTGCACACTCCCCGCGCCCGCATTGGATTCCTGACCGACTTGGGGCACACCACCAAACTCGTCCTGGAACGCGTGCGCCAAGCCAACATCCTGCTGCTGGAAGCCAACTACGACCTGAAGCTGCTGCAGGAGGATACCCGCCGTCCCTGGGCCACCAAGCAGCGCATCATGAGCCGGCACGGGCACCTCTCCAACGACGCGGCCGCCCAGGCCGCCCAGGACCTGGTCACGGCCGATCTTCGTCACATGTTCCTGGCGCACCTCAGCGCGGACTGCAATCGTCCGGATCTGGCGGAGCAACGTGTGCAGGGGGGCTTGCAACATGTCGGGGCGACGCATGTGCACGTCCAGACCGCATCCCAGTCCGAGCCCAGCGCCACCTTGACGCTGTAGATCCCCGGCCCGGCTCCGATCACGCCTGCAGCAAGCCCTGGACATCCTCCCAGGTGACCGCCTCCGCCAGCTCCTCCTCGCTGCCCAGCGCTCCGCGGATCAGGGACCGCTTGCGCTCCTGGAGCTTCAGGATCTTCTCCTCCACGCTGTCGCGCGTGATCAGCTTGTAACTGGTGACCGTGCGGGTTTGGCCGATGCGGTGAGCGCGGTCGGTGGCCTGCGCTTCCACAGCGGGGTTCCACCAGGGGTCGAAATGGATCACGGTGTCGGCTCCGGTCAGGTTCAGGCCGACGCCGCCGGCCTTGAGGCTGATGAGAAAGACCGGAATCTTGGGCTGTGTCTGGAATCGCCGCACCTCCCCGGCACGATCCCGTGTGGAGCCGTCCAGGTAACAACACCCCACGTCTTCCGCTTCAAGCTGCGCACGCAGGAGATGCAGCATGCTGACAAACTGGCTGAACACGAGCACGCGATGGCCGCCGTCGATCACCTCCTCCAGAAGTTCCATGAACAGCTCGACCTTGCCTGAAGGCGCCGTGTCCGCCTTGGCCTCCGGGTCGAGCAGCCGCAGATCGCAGCAGGCTTGGCGCAGGCGCAGGAGGGTGTTGATCACAAGCCATCGCGAAGGACCCAAGCCCTGGCGCCGGACTGCCTCGTCCACCTCGCGTCGTCCCGCCTCAAGGAGTTGGTGATAGACCGCGCGTTGCGCCTGGGTCAGCTCGCAGTAGGCCACCTGCTCCAGCTTGTCGGGGAGGTCGCGGGCCACTTCCTGCTTGCGGCGGCGCAGCAGGAAGGGACGGATGCGCCGCTGCAGCCGGGCCTGCGTTGCCGGATCGGACGCCTGCGTCAACGGCACCTCGTAGCGTTCGCGGAAATCCTTCTCGGCGCCAAGGTAACCCGGCATCAGGAAGTCGAAGATGGACCAGAGATCGAGCACCGAGTTTTCCAGGGGCGTGCCGGTCAGCACCAGGCGGTTCCGCGCACGAATCCCCTTCACGGCCCGGGCGTTCTGGGTCTGGCGGTTCTTGATGTGCTGCGCCTCGTCCAGGATGACCGTATCGAAGGACCATCCACGATAGGTGTCGATGTCGCGCCGCAACAGGGCGTAGCTCGTCAGGACCAGGTCGGCCTCGGCCACCTGGGGGAATTGCAAGTGGCGTTGCGGTCCCTGCAATGCCACCGCGCGCAGGTCGGGGGTGAATCGCGTCGCCTCGTCGAGCCAGTTGGACACCAGGCTGGTCGGACACACCACCAGGGAGGGCAGCGATGGTTCTCCCGCCTGTCTCCGGGTCGAAGCGCGGTGGGACAGGAACGCCAGGGTCTGGACCGTCTTGCCCAACCCCATCTCGTCGGCTAGCACACCGCCAAAGCCGCGCGCGGCGAGTTCGCACATCCAGGCAACGCCCTCCTTCTGGTAAGGCCGCAACACCGATTCCAACGAACCCCATTCCGGCCGCGGCACGGGAGGCCGCCCTGCGGCTTGACCCTGGATGGACCAGCCGAGATCACGCACCGCCATCTCCAGGAATCCCCGCTGGGACGCGGCAAGTCGGTAGCCCGAAGCCTCCTGCCGGGGTGAGGCATCCCGGAGCACTTCCTGGAGTTCCTCGACGGCCCCGGTGTCAATCAGCACCACCTTGCCGTTGGGGAGTCGGCCATGCCGGCGTCCTCCTCGCAGCAAGCGCTGGATTTCCGCCGGCGACATGGGGGTGCCTTGGGTCGTGTCGTAGGCAATGGAAAGATCCAGCCATCCCTCCCCCGCGCCCTTCCAGCGAAACTGCGGTTCGATGCGTTCCAGGTTACGTTTCGTGCTTTGTTCCAGCCTCTCCTCCATGGTGACCTTCCACTCGGCGTGCACGCGGGGGTACTCGGTGGCGAAGAAGTCGAGCACGCCGTCCGCGTCGCGAAGGCGCCAGACCCCTTGTTTGTCCGGCCCTTGGAATCCTGCCCGGGCCAAGCGAGCCACCGCATCCTGTTCGGCCGCCAGGTCGCGCGCATGGTAGGTGTTGGGCTCGAGGGGATCGGGAAGAAACAAGCCGGCGTCCGCCTCGACTCGTCCGGGACGCACTTCCAGCCCGCCATACCGGCATTGCAACGTGGCATCCAGCATCGCCAGGCCGCCCCGCAGGAACAGATGAAACTCCGGCGTCGCGGTACCCAGAACGAAGTCTGCGGGATCAAAGTCCGCGTGGACGGCCTCACTGGCGACCAGGGCAGGCCAATCCCGATGCAGGAACAAGGGCACTTCTCGGCGGCTCAGCGTCACGGGTCCTTCCGACAGCCGCGCGCATTCCGGCGGCAGGCCGAAGGGTTGAAATGTGGCGTCGCGATACACCCAGGCGCCCTCGAGGATGAGAGGCAGCGGGCCCGACTCACGGCCCCGGAGAACCAACTCGCCGCCCGGCGTCCGATGCACCTCCAAGGCGGGGACCCAGGGACTGGCGCTGATCTGGACGGGCGTTTTACGCCCCAGCGTCACGCGAGGATGACCGGCCAGGGCGGGAAGAAGCCGAACCCAGTCTTGTCGCGAGAGTTGCCAGGCCGCGGCGCGTTCCCCTTCCACGATCGGCTCCAGCACGTTAAGCAGGCGTTGATCCGGGGCGTCAAGGCGGAAGGCCATCTCCCCGGACACGGCGGGAAGCGGCGTTCTTCGGCCACCCTGCGCGGCTTCCAAACTGATCATGATGCGGCCGCGACCCAGGCTGGCCTCGAGGTTGGGCGGAAGGACAAGGTGCAATGTCAATTCGCTCTCCGCAGCGTCAGCCCGACGGATCAATCGCCTGCGTGGCGGGTCCGGCTGGGCGGGGGCCGGTTCGGGAGCCGCAGACTTGGCTGACTGGGCGGGCGGTGCCAGGTGATGCAGTCCCACGGCGACCGAATGGGCACAGATCGTTCCCCACTGCCGCGACTCACGGCAGGGGCAGAGGTTCTCGATGTCGCGCTCGCTTTGGATGCGCAGGCCCGCGCGGTAGGTGGTGTCGCCGGATTGAACCACGCCCTTGAGGATGGGCGGGGACCAGTCGGAGCTGAGCACTCGATCGGCGGCCACGATGGAGCGGGCCTGTTTCATGGCGGCCCAACCCGCCAACCTGGACAGGAAAGCTTCGGTAAGGGCCACGTCGCTCATGGCTTCGCCTTCGCGGGCTTGGGCAACACGCGTTGATACACCTTGCGGATCTCCCCGCGCGACCGGGCCAGGGCCGCCTCGAACGACTTCGCATTGCCGTAGCCGCATCGCAAGGCGACGCGCAGGTAGGCGGCCGGATCGGCGGGCAATTCCGATTCGCCTTCCAGACTCCAGCGCCGCAGGATGCCTTCCACGCGACGCAGGCTGCGGTAGTGTTCAATCAGGCTCTTCGCATCCCGAGGCGGGAGCGCGTGGTGATCCCGGGTGAGCTTCAGCGCATGCAGCGTGTTGGCCTCCTGCCAGCCATGCTCCAGGCACATCACCTGGGCCAGGAACTCCGCGTCCATCAACCCGCCCGCCCCGGTCTTGATCGCCAGGGCATCCCGGCCGGGGGTGGTTCGCTCGGTTTCGATGCGATGACGCATATCGGCGATGGTCTGCTTCCAGTCGGGCGAATAGGCCTGCAGACCGCGACGTGCGGGGGCGCGCGCCTTTCCTTTTCCGCCCTCCTCCGGCCCGGGAAACCGCGCCTTCACATTGGCCGCGCTGAAATTGGTCAACGCACCGGCCAGTGCCTCGAAACGTCTTCCCAGCTCCATGTCACCGGCCACGGTGCGCAGGCGGGTCAGCGCCTGGATTTCCCACAACTGGGCCCGCTGACGATCATACTCCTCAAAGGCGGACAGGGTGTTGACCAGCAGACCGCTTTCCCCGTCGGGACGCAGACGGGCGTCCACTTCAAAGACCATGCCGTGTTCGGTGCGGGTCCCCAACAGATCGATGATGTCGGCGGCCAGCCCTTGGAGGCTCGAAAGGTTGCGGGTGGAGTCCGGGGCGATGAACACGACGTCCAGGTCGGAGCCGTAGTTGAGTTCCATGCCCCCAAGCTTGCCAAGCCCGACGATGGTGAAGGGCGGCTTGCGGATGCGTCGCCGACGCAACACCACCTCCAAGGCATACTGCAGGCACGCGTCGGCAAGGTGCGTGAGTTCCTCCAGGCTCCGCTCAAACCCCGCCAGGCCCAGGATGTCGCGCAGGCCGATCCGCATGAGCTCGGCCTGGTGATAGCGGCGGATCCAGAGATGCTGGTCGGCATCCTTCAATCCATATCGAAGGTCGGCCAGCGTTTCCTCGGCCGACTTGCTGCGATGCATGCGCCCGGACTGGACCAGGTCATCCACGAGGTCCGGAGTGCGCAGGGCGGTCTCAGCAAGGAACTCGGACCGGTCGAACAGCAGCACCAGCAGCTCGAAATAAACAAGGTTGTGCGTCCATGTCTCCACCAACATGGAACGCGCCCCGTACGTGCTGATGAACCGGTCCAGGCGCGCGAGCACACGGTCCGGGTCCGAAAGCACCTGTCGCTCGGGGTCGAAAGCCGGCGTGAGCGGGCCCGCGCCAGGGCAGCGCTTGAGCAGGTGCGGCACAAGGTTCCACGCCAGCTCGGACGTGCGCGCGGACACATGCACATAACCCGGACCCAGCACCAACTCCTTCAGCAGGTTCAGGGAATGCTGCGGATCACGGAAGCCATGACTGGCCAGGATGTCGAGCCATGCCTGCGACTCACCCTCCAGGTCCCTGGGATACTCCGAGGAATCAGCCGGGGCATCGGTGTGAAACTGGATCTTCTCGTCGTAAATGCGCCGCACGGTCCCCATGTGCGATCGCAGTGCCCGGCTGAATGCCTCCCGGCTCTCGAATCCCATCAACCGCGCCAGTCGCTCCAGGAATGCGGCATCCTCCGGCAGGGTGTGCGTCTGCCGGTTGTCTTCCATCTGCACCCGATGCTCGACATCCCTCAGGAAAAGGTAGGCGGCGGTCAGGTCGGCGGCCTCCTTTTCCTCGAGAAGCTGATACTGGACGAGCTTCTGCAGCGTCGGGAGCGTCTGGGCCCCCTGCAGGAATGGAATGCGGCCGGCGTGGAGAATCTGCTGCGTCTGCGTGATGAACTCGATCTCCCGAATGCCGCCCCGGCCCAGCTTGACGTTGCGCTCCAATTCGCCGCTGCGCACCACCTCATTCTCGATGCGCTGTTTCATGACGGCCATCTCACGGATGACCCGGTCGCTGAGATGCCTCGGGTAGCGGAAGGATTGCACCAGCTCCATGAACTCCTCCGCCAGCTCGGGGTTCCCGGCGACGCCGCGCGCCTTGATGAGCATCATGCGCTCCCAGCTCTGTCCCCACTGGGCGTAATAGTTCTCGCAACTGGCCAGCGACCGCACGAGCGGGCCGGCATCCCCTTCCGGGCGCAGGCGCAGGTCCATGCGATACAACCCCCCCTCGGGCGCGGCCTTGGTCACCTCCGCCACGAACGTCTCCGCCAGGCGCGCCAGAAACTGGTGACTCGACCAGCCCGCCGGGGGCCGGGCCCCCTTGCGGGGCGGTTCCCGAAACAGGTTCCCCTCCTCCGTGTAAAGAAACATCACATCCACATCCGAGCTGTAGTTCAGCTCCTGTCCACCCAGTTTACCCAGACCCAGGACGGCGAACTCGGTGGGGTGCCATTGTCCGCGGGCATCCTGGTGGTAGGGAGCCCCCAGCCGCTCCTCCAAAGGTTGACGACACAATTGCAGCGCCGCGTTCAGGCAGACATCCGCCAGGTCGGACAACTCGCGTGTGATGTCGGTCGCATGGCTGAGCCGGGCCAGGTCGCGCGCGCCGATCCGGCACATCTCCCGTTGCTTGAACTCGCGCAACCGGCGCCACGCGCCCGCATAGTCCTTTTCCCCAAGCGCCTTTTCCAGCCAGCCGCGCACCTCTCTCTTGACCCCTTGAGCACGGCGTGGATGGGCAAGTTCGTCCGGACTGAGCCGGCCGAGCCAGTCGGGGTGTTGCAGAAGCTGTTCGCTCAGTGCGATGGAACCGGAAAAAACAGCGGCCCAGATGCGGGCCTGTTCCAAGCCGGCGCCGGCCAGCAACGCTTCCCCTTCCCCTCCGGCGAAGGCTTCCAATTGCCGCTCGACACGCCCGGGGGCGGCGGCCGACTGGATCGCCTGCTTCCAGACGCGACCGGAAGAAAGCTTCGGCTTACTCGGCATCGGGAAGGGACTTGAAGGTTTCCAGGGCCACGTCGGCGGCGCGCCCGGAGGCTTCGCTTGAAAGCCGGGTGAAGAGGCCGCGCCAGAAGCCGACACCGTAGAGGAGATGCGTCAACACCACCAGAGGCAGTGCGGCGGCGCTGCGGACTGGACCATGACGCGCGGAGGAAGCCAGCCATTGGCAGGCAAGCGCCACGACGTAGAGGACCAGCGGCAACGCAGCCAGGCCACTCCAGCGCGGTTGCCAGACAGAGAACGCCGCCAGGCAGGCCAGATAGAGGACAAACGCCGGCGGCGCGAAGTTGGGCAGCGACCCCAACGTGGGGGTTCGGCGGAACTGCTCGGCACGGCCACGCCCATACGTCCTGAGCATTCGTGCAAAGGCCTTCAGGGTCGGCCGCGGACGCCGTTCCACGACGAGGTCCGGATCATACACGAGGCGCCCCCCGTTTTTCTGGAGGTTGTCCATCAGCGCATTCTCCTCGTTGGGATAGAGCGCCTCGTCGAATCCCCCCGCCTCCAGCACCGCATCGCGCCGCGCCAGCAGATTGCAGAGGATGAGTTCCTTCTCGCTCGTGTCCCGAAGCGTGCCGACCGGCTCGTAGCGGGCGCGACTGGGGCCGAACGCAAGCCAGCTACCCAGCACCACGGCAAACACGCGCTCCAGCCAGGGCGCATCCGCAGGGCATACATTCGGCCCGCCCACCATCTGCACTTCGGGCCGATCGAAATGGGGCAGGGCCCGTTGCAGGTTTTCCGGACGCGCCACCGCATCGTCATCCAGGAAATAGATGAACTCCCCTCGGGCCTGCCGGAGAGCGGCGTTTCGCTGGCAGGCGGGTTGCCGGCCCCGCACCACCAGGATCTCAAGCCGCTCCGTGGGATAATCCAGGCGTGCCGCGGCATCCACCGCCAGGATCGAGTTCTGGCCGGGACGCGTCGGGACGATCACAGTTACACTGGGCCACGGGCGAGTCACGAGCCGCAGGCTACCCAAACCCCCGTCCTGGGGCGACGAAATATGCACCGACCCGGCCTCCCCGTACTTGCCGTGCCACGCGGCTTCGCCTACGCTGTTCACATGATGCATGATCTGGTCTCCGTGGAACTCAGTCGCGACTGCGAGGCGGTGCAAATCCCCCAGGGAACACCCGAGACATTGCCGGCCGGCACGCGCGTGGATATCGCGCAGAGTCTGGGCGGCACCTTCACCGTGCACGCGCCCGGAGGGCTGTTCCGCATCGCGGGGCACGACGCGGATGCGCTCGGCATGGAACCCCCGGAGGTTCCCGTCCGTCCCCAGCCGGCCGGTGACGCGGCGGACGTGAAGGAGGAACAGGTGTGGGCGGTCCTCAAGTCATGCTTTGATCCCGAGATCCCCGTCAACATCGTGGACCTGGGCCTGATCTACAGCCTGCGGATCGAGAAGGCCCCAAGCGGCTACAGCAAGGTGGAGGTGAAAATGACGCTGACCGCCCAGGGCTGCGGCATGGGAGGCGTCATCGCCCAGGACGCGCAGGAGAAAATCCTGATGATCGACGGGGTGGAGGAGGCGACGGTGGAGATTGTCTGGGACCCGCCCTGGCACCAGTCGATGATCACCGCGGAGGGGCGCCGTGTCCTTGGTTTGGGTGGTTGATTCGCCCGGGTTTCAGCGGTTCCAAAAGGGTTGACAAAGCCCCGACCCACTCTTAATTTCGCACTCCCTTTAGGTGGGGTCGTAGCTCAGTTGGTAGAGCACCACAATGGCATTGTGGGGGTCAGGAGTTCGACTCTCCTCGGCTCCACCAGTTTCTTTTCTCCTCCTCAGAGCTTCAGGTATTGGTTCCTGTCCGCATCGAAGTAGGTGTGGCCTCGTCCGGCAATGGTGCGGCAATGCCTGACCACGACATCCGGATCACGTTCTGCGGCGCCAGCGAACTCCCCTGCCGATACGGCGCCCCCAGCGAGATCAAAAAGCTCTCCGCGATCCGGCTGCCGTTGCCCCAGTGCATCACACGGCATCGCTCCACACTCATGTTGTCCCCGAACAACCCCACGGCCGAACAGGCATGGAGACTGTCCGCAGCGTAGCCCATGTCAAAGGTGATGTCCTGGATGCGGACCTCCTTGGCGTTCTCCCCATATCGACTGACAAAGATGCCGTACAAGGCGTCGGGCCTGGGTTGGCCCCTTCCCCGGCGTGGGTCCAGTCGGATGGTGGATCCGTTGCCCTCAATCGTCCACCCGGGACGCACCGTGATCCCACGATGGTCGTCTCGGTTGGATTGATCCCGCCCAGCGGTGACATAGAGGCCCCCATCCAATTCGATCCGTGCCCCGGCCGGTTGCTCGGCCAACAAGGCATCCAGGTCACGTTCCTGCGCCACACCCATAATCATGCATGAAACTGCTACAATTTCACAACAGCAGGGCAGGCCCACGAGATGGCAATACTATGGCTTGACCGAACTCGCATCCTGATCCAGATGCGCAAGCCCATCACTGCTCCCCATGAACATGGGAGTCTCCCGCCAAGTCGCCAAGCCGCCAAGGAGGAATCAAGAAGCCCACTCCAAACCTTTGCGTCTTCGCGTCTTTGCGGGGGAAACGATCCTTCGCAGGACCTGTGTGGTTCATGAGCCGTGAGCAGGTCTAAAAGGAACTGGGGGTCGATCGTCGTGCTGAATACCGCCTGAGCGAGGATGCATGGGATGGGTCCCGAGGGGATCGTTTCGAGACGCTCCATCCCAACATCAATGACCCGTGAAGTCAACCCGCAGACCTTGGCCCTCAATCCGGACTTGCCTCGCCGCCAGACAGGCTGCCAACATTCGCGCGTCAAACCGCCAGGCCATCACCACCATGAACACGCCTCTTCAAACATCCTCAGCTTCGCCCACATGCCGAGCCCTGGGCTGGATGCTCCTGTTGTGCCTGACGTCTTGCACCACGACACGCTACGCGAACGTGGACCTCAGGCTACCCATGGAAACCTCCGGCTACATCCTCCAGGAAGGCCCCCTGGAAAACATCACGCTCCGCACCCTTGGCGAACCGGGACAGGGCTTTGAAGGCACGTTGATTCTGGATGGCGTCTCCCAGCCCATTTCCGGCCTGACCCCCTTCGAGCGATCCTACTCGGCCAGGATCTTCATCATGGATGCCGCCAAGCAGGATCAATTCGGCACCATCCAATTCGAACTCACCACAGACTCCGGCCTCTACAGCGCCGGCACGCTCAAGTCCAAGGGAGGCCGTTGCCGCTTCGGATACCACCGCGGCCAAATCGAAGTCCGGGCCATCAACTGATCCGCCCTCTCCAGTCCGCCTTCTGGCTCGACGCCACCGCGGCCCAACTCTGGCGACCCCAGGGATGTCGCCACAGCGGTCTGACATCCGCTCGCAAACTCCCTGAAGGGCTCCCAGGGTGCGGGTTGTGCATGAACTGCCACTTCATCGAAACCTGTGGAGTCATGTTTGCCAAGGAAGTAGCCCGGCTGATGCAGCGTATGGCAGCAACTCACACCCGAGGTTACTAGTCTGCTTGCGGGGGCGGTTCACGCGTCCACGCCACGGTTTTCGGTGATTCGACCGACATACTCTACCTGAGAGGTCCACTGTCCCTGATTGAAAGGTCCTCCCGAGCGGCAGTTGTTACGTATGCCCATAATTGAGGTGAAGAGATCCGGAGCCCCTTCCGTCTGCTTCCCCTGCAACGATGAATCGCCAACCATCCAGAACGAAGCGAACTCGCAGCCCGCAACCTGGGCTGTTCCTTGGTCGCTCGCCCGGCCCGCTGCGGGCGTGGCGGCCGACCCTCATTTCGCTCCGCCCGTCCGCGATCGTTTTCAGTAGGAACCTCAAGACTTTCACTCGATGACTATTCCCCTCGCATGCTCCATGACCGCCGCCCTTCTCACTTTGGGCATCACTTCCTGGTTCGGCTTGCTTCGCCACAGGCCGCACAGCGAAACCAAGCCCGAACCAAAATCCGATCCCTCCTGGCTTGAAGGCAGACTGCTTCGCCGGGAAACCTCCTCCTCCGGCGATCGTCCCTCCGGCAAATTGGAATTCCGAGGAACCTACACCGTGCGGGCGTGTTTATGAGGCCCGGTCGGCCCGCCTGAAACAAGGATCCGGAACCTTCCCATCGAAGCAGCTCCCCCCCACTACAGGCACATGTCCAGCCTCACCCCCACCCTCATTGCGTTCGTGGTCCTCGTGGTTGCAATCGCCTGCGCAGGATTTCTTCTCGCGCGTCAGATCGCCCGCCGCAACGCGCTGCGCGAATTCGAGCGCGCCAACTTTCCGCTGCCCGAAAAGGAAACCACCCGCTGAGGGATTCCCTGCCAATCCGATACAGCCTCACCTCCGCTCCGCCCGCTTCCTCTTGTCCGTCTCATCCCCTTCCCGAGTCCCGACCAAGGTCTGGTTCTCGACACGCTCCGTGTCACCTGCCACGCTTTGATGCGTCATGAGCGAGCCCCATCCAAGCGTTGCGTCCCCCTTGTTGGCCATCCTTGCCATGCTGAGTCCGGCCCTTCCCCTGGGGGCGGCGCCGGTGATCGAATCGCGCTATCAGGAACCGTTTCCCGCCGCAGCCTCCATCAAGGGGCTCCAGGTGGAAATGGTGGATGACGCCCTGGCGCTCGGCGTCAAGCATGCCGCCCTGAACGTCAACCTCAGCCAACTGATCGATCCCCGCGGCATGCCCGGCAATCCGACCTGGGAACTCGAAGGCAAGTCGTTCGCCTTTCAACGCGGCTATCTGGAACAGTTGGATCGCCAGATCAAACCGCTCTCCGACCGTGGGGTGCTGGTCTATTTGATCATGCTTGCCTACCAATCGGGCGATGAGGATGTGAATCGGCTTGCCCTTCATCCTGGTTACGACCGCCAGGCGCCCAACCGGCTCGGTGCATTCAACATCGTCACGCCCGATGGCCGGCAGTGGTTCACCGCGGCCTTCGAGCTTCTCGCCGAACGCTGGTCCCAACCCGCTCAACACCACGGCCGCGTCGCAGGCTACATCCTCGGCAATGAGGTCAACTCGCATTGGTGGTGGTCCAACATGGGCCGCGTCAGCATGGACACGTTTGCGCACGACTACGCACGCGCCGCCCGCCTCGCGCATGATGCCATCCGCCGCCAGTCTTCCTGGGGCCGCCTGTATCTCTCCCTGGAGCATCATTGGAATATCCGGTTCGGAGCGGGTGATGAGAAGCAGGCCTTCCCCGGACGCCCCTTTCTCGAACGCTTCGCCTCGCTCGTCCGCGAGGAGGGTGATTTTGACTGGCACCTCGCGTTTCATCCCTACCCGAAAAACCTGTTTGAACCCAGGTTCTGGCTGGATCAATCCGCCACCGGGCAACCCGACACGCCCCGCATCACGTTCAAGAACCTCGAAGTGCTCACCCGTTTCATGCGGCGCCCGGACATGCTGCATGCCGGATCTCCGCGCAGGATCATCCTGAGCGAACAGGGTTTCCACACACCCAAAGGACCGGATGGCGAACGGATCCAGGCCGCCGCCTATTGCCATGCCTACCGCAAGGTGGCCGGTCTTGACGGCATCGATGCATTCATCCTGCACCGCCACGTCGATCATCCCCATGAGGGCGGATTGTTGCTGGGACTGCGGCGCTTCACGCCGGATCAGCCGGATCCACGCCCCAGGAAGATGATCTACGAATGCTTTCGGCTGGCGGACACGGCCGAGTGGGAAGAAGCCTTCCGTTTCGCGCTTCCCGTGGCGGGCCGAAACTCCTGGGATGAAAGCGTTGAACATTGAGGGTTCAGGTCCACCGCCTCACGGCGGTGGCTACGGGTTGGGCGCGCGGTCGCCAGTAAGGGCGGTGTTCACCACGGTCGGTAGCCGCCGAGGTCACGAGGCGGAACGTGACGTGTTGGGTCACGACAGGGTCCACCGCCTCACGGCGGTGGCTACGTGCTTGACGCGCTTCGAACTGGAGTATGCATCCCACGCCCTACAAGCCCCGCGTCTCCCCTTCATCCAGGAACACCAGTTCCTGGTGACCCCCCTTCTCAACCACCGCCAGGGGACGGTCGGGAAAGAAGGCAAACAGCTCCTGATCGCTGAGTTCGCGGATGCGGGTGCCAGGCACCATGTCCGGCGCCGGTTCGACCACGGGCGCGGGATGGGTTGTCAAAGGCCCCACCTCCTGCACCGGGATTGGACGAGGAAGCCACATCAGAAGCGTTGCGACAAGGAGACATGTCAACACGAGCCCCGCACGAACCCGTTGTCGGCGCTTTCGCACACGCCGGCCCTGCTCGATAAACCGGGCCAATGTATCCTGGCGGTGGGAGCTCGACGCCACGTCGTTTGCCATGTCCCGTGCCAGGTCTGAATAAGGGGAGTCAGGATGCATCTTTTCGAAGGGTGATCAAGTAGTCGCGCAACTGCCGGCGCGCCCGGTGCAGCCTTGATTCAACGGCCTTGGGACTGAGATCAAAGCGCTGGGCCAGTTCCTGCACGGACCGGCGATGCATGTATTTGGCCTCCATCAACGCCCGATCCAGCGGCGCCAGTGTCATGAGTCCGTTCGCCAGTTCGTCATGGAGAAGCGATTCGTCTGAATCCGGTTCCGGGATTGCCTCAGCACGCCGGAATCCCGCGAAGCGGAAGAGCATCCGCTGGTAACACGATTGCCGGCGGCCGGCATCAATGACGGCGCTCCGGGCCAGGACGGTCAGCCACGACCAGAATGCCGCCTCCGTCTCAAACCGCCGCGCATGCCTCGCCACACGCAGGAAGGTTTCCTGGATCCCATCCCGAGCTGCCTGTTCGTCGCCGCGCGTCACCACCAGGAGGTAGCGGAGCAACCGGTCGAAATATACCTGGTGAAAGATCCGGAAGGCCTCCTCCCGCCCGCATGCCAGTCCCCGGGTGAGATCCGCGATCGCGTTCCGGCCGACCTCCCTTGCCTGGTGTGAGGACACGGTGGCCTTGCCCGGACACGTCCCGGAGAGAGGAGTTGGCATGAAGGCGTCGATGGCCACGTGGCTATGCGATTCGGTCTCAGCTCAGCGCTTCGGGGCTTCTTCTCCATTGCCATCCGGGGATGGCGCGGGACTTCCGATGGGCAAGGGCTTTTTGATCGGCCCTCCATCTTGCAGGGCCGAGACAATTTCGGCAATGACTTCGAGTTGCTCCGATTGTCCCACGGCAATGAGCAGACTCGTCCGGCGATGGATGTTGAGCTGGGGCCGGGTGATTTGGGGGCGATCCGGATCCGCCTCCTGCAGCATGTGCCACGAGATCTCCAGCACCAATTCCAATTCCTGCAACGCAAGGTCGGCTTCGTCTCCGGACCGCCCTGCAAGATATCGGCCAAGGTGAAAGGCCTTCAGCGTGGGGACACTGCGCCGGTCCTGTCGAAACGTCAGCGCCACGAGCCGATCCTCGACCTTGCGCCCCTGGATCCGTCCATCGCTGGCGAAGGAGAGGGCCTTGAGCAGTTCGTCCAGGGTCACCTGGTGAAGCCGCATGGTCACCATCTGCGCCTCCGCACCCTGGTTGACGACAAAATTGATCTCGGGAAAGTATTCCCCCAAGGTCTGCGACACGTCGTTCAGGGGCGTCCCATCAAATTCGATCTCCGCTATTCTCCGGTCCCACGCACTCGCCTTCTCCGTCGGTTGATTGGCAGGATCGCGTCCTTGGGCCAGGAGCGTGGGATCTTGAGCCAGCCAGGCGGCCAGGGTGAGCAGAAAAACCAAAAAATGGGCTCGCAGAGGAACCATGAACCGGCCCATGCAAAGGCCCCTCTCCCTAATCCTCTCCCCGCCTGCGCGGCCGAAGCCGCTACGACGCGGCGAAGGCCCGAGGGAGAGGGAACAGCAAGCCTCTCCGGAGTGGAGGGATAAGGGAAGCAGCCCTTCTCCGTGCGGAGGACGCGTCCCCCTCTCCCGCTGGGAGAGGGCAGGGGTGAGGGGCCTCTGAACAGTACGTCCAGTGTCCCGGTTCATGGGAAGCGGGGAGGGTCCGCGGATGATCAGGTTCCTAATTTTCATATCGTTCTATCAGGAACACGCGCCCCGCCCGAGAATCCCGCAAAAAAATCCCCTGCGCCCCGGATTCTTCCTCACGCCCATCCCCTCCCCTATGCTACCCTGCACGCATCGCCCATGCGCTTTCGCCTGTTTCAGATTGGTTGCCTGATCCTTGCCGGGTCCCTCTTCGGGGCTTCCAATGACAACAACGTGGAGTGGGATGGGATCCACTCAGACGGCTCCTATCGTTCCCCCCGCCACCCCGTTGCCGGGCAGGCATTCACCGTCGAACTGCGGGTCTTCCGCGGCGACATCACCTCCGCCCGCGTGCGCACCTTCGATGGAAACGTCGCACACCACGACATGGTCTGGGTGCGCAATGAGGGCGCCTCCGGTCAATACGACATCTGGAGCGCGACGGTGCCTGCCACCAGTTCGCCGTTTCTCTATTACCGCTTCGAGATCACCGACGGCAGCGACACCGATCACTTCAATCGCCTGGGCTTGACCGGCAGCGAACCCGGGTCCGGCGATTTCCTGATCAATCTCACCGAACTGGGCAGGTTCCCCCTGGGCCCAACGCCGGATGCCGGCTCCGTCGTCTTCCGCGTCTGGGCTCCCAACGCCACCGCCGTCCATGTGGCGGGTGACTTCAACGGCTGGAACACCACCGCCGCTCCGCTGACCAACGTGGCCGGCGTCTGGCAGACGCGGCTGACCAATGTCCTCCACGGCCAGCAATACAAGTACGCCATCGAGAACGGCACCCTGCACTGGCGCACCGATCCTCACGCCCGCCGTTTCACCAGTTCGGTGGGCAACTCCGTGTTCTGGCAGCCGGACCTGTTCAGTTGGTCCGACACCAACTGGGTGACCCCCTACTTCGAGGACATGATCCTCTATGAACTGCATGTCGGCACATTCTCTGGGGAGGACGATGGCGCCACCGGGCATCCCGCCACGTTTCGCGACGTCGTGGATCGGCACCTGGATCACCTGGTCGAGTCGGGTGTGAACATGGTCGAGTTGATGCCCATCAACGAGTTTGCCGCCGACCTTTCCTGGGGCTACAACCCCGTTTCCCAATATGCCATCGAATCGGTTTACGGCCATCCCGACGACCTCAAACACCTCATCAACCGCCTGCACCAGGCCGGGCTCGGCGTCCTCGTGGACGTGGTCTTCAATCACATGGGCGCCAGCGACCTGGCCGGCAACATCCTCGAATACGACGGGGACGAGATCTACTTCTACCCCGAGGGCGATGGCTACCGCGACACGCCCTGGGGCCCCCGCCCCAACTACGGCCTGCGCCCGGTGCGCGAATACCTGACCGACACCGTGCGCTACTGGATCGAGGAGTACCACGTGGACGGGTTCCGCCTCGACGGCACCGACTTCATCAAGGTGAACACGGACGGCTGGCGGCTTCTGCGCGACATCAAATTTGCCACCGACTCGCTCTCTCCCAAGGCCATCGTCACGGCCGAACAGCTCCCCAACGATCCCGCCGTGACCCAGGGCACCGATGCGGGCGGGGCGGGGCTGGATGCCCAATGGAACGATGCGTTTCATGACTCGCTGCGGGACGCCCTCGACGCCTCCGCCTTCGGCGACCCGGACATCGGGCGGTTGGTGGCCGGCATGAACCATTTCGACTTCGGCGGCCCCCGGGCCATCAACTACATCGAAAGCCACGACGAGGTCGCCGTGCACGGTCGCGCCGTCGAGGCGGCGGATCCGTCCGATCCCCACAGTGTCTGGGCCTACGGCCGCGGCAAGCTGGCCTACGGCCTGGTCATGTTCACCGCCGGCATCCCCATGCTGCTCCAGGGACAGGAACTGATGGAGGACCGGCGCTTTGGGGATGCCACCGGCAACCGCATCCAGTGGGATTACCGGCAGGATTACCTCGACTACTTTCTGGCCTGCCGTGACATGACCTGGCTGCGGAGGCGCAGCCCGGCCTTGCGCGCCAACGCCGGGCAAAACATCTTTCACGTCAACGAAGCGGCCAACGTCGTGGCCTGGCACCGCTGGGCCGGGCCGGACGATGACCTCATCATCGTGGCCAGCTTCAATAACAACTCCTTTGAGAACTACTGCATCGGCCTGCCCCTGGACGGGACGTGGATGGAACTGATCAACACCGATGCCAGCGTGTACGGAGGGGACAACCACGGCAACGGCGGCTTCGTCAGCGCCAACGGCGGCGGCCTTCATGGGTTTCCGTACTCGGCCTGCATCGCCCTGCCGCGCACGGGACTGCTGGTGCTGGGGCGCCGAACCGTGGACCTCACACCCGACCTCGATGCCGACAATGACGGCATGCCCAACGATTGGGAGCGGCTCCACAACCTTGATCCCAACAACCCCGAGGACGGCACCCAGGACCCGGACCAGGATCAAATGAACAATCAGGAGGAATACCAGGCGGACACCGACCCGCACGCCGCCAGTTCGCGCTTTCTCATCTCGCGCGTGGAGGTCGCTCCGGGCATGGCGCCCCGCATCTCGTGGATCAGCTCCGCCGAGCGGCACTACCGCATCCATGCCTCCTCGGGTCTTGGGCCCGCCCAGTGGGTGGAGATCGGGTCGGTCGAGGGGACGGGGGGAGAGATGACCTTCGCAGATCCCAGGCCCGAGCCGGTGCCTCCCTGGTTCTACCGCATCGACGCGTCGCCTTGAGGAGACGGTTCGCCGGTTACTTCTTGGCCGAAGGATCCAGGACCGCCACGTCGGGAGCCGGTCGCACCGGGAAGAATTCGATCGAAAGCGGATACACCCACAACTCGCCCCGGCTGGCTTTGACGCCGCCGATGATGGGAAAGATGATGCCCAGCACCACCAACCCAAAAAGAAGTGGCCACCCGATGATGATCAGGACCAGCAGGCCAGCCACGATGTAGTAGATGATCGAGGAGATCACCCAGTTGGTCACCACCTTGCCGTGCTGGTCAATCTGGGGGGAATTGTCCTTCATCAATTGCCAGAGCACGATCGGCACGACCAGCCCGGCCAGGGGCACCACATAGCCGCAGAACTGGCTGAAATGAAGGATCATCGGCCAGGTGTTGGGATCCGAACCCACACCGCTCAGCGTGTCGCTGACCTTTTGCGACAGCGGCTCCGCCCGGCGCAGCAGGGAGTCCTTGGCCTGCTTGAATTCCTTCTCAGTCAACGCGCCGCGCTTGCGCATGCGTTCCAGCTTCTCGAGTTCGTTGGAAAGTTCCATAGTGGCATCGGCCTTTCTCGGTTGTGGCGCCTACTACACATAAAAGGCACACCGCATCCACGCAACTCCTTAAAATACCCGGTCCGTCCCCGGAAAGTTTCAAGTTTCGCAAATCCCCGGCTCCAACTCCCATCGGTGCCAAGCATCATCGATGCCGGTCAGGACTGACGCAATGCCTGCGCCACCGGCATCCGGGCCGCCCGGATGGCCGGGAACAACCCGCCGACCAATCCCATCAGGGCCGAATACACAATCCCCTGCCCCAGCAGGGCCGGCGTCACCGCGAAGGCAAAGCTCACCTGGCTGAAGGTCTGCCAGTTCATGGTCGCCGTCTGGTAGCCGTCAAAGGCAAGGTAGGCCAGCCCCCCGCCCATGGCGCCCCCTACCAGGGACAGGATCAGCGACTCCAACAGGACCGAGCACACCACCGGGATCGATCCAAACCCCAGGGCCCGCAACGTGGCAATCTCCTGGGTGCGCGCCGACACCGACGAATACATCGTGTTGAGCGCGCCGAACACCGCCCCCAACCCCATCAACCCGGCCACCAGCGTTCCCAGTCCCGTCACAATGCGGTAGAGCATGTCGGCCTGGGACGCATAAAACTCCGACTGCCGCAGCACGCGCACGTTCAGCCGCGGATCGGCGGTCAACGCGTCCTTGAACTCCTGAAACGCAGACACCGACTCCAGCTTCCCATACACCGATTGGAACGCGTTCTCGCGCCGATAGGCGGGCTGCAACACCGCCGCGTCCGTCCAGACCTCCGATTCGGCAATCCCGCCCTCATCGCTGAAAATGCCCACCACCTTCCACTCGAGTCCGCTCAACTTCAGCACGTTCCCCACGTGCAGCCCCGCAAACTGCCCGGCGGCTCCCGCCCCGGCCACCACCTCCGTGCGGCCCGGCGTGAATGGGCCTCCTTCGATGAACTTGATCTCGTCCCGGATCTCCAGCGCGTGAGGCCCGACACCGCGCATCGGCACATTGGCGTCGGTGCCGGTGGTGAACTTGGGCAGGGCGAGCATGACGAACAACTCGGCGGAGACCATCGGTTCCCCGCCGCTGCGCTTCAATCCCGGCGCGTCGGCGATGATCTTGGTGTCCTCCAGCGTCAGGCCGCTCATCATCTCCGACTCCGCGCCGCTGCGCAGCACGATCACATTCTCGGGAGAACCGGTGGTGGTGATAGCCTGGCGGAACCCTTCGGCGATCGAGAGCACACCCACCATCACCGCCACGACTCCGCCGATGCCAAAAAGCGTGGCGGCGCTCGAACCGAACCGCTGGGGCAACGTCTGCAACCCCAGGCGGGTTGTCGCCATCACGGTCAGGACCAGGTTGAAAAGTGCGTTCATGCGCGCCTCAGTGCCTCCGCGATCCGCAGGCGCCCGGCCTGGAGCGCCGGCAACAGTCCCGCCGCCAGGCCCAGCCCCAGGACCAGCACCACGCCGATCCCCAGGTCGTCCAGGGGAAAGAAAAAGATCGGCAACGCGCCGCCGGTGGGGTCGCCTCCCGCAATCATGAACCAGGCCAGCGCCAAACCCACACCGCCTCCCAAACACGCCAGGAGACACGACTCCGCCAGGATCAGCGCCAGGACCTGCCCGTCCCGAAACCCGAGCGACTTGAGCACGCCGATCTCGCCGATGCGTTCCCGCACCGACTGCGCCATCGTGTTGCCCGCCACGAGCAGGATCGTGAAGAAGACGGCGCTCAGGATGGCCACCATGATCGCGCCGATGTTCCCCACCTGCTTGGCAAACCCCTGGATGAAGGCCATCTCGGTCTCGGCCTTCGTTTCGTAGGGTGAGTTGGCGAACATGGCGTTGATCTCCGACGCGGTCTCGGCCGCCCGGTCCGGATCGCGCACCCGCACCATGTACCAGCCCACCATCCCCTCGCTGTCCCGGCGCGCCTCGTCAAAGTAGTCATACCGAAAGAGGAACTGCGTGGTATCGGTCGATTTCTCCTTGCCGTCGTAGATGCCGACGATGTCGAACTCCCACGTGCGGTCGCCGTCCTTCTTCGGCCAGATCGTCGCGGTCAAGGGCACCTTGTCCCCTATGTTCCAATCGAACTTCTCCGCCGTGGCCCGCCCGACCACGGCTCCGGTGCGGGTGGCCTTCCAGGCCTCCATCTGCTCGGGGGCCAACAGGAACTCCGGGTACAGGTCGAAGTAGTCTTCGGGCACCACCGCGATCTGGCCGAACATGTTGTTCTTCGGATCCTGGTAGTAACCGCCGAACCAGAGCGCATACGCCACGCTTTCCACCTCCTCGACGCTGCGCAGCCGGGATACGTAGCTGATCGGCAGCAACTGGATGATGCTCACCTTGTGCGTGACCACCAGGCGGTCCGCGCCCGCCACTTCCACGCCCATGTCAAAGGCCTTCCGGATCGCCACCAGGTAGCCGTAGAGAAGGAAGGCCACCAGGATGGACAACATCGTCAGAAGTGTGCGGACCTTCTTGCGCTTGAGATTGTTCCAGATGAGAAACAACATCTTCATTCGGGCTTCTCCGTGGAAAGGTGTCCCTCATCCATGTAAAGCACGCGGGAGGCGCGCGCCGCCGCATGCGGGTCGTGCGTGACCATGATGATGGTCTTGCCTTGCTCCCGATTCAGCGCCTGGAGCAGGTTGAGCACCTCGTCGCCGGACTTGCGGTCCAGGTCGCCGGTCGGCTCGTCGCAGAGCAACAGGGTGGGATCCGTCACGATGGCGCGGGCGATGCCCACACGCTGCTGTTCGCCGCCGGACAACTGGCGCGGGTAATGCCGGGCGCGATGCCCCATGCCCACCACTTTGAGCGCCGCCTCGACGTGGGCGCGACGTTCCCGTTTCGAGAGGTGTGTCAGCAACAGGGGCAGGTCCACGTTGCGCTCCGCCGTCAGCACCGGCATCAGATTGTAGAACTGAAACACCAACCCCACGTGCCGGGACCGCCACTGGGCCAGGCGCCCGCCGCTCATGTCGTCAATCCGCTCCCCCGCCACCTCGATCGCCCCCTCCGTGGGCCGGTCCAATCCGCCCACCAGATTGAGCAGCGTGCTCTTGCCGGAACCGGACGGGCCCATCAACGCCAAAAATTCCCCCCGAGGCACCTCCAGGTCCAGGCGGTTGAGGACATGGATGGTCTCCGCGCCGCGCGTGAAATTCTTGGTCAAGCCGGTGGCCTGAATCAATGGTCGATCGTCGGTGCTCATGGTGTGTGTTCCCTGACTGCCTGGCCGTCGCTCACTTGTTTGGCCCCCTCGACGACGACGCGTTCGCCTCCCTGCAGTCCGGCCGTGATTTCCACCCCCTGCGGACCGCGTCCCCCCACCCCGACCGCGCGGCGTTCCACGCGGCCATCCGTCACCACGAAGACCACGCTCTGTCCGCTCGCATCCACCACCGCCGCCTCCGGAATCATCAGGACCGGACGCGAGGGCGTGGACTCCGAACCGTCCCCGTCCTGGAAGGCGACTTTCACCCCCATGTCCGGCAGGATCCTCGGGTCCAGGGATTCGAAGCCGATGCGCACTTTCACGGTGGCTTTCTGGCGGTCGGCCGCGGGAATGATGGCGATCACTTGGCTGGGAATCTTCCAGAAGGTGTAGGCATCAAGCGTGGCTTCAACCCGCTGCCCCGGCGACACCTTGTTGATGTAGCTTTCGTTGACGTCCACTTCAATCTCCAGCGAGTCCATGTCCACCAGCGTGCAGATGCCTGTCCGCGTGAAGCCCCCTCCCGCCGAGACCGGTGAGATCATCTCGCCCGGCTGGGCATCCTTTGAAATCACCACCCCCGCAAAGGGCGCGCGAATCACCCGGTCCTCCTTCTCCTGCTCCCACACCCCCAACTGGCGTTCGGCCACGGTCACCTCGTCCTTCTGCCGCTCCAATCGCGCCCTCAGGGAAGACACCTCCGCCTGGGCTGCGTCGAGATCCGCCTCCGTCAGGATGCCCTCGGGCACCAGCGCCTGCACCCGCCGCAGTTCGATCCCGGCCTCGTCCAGGCGCACCTCCGTCTCGCGCAACGTGGTCCGGGCCACCTGCACCTGCGCCCGGGCCAGTGCCAGGTTGGCTTCGACATTGGTCAGGTCCAGCCGCGCCAACACATCGCCCTCCTTCACCGACATCCCCTCCTCGACCAGCACGTCCACGATCTTGCCGGTCACCTTGGAGGAGACGGTGGCTTCGCGCCGCGCCGTGACGTAACCGCTGGCGTTCAGGACGGTAAACTGACCATTGGATGCGGATGCCTGCACGGTGATGGTCTTCACCTCAACCGACTGCCCCCGCCCTTGCCACCAGAAGCCAAGTCCGCCCAGCAAAAGCAAAACCAGCAACACCACGAGGATCCATCCACTCCCTCGGCGTCGAGATGGCCGGCGCTCAATCTTCAATTGGTCCAGCGTATCGTGCTCCACACCCATGACCCGGCAAAGATGGCGGGTCTTGGCTTCAAGTCAATGCCCGAGACTCACTTGGGCCATGAACTGTAGCATGCAAAGGCCCCTCACCCTGACCCTCTCCCGCGGGGAGAGGGAACAGCGAGCCGGGGTGAGTGAGAAGGATGAGCGCAGGGGCCTTTCTCCGCGGAGAGGACGGGTCCCCGCTCGACTGAGCTCGTCGCAGGCCTCTCCCCTCGGGCCTTCGCCACGCCGTAGCGGCTTCGGCCGCGCAGGCGGGAGAGGGCCGGCGTGAGGGGCCCCTTCATAGAGTGATTCAACCACTCAGGTTCCTGGTGAGCTCCCAAAGGAACAAGGAACACTCCCACCACCCACCGCCATCTCCCTTCTCCCTTCTCCCTTCTCCCTTCTCCCTTCTCCCTATACCCGCGCCGGCACCACCCACGGACGACGGTAGTCCCGCGTCAGCATCCGTTCCGCCTCCACGTTCCCCTCGAACCGTTCCCGGTCGGGATCGAAGTCCAGGATCGGCCCGAGCTGGTAGTGCGTCGCCCCCAGGTCCACTCCGGCGGCCTTGAGGTTGCCTTCAATCTTTGCGAAGCTTTCCCCGATCAGGGGATGCTCGCCAAGACGCTTGGGCTGCGGTTCGCCGAAACCCTGCTCGGGCCCCAGTCGGTTGGAAATGTTGGCGAGGTGGCAGAGGGCGCTCGAGTAGTGCGCCACCTCGACGTCCGCGTTGAGATCCTCCGTCTTGCGCGTCCGCATCGCGTTGAGGAAGCTGCCAAAGGGACCGCCCGGCGCAATCCTGTCCGACTCCCCTCCGCTTATTTGCTCGGCAGCTCCGCCGTTCTTCGGATAAAACTTGCCGCCCGCGATCATGCCTTCGGTGGTGTAGAACTCGTTGGTGACCTTGGCCGGGTAGCCGTCAAACTTGTCCACCAACCCGCGGGTCTCAAACAGCAGAAGCTGATCTCCAAAGGTCATCACGGCCATCTGCATGTTGGGCGTCTGCCCCTGGTCCTTGTATCCGAGCCGACCACCCAGCGCCCACACGCGCGTTGGCAACGTCGCCCCCTTGATGGCCCAGCGGGCCACGTCCATTTCGTGCACCCCCTGGTTTCCGACGTCGCCGCATCCGAAGTCCCAGAACCAATGCCAGTTGTAGTGGACCAGGTTGGCGTGGTAAGGCTGGAGCGGAGCCGGCCCCAGCCAGACATCGAAGTTGATGTGGGCGGGGGGATTCTCGACCGGCTCGAAGCCGATGCTCCAGCGCGGCTTGCAGCAGTAGCCCTTCGAGACCACCAGCTTGCCATACTTGCCGGACTGGACCGCCGCAATCTCCCTGGCGCGGCTCTCGCTCGACCGTTGCTGGGTGCCGTGCTGGACCATGCACTCATACTTCCTCGCCGCCTCGACGCATTTGCGCCCTTCCCACACATTGTGGCTCATCGGCTTCTCCACATACACATCCTTGCCGGCCTGGCAGGCCCAGATCGTGTAGAGCGAGTGGGTATGGTTGCAGGTCGCGATGGAAATGGCGTCCAGGCTGTCGTCCTCCAGCGCCCGGCGGACGTCGTCCACGCACTGGGGATCGTTGCCCCCCTTCTCCTGGACGTACTTCTTGCGCGCGTCGAACTGCGTGGCGTCGATGTCCACCAGGTAGGCCACCTCCACATCCTTGCGCTGGGCAAATTCCTGGATGTGGCTCCCGCCCCGCCCCTTGATGCCGACCACGCCGATGCGGATGCGCTCGTTGGAACCAAGGATGCGCCCGGAGGCGCGTGTCCCGGAAATGTTGAAGAGGGCGATACCCGCCGCGGCGGCGGCGGAGCGCTGGAGGAAATGCCGACGGGTCTGCTGGGAGCCGGAAGATCGCTGGGTCATGCGCCCTGTATGCGCCGCCCCTCCCCCCTTGTCAAAGCGATATCACATCCCAAGAAACGGCACCGTTCGTCACTCCGCATTGAAGGCCGTGCATCGGCGACTGGGGCGGAAACCCTGGTGAATATGTTCGAGCGCTTCCTCCACCGTGTCGGCCCGGCGGATGAGTTCCAGGTCGTCCACGTCGATCGTCTTCTCCCCGACCAGCGAGTCGGTGATGAAGGTGCGCATCCGCCCCCAATAATCCGCGCCCATGGCCACGATGGGAAAGGAATCGATCTTGCCCGTCTGCATCAGTGTCGCCGCCTCGAACACCTCGTCCAGCGTGCCAAACCCTCCGGGCAACACCACGAAGGCCTGCGAATACTTCACCAGCATCACCTTGCGCACGAAGAAATGCTCGAACTCCACGAAGACATCCAGGTACGGGTTGGGCTCCTGCTCGTGCGGGAGTTGGATGTTGCAGCCCACGCTCTTGCCGCCGCCCTCGCGCGCGCCCCGGTTGGCCGCCTCCATGATTCCGGGTCCGCCCCCGGTGATGACCGTGTAGCCCTCCTTGGCCAGCCGCCGCCCAAGGTCCCGGGCCGTCTGGTAGTAACGATGATCCTCCTTGAAACGGGCGGAACCAAAGACGGTCACACACCGGCCGAGTCCCTCCATGGCCCGGAACCCGCGCACGAATTCCAGGAACACACGTCCCGCACTGGCCAGTTCCACGTCTTGCTTGCGCCACCCACTCAGGAAGTCGCGCTCCTCCTCGTCATGATGTTCCACCCGGAATTCACGGGCCGGGCCGCAGGGATTTGGTGTGTCAGGCATAACAAATCAGGTGCTCCACATGTAAACCGCCTCCGGTCAGCACCAGACTCTTGAGAGCGGTCGGTTTCACGCTTCAAACACGGCCACTCGCTCGAACGGCTCCACGTCGAGCTCGAACCCGGTCCCGAAGGGCGCCGCGGACACGCTCGCCAGCGAGACGCGTCCATCCTCGATCCGCATCGTCGGCCAGCCCGCCCGGCTTCGTCGGTAGAGGTCGGGATGATGCCGCAACACCTGCTCCTGCGCCTCCTTGGGCAACTGCGACAGTCCGGCATGGTAATGATGACCGTTGCGCTCCACACTCCCGATGCCCAGCATCCCCATCACGGCCAGGTCCTGCAGCAACGCCACCGGTCCGATCGTGCAGAGATCCTCGCCGCTCATCAGCCGCGCCACGCCGCCCTGTTCCTGCTGCCGGAGCAGACAGGCATTGGCCACCCCCTTGAAGATGCCCTTGCAGTTCTTGTGGCTCGTCCCCGCATACCCCAGCGCCAGAGCCTCCGGCAACGACTCCAGCGTGGCGTCCGACTCGTCGATGATGCACGGGGGATGCCCCTGCCAATCAGCCAACGAACCGGCTTGCCCGGCGTCCAGGGCCACGTCGCGATGCAACGGTTGTTCCACAAACATCAGGTGGCCCAGGAACGCTTCCATGCCCGGACGCGCCCGCAGCGCCTCCCAATACTCGCGAAAGGCCGCCCAGCCCCGAAACTGCTCGTTGCCATCGAGGGAGAAGGCGAATCCCCGCGGCGTCTCCTTCCCCAACAAACCTGCCAGCTCGTCCAGGCGCGGAAAGTCAGCGTCCGCCTGCCCGGTCACCTTGATCTTGAAATGACTCAAGCCATAGGTCCGGATGGACGCGGACAACGACTGCGGCAACCCATCGTCCAGCGGCGCGGTGATGTCCGCCTCGGTCAAGGGGTCCCCCAGTCCGACGGTGTGACGCACATGGGTGGCGGCCAGGGGCGCCGGGGGCAGCAGGGCCTCGCAGGTCGATCCGCGCAAGGCTTCGTGGATCGCCCCCAACTCCACGCCCAACTGCTCGCGTCGCAGCGCCGAGCCAAAAGGATGCTGCAGCGCACGACAGGCCGCCTCGATCAGGGCCCGCTCCACCAGAGAGGTTCCAAAGTTGGCCAGCAAGGGAGGAAGCCCCTCCGCCTTGGCCCACGCAAGCTGGTCCTCATACAGGCCGCGCCACAGTTGAAACACGTTGTCCGCGTCCCGTCCCACAGCCAGTCCCATGGCATGTCGGATCACCCTCTCCATCTCCGCCACCTCCTGGTCCAGAGGCTTGTCCGGCACCTTGGTGAACCACTTGGGTGGCAGCAAATCCGAAGCGGTCCCGACCAGGCGCTGACCCTCGATCTCCGCATGCACGCTCACGAAGGCCAGCGGCACTTCCGTCATCGTGGCAATGCCATACCGGAACGGCATGCGCGTCCGCAACGGCGTGACATGCAGTTCGGTCTGGAGGATGCGAAGTCCCATGGTCGGCTCTGAACCTAGGTATTCCACCGCGCCGGCACCAGCCCCAAGTCGGCTTCCCCCACCCACCGATCCCCCCCAATACCTTCCCGGTTGACGTCCCCGCGCAATGCTGCTGAGCTATCCGCCGTCGCCTGAGACCGGGATCACGCCCGGCGGCGCGTCTCATGCCCATGATCAACTTGCACCGCATCCTGGCCTGTCTCCTCCTCCTCATCGCCCTGCCCTCCCTGGTCCGGGCCCAGCAGGTTCCCGTCAACGAGCGCGTCCTCTCCAACGGCATGCGCATGCTCATGGTCGAGCGCCACGACGACCCCACCATCGCCGGCGGCTGGGTGGCCCACGTCGGCAGTTCCAACGAGAAACCCGGCATCACGGGGATCGCCCATCTCTTCGAGCACATGATGTTCAAGGGCACCCCCACCATCGGCACCACCAACTACCAGCGCGACCTGGAGATCATCGAGGAACAGGAACAGGTGCGCGAAGCCATGCGCGCCGAGGAACGCGCCATGCGCGAGGCCTGGCGCAAGGGGGAACTCACCGACCTCCTCAACCCCGACCACAAGTCCGAACGCTGCAAGGAGCTGGAAAAGCGCTTCAACGGCCTCATCGCCGAACAGAGGCAGATCCTGGTCAAGAACGAGTTCGACCGCATCTACACCTCGGCCGGGGCCAGCGGCATGAACGCCTTCACCACCCACGACCTGACCGGCTACTTCATCACCGTCCCCGCCAACAAGCTCGAGCTCTGGATGTGGATGGAATCCGAACGCCTCCTCGAGCCGGTCTTCCGCGAGTTCTATGCCGAGCGCGACGTGGTCTTCGAGGAGCGCCGCATGCGCACCGAGTCCACGCCGCTGGGCAAGTTCGCCGAGACCTTCGAGGCCATGGTCTGGCAGGCCCACCCCTATAGCTGGCCGGTCGTCGGCTGGGCCTCCGACATCCCCGCCATCACCAAGGCCCAGGCCGACGCCTTTTACGCCACTTATTACGCCCCCCAAAACATCACCCTCGTCCTGGTCGGCGACTTCGATGCCGAGGCCGCCGTCACCCAGGCGGAACGCTACTTCGGGCGCATCCCGCGCGGCCCGCATGACGCCCCCGACGTCGTCACCCTCGAACCCGATCAGGTGGCCGAGAAGCGCATGAATGCCGAGGCCGAAGCCAATCCCCAGGTCGAGATCGCCTGGAAAACCGTTCCCTTCGGCCACCCCGACACCTATCCCCTCACCCTCCTGGGCCAGATCCTTTCCACCCGCACCGGACGGCTCTACAAGTCGCTCGTGCTCGGGTCCCAGGTCGCCACCTCCGCAGAAGCCAACCAGGACGACATGAAATGGGCGGGCACCTTCCGTGCCTCCGGCCAAGCCCGTGAAGGCCACACCCCGGAAGAGGTCGAGGAGGCCATCTATCGCGAGATTGAAAAGCTCCAGGTCGAACCCGTCCCGCCCCGCGAACTGCAGAAAGTGAAGAACAACTTTGCCGCCTACGAATACCGGCGCCTGGCTTCCAACATGAACATCCTCTTCCAGCTCATCTTCCTGGACGGCCTCGGCAACTGGCGCGAGATCAACGAGGCCGGGCCCAAATACCAGGCCGTCACCGCCGAGGACATCCAGCGCGTGGCCAAAGAATACTTCAACCGCGACAACCGGACCGTCGCGATCTACACCCGCAAGGCCGCCGAAAGCGGCGCGCAGCCCTGACCGCCGAGCCAGTGCGCCAAGGTCGCAGCCATCCCCACGACTTTATGAAGCATCGCCCCCCAGCAGCCCGTTCGCGATCACATGAACGGTATGTAGCCGCCGACGGAAGGAGGCGGATTTCACGGTGTCGGGAGCGTACGCTACCGCCTCGCTCCCTCGGCGGCTACTCCCTCGGCAGCCTGCCATGCCTCGCGCTCCTGCTGGCCATGGCCCTGGGCCAGGGCTGCCGTTCCATGTCCGACACGTCCGCCTCCCGCGCGGCCGGCGACATCGCGCCCCACCCGGACCAGCTCACCTACCCAAGTCTCTCCTATGAACCGCCCGCCCCCGAGGAGTACCGCGTCGAGTTGGACTCCGGCCCCGTCGCTTACATCGTGCCCGACCGCGAATTGCCGCTCGTGGACATCGCCATCCTCATCCGCGCCGGCGACTACCTCGAACCTGCAGGCAAGGAAAGTGTCGCCGGGCTCACCGGTTTCCTGATGGCTCGAGGCGGCACCGATGCCGAAAGCGCCGAGGACCTCGAGGAACGCCTCGCCTTCCTCGCCGCCCAGCTCGGCTCCGGCATCGGCGGCACCCAGGGCAGCGTCTCCCTCAACCTTCTCTCCAAGGACCTCGACGAGGGACTCCGCATCCTGCGCGACGTGCTCACCACCCCCCGCTTCCAGGAGGACCGCTTCACCCTGCGCAAGCAGCAGATCTTCCAGAACCTCCAGCAGCGCAACGATGACTCCCGCAACATCGAGTCCCGGGAACGCGGCTTCCTCGCCCAGGGCGAGTCCTTCTGGGCCAACCGCCAGGTCACCCAGTCCTCGCTCGACAGTGTCACCCTCGACGACGTCCGCGCCTTCCACAAAAAGTGGATTCACCCCGCCAACTTCATCGTTGCTGCCAGCGGGGACTTCGATCGCCAGGCCATGATCGACAAGCTCAAAGCCCTCTTCGCCAACTGGCCCTACCAGGGCGAAACCTCCCCCGCCATCCCGGGCGACATCCAGTTCGCCAAGCCCGGCGTGTACATCGTGAACAAGGACGTCAACCAGGGCCGCGTCTCCATGCTCCTGCCCGGCATCGAACGCGGCAATCCCGACCAGTTCGCCATCAGCGTCATGAACGACATCCTCGGCGGCGGCGGCTTCACCTCGCGCATCATGAACCGCGTCCGCTCCGATGAGGGCCTCGCCTACTCCGCCGGTTCCTCCTTCCCCGCCGGCGTCTATTTCCCCTCCACCTTCACCGCCGGATTCCAGTCCAAGTCGCGCACCGTCGCCTACGCCGCCTCCATCGTGCTGGAGGAAATCCAGCGCATCCGCACCCAGCCGGTCAGCGCCGAGGATCTGGCCACCACCAAGACCTCCTTCATCGAGACCTTCCCCCGCCGCTTCTCCACCAAGACGCAGATCGCCGGCACGTTCGCCTCGGACGAATTCACCGGCCGCTACGCCGAGGATCCCGACTATTGGAAGACCTACCGTGACAAGATCCGCGAGGTGACCGTGGAGGAGGTGCAGCGCGTGGCGGCGAACTACCTCGACACGGATCAATTGGTGATCCTGGTCGTGGGCCAAAAGGACGAGATCCTCAAGGGCCACCCCGATCACGACGTGCAACTCCCCTCCCTGACCTCCGGCTCCGTGGTGGACGTGCCCCTTCGCGACCCCCTCACCATGGAACCCATGGCGGGAACGGCGGCTTCGCAGTAGGCAGGGACGGGTCCTCCCCTTGACCCGAAAAGTACGACCAACTGGTTGTTGTTTTTACCGGGCCCCTCACCCTAACCCAACTTAGCGGACTGGAAGGGTGCAGTCCGCGTAAGCCATTGGAATGCAACGAGAGCGTTTCCAAGGTCTGCACTACACGAGATTTTGGAATCAGGCCTTTGCCGGGATTTGCTTGATCTTC
>Ga0302046_10000324_pt1 | contig 49787 bp, 34 predicted proteins | sample RVTome_11_FD_200261 | JGI IMG/M metagenome (GOLD analysis project Ga0302046, IMG submission 200261) | Soil microbial communities from uranium-contaminated site in the Upper Colorado River Basin, Wyoming, United States - RVT147D111 (version 2) ...
CGAGCCGTGACGTGGTAGATGGCTCCCGGAAACTCGATCCGCAGGGGTCTCGCCATTCCCTGATCGCTATCATACCAAGCGCTCTTGGTAAAGTATTAAATCAAGGGCTGACCCCGCGAGGCACGACTGGGGAATGAAGGCTGCGCAGCGGGTTACGACACAAGGTGAAACATGGGCGGCCAGAGCACTCCACACCGCACCCTATCAAAGGCCCCTCACCCTAACCCTCTCCCGCAGGGAGAGGGAACAGCAAGCCGAGATGGGCGAGAGGGATGAGTGCAGGGGCCTTTCTCCGCGATCCGTCATAGGGGTCCCTCGAATGAACAATTAGAGATCTGCCTTGCCAGGCGCAGGCGTCTTCCTTTTCGGGGCTGGCACCGATTGAAACGGACGAAGGTGCGGCCCGGTTTGTAGTCCCGTCCGGCATTGCGGAACGGCAATGGCCGTCGCCCGCCATCCAACGACTGAACCGCCTAAAGGCGGGACTACGAACGTGGCGGCCCGGGTTCGTCGTCCTTTTGCGCCCGCCAAGGCATCGAATTCTCCCGCCAAGGCGCCAAGGAGATGCATCTCTTGATCTCCTCCCCTTGGCGCCTTCGCGGCTTGGCGGGAGGAATCCTGACCTGAAGAAGAACGCTATTTACAAGGGTCACATGACATGATGCCACGCCCCGTGATAAAGCCGGAACTACAAACGTGGCGGCGGACTGCGTAGGCCGAAAAGATGCGCTGGACGATTCCCCGGTGGTCACACTAACGTGTGCGCTGGTCCCACCGGTCCACCAGGCGACGTGCAAAAGGGCGCACTTTGCTTGCCCTTTCCCGCGGCGCTTTCCGCATTGACCAGGAAAACAGCCTTATCCCGACATGACCGATCCGATCCATCCGGAGGTGGCCATCCTCAACGCCGCCCTGGAACATCCACCTGAGCGGCGCGGGGCGTTCCTGGACGAGGCCTGCGCGGGCAACCCGGCCTTGCGGGAGCAGGTCGAGTCGCTGCTCCAGGCCGAGGCGATGGCCGGCGCGTTTTTCCAGGACACCACGACCCAGCCGGGTGTCCGGCCTTCCCGACCCCGGGAGGCGGACCGGCCGGAACAGCCGGGCGACGTCATCGGCCCTTATACCCTGATGGAGGCGCTCGGCGAAGGCGGGTGTGGCGTTGTATTCCGGGCCCGGCAGGAGACACCGATTCGGCGCGAGGTCGCCTTCAAGGTCATCAAGCTGGGCATGGACACCAAGTCGGTGTTGGCCCGCTTCGACGCGGAGCGCCAGGCCCTGGCCATGATGGATCATCCCAACATCGCGCGCGTCCTCGACGCCGGCGCCATCCCTGCGGGACCCCATCGCGGCCGGCCCTACTTCGTCATGGAACTCGTGCGCGGCCCGCGCATCACCGACTACTGCGACCAGCATGAACTGACCACCCGTGAGCGGCTCCACCTTTTCATCCAGGTCTGCCATGCCGTCCAACACGCCCACCAGAAGGGGATCATTCATCGCGACATCAAGCCCTCCAACGTCCTGGTCGCCGAGGGCCGCCCCGGCCAGGCCGGCATCCCCAAGGTGATCGACTTCGGCATCGCCAAAGCCACCCAGGGACCGCTCACCGACCAGACCCTCTTCACCGCCGTGGAACAGTTCCTGGGCACCCCGGCCTACATGAGCCCCGAACAGGCGGGGGGCGTCCCCGTGGCCTCCGGCGACATCGACACCCGCAGCGACATCTACAGTCTCGGGGTGCTCCTCTACGAACTGCTCACCGGCAAGACCCCCTTCGATGCGGAACAACTCCTGGGCGCGGGCCTCGAAGCCATGATCCGCGTCCTGCGGGAACAGGAACCCGCCCGCCCCTCCACGCGCCTCAGTTCCATGGTCAACGAGGAGTTGACGGTCGCGGCGCGGCGGCGCCAGACCGAGCCGCCCAAACTCATCCACCTGGTCCGGGGCGACCTTGATTGGATCGTGATGAAGACGCTGGAGAAGGACAGGACGCGCCGCTATGAATCGGCCGACAGCCTGGCCGCCGACGTTCAGCGGCACCTGGGCAGCGAACCGGTGACGGCCCGCCCCCCCAGCTCCCTCTACCGGTTCCAAAGGCTGGTCCGTCGCAACCGGCTTGCCTTTGCCGCCGGCGCCGCCGTGGCCCTGGCGCTGCTGCTCGGCATCGTGGCCAGCTCATGGCAGGCCGTCCGCGCCACACGCGCCGAGCATGGACAGTCCCGGCTCCGCCAGGAAGCGGAGCAGCGCCTCTACGACTCGCTGCTCGGCGAGGCCCGCGCCATCCGCGCGGCCCGCCTCGCCGGGTATCGGGACCAGGTTTTCGCGCTGCTCCAGCGCGCCCGCTCACTCCCCGTCCTCCATCACGACCCCGTGCAACTGGCCCGCGAGGCCACCTCGTGCCTCGGGGACTACGTCGGACTCGCCCCCGTCATGCTCGATCCGTTCCCCGAGGGGACCTCCATCCCTGTGATGTCCCAGGTGCACCTGGATCCCTCCGGACGCTGGGCGGCCTTCCCGTTGTCGGACGGCTCCATCCTCCTGCGCGACACCGAAACCGGTCGGGACGTGGCCCGTCTCCGCACCGACCAGCCCGTGTGGCAGTTCGAGTTTGATGCGGACGGGGAACGGATCCTGTCCGTGCACATGCCGGAGAACGAAACCTTCCGGAACCGGCTGCCGGCGGCGATGATCCATGTCTGGACGCGCACCGCGGACGGCGCCTGGGAGCAGACGGTTGGCCGCGCCGCTTCGGGAGCCTATCAATGCCTGCGTGCCGGGAATCGCTGGTTTATCGTCGTCCACGCGCCGGAGCAGGGAGGGCTGCAACTCTGGGATGTCGAGCAGGAAGCGATGGATCGAGTCGTTCCGTTCCCCGAAACGTTCCGCATCGATCGCTGGCGGGCGCTTCCGGCGATGAGCCCGGACGGCCGTTGGCTGGCGATCCAGGCCGCACAGGAGATCGAGGTGTGGGACCTCGCCGAAGGCCGTTCCGCGGCGCGGCTTGTGCCGGGATTGTTCGGGCTTTCGCAGTTGGATTTCAGTCCTGACGGACGCCATCTGATCGCGCTGTCGGGCCGGGGTTGCGTCATCTATGAAGCACCCAGGTTCCGGCACGTTGCCACCCTCGCCGAGTCCGCCAACGCTTGGGTCCAGTTCGCGTCCAGTCCGTCCTCCCACCTCGCGCTCCCCATGTTTGAGCAAAAGGGCGTCCGCCTCTGGGACGCGCTTCGCAACAAGGATGTGGCCGTGCTCAACACCCCTTTCACGCCCTACATGGCGGATTACTCGGCCGATGGCCGTTGGCTGCTCGTGGCGGGTGTCAGCAACGCCTGTCTGTTCCGCACCGAGCTGAACCTCGAGAAGGTGAATCTGGCCGGCCACGCCCTGTCGGTGCCCTGCCTGGCCTTCAACCTGGACGGAACGCGCCTCGTCGCGGTGGACCGTGGGCGAGGGATGAAGCTGTGGGACACGGCGCGCGGACGACTCCTGTGGGAGAGGTCCGACCTGCCCGACCAGGGCGGGCAATCGGTGGCCTTCAGCACGGATGGACGACTGCTGGCCACCAGCCACTGGAGTTCGCACATCGTGAGCCTCTGGGAGGCGGCCACGGGGCGCCACCTCCAGACGCTGCAGACCGGCAACCGTCCCGCCCAGGGCGGGGTGGGCTGGTCCGTGCGGTTCACGCCCGACGGCCGATACCTCGTCAGCACACATACGCCGAGCGGACCCGAAGGGGCCAACTTCGGCCTGATGATGTGGCCTCTCCTTTCCGACACCAACGGCCCGCCGTGCGGCGAAGTGTCGCATTCGGTGCAGGGCCGTTTCTACAACCTGGCAATTTCCCCGGACAGCCGGCACATGGCGTTCGTCAACTTCTTCAGCGAGACCAAGCTCCATCTCTGGGACTACCGGAGCGACCAACCCCCGGAGATGCTGACTTCGGACATCCTGCGCAGCGGCCAGAACGCCGCCTTCACGCCGGATGGCCGCCACTTGGTCTTCCTCAACGCCGAGCGGAAGGTTGTCCGCTATGACCTGTCCACACGCTCCACGCACTCATCCTTTCCCACCACCGATGCGGCCCATCCCGAAACCTGGACCGACGGCCCCCACCTGGCGTTAAGTCCCGACGGTGAACGCGTCGCCATCACCGCGCTCTCAAGGCGCGCCGTGGAAGTGCGGGACATGTCCACCGGGCACCTGCGCCACACCTTGCCCGAGGAGGCGTCCACCATCTTCTGGATGGACTGGAGCCCCGACGGCCGCCGGATCGCCGTGTCCCGGTCGAGTGGCGAAGTGGCCATCTGGAACCTGGCCGAGGTCGATCGCGTCCTGGCTGAACTGGGACTGGGCCTCCATGAAGCCGGACAAGAGAAGTAAGTCACTCCCCAGAAGCTGCTGGGGCATGAAGACTCCGCAGCGGATGGCAACACCAGGATCGCATGAGCGAGGAAAGCACCTTGCATCGCACCACATCCAAGGCCCCTCACCCCATCCCTCTCCCGGCGGGAGAGGGCGACCCGTCCTCCGCGCGGAGAGAGGCTGCATCGATGATCCCTTTACCCCGGGGTGGCAGGCTGTTCCCTCTCCCGGCGGGAGAGGGCAGGGGTGAGGGGCCCGGCAAAAGGACACCATGTGGGTTGTCCTTGTCGGGTATATGACAATCGAACCCGCCTTTTCACGTTTGCACTTTCCCCAATCGTTCTGCGCATGACTCAGCGAAGACCACAAACCGCCGGATGGATCCGGATGAGATCAATCCTCAACCCATACGTGAATCATGTCCGTCCAAACCTCATTCCCCTCCCCCGTCCGTCGTCCTGGCCGGCGCGCCCGGCTCGCCGGTGCGGCCCTGCTCGTCCTGGCCGCCCTGATCCCCTCCCTGCGCGCCCAGACTGCCTTTGTGGACACCGCCTACTGGAGCCATTCCGTGGACGCCGACCAGGATGGGTGCGTCGCCTCGGCGCGGCTCAATTGGGATGTGGATGTCAATGGCACAGGGACCCTGCTGGTATATGAGAACGTCTGGGGCCGGCCTTCGGGCAGCCTCAACTGGAATCTCCTCTACACCAGCTTCAATCACGTCATCACCGGATCGGGTGAGGAGACCCAGTGGGTCACCCTCCCCGGCAACGGCAACTGCAACACCTACGAGTACCTGGTGGAAACCTTCTACTATGACCCCTTCTTCGGCGTCTGGTGGCCCGGGGGGACCTTTCTGCTTTTGAACCACCTGGAGGAACAGTCAACCCTCGACGTGGCCGCCACCGTGTCCGACGCCTGGTGGAGCCAGCTCACCGACCTGGACGGTGACGGCTGCCCCCGCTCGGCCCGCCTCCACTGGAACCCCGATGTGCTCGGGTCCGGCTCGTGGCAGGTGTACGAGGAACTCTACAACCGGCCCTCCGGCGGAGGCCCCTGGACCTGGTTCGCCACCACGCCGCTTCACACCGTCACGGGCACCACCACCAACGATGCCCGGTTTTTTGACATCTCCGGCAACCTGGACTGCGACGCCTACGACTGGCGCATCGACATCCACCGTTCCGGCGCCCTTCTGCCCGACCGCACCCGCGGACCCATCGAGGACCTCGATCTGTTCGCGCGCGGGCTGGAGTCCCCTTACCATGACCTTCCGGACGATCGGTTCGAACCCAACAACACCACGGACTCGGCCACCCCACTGCACGTGGACCCGTTCTTTGGTCTCGCCTATGAGTGGGACCTCAGCTTGGCCCAAGGGGACGAGGACTGGTTCGAGTTCACCACCGGCGACTGGTGTTCCAGCTACGACTTCGCCGCGATCTATTACAACCCGCTCCTGGGCGATGTCGTCTTCCTGCTCGCCGACGAGCAGGACCAGCCGTTGGAAGCGACGCTCGACTGGGACTGGGACGGCTACGCGGTGATGGAGCTCAACGGACTGCCGCCCGGAACCTATCGCCTGGGGATGAAAGTCCTGACCGGGTTGCCCCAGCCCTACTACGAGATCGCCGTCGCCGCTCCCATCCGGTCGGGAAACCCGGACCGCTACGAGCCCAACGACACCCTGTTCAACCCCACAGTCCTGGGCACGCTCCAGGGCCTCACCACCCTCCCCGCTCTCGGCATTCACGGCGCGACCGACTCCGATGTGTTCCTCTTCACCACCACGGCGACCGGCGGTTCGGGCGACGCGGTTTCCATTCAGTTCCGCCATGCCGAAGGCGACCTGGGCCTGGCCCTTTACAACGGCGCCGGGGTCCTGCTCAGTTGGCAGAACGGGATTCAAGACGGCGAATCCCTTTCGCTTCAGGGCCTGCCCCAAGGCGACTATCACGCCCTGGTGTACGGCTCCTACGGCGCCTTCAACCTGGACTACACGCTGTCCATCAAGGCACCCGGCCAGGGCGCCATCCCCGGCGATGCCTTCGAGGCCAACGACAACAAGACGCAGGTCGATGCGCGCACCAATGGCATTCCCCACTCCCCCAACCTCGGTCCTCTCGTCGGCACTCGACGCCTTGACCCGCTCACGCTTCATGCCGCCGGCAACGCGGATTGGTTCCGCTTTGAACTCACCACCAACGCCGGGCCCGGACACTTCGTCGCCCTGCTTCATGACTACCACCTGGGCGACCTGGACCTCAGGCTCTGCGACGGCAACGGCGTCACGCTTCCGGGCCGCGTCGCCAACGGCCTCCGCGAAGTCGAACAGGTGGACCTGGCCGGCCTGCCGGCGGGCACCTACTACGCCGTCGTGGAAGGATGGCAGAACGCCACCAACCCCCTTTACTCGCTCCTCTTCCATCCTCCCACCCAGGGTGATGCCTTCGAGCCCAATCCCTCCGCCGAGATGGCCACCGACCTGGGTCATCCAAACGGCGTGGTCACGCTGCAAAACCTCTCCCTCCACACCGAGGCCGACGAGGATTGGTTCCGCTTTGAACTGACCGAACCCGCCACCGCGGCCCATGCCGTGAGTCTCCTCCATGATCGGTCGTTGGGGGACCTGGACCTGGAACTCTGCGACGTCGGCTCCAACCTCATCCGCCGCGCGGCCTCGGGCGCCAATGCGGAACGCATCCCTCTTGATGGCCTGCCGGCCAACACACCGCTCTACCTTCGTGTCTTGGGTGCGCCCAACCCTGCCTATGTTCTTTCCCTGGACCTGCCTGGCGGTGAGGCGGGCGATCACCTGGAAGACAACAACACGCCGGAAACCGCCTCCCTCATCACCGACGCCTATTCCGGCTCCATCACTCTTGGGGATGCCTCCCGCCCCCTCTCCATCCATGCCGTGGGTGACGAGGACTGGTTCGGGTTCACTCTCGACCAGGTCGGCGGCCCCTCGCACGTTGTCGCCATTGCCCTGGTCCACACCCTGGGGGACCTGGACCTGGAGTTGTATCGACTCGGCGATCCCACCCCGGTGGGCAAAGCAACCGGTGTGGCCAACCTGCATCAAATCCCCCTGAACGGACTGCCTCCCGGAGAGTACCGGGCCAAGGTGCATGGGTACCAGAACGCCCTCAATCCGTTCTACCAACTCCTCGTCCATGCTCCGCTTCCCGCCCCGGAAAGCGACGCCCTGGAACCCAATGACGACGCCAATGCCCCGCGCATCCTCGGTGTCCTCAACGGGCCATACCAACGTCCCAACCTCTCCATCCACCAGGCCGGCGATCGGGACTGGTTTGAGTTCACGCTTCCCACCCCCGGTCAACTCGGCCACCTGGCCCGGATCACGTTCGACCACGCCCTCGGTGACCTGGACCTCGAATTGTACGACATCGCGGGGACACTATTGGCCAGATCGGCGGGGGTCACGGGGCGGGAGGAGATTTCCCTGCGCGGGCTGTCCGCGGGCACCTACCGCCTTCTCGTGCAGGGTTACGGCGGCGCGGTCAACCCGCGCTACACACTCGCGCTGTTCGGACCCCAGAACACCCAGGGCGACTGGGCCGATCAACCGCGACCCGGCTTCGCCGACAACAACACCGCCCCCAATGCCTACGACCTCCGACAGGTCCGCGGACTGCAGACCTGGGATCCCCTTTCCATCCACAGCGCGTCGGATGCGGACTGGTTCCGCATCACCACCGTCACCCACGCCGCCAAGGGCCATTTCGTGGCGATCCAGTTCGATCCGGTGTTGGGTGATTTGGACTTGGCGATCTTCGACGCCGCCGGCGCCACGCAACTGGGCGCCTCGGAAACCTCCCTTGGCGTGGAATACATCGACCTCAGCGAACTGGACAACGGCGGTGTCCAGGGAGCCTACCTGGTCCGGGTGTCGGGTCACCACGGCGCGCTGAACCCATTCTACCAACTCAAGGTCCATGCCCCCAAATCCGACTACGGGGATCGCTTCGAACCCAACAACACCCAACCATTGGCCGCAGACCTCAAGGAGATCCAGGGAACGCGGATTCATGAGGCGCTGACCATCCATCAGTCTGGCGACGAGGATTGGTTCCGCTTCACCACGGTTGGCACCGGGGTCGAAGGCCATGGGGCGTCCATCCTGTTCGACCACCACTTTGGCCATCTTTCGCTGCACCTCCTCACCTCCGACGGCCGCACCCTCAACTCGACCGACTTCAGCGACCGCCAGGTGATCTCGCTGGCCGGAGTGCCGGCCGGCACCCATTACCTGCATGTCACCGGCAGCGCCGGGGACACCCAGCCGGCTTACTCCCTACTCCTCACCACCTACCAGGAGCCCGAACCGGACTGGGCGGAGACCAACGACACCCAAGGGACCGCCACCGATCTGCGCGAGGTGCACGCCTCCCTCCAACTCGGCGGCCTCTCCATCCACACGCCCGCCGACGAGGACTGGTTCCTGTTCCAACTCCTCGCCCCTGGCCGCGCGGGGCAATCCGTTCGCATCGACTTCAACCGCTTCGAGGGCGACCTGAAACTGGAACTGGTGGATCCGCTCGGTCAAAGCCACGCCGCCACGGCAGGCAACAGCAACACCCGGGAAGTCTTCCTGGACGGCCGGCCCGCAGGCACCTTTTACATCAAGGTTAGCGGCACTGCGGGTTCCGCGCACCCTGCCTACACCCTCAGTCTCCAGGCCACCCCCGCCCTGCAACCCGACCTCGCGGAGGTCAACGACACACCCGCCCAGGCCTACAACCTGCGCCAACTTGCAAACCCGGAGGGGCGATGGCTGGGAGGCCACAACGGCTCATTTGTCGCCGGCTACAGCAATGGCTCCTTCGGAAACTTCGGCCTCGTGGAACCGCAGATCCAAGCCATCTTCCAACAACAGGGCATTGGCGCGGCGATCCAGTACGAAACCGACCTGTTCAGCCAATACACAACCTCCCTCTTCGACACGCAAACGCTGCTCAACGGCCAACTGAGTCCCAATGCCACCCTGAACTCGGGGTACAACGCCGGCCTCAACTCGATCCTCGGCGGGCCCCTCGGCAGCCTCATCGGCGCAGGCGTTGGGAACGGTCTGCCCGGTTTGACATTCACGGCCGCGGTCGATCCGTTCGGCAACCAGGGCATCAACCAAGTCGGGCTCGGGCCGGGCGGCTTCGCCCTAAACTCAGGGCTCTACGGCAACCTGGTCCAGCCATCCAGTCCCTACCAGACGGCCCAACTGCTCCCGGCATACGCCAGTCCCGGACCCGGCTTCTTCCAACCCGCGCCCACGCTGGCGCCGCAGCCCTACTTCCCGACATACAGCTTGACTCAGCCGCAATACTCGCCGTCCCCCAACCAAGCTGCCCTCCTGCTGCTTCTCGCCCTGGCTCTGACACGCGACTCCAGTCCCGCTTTGGAGCCCGTCATCCTCCCCGGCCTCTCCATCCACGAGCCCGGTGATGAGGATTGGTTCCGCTTCGAACTTCCGCGCCAGGGGGAGCCGGGTCAGTTCGTTGCGATCACGTTCGACGAAACGTTGGGCCGGCTGGGGCTGGACCTCTTCGAGGCGTTTGAACCCTCCGCCACGCCGCCCGCGGCCTACGCCACCTTTCAGGTCCAAACCGCGGCCGCCAGCGGCAACCACCAACAGATCAGCCTCGCCGGCCTGGCCCCCGGCTCCTACCTCCTGCGCGTCGCCGGACTCGCCCAGGCCACCCAGCCCGATTACGCCCTCGCCCTCAACCTGGCGCCTGCCTCCTCTGCCCGGGATGATTTCGCCGAACCCAACGACACGGCCGTCACCGCCCACGATCTCCGCACCGTGGACGCCTTCGCCCAATTATCCGGCCTGTCCATTCACACCACCAACGATGTGGACTGGTTCGCCTTCACGCTTGCCGCCGATGGCTCGACCGGACATGTCGCGCGCATCGATTTCTCCCATGCCGCCGGCGACCTGGATCTCGAACTCTACGGGGAGGACGGCACCCCTTGGCTCGGCGGTTCCTACGGCACGGCCAACACCGAGGAGATCCGTCTGGCCGGCCTGGACGCGGGCACCTATCAACTGCGCATCGTTGGTTACCGGCGGGCCTTGAACCCCTCCTACACCCTGACCCTCATCACCCCCGATGCCGCGGTCCGGCCCGATCGGTTCGAGCCCAACAACAGCCTTCCCCAGGCCATCAACCTCGATCTCCTTGGCCATCCCAGCCGCCTGCAGGGACTCAGCCTCCACAACCTGGCCGCCGGCCCTGAGGACGATGACATCGACATCTTCACCTTCACCATCCCGACCGGTGCGGCGGGCGGGTCGGGCCATGTCATCAGCCTCGACTATGAGCGCGGTCGTGGCCCGATCGACCTCGACCTCTATCAACTCGGCGGCCCTGAACCGTTTCTCCTTCCCGGGGCCAGCGGCTCCAATGATGAAACCGCGTCGCTACTTGGCCTGGGGCCGAACACCTACGCGATCGTCGTCCGGGGAGCGACCACCGACACCGCCAATCACTACTCCCTCCATCTCAGCCTGCCCGCCGCCACAGCCGCCACATCCAACACCGCTCCCAATGCCTGGACCATCATGGTTTACATGACCGCCAGCGACCTCCACCAGTTCGCCTGGCAGGACGTCAACGAAATGGAAACCGCCGCCACGCTCCTGCCCGGCAATGTCCAGATCGCCGTCCTGTGGGATCAAAGCGCCCTCGCGCAATCCTACGCCACCGGCGGAGGCGCCCAGGCCGCCTGGGACGGCGTCGGACGGGCCCTCATCCGACCGGACACACGCCGGGACGTCGTGGCCACCTCCTTCGACCTCAGTCCCGGCGAGCAGGACACCGGTGACCCGGGCACCGTCACCGAGTTCGTGGCCTGGGCCGCCGCCCAGGCCCCGGCCGAACATTATGCCCTGATCCTTTGGGATCATGGCGGCGGTGTGCTCAGCGGATTCAACCTCGACAACGAAGGCAATCGCTTCGCCTCCGGCGCCAACCGCCTCTACCATGACGAACTGGCATCCGCCCTGAACGCCCTCGACACAGAGGTGCAGGCGCGCATCGAACTGATCGCCTTCGACGCCTGCCTGATGGGAATGGCCGAGGTGGGCCATGCCTTGAAGGACCATTGCCGCGTCCTCGCCGCCTCCCAGGAAACCGAAGGGGGCAACGGCTACGACTACACCACCGCCTTGGCCGCATTGCTCTTCGATCCCGAACGCGTCACCGCCGGCCAACTCGGCGCGGGCATCGTCCTCAGTTACCAGAACCAGTACCAGGGAGACCGCCGCGCCCAGGACACCCACGCCGCCCTCTGGAGCGACGGACTGGCGGACGATGCGCTCATGGCGGCCCTGCGCGGCTTCACCGACTCCACGCTCGCCGCCTCCTCGGCCGACTGGAGCGCCCTGCTGGCCGCACGCCAGCGGGCCAGTTCGTTTCAACAACGTGACGAATACCGGGACCTCGGACAGTTCATGGCCGCCGTGGCCGCCTCGACGGCCGGCTCCTCGCTGCGCAACGAAGCCCTCACGGTGCTCGCTCGCCTGCAGGACACCGTCGCCGCCCGCGCCTCAGACCAGCGCAACACTTCCGGGCTCTCCATTTACCTTCCCGCCATCGGATCCCCCATCGCCGCCGGATACCTCGAACGGAACGGTCCCTTCCTTGACGCCACGCATTGGGACCAGTTCCTGGCCCGGTTTCTCGGCCAGGTTGGCGGACGCTCCCTCTCCCTGGATTGGAGCGAGGCCAACGACGTTGCGCCGCGCGCCTTCAACCTGCACACGCTCGTCGGTTCCAACGCCTTCAGCGGCCTCAGCCTTCATGACGCCTCGGACCGCGACTGGTTCCGTGTCACGCTGGCCACCGCACCCGCCCCCGGAAGCCGCATCCAGGCCCTGGCGGCGTCAGGCCTTCTGGAGCTCGAGCTTCACCAGGTCCGCGAGGATGGGACTCGGGTCATGTTGGCCGGCGCCATGGGAACGATCGACCTCAACGCCCTGGCCTTGGCGCCGGGAGAATTCCTGGTGCAGCTCCGCAGCGGCAACAACGCGGAGGTCCCCGCCTACACGCTGGTGGTCGAGACTCCGGACGACTCCGCGCCGCGACGCCACTGGGTCGGCGCCAACGACACGATCAGCAAGGCCCACGACTTGGGCGTCATCGTGGGCCCGACCCTGACCTCCGGCCTGGTGGTCAATCCGGGTGAAACCAACTGGTACCGCTTTGCCACGCCCCGCAATCAACTGGTCCAGAACGGTGTGCTGTTCGTCAGGCCAACCGGTGGTCGGACCCTCCAGGTCACCCTGCGGAATGCCGAAGGGGCACCGCTCACCCCGCCCCGCCAAGCGAGCGGCAACACCGTCCTGGTGCTCGAATACCCGGCCGGAGCGGGCGTGACCTATCTCCTGGAGGTGGCAAGCCTGTCCGCGGCCTCGGGAAGTTACACGTTGCACTTCGAACCCAGTCAGGTCCTGGCACCAAGGCTGGTGGGCTTTCAACGCCAGCCCGAGGGCCAGTCGAGCTTTGTCATCCAGTGCCTCCCAGGCTTCACCAACGTCATCCAGACCAGCACCAACCTCGTGGATTGGCACACCCTGGAAACCCTGGTCAACACCGATGGACTCCTCCCTTATGTCGATCCCACCGGTGCCGACCCGGTGCGCTTCTATCGTGTCCTCCTCCTGCCCTGACATAGGCGTCGCACCCACGCAACGGAAGCGCGGCTTGACGCGTAGCCGCCGCCTTGAGGCGGCGGACTCAGTCGTGATCGATCTCGTGACCATCCACCCCCTTACGGGAGGTGGCTACGTGTCCCGTGGCTGCCCAACGTGGGGGCGGGAGTCTGCCTTCCCTAAGTGGTTCTCCCCGGTGCGCCGCCGTGGTAAGCTGGCCGGCGTGAGCGATGTCACGCGGATTCTGGACGCGGCACAAAAAGGGGATGCCGCCGCCGCCGATCAACTGCTGCCCCTCGTCTATGATGAGCTGAGGCGACTGGCCGCCCATCGCATGGCCCAGGAAGCCGCCGCGCACACCCTCCAGCCCACCGCCCTGGTCCACGAAGCCTGGCTGCGCCTCGTGGGCCATGATGATCGGCCTTGGGACGGTCGGGCCCACTTCTTCGCCGCCGCCGCCGAGGCCATGCGCCGCATTCTCATCGACCGCGCCCGCCGCCGGCGCGCGCTCCGGCACGGCGGGGGGCAGCACCGCGTCGATGTGCAGGAGGCCAACCTCGCACAACCGGATGCAGACGACCGCCTCCTCGCCGTCAGCGAGGCCCTCGACAAACTGGCCACCGAGCATCCCCGCGAAGCCGAACTGGTAAAACTGCGCTACTTCGTCGGCATGACGCATGAAGAGGCGGCCGAGGCTCTCGGCATCTCCGTCCGAACCGCCAAGTATTACTGGACCCACGCCCGAGCCTGGCTCTTCCGCGAACTGAACCACGAGAGGGAGTGGACCACGAAACACACGAACCACACGAAAGCGGGAGAGTCATGATTTCGTGTGCTTCGTGCGCTTCGTGGTTGAGGTGCCTCGGGCGCCACCGATCCCGTTGCGTGGTGGAAGCTTCCCCGCTGAACCACGAAAGGGAGCGGACCACGAAACACACGAACCACACGAAAGCGGGAGAGTCATGTTTTCGTGTGTTTCGTGTGTTTCGTGGTTCCCAGTCCCCGCGCGTCACCTTCGTCGTCCCGCCCCGCGCCTGCGGGGCAGTTTCCAACCAAGACCCATTGGTTTGGCATCCTTGGGATTTTGAGTTTGTTTCGAGTTTCGAGTTTCGAGTTTCGAGTTTCGTGCTCGAACACCCACCCTTGCCTCAAGGCCACCCGGGTGGGCAAACTCCAGCGCATGCCGACCTGGATGAACACCGGCTCCACGCCATCATGAAACGCCTGCAGATCAAGCACGCAACCATCTACGAATACCCGGAGCCGGTTCTCCTGGGACCGCACACCCTCATGATCCGCCCGCGGTCCGGCCATGACCTCCGCGTCGAACAGGCCACCCTCGCCATCTCCCCGCAATGCGAGGTCAAATGGCACCGCGACATCTACAGCAACTCCGTCGCGGTGCTTTCCTTCCCGGAACCGGCCGCCCGACTTTCCATCGAGAGCGACGTCATCGTGCAGCACTTCGAGGCGCAGCCCCTCAATTTTCTCGTCGATGAAAAGGCGGTGACGTTCCCCTTCCACTTCGATCCCATGGAGCGGGTGGACCTGATCCCCTACCAGACCCTCTGCTTTCCCAGTGACAGCAAGGTGTTGCAGGAATGGTTGCAGCAGTTCTGGCGTCCCGGCCAGGTGATCGAGACCTATGTGTTGCTGGACAACATCAACAAGGCCATCGTCCAGAACTTCACCTATCGCATGCGCGAGGAACCCGGCGTCCAACGCCCTTCCAAGACCCTCGAACAGGGTTCCGGTTCCTGCCGGGACTTCGCCACCCTCTTCATCGAGTCCTGCCGCTACTTCGGCCTCGCCGCACGGTTCGTCAGCGGCTACCTGAATTGCCCCGACACCGTCGAAGGCCACGGATCCACGCACGCCTGGTCGGAGATCTACCTGCCGGGAGCCGGCTGGAAGGGATTCGACAGCACCAGCGGCATCGTCGTCGGCCACGACCACATCGCCACCGCCGTCAGCCGCCACCCCGCCGACGCCCCGCCCGTCGCCGGCACCTATCAGGGCCCCGACGACCTCACGCCCGCCATGAGCGTCACCGTCGATGTGCGCGAAATCTAAAGCGAGTGCATGCCACGGTACAGGACCACAAACGTGGGCGGCCAGGTTTGTAGTTCTGGCTTCAGCCAGTCTCCCGTTCATAGAGAGCTCCCACCACCAAACGAGATCGGTGGCGCCCGGGGACCTTCAACCACGAAATACACGAAATCATGCCTCTCCCGCTTTCGTGTGTTTCGTGTGATTCGTGGTTCACTCCCTTTCGCGGTTCAGGGGGAAGCTCCAACCACCAAACGGGTTTTGATGTGCACTTGGCCCATGAACCTGGCCGAGCCATGCCCCTAGCCTTGGGCCTCAGCTCTTGCGGGTTGCGGACAGCCAAGTACGAGGGGATCCACCAAGCATCCGAGGATCACAAGCCCCGCCGCCGAGACCGGAGCAGGTTCAGCAACAAAGCCACCGCCCCAACGGCCATGAGCAATACCGAGGTGGGTTCCGGCACCACGGTGATCGAACGAAACAACGGGTTATCGGAAATCAAGGGTCCCGGCCCGGCAAAGCTCCCGAAATACGGCGCACTGGGCGCGGTGATGCCGCCCAGGCTAAAGGCGTCCGTCAGCAATTGCTGGGCGCCTCCTTCCATGTCTGTGAGGCAGGTGAAAAAGATCATGTCCCCCTGCACTTGGTCCGGGCTGTCGTAACCCCAGTTCCACGTCAGGCCGCCAAGGTTTCCGCCAAAGTCCACCCTGACATACCCGTCATCGTAGATGCGATCGATCCCACCACCGCTCTCCGGTCCCGGGTCGCAATCACTGGAAGCAGTGGCTTGTATGGCGGTACATCCGAACAGGATCAACGAGAGGAAAAGCGTCTTCATGGCGGTACAACTTAAGGATGGGTTTGGCTCGGCACCGACTCGAAAGTGAAAGGCGAACCAACGACTCGCTGCGCCTTGAACGCAACGCACCTTCGCAACTCGGACCGGGGATGATCTGTTCCTACCTGATCCCCCCTCCCATGACAAGGAAATAACGCCACGCCCTGTCGCCCTCTCCCTCCTCGCGCCACCATGGGCCGTGAACCACGCCTGGTGTCCGCCGAGGACACGGGGGGGAACCCACGCTTGGTTCATTGAGTGCCCTTACGCCCCGTGACTCCGGCGGATAAGCGGACTGACATAAGTGCCGATGAGTTCCCCAGGGAACTAGTCAGCCAGGCACCGGATTAAAAACAAGTCATTCCCCAGACGCTACTGGGGAAAGAAGGCTGCGCAGCGGAATGGGTCACAAGGTGAAACATGGGCGAGGAGAGCACACAACATCCCGCCATATCAATGGCCCCTCACCCTGCCCTCTCCCGACGGGAGAGGGGCAGGGTGAGGGGCCCGGTAAAACGACAATATGTGGGTCGTTCTTTTCGGGTAAAGGGTAGGTGACCCAAAGCAATACGGTTAAGATGGCCACTTCTTGCTCTGACTCATCCTCTTACCCCTGGTCCCTTCATCATCCTGCGGCTCCCTCGCATCTAAATGTCACCCCTTCCCAATCACGCTCGCCAGGCACGCCACCGCCAAGGTTGCAATCGACTTCACCCGCGTAAAGTCCTAAGGATAGCCTCCTCATATGCGGCCCCGAATTGCCACCGTGATCCTGCTGTTGACGCTGGTCCGCCCCGGTGCCGCCGAGGACCAGGCGCGCGCCCGGTTGCAGGACCGTTTCACCTCGGAGGTGCAGCCGTTCCTCAACACCTACTGCATCGCCTGCCACGGACCCGAAAAGCAAAAGGGCAAGCTCGACCTCAGCCTGTTCCACAACCTTGACGACGTGATCCGGGACTACCGCCGCTGGGACACGCTCCGGCAGAAGCTGCGCGAGGCAGAGATGCCGCCCGAGGAGGCGCCGCACCTGCCCACCCACGAGCAACGGCAAGCCATCATCGAATGGATCACCGCCCTACGCGACAACGAAGCGCGACACAACGCCGGCGATCCCGGTGTCGTCCTGGCGCGGCGCCTGAGCAACGCCGAGTTCGACTACTCCATCCGCGGTCAGGGCGAGAACTCTGCCCTCGACCGTTTCTGCGACGTCTTCCCGGATTCGTTCTTCATCTACAGCCGTCCCTCCTACGAAAACCCCAACGCCACCGATGGCGTGCGGTTGTTGTCCGCGGGATTCCATCTCATGCACGGCTATTTCCGCGACGACGCCCCCTTGTGCGACCTGGTGCTGGACGACGTCGAACGGCGCGAACTGGACCGTCTCTGGGTGGAACTTGACTTCATCACACGATCCCCGTCGCGCCAGTACAAGGACTTCATCTTCTTCGAACGCGCCGAGCCGCCGCGGTTCATGATCGGCGCGCAGTTCGACTTCGCACGCTCGGAGGACAAGGAAGCCACCTCCGCGGCCAAGATGGATCAACTGGAGGAACTCTACCTGAAGCGCGCCCGGGAGATCGGCGCGAACGACACCGCGCTGGAAGCCATCGAACATTATTTCCACGACATGTCGGCAACCCTCCGCCGCATGGAATCCCTGGGTGCGGCGGCGGAACCACGCCACCTTGAATCGCTGCGCGCCTTTGCGGAGCAGGCCTGGCGCAGGCCGCTCGCCGAGGGGGAGGAAGCGGATCTCCTTGGATTCTACCGTGCCTTGACGTCCGGACTGCGCATCATCCCGCGTCTCACGACGACCGGTCCGACGCCTACGAGCGCATCTCGCGCTACTACTGCAGCCAGCTCGCCTACCTGGCCGGACGGCTTGACGCGATGCCGGAGGGCGAAGGCACCGTGCTCGATCATTCCTGCCTCATGTTCCTCTCCAACATGTGGTCCGGCAGCCGTCACGACTCGACCAAGGTGCCGCTGCTCATGGCCGGCGGACTGGGTGGCTCCCTGGAAACAGGTCGCGTGCTGGACTACAGCGGACAGGGGGATGACCAGCGCAAGCTCTGCAGCCTCTACCTCTCGGTCATGGACCGCATGGGCGTGAAACTCGACCGCTTCGGCGACGCCGGGGAACGCCTGGCCGGTGTGTAGTGGAGAGCAGGGTCTGAAGAAACCCCAAAAGCGGTCATCGGACTTCCGAAGGTCGGGTGGCCCGCACCGTGACTCTTTGAATGGCCAGCGGCCGGGTTGCCGCTTTTAAGGAGAGCCGGAAGTCCGCACCGTCGTTCTGGGATCCGTGGAAAGCGGCATCATTTAGGTGAAAGCGCGCTTGCCTCCAAAGGCCGCCACCCTCCAACTCAACCGGCGCCGCCGCCGTATAGGCCCCCGCCTCACCGTCATACTCCAAAACGAGTTGGCCGCCGCCCGGGCCGTCAAAATACCGCACCTCAATCACAAGGGATCGGGAACCGCGCGCGCTGCGAGCGAACCAATCCCCCAGTCGGAAATAGGCGAATCGTCCACGCTGCCCCCGATCCACTTCATGACACGGCTCACCTGCGAGCACCGTGGGGCGAATCACCCCATCGGGAACATTGGGCCTGACCCGATTCAAGCCGGCTTCGACGATCGGATCGCCAAGCAGAATGGACCACTCCCATCGTGGACCGAAGGCTTGCACCGGGCTCGTCCAGGTCCTCCCATCCAAGGAGCGGAACTTCAGGCGCGCCAACTGGCGCAATCCGCGTTCCACCGCCAACCACCCCGTGGAAATTGTCCCTTGTTCCCGGCTGACCGGAATCGTCCGCCAGGTGTGTCCACCATCGTTGCTAAGTTCGCCGGTGATGTCCACCGCCTCCTTCCATCGTTCGAGCTTGGCTTTCAAGCGAACCTGCGCCCCTTCCCACTCCAAGCCGGTTTCGCGGACATAGGGACGGTCGGTCAGAGGTGTGGAGAGCCCGGCGAGGTGGCGCAGATTCATGAGGCAATGAGCCGGGATGCGGTCCAGCGTGTTGGCGGATCGCCCTTCCACCTCCCGCTGGAGTGATAGGGTGAATTCCAGATGTTCGAAGTGCTGGCCCAGGCTCAGGGCACGCTGGGCAGCGGTCAGTGTCTCGCCCGGATCATACATGCATCGGGCATCCCCATCATCCGACAGGACAACCGGCACGCCCATGGCGTTTGCCTGTCGGACAGCGGCCTCCACACGCCGCTCGTCCCCGGCCTGATGCATGGAGAAGAGGTCGATGGCGGGTTGATCGAACGCGCCTGTAGAGGAGACAACCTTGCTGCCCGGCCTACCCGCCAGGTTGGTCTGGATCACATCGGCCGCCCAGGCATGCCATTGGGCAAGCGGACCCAACTGCGGATAAGGCTCGTTCATGATCTCGTAGATCACGTTTGAACAGTCGCCGACCGTTTCCACGACCTTCCGAATGAAGGCGGCGTTGATGTCGGCTATCGCCCCCTGTGCCTGGCAAAAGGCAGGGTAGCCGTCCCCTTCACTCCGGAGCAGCCCGTTCACATTACACGCGGCGTTGAAGGGATTGTTCGTCCAGGCTTTCGAATCACCAAAGGACAGTCCGCACCGATCAAACAGGCAGATTTGGCAGATGACACCCAGTTGTTCAGCCCTTGTCACAACTCGGCGCAATCGGGTGAAAAACGCGTCGTCATGGCGGTTCAAATCGTACAGGCCATGTTCCCGGACGAAGGGCAAACGATTCGGACCAGGTTCCACTGGCCAGGGCAGGATGAGAAAGAAGCGCGTGAAGTTGATATTGTGAGCGGCAAGCATGTCGAGGAACGCGTCCGAGTCAAAGCTGCGATCCCCGACCAATCCGTAATAGGAATAGCCCACCAACTGGACCGGTCGATCATCCCAGAACAGCCGGGTTCCCTCCCGTGACAAGCCGGCGCCATGCGCCGCCAGGCACCATCCCATCCCCAAACCGACCATCACGGCCAAAGCACCGAGGCGCCTCCCTGACCGCAGCATCCTATCGACATCTTTCATCCAGCCTCCATCCGCCAGAGTTCAATAGCCATGCAAACCCGATCCTCCCCCTCCCGGCCAAGAGGGCAAGCCTCATTTGCTTTGACATGCGTCGGTGGAACCGCATAGTTCGCGCAGTCTGATTTCCCCAACCAGACGAACTCAAAAACCCCGCGCCCCAGCGCAGCATCAGGAAGGACGGTCGGAGCTCGCCGGCCTGCTTTCCGCGACCCGGGTGCCGGGGGTGTCCGAACATCCAATGCCCACATGAAACGCATCGGCATTCTGACCGCCGGGGGAGACACGCCCGCACTCAACGCCACCATCCACGGCGCCGTCGTCCGCGCCAACCAACTCCGGGTCGAGATCTACGGTCTCATCAAAGGGTTCAACTGCCTCTTCAACCCCCGCGTCCCGCATGTCCACCTCAACCCCCTTTTCCAGGAGATCCCCGAGCTGGACCCGACCAAGGGCGGCACCCTCATCGGGTCCTCGCGTGATTACGTCGATCCAGGCAAGAAGGAAGACCTCGATCTGATCACCGGCCGCCTGCAAAAGCTCGGCATCGAAGGGCTGATCTGCATCGGGGGCGACGGCACGCTCAACGGACTGCAGCCGCTGGCCGAACGGCTGCCCGTCGTCCTGGCCCCCAAGACCATCGACAACGATCTCGGTCTCAACTACCCCAGCGAACCTGACGAGTGGGCGCGGGTGAAGGACGCGGCGGCCCCGCGCGGCTACCATTACAAGCGCACCGCCACCAGCGCCGTCTTCGACCTCAACCACATCGTCAATTACGTCACCCCCGGCTATGCCACCTCGGTGGCCGTCTCCGCGGGCGGTGTCGAGCGCATCCGCACCACCGCCGAAAGCCACCGTCGCATCGCCATCATCGAGGTCATGGGCCGCCATTCCGGCTACATCGCCCTCGGCACCGCCTACGGCCGGCCCGACATCATCCTGGTCCCCGAACACCCGCTCGACCTCGAACACCTCTGTGAACGCGTCAAGCACATCTACGACCTGCAGAAGAACGTGGTCATCGTCTGCGGCGAGGGCATCGTGGATGAACAGGGACGCGAACTCGGCGCCGAAACCAAGACCACCGATCCCTCCGGCAACATGGTCCTGAGCGGGGCGGCGGAGGCGCTCCGCTCCAAGCTCATGCAGATGATCGGCGACCGCTATTTCCAACTCTACCGCCGCGGCCAGTTCGCCAAGGAAGCCATCTTCACCCGCAAAGTCGGCCACACCCAGCGCGGCGGCCGCCCCATCCTCTTCGACCGCTTCTATGCCGCCCTCCTCGGCGCCGAAGCCACCGACCTGCTCATGGAAGGACGCAACAACGCCGTCTCCATCCTTCAATACAACACCGCCAGGGGATTCCATGTCGAAGGCTACGACGCCAACCGCTTCCGCGACCGCTGGGGTCTCATCCATGCCCGCGCCATGCATCCCGCGCTCTATGACGCGGACCTCATGAAGCCCTCCCGCATGGGCATCGATTACCTCCTCCCCATCTTCACCGACGCCATCGGCAACGACGACGTCGAGCACATGCGCCAGACCCTCTTTAATCCGGGCAACTTGGCCCAGCCCTACCACTCCATCAACACCGACGTCCACAAGCGCATCCGCTACCTGGACACGTAGCCGCGCCCGTGAGGGCGTGGATTCCCACGTTACACATCCCGATCGAGTCCACCGCCTCACGGCGGTGGCTACGTGTCGCGTGACCGATGGCGCATGGCGGGATGCTCCTGCGCCCGACACGTAGCCGCGCCCGTGAGGGCGTGGATTCCCACGTTACACATCCCGATCGGAGTCCACCGCCTCACGGCGGTGGCTACGTGTCGCGTGACCGATGGCGCACGGCGGGATGCTCCTGCGCCCGACGCGTAGCCGCGCCCGTGAGGGCGTGGATTCCAACGTTACACATCTCGATCGAGTCCACCGCCTCACGGCGGTGGCTACGTGTCGCGTGACCGATGGCGCACGGCGGGATGCTCCTGCGCCCGACGCGTAGCCGCGCCCGTGAGGGCGTGGATTCCCACGTTACACATCTCGATCGAGTCCACCGCCTCACGGCGGTGGCTACGTGTCGCGTGACCGATGGCGCACGGCGGGATGCTCCTGCGCCCGACACGTAGCCGCGCCCGTGAGGGCGTGGATTCCCACGTTACACATCCCGATCGAGTCCACCGCCTCACGGCGGTGGCTACGTGTCGCGTGACCGATGGCGCACGGCGGGATGCTCCTGCGCCCGACGCGTAGCCGCGCCCGTGAGGGCGTGGATTCCCACGTTACACATCCCGATCGAGTCCACCGCCTCACGGCGGTGGCTACGTGTCGCGTGACCGATGGCGCCAGGGGGAGATCCCGGGATCCGGTTGCCTTACGCCACCAATTCAAGCAGCATGGGGCATGCGAGTGGAACTGAGGGGCGTGCTGAAATCCTACTGGTCGGTGCGCGCGCTGGACCACGTGTCCCTGGCCTTCGAACCGGGACAGGTGATCAGCGTGCTCGGCCCGAACGGGGCCGGCAAGACCACGCTGCTCCGCTGCCTGGCCGGGCTGGCGGCCCCGGACAAAGGCACCATTTACATGGAGGACCGCGAGTTTCGCCGGGACCGGATGGACCTGCGCCGCCGCCTGCAACTGCTCCCCGACTTCCCCTTCCTGTTCTGGGACCAATCGGTCCTCCGCAACATCGCGATCATCCTGCGCCTCTACGAGGCCGACGGCCCGGGCGCGGAGGAACGCGTCCTGGATTTGCTCCGCGATTTTGATCTGTTGCCGCTGGCACTGCGCCCCGTCCATTCCCTCTCCCGCGGCCAGGGCTACAAGGCGGCCCTGGTCGCCCTGCTCGCCGCCGATCGCGAACTGTGGCTGCTGGACGAGCCGTTCGCTTCCGGCATGGATCCGCACGGGATCGACGCCTTCAAGCATCACGCCCGGGCCGCCGCCCGGCGCGGGCGCACCATCCTCTACACCACCCAGATCCTCGATGTTGCCGAGCGGTTTTCCGACCGGGTTTGCGTGATTCATCAGGGCGCCATTCACGCGTATGATTCACTGGACGAACTGCGGGTCCGCGCCAGCGACAAGGGGAATGTCCTGGCGGAGATGTTTCGGCATCTGCGGGAGGGGGAGGCTTGAGGCTTCACTCGCCTGCGTTTGAGAAGTCGATTCGTCGCCGGGTGCGCCGTGAGGTTCGCGCCTCCAAGACGCACCGGCGCTCGGCCCGGGCCGCCCGACGCAGGCGGCAGTCGGTCCTCCTGTTGCCGTTGCTCCGTCCCCTCCTCTCGCTGGCGCTGGTCAGCGCGGTGGTTCACGCCTTCCGCGCCACCGGCCACATCACCGCCGCCCTGGCCGTCATCACGATGTGGACCGCCGCGCTCGCCTTCTTTGAGGCAAGGCGTCTGCTCGTCACCCTCTATGCCTCCCCGGACCTCGCGGCGCTGATGCTCTTGCCCATCACGGCGGGACGCGTCTTCCTGTGGCAATGGCAGAAGTTCACGCGCAGCAGCGCATGGAACCTACTCGATCCCATGGCCGGTTACCTGGCCGTGGCCAGCCTGCAGCCGGGGACGAGCTGGTCCTGGATGCTGGCCGCGCCCGCCGCGGTGGCCACGTGGGGAGCGTCGCGCGCGCTGGCCATCGGCGGCGCCGCCTTCCTGCCGCGGTTTCCCTATCCACTGGCCAGCGGCCTTTGCGTTGTCATCGGCCTGTGCCTCTTCGCGGGCCGGGAATGGATCGGCGCCCCGGCCGTGCAACTGCTCGACCAAACCGCCACCTTCCTCAACCTCATCATCCCCACCGGATGGGCGGCCGCCCTCTACCAGGCGCTGACTCCCGGCGGCGACCTGGTGCTGCTCTGCCTCCTCCTGCCCGGTGCGGCCTTGCTCGCTTCCATACGCCTGTCGCGGGCGCGCCTGCTGGCTTCCTATCAGTTCGGGGAAGTCCTGCAACCCCAGGCGCACGACCTATTGCCGGGAACCCCACCGGAGGCCGCCCAGCCCCTCTCCGAGGCCCCCGACACCCCGCACCGGGTCGGACTGAGTGAAGTGGAGGATCTCCTGCGTTCCCGCGCCTTCTTCAAGGAGCCCACCTGGCCCACTCAAGGTCCGCTGGAACGCCTCCTGTGGCGGTGGCTGACGCCCCGGGAACGCGCCCTTTCCGAAATGACCCACCCCGACGGGCTCCGCCTGACCCCGGCCTGGACGCGGATCCTCCGTCTGCTGGCCATCGCCGTCCTTGCGGCGTTTCTCACCGGATACATCATGCCCTCCGCGCGGACACTGGTCCTTGCGATTGGATTGTTCTTCACCGGCTGCTATGCCCTGGCCTGCGTGCTCACCAGCGGCCGCGCCTTTCAACCGGTCCCGATGGGAGGCCTCACCATCCCGTTCTATGTCGGCTTCGGCGTGGGGTACCGGGAACTGAGCCGGCTACTCTTCAAATACTCCCTCATCCAAGGCCCCTGCCTGTTGCTCTATGCCGTGGCGGCGGGATGGGCGACCGCGCTGCTGGTCGGCTGGCCCGTGACGAACACCTTGTTCATTGCGATCAAAGCCGGAGCCCTGCTCATGATCAGTCGCCTGCTCCTGGTGACCGCCTCCTTCAGTGCAGGGACCAACGACACCGCGATGATGCGCATGCGCAGTTTCGTCTTGGTGGTGGGACTTCTCGGAACCGTCCTTGTGTTCGTGGGACTGGGTGCGGCCTTTCTATTCGTCCCCGTGCCGTGGGTGGCGCTGACCTGCGGGACCCTGGCCACACTGGTGGCCTACACCTTCCATCGCTTTTATGGATGGTGCTACAGCACCGGCCGCTTCGACCTGATGAGCATGACGAGAAGCTGAATAGGGAAGGTGGAGCCTCTTAAGGGTCACTTCTTAATTGAGTCCTTTCGGCAAGCGTGCGTAACGGGGTTTTCGGTTCCCGCTAAGGTGGCGGCGAACTATGAAACGAACAATACCGACAAGGGCAAGCAGCGGCATGCATTCAACCCAACTCCAACCACTGGCCCAACGCTGGGCGGCCTGGCTAAAGGACAAGGAGCTTTGGGAGAACCCGAACTTGTTGGCAAGGATCACGGGCAGGTTTTCAAAAATCTCGGAGCCGCAATCCGGACAAATCGAAGTCCAAGGAGGAATGAGTGCGTTCTTCGTGCCGGCCAAAGGCAACTATTTTCGCAGCCATTCTGAACTCAAGCTTGTGTCGTTCTGTTTAGGGTTCAGCCATGATGGGCTGCGAGCTTGGGGGGTTAAGGATGCGGAGTGAAGAATACCGCCCTAAACGGCTGTTTTGATCGCCGCTCCATGAAGAGTCGCTCCGGGGCGGGGCGTTACTTTTAACAGTTTCGCGTGTGAACTGCTTATCTGTCGCCTTTTGAGCTTCCGCTGCCATGTCTGGAGGCGTGGACGGTCGAGCAAACTGAAGCCGGGGTGTTTGACCGCCGCCGAAATCGTCAGGTTCTCAGCATTGAGCGCTTCAACCAGCCAATCCTGCATCGGCGACATGGCGATCTCCCGTCCGCCGAGATGCTCCTTGAGTTGAACGCGTACCTCGGACGACTCGAACAACGCGAAGCTTTCGCTATACGCGGCGTTGCGGGCCGTCCAACCTTTCGTCTTCGCTTCGTCGAGGCCCTTGTTGAGTTTGCCGATGTGGGATTCGCGGTTGTAGGCCCATTCGCGAGCGGCATCCGTGTGGTGGACAATAATCCCCATTTGGGCGCCACTGCCGGATGTCGTCCACTGGAGCATGTCGAAGTCGTCATCGGAGTTGCCGACCGCCACCAGCGGGCGGCGGCCGATGTTTTCGTGGATGCCCACGGGCTTGCCGTCCTTGTTGTCCACGAAGTGAAGCCCGGGCAGGCGCACGAGCACGGGATTGCCATCGCGGCCCTCGTAATTGGTCTTGATGACCGAGCCGAACACCTGCTCGACCGGAATCCCATACACCTGGGGCGCCCAACGCCCAGAGATAAGTCTGCGTCGCCCGCTGGAAGTGCAGTTCGTCGCGGAGCGTCTGTGCGGCGTCCGGCGTGGGCCGGTTTTCGGCGAACGGCAGGTTGGCCAGTTTATCGAAGTGGCTTTCCTGCGCGCGGGCCTGCGACGCAAGGCCGTTCATGGCCAGTACGCCCACGAGCGCGGCGGCGAGGAGGTTTCTTTTGTGTGTGGTTTTCATGGGAGTCTGCTCCATGGTGAATTCATTTGGCGCGGCTCGCGCGACTATTGCGCAGGAATGGTGATCAAGGGCAGCTTCTCGTTACCGCCGGATTCCGCGAGCGTGAAGAAGAACATGACGGCCGTAAGCGCGCGCTTGGTCTGGCAGTCGCTGTTCTCAATCCAGAACCAATGGGTGCGGTAACGCACAGCGGCGAAGGCGGCGGCGGGCTTGTCCCGGCCGCTGTGAATGCGCACGTTGCTCCGCTGGTCCTCCGGGGACGCGTGTTCAAATGCAGGCACGGCGCTGCGATTCTTCAGGCGCGCGTCCGGCACGTCCAGGTAGCTTGCGAAGGCCGCCATGATTTGCAGCAGGGAGCGGCTGTTCACGGCCAGTTCGTTCTCGGCGCCGCGCACCGGCGAATAGGTGAGCGTATAGTTCTGCTGGTCCGCCGGCAGTTTGAGCAGCCGCCGGATTTCGGCTTGCTTTTCCACGATGTCGGCGGACACGTCGTCACGCCGGAAGAATAAGACGGCGGTCGAGCCCCTGGCCTTGTCCTCCTCCACGCGCATCCCGACCGCACCGGCGGCCTGCACCTTGCGCCTCAATTCCAGGGCGCGAATGAACTCCGGGTCCGCCTCCCGCAGCACACCGGCGGCGGTCGAACGGTTTTGCACGCCGTTCAACCCCTCGACGGTCAGAGCCAGCGCGCCAACAAACAAGACGGCGAGGAGGTTTTGGGCGCGTGCGGTGTGCATGCTTGTGATTGGTTGAAATGGAACAGCCGCCTTCGCCCATCGGCTTCGGCTGGCCGGGGAAGCAAACGGAGGCAACGGAGCGAGCCGGGAGCGCGGACTTCAGGCCGCTTCAACGCGCGATTTGCGGCAGCGTCTCGAAGAATCTGAGGCCGTTGTTTCATTCATTCGTTGAAGCGGGATGAATCCCGCGCTCAAAGGCGGGCCGCATCCGGTTGGTGCGGATGCGGCCCGGTGTGTGGGGTCAGTGTTTAATACAGCGTGCGGTCCCCGGCCGCCGTATCAGTCTTGCAGTTCCTTCAGGTCAATGCCCTTCTTGTTGAGCATCTCCTTGATCTCCTCCACCTTGCGATAGCGTTCAATGGTTAGCGGGCCGGTGTAAGCTTCGCTTTGGAGTTTTCTCGGCGGATTGACTTGGTAAGTCTTCATGAGCTGGCCGACTGCCTGGTTGAACATCGGCAGCGTCCACGTCTTCTCGGTATAGCTCGTCATGAAGATGTCGTAGCGCTCCTGCGGATCCTGCCACAGGTCGTAGAGGGCCGGAACCGTGGCGATGTATTTTTCGGGTCCACGCCAGCCAAGCTCCGCCGCCGGGGCATCGCTGCCGGCCATGGCGCCGTTGTCGCCGCGCGTGTTGAACACCGCCTTGAACTTCCCGACTCGGACCGCACCCGGTGCCAACTCGGTTTCCGTGAAGTAGAACCACGAGTTGCGTGTCCAGCCGGGTTTGCCGGTCAAGAGAGGGGTCATGTCGTGGCTGTCGAATACGATGGGCTCGCCTTCACGGTCTTTCTCTGGAAGCTTCACGCCCGCCAGGGAGGCAAATGTGGCCAACATGTCCAGCCCGCCCACGATCTCGTGTGAATCGGTGCCGGGGGCGATGACTCCCGGCCACCACGCGAACGCCGGAACGCGGCTGCCGCCCTCGCGGTCGGTCCCCTTGGTGCCCCGGAAGGGCGTGTAGCCAGAGTCGGGATGCACGTCCTGCCAGGCACCGTTGTCCACGGTGTAGATCACCAGCGTGTTTTTCTCGATGCCGAGCTGGCGCACCTTGTCCATGATCATGCCGATGTGGCTGTCCAGCTCGACCACGCAGTCGGCATACTTGCTCTTGGCGGTGGATTTTCCCTTGAAGGCCTTGCCCGGAAGGTTCGGCTGGTGGTTTTTGCCGAAGTTGATGCTCATCAGGAACGGCTTGCCCTCTTTGGCAAGCTTATCGAGGTATTCGATCGACACCTTGGTGCTCATCGCGTCGATTTCGCCGATGTTGTCATCGGTGATCTTGGCGACTTCGCGCACGGGCCTGCCAGCCTCGCCTTCCAGCAGCCCGGTTGTGGACTTCACGAACATCGCACGAAGTTTGGGATCCATGTCCGGATTCCAGGACTCGAGCGGATAGGTGTAGGCGTTGAGGTGGTATAAGAACGTGTTGCGCATGACGTCGAAGCCGTGCGCGGTCGGCATCGCGTAATCGGCTTCGCCCAGGTGCCACTTGCCCGCGTAGAACGTGTTATAGCCCGCCTGCTTCAGCACCGAGGCGTAGGTCCACTCGGCGGCGGGAAGTCCGCCGCCCTGTCCCTGGAACGCAACCGTGGTCATGCCGCTGCGGTTGGGGATGCGGCCGGTGATCATGGCGGCGCGGCCAGGCGTGCAGCTAGGCTGGCCGTAGAACGACCAGAATTGCATGCCCTCGCGGGCAATACGGTCGAAGTTCGGCGTCGGCATTCCGCGCCCGACACCACCGCCATAGGGGCCGAGGTCGCCCCAGCCGGTATCGTCGGAAATCAGCACGATGATGTTGGGTTTGCTGCCGGCCAGACCCGTCTGCGCGTGCGCCACAGTCGTGCCGGTGAATGCCAGCGCGCCCACAAGCGCGGCAGCGAGGAGGTTTTGTATGTGTTTTGTTTTCATGACTGTGTTGTTTCGTTGTTTGTGTGCTTTTGTCTGTTTGTTGTCTTCATGTTTGTGGTGTTACGGATATGAACAGGAGCAAGCAGAGGAAACAGAGGTCGATGGTCTCCCGTCTGTGGCCTCCCGGCTCGCTGCTGTTGGCTCCGCTTCATTTCTTTTCGGCGGGGAAAATGGTGTTCCAGTCGTTCTTCATGTTCACGACGGTCCAGCCTTTGGAGGGGGCTTCGTCGAGGCCCTTGTTGAGCTTGCCGATGTGGGATTCGCGATCGTAGGCCCATTCGCGTTCGGCGTCGGTGTGGTGGATGTAAATTCCCATTCGGACACCACTGCCCGCAGTCGTCCACTCGAGCATCTCGAAATCGTCATCGGAGTTGCCGACCGCCAGCAGCGGGCGGCGGCCGATGTATTCGTGGATGCCCACGGGCTTGCCGCCCTGGTTGTCCACGAAGTGAAGCTCGGGCAGACGCACGAGCACGGGTTTGCCATCGCGGACCTCGTATTTGGTCTTGATGACCGAGCCGAACACCTGCTCGACCGGAATCCCGTACACCTGGGTCGCCCAGACCCGCATGAATTCGACGCCGCCCGCCGAGATGATGTAGGTCTTGAAGCCGTTGGCGCGGAGATACGCCATGAGTTCGATCATGGGCGGATAAACCATGTCCGTGTAAAGCCGCCCGGTCTTCGGGTGCCTGGCGGTGGCGAGCCAATCACCGGCCATCTTGTTGAATTCCTCCGCGGTCATTCCGGCGTGCGTGGCCATCGCCATTTCGATGAGCTCCTTGTCGCCGCCGGCGAGCGCGTCTTTCAAATCGCCCTTGAGCACCGAGGCAAATGGTTCCTTGGTCTTCCACTCGGGGTGTTGCGGCGCGAGCGCTTTCACTCGGTCGAGCGTGAAGATGAGTTGGAAATACATCGGTTGCTCGGCCCAGAGAGTGCCGTCGTTGTCGAAGGTGGCGATGCGTTCCGGCGCCGGCACAAAATCCGGCGAGCCGGGTTTTGTGACCTTCGTGACAAACTCGACGATGGATTTTTTCGCCGGGCCTTCGTTCCACGAGGGAAGCGGGTCGGCGCGCGAAATGGCTGTGGTGAAAGCCAGCGCGCAAACGAGCGCGGCGGCGAGAAGACTTGGTGTTCGCTTGGTTTGCATGGTTGTGATGGTCATTTTGTTTTGTTGTTTTGTTTTCTCTCTACGTGGCGCGGTTGGGTTCAATCGCCGCGGAATGTCTGGCGATCTGAAATCCAGTTACGGCGTTCTGAGCGAGAACGCCAGACCTTCGCTCAACTGCACCTTGAGGTTGGCGCCAATGGGCACGCTGGAGAGGTCCACCTTTTTCCCGACCTTAACCTTCTTGCTGGAGCCATCGGGAAACTCGAGGGTGACTTTGTGCTTTTGTGCATCCACAGCGGTGACTTTTGCGGTGACTTGCGCTCACTCGACGACTACACCGCCGGGCTTTCTTCCAAGCGGCGCGAGCGCCACCCCGGCTCCAACCACCGCGCTGGGCGGCGCACCCTGGCCGATGAAGATGGCGGCTTTTTCGGTGACCTGGGCCCCGACCTGGTCGCCGACCTGGATTTGGGCGATGTTGACGACCTCGGGACCGGCCTTGTAGGTGGTCTTACTGCCGTTCGGGAACACCAGGGTCACTCTGCGCTTGGCGGCGTCAACCGCCGTCACCGTCGCCGTGGTCGTGAAGGTGTCCACGATGATCTCGCCATAATCGGTTTCGATGGCGGTGATTTCCTCCATGCCACTTGGGGTGGAGCAGGAGGTGAGCGCGAGCATGGCTGCCACAAACAGAGTCGTGCCCTCCCATTTGAGTGCGATGTTTTTCATGGTTATGATTTTCATGATTATGGTTTGTTGAAATGAAACAGGAGCACACGGAGGCAACGGAGATTTCTTTTTCCGTCTCAGTCACCTCTGTCTGCTCCTGTTCAATCAGACTCTTTTTTGGGGGGGACGGGTTAGTGGCCAGTGACGAGGTTCATTTCGGGAACAGGAAGGTGACGGCGAAGCGCAGGCCCCAGTCCGGGCCAGCGCTGGGTTTCTCGGCGTAGTAACGCGCACCAAGGCTGAGTTGAACGGGCTGTTTGCCGACCTTCAGGAGCTGGCTCACCATCGCGTTGAGCGGCACCGTCCACTGGCTGCGTTCCAAATCGTAGGCGGACTCGGTGTTCAGCGTGAGCGTGGTGAACGTCTTGGTGGTGTAGGAGACAAATGGCTGGAGAAAGGTGCGATTCACGTCCACCCGGCTGTTCTCACCGGCGAAAGACCACACGTGATTCACGAGCGCGCCGTAGGTCCAGCCGTTCTCTTGTTTCAACGCGACGGCCGTCGGCCCGATGCCCCACTGCTCCTCGCCCAACAGGTCGTCGGTGGCCGTGGGCAATTGAAACACGGGTCCCGCGCCCCAGATGAGGCCGCCGCTTGTCGGCTGCTTCGGCGAAAAGAAGAGGCTTTGCACCGTGTCCGCCAGCCCCGACTGGTTCGACGTGCCGATGACATCCTCCTGGTAAACGTAGGGGAGAATCGTGCGCGAGATGAGGTTCCAGTCCTCGTTCAGAGAAAAGGGAACCACTGGCTGAAGGTTGAGCTTGTATTGGAAGCCGTCGTCAGACGGCCCCGCGCCGAAGTCGAAGTTGTTCTGAACCGGCACGCTGATGAGGCTGGCGACGGGGTTCTGAAGTTTCTTGGCGAGTTCGGCGGCCTGCGCTTGCGCGTCGTCGGTCGCCGCGTCCTGCGCGACAAGTGTGGTGGTGAAGGCCAGCGCGGCGAGCGCGGCGGGGAGGGTGCGGGGTTTGGTTCCTTTCATAGAGTGATGTTGGTTCTCTTCATAAACTCCTTGGTTCACTTCGGAACTTCGGCGGCTGACTGGTCGTCAGCGCCGCCAGCGTTCCTCCCTGTCCACCGCCCAGCGGATGGCATCCAGCAGTGCCTGATCGTCCACGGGCTTGCGGAAGAACGCCACCGCGCCCAATTCGCCCGCACGCTCACGGGTTTCGTTGTCGTCCTGCGCGGACAGGGCGATGACCGGAATCGTGGCGCCGCGCGCGCGCAGAACCACCTGAACATCGTGACCGGTCATGCCGGGCATGCGGATGTCCATGATCAGGCAGCCGCAGGCGTCCGCAGGCAGGCTTTCGAGCAGCGCTTCGCCGGAAGCGAACGCCTCGCAATTCAAGCCGGCGGAGCGCAGCAGGCGGCCCAATGCCCGGCGCACCGAGTCATCGTCATCCACGACGTAAATCTTGTAAGTTTCGTGCCGCGGGCTGGGCATGTTGGCTGCGTTTGGTCAGACGACCCTTCCAACGGACACGACTAGTCTGGGTCGCGCACGGGAATCGTCCAAGTGGAACGCAGGCTATCCGAACGAGCCGTGAGCGGGATATTGGACCTTGGGCCAATACGGGGGGGGCGGTGGGCAGTAATCGGGGAACGGCAATCAGTAATCAGTAATCAGTAATCAGTAATCCTCGGTCGGCGGGCCGATCACTGAATACTGGCCACTGATCACTGATCACTGATCACTTTCCCCGCCGACGCCGGCGCGCTCGGCGAGGCGGACCAGCTCCGCAAAGGACTGGACCCGCATCTTCTCCATCACATGGGCGCGATGAACCTTGATGGTCTTCTCGACCGTGCCGAGCCGGTCGGCGACCTGCTTGTTCAACAGGCCGGCCACCACGAGTTCCATCACTTCGCGCTCGCGGGGTGTGAGCGTGGCAAGGCGTTGCTGGATGGACTCGATTTCCGCGCTGGCCTGCTGGTCGTGGACGCTCTTCTGAATCGCCCGGGCGACGGCGGCGAGCAGTTGCGTATCGCCAAAAGGCTTGGGTAGAAAATCCACCGCGCCGCTTTTCATTGCCCGCACGCTCATTGGGATGTCGCCGTGACCGGTGATGAAGATGATGGCGAGCGTGGATTTGAGGTTGTTCAACCGTTCCTGCAAGTCCAGGCCGGTCAACCCCGGCATCCGGACATCGAGCACCAGGCAGGCGGGATGCTGTTGGTGCCGTCCGTTGGCCAGGAACTCCGTCGCCGACGCAAACGCCTCCGTCGCGTAACCGCCGGAATGCAGCAGTCGCGACAGGCTCTTCCGGACGGAAGTGTCGTCATCCACAACGAAGACAGTGGCGAGGGGAGGCGTCATTGTTTACTGATCACCGTTTACCGATTGCCGTTTCCCCTCCTCCTCCGCCACCGGCAACGTAAAGCTGAACATGGCGCTCGGGCCCGAATGGTTCTCCGCCCACAGGCGTCCGCCGTGGCTCTCGATGATGGAGCGGCTCACGGACAGGCCCATGCCCATGCCTTCGGATTTGGTCGTGAAGAAGGCGTCGAAAATCTGGTGGAGCTTGTCGGGCGGAATGCCGGCGCCGGTGTCGCGCACGGACACGCGGACCATTCCCTCCGCGGTCATTGCCGTCAGCACCGTCACGCGCCGGTTGGGCTGGCGGTTGCCGCTCACGGCGTCAAAGGCGTTGAGCAGCAAGTTGAGCAGCACCTGCTGGAGTTGAACCCGGTCCCCGAGCACCAGCGGCAGTTCGGGCGCGAGTTCCCGCGTCACCATCACGTTGCGCCCCACGATGTCGCCGTCCAGAATGCTGATCACCTGTCCGGTGATTTCGTTGACGTCCACGCGGACGAATTCCCGCTCGCTCCGTTTCACCAGTGCCCGCAAGTGCTGGATCACGTCCCGCGCCCGGGTGGTGTCGCGGACGATGTCCTTGAGGATTTCCCGGAACTCGGCCTCGTCCGGCTGATCCGCCGCCATGAATCGCTGCGCGGCCTGCGCGTTGCTCAGAATGGCGGTCAGCGGCTGGTTCAACTCGTGCGCCATCGAGGCGGAAAGCTCCCCCATGACCGAAACGCGGCTCACATGGGCGAGTTCCTGCCGGTGTCGGTGCAATTCCATTGACGTGCGCAAACGCTCCGTGATGTCGGCAATGGCACACAGCACCAGCACCTCATCGTCGGTGTGGATGGGATTCAGCCCGATCTCGACCGGGACTTCGCTGCCATCCTTGCGCCGGGCGAACAATTCACGTCCCGCGCCCATGGCGCGTGCCTGCGGCGCGGCCATGAACCCGGCACGGTGGCCGGGATGCGCGCCGCGGTAACGCTCGGGGACGAGGAGTTCCACGGAATGACCGACCAGCTCCGCCCGGGTGTAGCCAAAAAGTTTTTCCGTCAACGCGTTGATCAGCAGGATGCGGCCCCGCTGATCGGTCATCACAATGGCGCTGGGCGAAGCCTCCACCGCGAGGCGGAACTTTTCCTCCGCCTGCCGGCGCGCGGTGATGTCAATGGACACGCCGCGCATGACCAGGGGCTGACCTGTGCCATTCCGTTCGACCTGCCCCCGCGCCGCCATCCAGCGCCACCCGCCGCCGGCCAGCATCGCGCGATATTCCGCCTCGTAAACGCCGCCGCCTTCGAGCACCTGCCGCACGGCCCGGCGCGTCGGTTCACGGTCGTCCGGATGCAACGTTCCGATGAATCGCTCAAAGTTCACCGGCTCGGATTGGGTCCAGCCGAACAAAGCCCGGCCTTCCTCGGTGACCCAGATTTCGTCGCGCGGAATGTCCCAGGTCCACATTCCCAGGCTGGCCGCGCCGGCCGCCAGGTTCATACGCTCTTCGCTCTCGCGCAATTGGCGCGCGAGCCGGGCCGCCCGCAACACATCACGGCTCAACTCGTAGCCCATTGCCAGCAGCATGCCAAGGAAGGGAAAGCTCACCATGAACGGCATCCGCAACACGCCCGCCGCCACCAACCCGGCCTGCGTCGGCGTGAAGAGGATGAAAAACGAAAGGGTTCCACCGATGAGCAACGCCCGCCGGCGCGATTCAGAATCGCGGCTGCGCCACAGCCGGAACGAGGCATCCGCCACATAGGCCAGTTGCGCCAGTGAAGCGAGCAGCCCCAGCCACACCCACGGATTGGGCGTCCACTCGCGGAGGATGGAAACCTGCTCCCCGAAGAAGGTAATCTTCTGCAAACTGTAGCTGGCGCGGACATGCAAACTCTCGCCCGTGGTGAAGTTGGCCACCACCGCCACCAGCCGGCTCCCCAGCGCGAGGGCCACCAACCACCGCCTCCCGGTGCCAAAGTGGAAATGAACAAACCCGAGCGAACCGGCCACCCCAAATCCGTAAGCGAGATGCGACCACCGGATGGCGCCCCCGAACACCTCCGGCGATTCGGTGTGCATCGTGACGATCTCGGCGATCGCCAGCCAGAGCACACTGAACACCACCACGGAGAAGCACAGGTTCTCCCACGAACGCCGGTCCCGGCTCCAGACGACCAGATGCATCAGCGCGAGCATCAGACACGCGCCGGACGTTGCCGACCAGATGACGGTGATCCAGCTCATTTGTAAGGCAGTGAACGGTAATCAGTAATGAGCATTCAGTTACGGTTGGCGAGGGTAGCAGGTGCTTAAAGTTGAGCCAAGGCTGAAGCCGCACCACACCTGTCACCGCTCACTGAACACTGATCATTCCCGGCCCCCTCACTGAACCGGCGGCATGGCCGCATCCGGCCACCCATTCTGCTTGAACTCACCTGCCAAGGCACGCCCGGGCCATCCGGTCGCTGGAACTCCGCTCGGTTGGTCCATCGGCGAAACGCCGCGGATCACCATGCGCAGGTGCGTGGGTGACAACAAACAACTCCCCGTCGTTTCAAGAACGGGTTTTCAAATCACAACTGTCCGGACGTTGCAGGGGTGAACACGCGGAATCGGCAATGTTTTCGGGCGTGAGAGGTTGGTGAAATGGAGTGTGAGCGATTTGAACATTTCGACGGGTTTTGCCGGGTCTTGCCGGCCAAAATCGACGGGTGAACACCGGAAAATTCGCCTTCGCGCAGGTTATGGATTTGATTCATCCAGAGCAATTTCGCCGCTGCGCCCGACGTTATCGAGGAGCCTGCAAAGTCAAACGCTTTTCCTGCTGGGACCAGTTCCTCTGCATGGCCTTTCCGGCCGGCATTCGCCTGCGCAAATGGAAGTCCAGCAACCGTCCCGCCTCGCGGGATCAGGAGGCGGTTACTTGTTTAACGTGCTGCCAACCCCCTCCCGGAGGGCTGGCGTGGCCAGGGGCGCGGTCCCAGCGACGCCGGGGCGCATCGACCAGGAGCGCACGCGCGGAGCGATGTCGGCCAGGCGGGGAAAGATGTGGCCAGCCGACATGGAGGGATAATGCCGGCTGGCCTGACGGATCCGCCGTAGTTTGTGGAAGATCATGGTTGCGTGGGAGTGCCCCCATCGGCCTGGCTGACTTGCTCGGGGTCGGAGGCGCGGGCGTCCATGCGTTCCACCCGGTTGGCCACCTGCACCCCGTCCATGGCCTCGAAGTGGACCAGGAGTTTGTCACCCAGCTTGAGGTCCTTCAACCCTCCCTCAGTGGCCGGCCCCACCATGATCACGCAGGAGTCGGCCAGCGTGAAGTTGTGTTCCTTGGCCATGCGCTGGGTGCGGATGACCCGCGCATCGGCGTCCATGGCCTCGAGGGTGCCGGTGGCGGCCTGGCTGGTTTGCTCGATCTTGACGGCAAGGTTGGTGGGACCCACGTCAAGGTAGGTCACCCGGACGAGGTGCCCCTCCTTCAGCTCGGCGAATGGAACCGGCTCTTGGCCCCGTTCCAGGACGCGGCAATCCGGCCCGGCGACAAAGTTCTTGTGCCGGATCCCGTCCTGAATGCGGAAGGAACCCTGCTCGGCGTTCAACTTGGTCACATGGCCTTCATACGCGGGGTTCTCCTCGCTGATCTGGTTGGCGACCTTGACGCCGTCCAGGACCCGGTAGCGAACGCGCACGTGTTGACCCGCACGCAGGTCCTTGAAGCCGGCCTCCGGCTTGTCGGAGACAAGGATCAGGCACTGTTCCCCGACGTTGAAGGTCGGGGTGGACCAGAACCAGAAGCCCTTGCCCGTGATGGTACCGTTGACGGGGTCCACCTCGGTGAGGGTGCCCTCGAAGTGGCGCTGACCTGGAACGGCCTCTTCGGCGGCAAGGCCCGCCCGCGGTGTCAGGCACAGGGCGCCTGTCAGCCATCCGGTCAGGACCATGCTGCGAAGGATGTGTTGGGTGTGGTGTGTTGGCGTTTTCATAAGCACGGCAAAATCGCGGTCCCGCCCCGCCCCGGCGTCAGCCCATGGACAGCCGCCGGGCCCGGCGGAGGCGGAGTTCCTTCATCATGCGCTCCTCATCCTGCTCCGAAGCCGCGGGCACGGGCCGCTCCCGATGGGCCTCCTCAAGAAGGCGCCGGATGAGGTCGAGCAGACCCGCCACGTCCAGCGGCTTGTTTAAGAAGGCGCGGGCACCTGCCGGGAGAGGTGCCCGCGCATGGTCGGCATGACCATTGAGGAGGATGACGGACAGGCTGGGATGACCGGACATGATCCGTTTGTAATCCGCCCACCCGTGACGCAGGGGGAGGGTGACGTCAAGGAGGAGGAGATCGATCGCCGCCCAATCCATGGCCGCCAGGGCCTTGGGCCCGCAACTGACCACCATCACCTTGTAGCCGTCTGCTTCCAGCACGGCGCGCAACGATTCCCGGACAGCTCCGTCCTCTTCCATGACAAGTATCGTCTTCATCGTCACCCGGTTTGAAGCGGGCGTATGGGGGCGCCCGGTTTGACGGCTCCGCCCTCGTGTGCAACGGTGGCGGTGCTCGTCCCGAGATGGTTGATGGATGGTATGAAGCCTAAGCCATGCCAGTTGACCGAATCGTTCCTGAGGCGTTCCACGCCAAAGGCTTGGCCGATGGCCGGGACTTCCCGAGCAGGCATGAGTGGAACAATTCATTCCACCGATGGTCGGCCCCAGGCCAACCACTCCCGCGAACCTCTGCGCGCGCGCATGATGCTCTTCGCCGCCGCCGTGGCGCTCGGCGCCGCGGGTCTGGTCTGGATCGACACGAGCATCTGGTCCAGCATGCAGGAGTTGGAACGCCGCTTCGCCGATGTGCGGACCGAACGGTTCTATCAGGGAGTCCGCCTTCGCCATGATCTCGAGGCCTTGAATGAGAGGCTGCTGCAGTACCAGTTGGGCGGCGAGCAACGGGAACTGGATCTCTTCCTCGCCCAAGCCTCGCAGCTTCGCGAGCGCATCCGGCGCCTCGAGACGGAGGCGGCCACGCCCGAGGCACGTGCCCTCGCCTCCCAACTCGGCCAGGCATTCGACGCGTACCTCGGCCAGACCGTCGATGCCCAGATCCGCTCCGGCCTCTTCGGACCCTCCCGCCGCAAGGTGGAGCAGATCCACGAAACCCTCGCCAAGGTGTCGCTCCCGATCCTGCGCCTGTGCGAGGAATTGGTGACCCTGCAGCGTCATCAGTTCCAGGTGTTCCTGGTCAACTCGCAATCCACGCTCAGCTCCTTTCAAGCGTTGCTTTCCATCAGCCTCGCCACGCTCCTCCTGCTCGCTCTCCTGATCGTGGTGCTCGGCTATCGCGGCCTGCTCATGCCGCTGCGATCACGCCTCTCCACAAGCGAGGCGGCCATGTTGCGGCACGAAAAGCTGGCCTCCCTGGGAACCCTCTCCGCCGGCGTGGCCCACGAGATCCGAAACCCTCTCACGGCCATCAAATTCCGGCTCTTCAGCCTGCGCCAATCCCTGCCCGACTCCCCCTCCTCCCATGAGGATGCCGATGTGATCGATCAGGAACTCAACCGCCTCGAGCGCATCGTCCAGGACTTCATCCAATTCGCCCGCCCTTCCGACCCATGCTGGGTGGACGTGCCCGCCTTCCGCCTCCTGGACGAGATCAAGGCGCTGATGACCCCCACGTGGGAATCCGCCTCCATCCAGGTCCAGATCCATGCTCCACACGACATCTGGCTGCGCGTCGATCCCCAGCAGTTCAAGCAGGTCCTCATCAACCTCATCCAGAACGCGGTGGAGAGCATGAAGCCGCACGGCCAGCTCACCATCCGCGTGGCCGATGCCGTGGCCCACTGCGCAGGCAAACGCCAGCCCACCGTGGTGACCTCGGTGTCGGACACCGGGCCCGGCATCCCTTCGGAGGCGCGCCCGCGCTTGTTCGATCCATTCTTCACCACCAAGGAGGGAGGCACCGGCCTGGGTCTGGCCATCGCGGCCCGCATCGTCGAGAAGCTGGGCGGCGAACTGACCTTCTCCTCCGAACCGGAGGGAGGCACCACCTTTCGCATCCTGCTGCCCCGCCCCCAACACACCGAATCGTGAAACCAAGCATCCTGCTCATCGAGGACGACGCCAGCACCGCCGCGGCGCTCGCCAAGGTTCTGTGCCGGCACGGACTGGACGTCGAAACCTGCGCGCGCGGCAACGACGGTCTGGCCCAGGCGCTCCAGCGCCCCTATGACGTGGTCATCACCGATCTCAAACTGCCCGGCCTCGGCGGGCTCGACCTGGTCGCCAGGCTGCATGAGGCCCGGCCCAAGCTGCCCATCATCCTGATCACGGCGCACGGCACCACCGACACGGCCATCTCCGCCATCCGTCACGGCGCCTTCGAGTATCTCCTCAAACCCTTCGACGCGCAGGAACTGCTCTCCCTCGTCTCGGACGCTGTCCAGGCGGGACGCCTGATGTCCGAGCCGGTCGAGCTGGGCAAAGCCAGCCAGAGCCCCTCGGCGATCATTGGCAACAGCCGGTCCATGCAGGCGCTCTACAAGGAGGTCGGCCGCATTGCCGCAACGCCGGTCTCCGTCCTGATCCGCGGCGAAACCGGCACCGGCAAGGAACTGATCGCGCGGGCGATCTACCAGCACAGTGACCGCCAGGAGCGTCCTTTCATCGCCGTGAATTGCGCCGCCATCCCCGAAACCCTCCTGGAGAGTGAACTCTTCGGCCACGAGCGGGGGGCGTTCACCGGGGCGCAATCCCGCCGCATCGGCCGCTTCGAACAAGCCCACGGCGGCACCCTCTTTCTCGACGAGATCGCCGACCTTCGCCCCAGCACCCAGGCCAAGCTGCTGAGGGTCCTCCAGGAACGCTGCATCCAACGCCTGGGAGGCGACGAGACCATCAAGGTCGATGTCCGCATCGTGGCGGCCACCCACCGTGACCTGGGGACGGCCATCAAGGATCGCGAGTTCCGCGAGGATCTCTTCTACCGCCTCAGCGTGGTCACCCTTTCATTGCCCCCCCTGCGGGAACGCCCAGAGGACATCCCCGACCTGGTTCGTTTCTTCATCCAACGCCATGCGGCCGACCTTGCCGCAGACACTCCCTCCATCCATGCGGAAGCCCTGAAGCTGCTCCAGGCCGAACCTTGGCCGGGCAATGTGCGCGAGCTGGAGAATGTGGTCCGCGAGGCCCTGCTCCTGGCCAAGCCCTTCGGCGTCGGCCTCGATCACGTCCGGAAGGTGCTCGACAAGGCGAAACGCCATGAGCAAGGCACGCCGCCCACACACCGGCATTACGTACGCGACCTTCTCGCCGCCGCCCAGCGCGGCGACGTCGGGGACGCCTACGCCCGGATGATCACCGACCTGGAACCGGAACTGTTCCGCCAAGCCATCGAGCTTTCCCAAGGCAACCAGGCGCAGGCGGCGCGCTGGCTCGGTGTGACCCGATTGAAGATGCGGGAAAAACTCTCGGAACTGGGCCTCCATCCCAACCAGGGGACGGAACCCGACCCCACGCCTCCCTCCTCCGGCAACGACAACGGCTCGGACTAAAGCAAGCGGCGGCCGTCTCCCCGCATGGAAACGACCGCCGCGCGTGCATCCAGACCAATCAGCGAACGGTGTCCTTGTTCAGGACCTCAATCTTCGTGGCGGTCAACTGCATCTTCCCATCCACCTCCTGAACCTCGCCCGTCACCTTCAGCTTGGCGGCCTTGGGGCAGATCTTGGCGTGAATGGCCTTGCTCACGTCGTTCGGGACCAGGTGATAGACCGTCGTTTTGCCGTTGGCTTCCACTTCCAGCGCCGTGCGGTGGTTGTTCTCACACTTGCCCATCCCCACCAGCGTGGTGTCGGCGGCGTATGCCATCGAGGTGGACAAGGCCAGGGCGCCGATGGCCATAAGCCCGGCGAGCCTGGATAGAATGGTTGGTTGTTTCATGCTGCTACTTTCGTGTCGTGGGTTTCGGTTGAGTTCACGGCGCGACCGTCGCCAACGTGCGATCCGGCCGGGGTCGCCGTGTCCAGTCCGGACCTTGAGCCAATGGAATGCCAACCCTCCGCAGCCACGGCCACACCCTTGAGTTCACGCGGGTTCGACATTCCGACTCGCCCATGGCGTGCCAGGGTCTGGCACAATTCATTCCACCCATGGCCTTCCTTGAATCAGGGGAGCCGGGGACCCTGACCGACCCGCAATGCGGGACGTGGTGGATGATCACGTCATCCATCACGACAGAGTCCGCCGCCTCACGGCGGCGGCTACGTGTCCAGTGATCGGTCACTCATTGCGGCACAGTAGCCGTCCCGCGGCCGCGGGATCAGGAGGTGGTCCCTCTCGCGTCATACTTCGATCCAGTCCGCCGCCTCACGGCGGCGGCTACGTGTCCAGTGATCGGTCACTCATTGCGGCACAGTAGCCGCCGACGTCAGGAGGTGGTCCCTCTCGCGTCATACCTCGATCCAGTCCACCGCCTCACGGCGGCGGCTACGGGATTTGCATTCCTTTCCACTCCCTGGACCGTGTAGGATGCCGTCATGCCTTTCCCACGATGTCTCCAGGCCGGATGGCTTGCCGCCTCGATGCTCCTGCCCGGCGTGCCCGCCGCCAGCGCCTCACCGGCCCCCAAGGTGATCATCATCGGCATTGACGGCACCATGCCTACGGCGCTGGCGGTCGCCAACACGCCCAACCTGGACCGGCTCATGTCCAACGGGTGCCACTCCGTCCGCGTCGTCTCGCATCCGGTCACGCACAGCGCCGCCGCCTGGTCCAGCATGTTCACCGGCGTCTGGGGCGACAAACACGGCGTCAATGATCCGGGCAACAGCTTTTCCGGAAACCGTTTCGCCCAATACCCCAGCTTCTACGAACGCCTCGAGGCCATTCATCCGGAGTGGAACACCTACGCGCTGGCCCGCTGGGCGCCCATGCTCACCGCCGTCCCCGAGGCCGACGTCGCCGCCGCCACCGGCAGCGATGCCGCCGGCACCACCGAAACCCGGCGCATCCTGACCGAGGAAGATCCCGATGTGATGTGGACCCTGCTCCTCGACGTGGACAGCGCCGGACACAGCTACGGCTGGGGCCCCGGCGTGCCGCAATACGTTGCCGCCATCGAAACGGCCGACGGACGCGTCGGCCAGATGCTCGACGCCCTGACCAATCGCGTGACCTATGCCGATGAAGACTGGCTCGTCATCATCCAGACCGATCACGGCGAGCACGACCATCCCGACATCGAACGTTCGCAGATCGTCTTCACCATCTACAGCGGGTCGGCCGCGGCCCGCGGGGTGTTGTGGCCTTCCCCCTCCATTGTGGATGTCTGCGCCACCGTGTTCGCCCACATGGGCGTCCCCATCGATCCCGCCTGGGATCTGGATGCCCAGGTGGCCGGCCTGGCGCGGCCCTTGCCGGGCTATGGCACGAACCTCCTCTTCAACGGCGATGCCGAAGCCAATTCCGGCACCAACAACTACTCCCCGAACCGCGGCATCGCCTGGTGGTTCGATGTCGCCAGCACCACGCTCGGCACCTACGACGCTCATCCCGACTTTCCCTCCCTCAGCGATCCGGGCCCGGCCGGGCGCGGACGGAACTTCTTCCTCGGCGGCACGACCGACGGCGCCATCTCCCAGCGCATCGACCTCGCCCACCTGGCCAACGACATCGACGCCACCCACGTGACCTATGAACTGTCGGGTTGGTTTGGCGGCGTCGCGGAGGACGAGGACATCGCCTGGCTCACGGCACGCTTTCTGGACGCGGGCGGCGTGACGCTGGGATCCAACGAGGTGGGTCGGGTGACCGCGGAGGAACGCGGCCAGGCCACCGCACTTCTGGAACGCCAGGCCAGCGCCCTCCTCCCACCCGGCACCCGGCAGGTGGAGTTTGTCCTTATCCACGACGCCGTGGGCGCCCCCAACAACGCCCTTGCCGACCAGCTTTCGTTTGTCCTCCTCCCGCCTCCCGACGAGCCGGTGGTCATCGTCGATTACGGTGCCACGCCCGAGGGCTGGAGCGTGACCTTCCTCGCCCAATCCAATCGCCTCTACACATTGGAACGTTCCGGTGACCTGGAGGAGTGGACCGACGCCGCGCCCGCCGAGGCGGGCACCGGCAGCGTCCTTATTCTGATAGACCCCAGCCCGGACCCGGCTCTTGGCTTCTACCGCGTGGCCTGCCGCAGGCCGTGAGAGGGCCATCCCTTCTCTCCCCATGAACCGGACCGATCGGTCGGATGGGAGGCTCGGTTCATGGGCCGTGAGCAGGTCCGATAGGAACAGGGCACTCCCTATGCTCAACTCGACCAACCCGGTCTTTTTCCTGCTTCGGAATGCTGTCATGGGCCCGAAGCATGCAGGTTCCCGGCGGGTGATGCGGCTGCCAAAACCCGCGCAACCCAAACGTTGGCAAGCACTTCTCCCCGCACCCTTCGCCGTGGCTGGAGTCGTCATTCTGATTGCCTCCATCGCGCAGTGGCGGAATGGGAACCCCGTCAACGCGCTGTGGCTGGCCGCGTTTGCCGCCTGCTTCCTCGGGTTCGCGGCCTATTTCTTCCATGCCGTGCGTCGGCGGCGGGCGCGCCAAGCCGAGCACGGGCGGATGCTGGCGGAGCATCCCGATGAACCCTGGCGGGTGCGCCCCGAGTGGGCCAGGGGCCGGATCGAGTCGGCAGGATTGAAGGCGGTCTGGATGACCTGGGGATTTGCCCTGGTCTGGAATGCCATCTCCTCGCCGATCCTCTTTGCCTTCCGCGATGAGTGGGCCAAGGGCAACAAGGCGATGGTCATCGGACTCCTCTTCCCGCTGATCGGCGTCGGCATCCTCGTCGTCGCCGTGCGCGCGACGATTCACTGGCGCAAGTACGGACGGTCCGTCTTCAACATGCTTTCCATCCCCGGCGCGATTGGCGGCAGTTTGGAAGGCGCCCTGGAGATCCCCAGAAAGTTGCGGCCACGCCAGGGCTTTCGCCTCCGCCTCAGTTGCACCCGCCGCACGGTCACCGGCTCGGGAAAGCACCGTTCCGTCAATGAACAACTCCTGTGGGAGGAGGACAAGCGCATCACCGGCGACCTGCTCGAGGCGGATCCCAACCGGACCGGCGTGCCCATCTTCTTTCGTGTGCCGGAAGATCAACCGCAGTCCCTGGATGGCAACCCCGCCATCATTTGGCGGCTCGAGGTCCAGGCCGAGCTGCCCGGGGTGGATTACTTCGAACGGTTCGAGGTGCCGGTCTTTGTCGTGTCCCGGCCGCCGGGCCTGGAGGCCGCCATGTCCGACCCCTCCGCCTCCTACCAAACCGAGACGGCGGAACTCGCGCCGATGGATCTTCACCCCATCCTCGTCAGGGAAACCAGCGGACCCGGTCTCGACGTGCTTTACCCGGCGGCGCGCCATCCGAAAGCCATCCTTATGAGCGCGGGCTTCTTTGCCCTCTGGACCGCCGTATTCTGGTTTTTGATCACCCACAATGTGCCGGTGGTGTTTCCGGTGGTCTGGGGTTTGGTCGATGCCATCATCTTCGTGACGGTGCTCTCCTTCCTCTTCCATTCCACGCGGGTGCAGGTCGGGCCGGACGGACTGAAGCTCCATCACACCTTCCTGGTGCCGATCCACACCCGGGTGGTGCGCCCGGAGGACATCCTCAGCATCCGTCCCAAGATTGGCATGCTGGTGGGGCAAAAGCACTACTACTGCCTGGCCGTGAACCTCCGCAGCGGACGCCATTGCTCCGCCGGTGACGGCATCCCGGACAAGCGCCGCGCCGCCTGGCTGGCCGCCCGCCTGACCGCCGCCCTTCACCGCGAAGCCCCTGCGTCGATGCCGAAGGCTGCTTAGGTGATCTCCCCGGAAAACTGGGGCACCGGCAAGAACCCAAACTGGCTGAAGCCAGCACTACGAACAAGGCAACCCGCGTTCGTAGTCCTGCCTTCAGGCAGTTCGGTGTTTCAACAGGCTATCAACGCCCAAACTGGCTGAAGCCAGAACTACGAACAAGGCAACTCGCGTTCGTAGTCCTGCCTTCAGGCAGTTCCGGCGTCATCCAAGTGATCGCGCTCCCCGCCTCCCGCCGGGCGGCTATGCCGACGGCACCGCGCTGCATTCACGTTCTTCAACCACCACAGCCTCCAAAACCAGTTCCAGTTCCACGGGAGGAAGGAGGGGCGCGCAGCAGGGCGCGTCCATGACCCCCCGCATCACCACCCGACGTGGTCCCACCAACACTTCGGTGTAGCTCACGCTCGCGGCATGCTCGCGATGCATGCAGTGCGAGTAAGGCCCGGGCTCCGGACTGTGCGAACGGTGCAACCGCCGCAACCAGTTCAAATGGCCCGCGTCGGGTTGCAGCAGCGCCTCGCGAAAGGTCCGTCCGCGGATCCGTTGCGCGCCTGGCTCGTCCATCCCGGAGGATACCCAGGTGAGGTTCGTCCAGGGATGTCGCACATCGCGCAAACGATCCAGGTCCCAGCGCCACTCCACAACCTGACGCGACGCCGGAAACACGCCCACCAGCCGAAAGGGATTCATGCGATCGAGGTCCAGCCACGCCAGCGCAATCTCCGTCGCCTGCGGATGGCGTGTGCCAAGCAGGGACGGGATCACCTCCCCGCGGCTGCGGCGGCCCGACGTCACCCGGGCCGTCACGGCATACCAGTTGAGCAGCGCGAACGTCACGCCCTCCTGGCTCACCCCGATCCAGGTGCCCCCGCCCGGTTCGGAGGGAAACATCGCGCGCCCGGCAACCAGGCGATGGATGGCAGGCGGCTGGGCCGTGACACGGGATCGTTGTTCGTCGCGGTTCATGCCGAGCGCATAGCCGTGGCGAGCGGCGATCAGGGTAACGGTGCACATGGGTTGGGATTCGGGGTTCAGGTTTGGTTCGGTCCAGTGGCTAATCCGCCTGCGGATAGGTGGCCGTCAGCGCGGCCGTGCGACGTCAGGCGCGCAGGAGATCCTTCAGCGAGGTCGGGCTCGTTCCCAGGCTCCGGTTGCCCGCCCCGATGGCGAAGACCAGGTGCCACTGGCGAAAGAGCATGCCGTAGGCGGTCCAGAGAGAATGTCGCGCATCGTAAAGGTTCGTCACCTCGGACGCCGCTCCGTTCAATTCAATGATCTGAAACGGCCCGCCGTTCCTGAGATCCTCGACCGAGGCGCAGCGCAGATCGTAGCGGCCCACGAAGAAGCCATCCAGGCGCCGGGAAACCCGGTCGATGCAAGCTTCCAGGGCCGGTGTCCGATGGCATGTGCCGTCGCGGAAGATGCATCCCTGGGCATGGTTTCCGGCCTCCACCAGCTTGAGCGTGGCTCCCTCCGGAAGCACTTCGCTTCGACGGTGTCCCAGCCGCTTCAGATAGGTCGGGGCCATCAACCGCGCCCGGTCATCCGCCCACACCAACGCCTCCACGGTGCGGCTTCCGTCCCCGGTGACAAAGGGAAACACCTTCTCGGTGATGGCCACGATGCGTCCCTGAGGTTCGCGAGGGAAGCGCGCGTAGAACACACCAAACTCGCAGGGGCCGGGAGCATAGCGCTGGACCATCCACGCGCCGCGCGCTTGTCGCAGGCAATCGCGGGCCTGGGTCTCGTCGCGGATCAGCTTGACCCCCATGCCCCGCTGGCCGACGTCGGGTTTCAGGATGAAGGGATAGGTCAGGCCATGGTGGAGGCGCAGCGTTGCCAGGCACGCCATGCGTTCTTCAAGCGTCGCGCCCTCGATGCGGCACGCCTTCGCCGTCCGTTCCGGGCTGGTCCGGTGCAGCGCCTCGAGCATGGCCAGCTTGGATTCCCCCACCAGTCCCCCGGTGAAGATGCCGGGATTCGCCGCGGCGGGGAGCGTGAGGCTTCGATAACGGCAGGCCAACAGCAGATACCAGAAGGCAACAGGGAAGTAGAACAACCAGGCCGGCCAGAATTCCCATCGCGTCCAGCGCAGGCACCAGGCCCGCAGGCGCACACCCGACCCGCGCGGCAGATGCCGTGGCCCCCAGGCCACCAGCGCCGCAAGGATCAGGCCCGCCAGGATCAGGCGCCACGCGCCGCCGGCCCCGTGTTGCAACCGCTGCAGCCAGGTTGGATCAAGCCGCGTCGCAACCAGAAAGATGCCGCCCGTCCAGGCCAGCACCGCACCTCCCGTCACGAGCGCAAAGCGCGCCAGGGGAAATCGCAGACACCCGGCGGCGACATACGTGGCCAGTCGTGTGCCGGGCACGAAGCGGCTGGTCAACAGGACCCAGGTGCCCTTCTCGTCCAGCCATCGTTCACTTCGCGCCACCAGGTCGGGATCGCACCATCGACTCACCCAGGCGCGCTGCAGGAGGGAAGGCCCCACGCCGCGCGCCACCAGGTACAGCAGCAGGTCGCCCATCCAGATGCCGAGGAAACATCCCAGGAAGCCGGTCTGCCAGGAAAGGTGCCCCCCGGCGGACAACAAGGCGGCGCTGAAGGTCGGGACATCCTCCTGCACGAAGGTCAACAGGGCCAAGGTCATTCCCTGCAGCCCCGGCATCCATTCGTGGAAACCCAGCGGCAGGCCTGGAGAAGACGGGGTCATCGTTGGGTCACAGGTGAATGGATGTCGGTCAGCGCGTCCGGCCCTTCCTTTGATGAGCCACCGTCGAGGGGGCCACGCCGAAGGTGTCGGGTAGCGCCACATCCATCAGGCGCGCCATGATGGCCATGAGCGCGTAGTGATGGATGGCATGCGCCACGCCATAGGCAAGCTCGCGGCCGAAGGTCGAGGTCATCTCGGGAGCGCGCCCCTCATGGTAGCTGACCTCGCAGCGGACGCGCAGGGTGCGGTCGAAGCCTGCGGCGGGCAGGCGTTCCAGCCACTGGCGCAAATCACGCGTAAGACGCAGCGCCACGTCGGGTTCGGTTTCCACCTCCGGATCACGGTCGCGCCGGTCGTAGTTGATCAGACCGGCCTCCAACCCGCGGCGAAGACTGGTGAAATGATCGAGGCAATGCCGGTAATGACCTCCCATGCTCGCCTCAAAGGCAACGACCCAGTTCCTTGCGATCCACAGCCTCCGCCCGAACGGCGGTGAAGCGCAGGCGAGCCTGCAATCCACGCCTTCCAAGCAGGCGCATCAGATGCGGGAGAAGCACCATGTCCCCCCAGTAACAGACCTCCCAGCCCACCTCCCCTTGCTCCAGCTCAAACGCCACGCACCCAGCCCAGACCGGGCACCCGGTGTCGCAGGCGGGCTCGAACAGGGAGGAGGCAAACGGCAGGACACGACCGCCATCGGACGTGGTGCCCTCCGGAAACAGCACCACCAGCGCCCCGTCCTCCAGGGCCCGCCGCATTGCCTCACCGGTGCGCTGCACGTCGCGGCGGCGGGCGCGCCGGACAAACAGGGCCCCCGCCCGGCGCGCATACCAGCCGAAGAGAGGCCAGCGCCTGACCTCCGATTTGGACACAAACAGGCAACGGGTCGTGGCGCTGAGCAGAAGAATGTCCAGGTAGCTGAGATGATTGCAGACCAGCAGGCCCCGCCGAGGTACGGGCCCGCTCACATGACACGGAACATCCAGCACCCGCAGCGCCCGTTGACACGCCACCTGCAACCAGCGCGCCCGGTTCTCCCATCCACGACCGGGACCGCGCACCAGGCTCCGCGCCACGATCCAGGCCAGTCCGCCAATGCGCCGCCAGGTCCGCCACCGCGACGCCCGAATCCGCGTGGGAGGCCGGTCGGTTTCCTCAGTTCCCCCATGGGACACCGGATTCAGGGTCAACGTCTTCATCCGCTGCGGTCGTGGGAGTTAACCGAAGAACCGGGCCCGGGCCGGGGCGGGCAGGCGTTCCAGATCCAGGAGGGTCAGGAAGTCGATCGTCTTGAACTGGCGATCCATCGCGGGCGGGCCGCAGATCAACGCACCGAGCGCAAGGTAGGCGCGGAACAGCTTCGGGATGGAAGGCGCCTCCTCGGCCAGGCGATCCATCGGACACTCGAACTCGGGGGTGGGGCGGGTGCGCAGCGGGGCGGGCGCGAGGTGCCGTCGGTAAAGTCCCGCATAGGCGGAAGCTCCCACCGCCGGATCCTGGGACGTCAGCGAACTGCATCCGCAAAGGTAACGCCCGCCCCGCTCCCGCACATAGGCGGCGATGCCCTTCCAAAGCAGTCCCAGCACCATGAGATTGCGGTGGTCGCGGTGCACGCAGGCCCGCCCCAATTCCACCATGCGACCCCGGATCGATTCGAACGGTGCAAATTCAAACTCCTGCTCGCTGTAATAGCCCCTGTGCGCGCCTGCCATGTCGCCGGTCTGCATGCGGTAGGTCCCCACCACATCGCCGGTGGCACGATGCTCCACCAGCAGGTGGTCGCACACCTCATCGTAGGGATCGGTATCCAGACCCGAGGCGTGCGAGGATGCCATGCCTTCCTGGAGTTCAACGTTGAACACGGCGTAACGCAGGGATTGCGCCGCGCGCAGGTCGTCCGCGCTCCGCGCAAAGCGCGTGATGTAGGTCGGGGTGGAACCGGCCTGGATCAGGCCGGACAACATGGGAAGGGTACCGAGATTCATGCCAGGCATGCAGTCGCGCCACGGAGCATTTTCCTTACATCCCATGTCGCTGCCGACGTCAGGAGGTGGTTCCCATCGTGTCATCCCCCGATCAAGTCCACCGCCTCACGGCGGCGGCTACGTGTCCGGCGTTCGGTCGCGCATCGCGGTAGCCGCCGACGTCAGGAGGTGGTCCCCATCGTGTCAGCCCCCGATCAAGTCCACCGCCTCACGGCGGTGGCTACGTGTCCGGCGTTCGGTCGCGCATCGCGGTAGCCGCCGACGTCAGGAGGTGGTTCCCATCGCGTCATCCCCCGATCAAGTCCACCGCCTCACGGCGGCGGCTACGTGTCCGGCGTTCGGT
>Ga0302046_10000325_pt1 | contig 49569 bp, 39 predicted proteins | sample RVTome_11_FD_200261 | JGI IMG/M metagenome (GOLD analysis project Ga0302046, IMG submission 200261) | Soil microbial communities from uranium-contaminated site in the Upper Colorado River Basin, Wyoming, United States - RVT147D111 (version 2) ...
CCCCGCGGCGCCACGCCGATGCTCCCCAAACGATACCAGTACCGGTTTGTCGACGGGCGCGGCATTTAGCCTGGACAGTCCGTGATCGCGACCTCATCCGTTTTCAAGACGCCCGTTACCTTCACGAACGTCTATCGACAGTCGCAAACCGAAGTGACCTGCGTTCGACGACTACAACGCGTCGTCATGAACATGCAGGGGCTGGTGCTCAACGCCGGGACCTATTGGATTTCCTTTGAGTTCACGGGAGGGCCGTTGACGGGGCCGTTCGTTCCGTCGGTTTCCATCCTCGGCGCATTCGGCAAGCCGGGCGCCAACGCCCAACAATGATTGTCGGGCGCGGCATGTCAACCGGTCGTCGACGCGGGCGTCATGGGATGCAGCCCTGCGCCGCCCAATCCGAATCCCCAGAATTTTCCCTTCTCGATCGAAGGACGACTGGATCCGCAGGTGACCTGCTGCCTCTCGAACGGCACCTGCGTCGTGGTCTTCGAGTCCAATTGCGCCGCGCAAGGCGGATATATCGCGGGCCCATCTGTTGAATGTACTCCGGAGCTCTGTGGGGTCGGCGCCTGCTGCATGGGCAACCAAACGTGCAGCAACATGACCCCGGTTGCCTGCGTCGCGGCCGGCGGAGTTCCGGGGGCGTTGGGAGTCGCCTGTGAAGCATTGTCGGACCTGGACGGCGACGGCTTTCTTGACGAGTGCGACAGCGACGATGATGGCGATGGAGTTCCCGATTCGTCGGACGCGTGTCCGGATAACGCCCTCGGCGCCGCTGTCGATGACGTCAGCGGGCGAGCGCTGGGCGACCTGAACACCGACTGCGTTGCGGATGGATCGGACATCGCCGGGTTCGTCGAGCAGTTGCTGAGGGAATAGCCCGTCTGCTTCATTTAGCCCGGTCGGCGTAATGGAGCAAAGCCGCCGCGGTCCACACTTACCCCACGCCGAAGTCGGTGTTGTGCCAGAGGACGTTGACGTTCGGCACTTTTTCGAGCGGGGCGAACTCGTCGCGGAACCAGTCCTTGATTCCGGCGTCCAGGAGGCCGGCGCTGAGGCGGTTTTCGGTGAACAGGTTGACGATGCCGTAGCGAAACTTCGAGAGCATCAGGTCGATATCCCGGCGGATGATGTCGCGCGTCTGGCCGCGAAAACCGATCAGAAGGCAGATGGAGTCGGTCGCCGCGGCGACTTCGTCGGGCCCCTCCCAGTGCATCGACTTTTTGAGCACGTCGTTGCGCAGGCGGTCGTCAAAGGTTTCGACGCCGAGGAACAGGTGGGTCGGCGCCTTGAAGAACCGGCGGGTGGCGTCGAAGTCCTTGCGATAGGCCCAGTAGGATTCGGTCCAGAACTCGCCGATCCCGCGTTCGGGCATGAGATTGCGAATTTGCTCCCGGACTGCGAGGGGCAATTCCTGAATCGATCCGCTGTTGATGACCTGAAGTCGGCCGAATTCTCCGGTCACCTTGGCAAGCTGTTCGTCGGCGACGCGTCGGATGACGGATTCATCGGTGGTGTTGTCATCGATGTAGTCGCAGAATGCGCATCGGCTCCAGATGCACGGCAGGCCTTTGAGCAGAACGACCTCGCGCGGAAGGGTACCGGTGTATCGCGCGTAGCGTGCGAGTTCTTTCGGTTGTTGGCCGAGCAGGTCCACGACTCCTATCATAACCGGTGGCAATGGGTATTTCGGCCTCCCGGAGCCGCCAAAGATCCGTTTTTATTCAGGCGCCGTGGAATCCTCGAATACCTTGAAGACGCATGAAGCCCGGAATCAACGAGCCGCGATTGACCGATTTTGTCGACCCGGCGGCGCTGCAGGCGCTGCAGGACGGCTTTGCGCGCATGACCGGCATCTCGACGGCGATCCGCGACGCCGACGGTCGGGCGATCACGGTGCCGGCGGCGCAGTCGGAGTTTTGCCGGCTGTTGCAATCGTGTCCGTCGGGCAGCGCGGCGTGCGCCGCCAGCCATGATGCCGCGGCCAAGACGCCGCCGATGATCAGCCACGGGCGTCCAAACCGGCACGAATGTCACGCGGGGCTTTCGCAATTCGTCGCGCCGATCGTGGTCGCGGGTCGGCATCTCGGATCGATCAGCGTCGGCGATCGCCCGGTGAGTCCGGCGTCGGAAGAATCCGTAAACGAGCTGGCGGCGCAGCACGGGATCGACGGAGCGGCGCTGCGCGCGGCGGCCGCGGAATTGGCGCCGTGGAACGACGAGCGGATGCTGGCCGCGACGCAGTTCGTTCAGCAACTGGCGGACACGATCGCGCGGTTGTGCTTCCAGTCGCACGAGCTGGCCCGGCGGGTCGAGGAGATGGCGGTCGTCCGCGAGCTGTCGGCGATGCTGGCTCGGCAATCGAAGCTACAGGACATACTCGACGCGGCGACGGCGCAGCTCGTGTCGTCGATGAACCTTCGCGCCGCGGCGATTCGATTGCTCGACGAGGACACCGGCGTGCTCAAGATGGCGTCGGTGGCCAATCTTTCGCGCGAGTACCTCGACAAGGGGCAGATTCTGGCGATGGACAGCCCGATCGATCTGGCGGCGCTGGGCGGGGAGACGGTCTACATCGAGGATTTGCGAACCGATCCTCGGGTGCATCACCACGCCAAGGCGCGGGCCGAAGGGCTGGTCAGCGCGCTGGTCACGCCGCTGGCGCACGCGGGCAAGCCGATCGGGGTTCTGCGGACGTACATGAGCCGCGTGCACCAGTTCACGCCGCCGGAAGCGTCGCTCATCGAGGCGATCGCGTCGCAGGTCGCGGCGGCGATCGCCAACGCCCGATTGCATCGAGACGCCGAGCAGGCGGTGCGCCTGGACCGTCAGATCAAAACGGCCGGAGAGGTGCAGCGGCGCATGATTCCCGAGACGCCCCCCGAGCATGCGCACTACGAGTTCGGAAGCGTCTATGACCCGACCTACGACGTCGGCGGGGACTTTTTCGATTTCATCCGCTTCGACAACGGCGACATCGGCGTCGCCATCGCCGACGTCGTGGGCAAGGGGGTTCCGGCCTCGTTGATGATGGCCAGCGCCCGGTCGGCGCTGCGGTCCCACGCCCGACGCGTGACCGACATCAGCGACATCATTCGGTCCGTCAATCGCCGGCTATGCCATGACACGCTGCCGGGCGAGTTCGCGACGGCTTTTTATCTGGAGCTGGCGGCCGACGGGCGGCTGCTCAAGTTTTGCAACGCGGGCCACGAGCCATTGCTTCTCCTGCGCGGCGGCCGGATCGAGGAGCTGGACGTCGGCGGGCTGGCGTTGGGCATCGTCGAAGACGCGACGTATGAAAGCGCCGAAACGGCGCTGATGCCCGGTGACGTGCTGGTGCTGGCGACAGACGGCGTGCTCGAAGCGCTGAACTACGAGGGCGAGGCGTTCGGGCGCGTACGGCTGCACAATTCGGTGCGGTTGCACGGGGCGATGGCGCGGGACATGCCGGTGCAGTTGATCGCCAGTCAGATTCAGTGGGACGTTCGGCGGTTTACCGGTCTGGCGCCGGTGACGGACGATCTGACGCTGGTGGTCGTTCGCGTACTCTAGACGCCGGCGGCATGAGGTCGATTCGACCGGCCCGGCATGAAGCGGCTACTCGGGGTTGCCGAAAGTGACGGTCACCGTAACGGTGGCGGTGTCGCTGCCGCCGTTACCGTCGCAGATCGTATAGGTGAAAGTGTCCGACTTCCCCTGAACGAGCGCGACGCCGCCGATGCTGTCGTAGGTGAAATCGCCGTTGGCCATGACGATGACCGAGGCGCCCGAGGGGAAGTTGATCGTCATTCCCACGTTCGAAGCGGCGCCCTCTACCTCGCAGACGACGAACGTGTCACCGTCGGGATCGGTGTCCGGGCCGTGGCCGTTGTCGAGAAACAGGTTGCCGCTGACGGCGAACTCGATTTCCACCGTGAATTCGTCGTCCATGGCGTCCGGCGGTTCGTTGACGGGGGTGACGGTGATGGTCGCGGTGGCGAGATCGGTGCCGCCGTTTCCGTCGGCCAATTGATAGACAAAAGTGTCCATCCCCGAAAAGCCCATGTCCGGCGTGTAGGAGAAGCTGCCGTCGATTTGCAGAACGACCGATCCGTTGGCCGGTCCGGTGGCGAGGGCGACGGACAGTGCGTCGCCGTCGGGATCGCTGTCGACGCCGCTGCCGTTGTCCGCCAGCACGTCTCCGTTGACGGGGGTGTCCTCCGAGGTGGTGAAGGCGTCGTCCCGGGCGACGGGCGGATTGTTCACCCCCGGCGTCGGTTCGGGCTCGGGATTCTCCGGGGGAGGCATAGAGATCAGGATGGCGGTGATGGCGGCGAAGATGATGGGGAGCCCGGTACAGATGCCGAAGAAATTGGCGCAGATCAGCCAGATGATCAGAATCGTGGTGAAGATCGGAAGGAAGAATGCGGCGTCGGACTTGCCGACCAGGTCCGCCTCGAGCTGCATCAACTCGGCATTGGCCTCGAAATAACTTCCGAGGCGGCTTGTGGCCGAAAGCTGGTTGATCGCCAGGGCCGAATTTGTATTGGAGGGCTTCCATTCATCGCCCTCGACGGTGCGGATGGCCGTGACCTGCCGCGTCGAGGGATTGAGAAACATGGTGGCCGACTTGTCGCCGGAGGCGAAATCGAATTGCGTGATTTCCCATTCGGCGCCGCGTTGCACGAAGTGGCCCGAGAGCAGGCGGCCGTCGTCGGGAAATATCATGCGGAAGGTCCCGACATCCCGGTTTACTTCCATCGCCGTGGCGCCCGCGAAGGCCGTGTTGCGCAGGGCGACTGAGATGGGATGATCGGGCGTCAGCGGGATGACGGTCGGGGCGCCGACCGGCGGCGCCGGCAGGGGCATCGTCAGCGACTGACCGCAGCCGGCAGTCCCTAACTGGAGATGGAGCAGGAGCAGGATGCAGAGCAGGGCCGTCGTCTTGTGGGCATATGGCGATGGGTGGACCCACATTGGAATGTCCCCTCAGGTCTGGGCATCGCACGCGGAAGGAGCCGGGTCGGCCGACAATATCTCATCCAATCTACAGGAGTTGCGGGTCTGATTTCAAGCGGGCCGGGGCCTTCTGGCGGGTCAGTTTGGCGGCGGAGGCGGCGTGTTGAGATTAACGGGGTCTGAAAAAGGGCACGATGGCGGCGCTAAAGGACCGACCGCAGGGTTTCGCAGACGCGGTCAACGTCCGATTCGGTCAGGCGGCCATGGAAAGGAAGGGCGATCGTGCGTGCGGCGACGCGCTCGCAGATTGGAAAATCACCTTCGCGATGGCCGAATCGCTCGCGATAGAAGGGCTGAAGGTGGATCGGGGCGAAATAGTTGCTGCAACCGATGCCGCGGGCGCGGAGCTTTTCGATCATCGCGGCGCGGTCGTTCTCACCGTAGTCGTCCGCCAGCTTGATCACGAACACAAACCAGCTCATCCGACACTCGTCGCGGATGGTCTGCGTGGTGAGGCGCGACTCGGAAGCCAACCGTTGCCGATACCAGTTCGCGACCCGCGTCCGCTTCGCCAGGATTTCGTCGATTCTCTGCATCTGCACGGCGCCGATGGCGCAGGCGACGTCGCTGAGACGATAGTTGTAGCCCAGCCGCTCGTGCGACAACCAGCTCATGCCGGTATCGCGTCCCTGGTTGCGCATCGATCGGCAGAGGCGGTCGATCTCGTCGTCGTCGGTGGTGATCATGCCGCCTTCGCCGGTCGTGATCTGCTTGTTGGGGTAGAAGCCGAAGACGCCGGCGTCCGCCAGCGCTCCCGACATGCGCCCCTTCCACGCGGCGCCGAGCGACTCGCAGGAGTCCTCGATGACGCGCAGCCCACGCGACGAGGCGGCAGAGCGGATGGCGTCCATGTCCGCCGGCTGGCCAAACACGTTGACCGGGATGACGGCCTGGGTGCGGGGCGACACGGCGGCGGCGACGCGCTCCGGATCGATGTTCCAGGTCTGGGGATCGATATCCACGAAGACGGGTTTTCCGCCTTCGTAGAGTACACAATTCGACGATGCAACGAATGAGAATGGCGTGGTGACGACTTCGTCGTCGCGTTCGATCCCGATGGCCCGCATCAAGAGATGCAGCCCGCTGGTCCCGCTCGATACGGCGATGGCATGTTTGACACCGACGAACGCCGCGACCGCCCGTTCGAATCGGTCCACGGCCGGGCCGAGACTCAGCCGGCCGCTTTTGAGGACCTCGGCGACCGCGTCGATTTCGGCCTGGGTGATATCCGGCCCGGATAGGTCAATGGTCATCAAGCACGCCTCCCCGATTGCGATTCCGCCGCGTCCGGTCCTGCCTGCCGGAATTCGGGAGGCGTCCGTCGAAGCCAGTCCATTTGACCCCGTTTTTGGGTTTTCGTCCCAGGTCGTCGACGTAGGAAAAGGGCATCGGTTCGTTGAAGGCGGGAATTCGCCTTGACATCGTATTACAAGGCATCTTACATTCCCCCGAGGCGCACGAAACGCCCTCGAAGTGCACACACAACTTGGATGATTGCGGCCGCAAGGTAAACGGCGGGGCCCGGCAACCGCCGTGTTTTATGGCCCAATATTGTGAATAAATTCACAAACTATAAGCCCTTATGGAATAAGATCATACATCGATGCCACCGGACGCGGATCAAAACAAGGGCCTTGACGTTGGCGAAGCGTTGCCGACGGAAGGTAGTCATGACAAGCGGCCTGCGATGTCGCCGTCACTGATGGCCCGGTTGTGGGTCGTTCCGGCGGTGGTCGTCTGCATCCTTCTGGCGGTCGCGGTGGTGGTCGTCCTATTCGGATCTTCGACCGTGGACAAGCCGGTCGGAACGCTCGAACTGGTCGCCCAGCTCGAGGCGGATTCAGGAGAGCGCCAGATGGGGCTGATGCTGCTTCCTCGCGCCAAGGAGGCCTGGCAGGCGGCTCAGGAGCTGGCTCAGCGGCTGGAGGAGCGGGACAAGTACCTCAAGCCGGAAGAGATCGAGCCCGTCGCCGAGCGGCTGGTCTCGATCCTCGGGCAATTCGAGCCGGGCCGTAGCGTGTCAGAGCCGGCCCCGGCCAAGCAGTATTTCGTGATGATGGCGCTGGGGCGTCTGGGTTCGGCTCAAGGCGTTGAGCCGTTGGCGGCGTGGCTGACCGATGACAATGCGTGGACCCGGGCGACAGCGCTGAAGGCATTGGCGGAGATGGGGGGCGTCGCCGAAGCCGGCGGGATCGTGCCGAAGGTCCTGCCGTTGCTGAGCGACCCCGAGGCCCAGGTTCGCATCGTGGCGTGCGCGACGCTCGCCGGCCTGGCGACTCCGGGCGACGCGGCGACGATTCGGGCCCTTTGCGAGCAGTTGGAAGGGGACCGCGAGGTTCAATGGAATGCAGCCATGGCGCTGGCCCGGCTGGGAAGCGGGCGGGGCAAGCTCATGTTGATGAACATGCTGGACCGGGGGTACTGGGAAGGGATGGAGTTGACGTACGAGGAGCCCGGCGCGCTGATTCGACGAGGGTACGGGCAGGCCGAAGTCGAGCGCAACCTGACGGCGGCGATCGATGCCGCGGCGCGGTTGAACGACGCCGAACTCGGCGCGCTGATCGCCGGATTGGCGAACGATCGTTCGGTGACGGTGCGCCAGGCGGCGCGAGCGGCCGTTCGGCGTTCGGCGTCGATGGCGCAAGAGACGCCCGTCTCGTTGTCGGAGCCGGTCGCCATCGGGGAGGCGTCATAAATGGCAACCAAAGAGCTGGTCACCAAGGTGTGGATCGATCCGGGTTGCATCGTCTGCGACGCGTGCGAGACGACGGCCCCGGACGTCTTCGAGGTGCAGCACGAGAACGACACGTGCATCATCCGGCCGGACGCGCTGAATGCGGAGTTTACCAAGCCGCGCAGCCGCGAGATCGCGGACGCGGCCGACGAGTGTCCGGTCGACGTGATCAAGTTCGAGACGGTCACGGTCGAGGTGGCGGATGACGAGGCGGCCGCCGCTCCCGCCGGCCAGGCCGCCAAGGCCGAGATGTCCGAGGCGGCCGGGAAGTCGGCGGCAGCGAAACCGTCATCCGACAAGGCGTCACCCTCGAAGCCGGCGGCCCCGGCGAAGCCGAAGGTCGTCGACCCGGCGATTCAGGCGCTCCTGGCGGCGACGACGGTTCGCGGTGGCCACGCGGTGATCGACCGCGGCGTCGCGGACATGCCGGACGCGGCCAGGCGCATGGCGAAGCTGTCTCCGGACGCCCTTCCGCCGGACGGCAAATATCAGCGCGTGCTCGAAAAGACCAAGGCCCCGAAGGACTCGGAGCCGTCGCGGCGGGACTGGATTCTGGGCGCCGGGTGGGCGTCGATCGCGCTGGGCTTCGGCGTCGCGCCGCTGGTGGCGTTCAACCGGTTCATGGCCCCGAACGTTTTGGAGGAAGAAGATCCGAAGGTTCGCTGCGGTCAGCTTTCCAGGTACATGGCGATGGCGCCGGGCGACGTGAACATCGACTTTACGCCGGTCAAGCCGAGCGGTTTCTGGATCATCCGCGAGGAAGAGCGGATCGCGGCGCTATCGATCATCTGCACGCACCTGGGGTGCATCCCCTCGTGGCTGCCGAACGATCGCAAGTTCAAGTGTCCGTGTCACGGCAGCGGTTTCAAACCCAACGGGACGAACTTCGAGGGGCCGGCGCCGCGTCCGCTGGAGCGGTTCAAAATATATCTTGACGGTGATCAGGTGATCGTGGATCGTTCGCGCAAGTTTCTGGCGATGGGGCCGAATGACACGGCGGTCTGGAGCGATCCGGAGGCGTCCATCCCCGTTTGAACGGTGACGAGCGGGTTGGCAGGCGTGCTGCGACGCGGCGCGCCAGAGGGATTTCCCCACGGGCAGGCGCATGGGACTATTCAACGCCGTCGGCAACTACTTTCGCGAGAGCCAGGTCTGGGGCTCGGTCTTTCGTCATGGCATTCCGCGCGACCGACGAACGCGGGCCATGGCGGTGCTCAGCAACGTGTTTCTGCACCTGCACCCGGTCGCGGTGCGCAAGAGCGGCATTCGGCTCTCGTTTACCTGGTGCATGGGCGGGCTGACGTTCTTTCTCTTCCTGGCGGAGACCATCACCGGCGTCCTGCTGATGTTCTATTACCGGCCGGTCGTGGAGTACGCCTACGCCGACATCGTCGCCCTGCGTTCGCACGTGACGCTCGGGTTGATGCGCGAGATTCATCGCTGGGGGGCGCACGCGATGGTCATTTCGATCTGGCTGCACATGCTCCGGGTCTTTCTGACCGGCAGCTACAAGCCGCCGCGGGAGTTCAACTGGGGCGTCGGCGTGGTCCTGCTGACGTTGACGCTGCTGTTGTCGTTCACGGGATATCTTCTTCCGTGGGACCAGTTGGCGATCTGGGCGATCACGGTCGGCTCGAACATGGCCCGGGCCACGCCGGTGGCGGGACACGAGGGTCCGGGGGCGGCGCTGCTGAACGTGGCCGGGGTGCCGATGATTCACGGCGGATCGGACGCCCGGTTTCTCCTGCTCGGCGGCACGAGCGTGGGGCCCGGCGCGCTGCTGCGGTTTTACGTGCTGCACTGTATTTTCATTCCGGTCGTGGCCAGCGTCCTGATCGCGGTTCACTTTTGGCGGGTGCGCAAAGACGGCGGGGTGTCGGGCCCGTTGTAGGGGAGAATCGGTCGTACCGGGGCGAATGAAAACATCGCGGCGCCGGTCAGATCGAAGCGTGAGGAGTTTTCCAAGAGACGGACATGCTTGCGGGCCTGACGGACATCCTGGCATTCGGCGCGGCGGGGCCATCCTTCGTCGATCGGATCAAGTCCACGGTCAATGATTGGTGTGCGCCCGAGCGTTTCGTGCCGCTGACGGTCTTCGTTCTCTTTCTGGCGCTGGTTTTCTATCGACAGTGGACCCGACCGCGCGTCGCCCTCGTCATCCTCGTGCTCTTTACCGCCGGATACGGCGTCAGCATGTTTGACGAGGACTTTTTCAAGATCATCCAGAAGCCGGACAACGTTCCGATCACGATGATGATCTACCTCACGGGCTTCTGCACCTGGCTGGGGTTTCGCCAGGCGGCGGTGAACGACGAGCGCATGAAGCGCGGCGAGCCGCTGATCGAAAGCAGCGCCGACGACAAGGTGCTGGTCTGGCCCGACCTGGTTTACACGGAGCTGATCTCGCTGGTGCTATGCACCGCCTTTCTGATCGTGTGGGCCATCGTCCTGAAGGCGCCGCTGGAGCCGCCGGCCAATCCGACAAACATTCCCAACCCCTCGAAGGCCCCCTGGTACTTTCTCGGCCTTCAGGAGCTTTTGGTCTATTTCGATCCGTGGATCGCCGGCGTGCTCTTGCCCGGGTTGATCATCGTCGGCCTCATGGCGCTGCCGTACATCGACAAGAATCCCCGGGGCAACGGGTATTACACGCTCAAGCAGCGGCCATTCGTCATCAGCGTCTTCATGTTCGGCTTCGTGATCATGTGGGTCGTGCTGATCGTGCTGGGGACGTTTCTCCGCGGGCCGAACTGGAATCTGTTCGGTCCCTTCGAGACCTGGGACCCGCATCGCCCGGCGGCCTTGCTGAACATCAACGTGTCGGACGTCTTCTGGATCATGATTCCCGAGTGGCTGGGGCGCGACGGGTGGAAGCCGGGCCTGCCGACCGAGTCGGTGATGTTCATTCCGGCGTATCTCATTCGCGAGGCGCCCGGCATGGCGCTCTTGTTCGCTTATTTCTGCCTGCTGCCGATCGCGCTGGCGAAGACGGTGTTCGCCGGGATCCACCGCCAGATCGGCTTCGTGCGGTTCGTCGTCTTCTGGGTCCTGCTGAGCTGGATGTTCCTCGTTCCGATCAAGATGGTCCTGCGATGGTTGTTTAATCTGAAGTATTTCGTTGCCATTACGGAGTGGTTCCTGAACGTGTGATCGCGCGAATCGGCCCCGCCGTCGCCGGAATCTGAGAGTCCCATGCCCGTCCCGACGGAAACACTGTATCGAATCAAGCGGGTGAACGTCGTGTTCGCCGTGTCGTCGGTCGCTGCGCTGGCCTCGATCGCGTGGATGATCTGGCACGACTACAGCCGCCCGTGGCGGGAGTTTCAGACGAATTACTTCAACCTGCGCTCGGCGATGGCCCATTTCGACGTGCTGGGCTACGAGACGCCGCAGGAACAGGAGAAGCTGGCACGATTGCAGGCGGACGTTGAGCGTGCGGATGCGGAGATCGCCGCGCGGGGGTCTCGCGAGAAGGAACTGCTGGAGCAGCAGTCGACGCTATCCGGGCAGTTGCAGGGCATTGCGATCGAATACGGAAACCGGAACGCCGAAATGCAGGTCCGCGTCTTCAACTACGAGGAGGCCCGCACGCTCAAGGGCGAGCGTGATCCGCGGACGCTGCGGATCAAGGAGGAGAACGAGGCCGCCGCCGAGGCGCTGGCCGGTCTCAAGTCGCGCATGAACGACCTCGAGGACGGCTTGCGCGCTGTTAACGATGGGCTCAAGTCGCTCTACCAGAAGCGCAATGATGCGAAGAAGGCGTTGGCGGCCTACGAGAAAGGTCGCGCCGACGCCGAGCGGGTCGAGACGATGTATGGCCCGAGCCCGTCGCGATTTCTGTTCAATCTGCCGATGCTGGATTTCGCCGCGCCGCGCGGGGCCCCGGGCCATCAGGAGATTCAGCAGGTCTTCATGAAGCCGGTGCGCTTCGATTACAACTTTGTCGATTCCTACGTGACGGACCGTTGCATCACGTGCCACGTGTCCATCGACAATCCGGACATGGCCGTCGAGACGTTCGTCGCGCGGACCGCCGCGGGGCTGAGGCATGCGGACGTCCGGGCGGCGATCGAGCGGGCCAACAAGCCGCTGCTTCGGACGCTGGATCGCCGGCTTGCCGATGCGGGCCGCCACGTCGGATTCGTCGTGGAAGACGGCGTCGAGACGGAAAAGATCGCCCCGGACGACCACGAGCGGTTCATTCGCGCGATGGTGCGGGCCGCCAACGGCTACCTAATAGAGATCGAGCGGCCGGCCATATCCGTCGAGGCGATGCTGGCGAGCATCGACACTTCGGAAGGATTGACGCGGGGGCGCGTCACCGACGCGATCGTGGCCCGCGTCAAGAACGTGCTGCTGGCGATGCCGCCGACCGATCCGGTGACCGATGCGCCGCTGGACGTGCGCGACATGACGGACGAGCAACGGGAGGATTACATCCTGGCGATGACGTCGGCGATGAACGGCTACCTGTCGCAGGTCGGCCGGCCGACGATTCGATTTTCACCGGAAGTCCGGGCCCATCCCGATCTGGAGCTGTACCTTGCGGCGGATTCGCCCCATCCGATTCGCCAGATGGGCTGCACGGTCTGCCACGAGGGTGCGGGCCAGGACACCGATTTCATCCTTGCGGCCCACACGCCGCGCGACGAGGCGCAAAAGCGCGAGTGGAAGGAAAAATACTACGACAGGGAGATGGGGATACCACTGGCGACCTTTCACCTGGTCGAGGAGTTCTGGGAGCGGCCGATGTTGCTGCCGCAATACACGTCGGCCGGCTGCCGCAAGTGCCACCAGCAGGCGCTGGATCTGGAGTATGACCGAACGATGCCCCTGGCGTCGGCGCGGCCGCTGGTCGAGGGCCGCAAGCTCTTCACGACGGTCGGCTGCATCAACTGCCACAACGTGGACGGGCTGAATGAATCGCGCCAGGTCGGGACGGATTTGAGCCACGTCGGCGAGAAGCTCACCGAGGGCTTCATTCATCGCTGGGTGGAATATCCGGCGAACTTTCGGCCGTCGACCTGGATGCCGCACTTATTCCAACAGGAGAACAACGTGGCGGCCGACGCCAATGAATACGATCCTGATCCGGTCCTGCGGACGGAAACCGAGATCCAGGCGATCACCCATTATCTGCTGACTTTTTCCCGACCGGTGGCGGCCGTCTTCCCGCTGCCTGAAGGTGTCACCGGCGATCCGACGCGCGGCGAGGCGTTGTTCGTATCGATCGGATGCCTGGCCTGCCACGTCAATCTGGCGGCGAAGGACCCGCTCTCCGACGACGGGCTGAGTTTCGGCGAGGCGTGGATCACGCGCGACCTGTCGGTCATGGAGGGATTGTCGGCCGAAGAGGCCAAGGCGCGGTTCGACGACATGAGCGCCAACGACGGCGCCCGCCATGCATTCCGGCGATTGACCGCCGAGCGGCGGCGGCGGGCACAGGCCATCGCCGTCCGCGAGCAGCTTGAGGCGGAGCAGCAGCAGCGCGATCCCGATCCGAAGAAGCTGTACGTTCCGCCGGCCTATACGCGCGCGGCGCCCGAGCTGTCCGGCATCGGGACGAAGCTGGCGCCCGATCCCGACGACGGCGAGCAGGTCGAACGCGGCCGCCGCTGGCTCTACAACTGGCTGCGGGAGCCGCGGCACTATTCGTCGTACACGAAGATGCCGCGCCTGTTCCGGGACGACTATTACCAGGACCTCGGCCCCGACCAGCGCCGGATGCAGAACGATCAGGACATGATGGACGTCACGGAGTTCCTACTGGCGATGCGGCACGACACGTTTGAGGCGGCGCCGATACCCGACGACGCGCGGCACGAGCAGATGCGCGACGATCTGATCCTGACCCTGCTGCTCGGGCAGAACACCGAGAGCGTGTCCGAGAAGATTCTCAACGACGAGAAGCTCGACGAGGCCGATGCCTACGGGCGGCTGACGTCGGCGGTGGTCAACCAGGCGTACGGGGCCTTCGGCGACGACGCCGAGGAGGCCAAGCGGCGCGTGGCGGAATGGATCGCCCGGAAGTCCGGGAGTCTGAAGGACCGCCGGAAGCTCTACCTCGGCATGAAGATGATCAGCCATTACGGGTGCTACGCCTGCCACGCGATCACCGGGTTCGAAGAAGCGACGCCGCCGGGCACCGACCTGACGCTGTGGGCCCAGAAGTTCATGAGCCAGCTCGATTTCGCATTCTTTTCGCCGGCGTTCGATCACGAACGCGCCGAGCAGCCGGAGGTCTTCGGCAAGCTGTACTTCGAGACCGGCGACAGCGATCACCTCATCCGCGACATCGACGGCAATGCACCGACCGAGGTCCTGCACAATCACGCCGCTTTCGCCTATCACAAGCTGCGCAATCCGCGCATCTGGGACCGGGGCAAGATCAAGAAGCCCTACGAAAAGCTCAAGATGCCGAACTTTTTCCTGTCGGAGGACCAGGCGCGGTCGCTGACGACGTACCTGCTGAGCTTGCGCGACGCGAACGTATTCGAATCCGTTCGGGTCGATCCCGACAAGACCGTTGCCGGCCCCGTTGCCCGCGGCCGGGCGCTGACCGACGAGCTGAATTGCATCGGTTGCCATGCGATCGAGTCTCTGGAGGCCAATATCCACCAGTATTACTCCTCGGATGCGACGCTGAACGACAACGATCCCCGCGGTCCGCGCTTCATGCCGCCGTCGCTCTGGGGCCAGGGCTCGAAGATCAAGTACGACTGGCTGTTTTCGTTCCTGAACAACGTGGAAATGCTCCGCCCGTGGCTGCGGGCAAGGATGCCGAGCTTCCATCTGACCGAGGAGCAGTCCACGGCGCTGGTGGCGTATTTTGCCGGGGTCAGCCAGGACGAGTCGTCGGCGCTGAACGAGTCGATGGCGCCCGTGGTCAAGTATCTCCGGCAGGCACACGGCGGCGCGGAGGGCGGCGGCGATGCCGGCCGCGACTGGTTCCTCGACGGCAAGCTCGAAGCGACCGCCGAGTTTCTCGCGCAGTACGCGTTGGATCACAAGCAGATTCGTCCCTACGACCTGGACACGAGCGCCGCCGGGTCGCGCAACGGAATCGTCGACGCGCTGGCGCCGACCTATGAAAAGATCGTGCAGCGGGCCGAATTTCTCTCCCGGCTGTACGACGTGCGCTATCCGTTCGCCGATGCCGCATCGCACGTCGCTACGGGCGGGGCGTATGAACGGGGCAAGGATTTCTTTCTCGATCTGAAGTGTCTGGCGTGCCACGTGGCGGGCGACCCGGCGGCGCCGGGCACGACGACCGACATCAAGGCGCCGAATTTCGCCTTGACCCACCGGCGGCTGCGCTATGAATGGGTCGTCAAGTGGCTTCAGGATCCGCAGGCCCTGATGCCGGGCACGAACATGCCGCAGATATTCCCGGGCACGACGTTTCATGCCCAGCTCGGCGAGCAGGGGCGCAAGGCCGGCGAGGAGAAATACGGCGACACGATGGAAAAACAGGCGGAGCTGCTCGTCGATTTCCTTTACACGCTCGGCGCGAAGGGAGAGACGGTCGTGCAGCCCGGCGGGGTCGCGCTGCCCGCGGCGGAGGAGTCCACCGAGGACGTGGAGTTCGACTTCGACGGCGAGGGTGAAGAAAAGGAAGAAGAGACGGAATTCGATTTTTAGCGGCCCAAAGCGGGACCGAGGACGGGCAGAGTAGGGTATTGATAAAGATTGCGTCGAATTCAAGGGGAGCATCGCCGTCTCGGCGGTGCGCGTGGCCCGGTCGCACCGGCGGGACGCCGATGCTCCCCAAGCGATACCGGGACCCGCAAAAATCGTTGACTTGCGGATGAGCGCCAACCGGTGAAAATGAGGGATTCCGCAGGTGAGAGGAACATTCGGGTTTTTTACAGCGAGGTGTCACGATGAACAGGCAGATCGGCATGACATGGTTGGCGGCGGTCTTCGCCGTGGGTTGGGCGGCATCGTCGGCCGTCGCGGGAGAAATGGGCAGCGCCGTGATCAAGGGCCGTGTGGTCTATGAAGGCACGCCGCCGAAGCCCAAGGCGATCAAGATGACCGGCGATCAGCATTGCATGACGGCGCATACGAAGCCGGTTCCGGCGCAGGGAACGATCGTCTATACGAAAGACGGCAATGCGATTCCCTACACGTTCGTGTACATCAAGAGCGGCATCAATGACAAGTACGACCCGCCGGGCGATCCGATCGTGCTGAATCAGCACAATTGCACATACGAGCCGCACGTTTTCGGAATGGTCGCCGGGCAGGGCATGAACATCGTCAACAGCGACCCGACGAACCACAATATCCACTCGCTGGCGAAAAAGAACCCGGCGTTCAACTTCGCCCAGCCCTCAAAGGACATGGTCAAGGAGCTGCGCGGCAACGATACTTTCACCAAGCCCGAGGTCATGGTGAAGATCAAGTGCGACGTGCATGCGTGGATGTCGACGTATTGCGGCGTCATGACCCACCCGTTCTTCGACGTGACGAAGGACCACCTGGAGGCGCCGAAGGGCCAGGAAGCCCAGCGCGGGGCGTTTTCGATCGAGAAGCTGCCGGCCGGCGAATACGAGGTCGCGGCGTGGCACGAGACGTTCGGCGAGGTGAAGCAGAAAGTGACGGTCGCAGACGGCGAGACGAAGGAAATCGTCTTCAAGATGGGCTCCGGCGCCAAGGCGGAGGCCCCCGCGGCCCGGGAGGTGATCCTGGGCTCCGAGAACAAAAGCTGAGCATCACGCCGCTGACGGCGATGAGGGCGACGGCGCGGCCGCTTCGGTGCGGTCGCGCCTTTTTGGAGACACGACGCTGATGCCCCCGGACCTGCACTACGGGCGATGGAGCCCGCCCGATTTTTCGCTGCACGGACACAACATCGATCAATTGATCGACGTGGTGCACGTGTTCATGCTGGCGCTCTTCATACCCTGGGGCCTGTTCTTTCTCTATTGCCTCTTGAAGTACCGGCAAAAGCCGGGACAGTCGGCTCAATACAATCCCGTCAAGGCCAAGATCTCCAAGTATGCGGAGATCGGCGTCGCGGTCGTCGAGGTCTTTCTGCTCGTGGGCCTGTCGATGCCGGTCTGGGCGCAATACAAGAATGATCCGCCGGCCGAGGACGAACGATACACCGTTCGGGTCATCGCCCAGCAGTTTCAATGGAACGCGCACTACGCCGGCGCCGACGGTGTATTCGGCAAGACGGACGCCTCGCTGATCACCGAGTTGAATCCCATCGGTCTGATGGAAGAGCAGGACCCGCACGCGGCCGACGACATCGTGACGATCAACGATATTCACCTTCCGGTCGGCAGGCCGATCTACATGCGGCTGACCAGTCTCGACGTGATCCACTCGTTCTTCATTCCGACGATGCGCGTCAAGCAGGACGTGATACCCGGCATGGAGGTGCCGATCTGGTTTGAAATCGACGCATGGGCGCTGTCGGACGACATCCGCGGAAACATGACGGCGGCCACGCCGATCGAGAAGGCGAGTTGGTACAAGCTGCGGCACCACATTTTCGCGGAAGACGTCGTCACCGGGGACGGCGAGGTCATGGCCGCGGCGGGCGACCATCTCGGTGAGAGCTACAAGGCCGGCACCGAAAGAATCGCCGAGCTTCGGGAGGCGGGCGTCAAGGAGCTGGTGATGCAGCCGCGGCACCCGCTACAGGTCGTCTGCGCCCAGCTCTGCGGCAACAGCCACTTCAAGATGGCCGCGCAGCTCATCACCCACGACGAAGCCGGATTCGCGGCATGGCAGGCGGCGCAGAAGCAGGCCGTCGAATTCGAGGACTTTTGATCCATGAGCGACCACGCCCATTCGCACGGCGATCATGATCTGCCGTTCTGGAAGAAGTACGTCTTTTCGGTGGACCACAAGGTCATCGGCGTGCAGTACGCGCTGACGGCGCTGGTTTTTCTGTTTTTCGGCTTTTCGCTGATGATGATCATGCGCTGGCAACTGGCCTATCCGGGCCGGCCCATCCCGCTGATCGGCGCCATGCTCAGCGGCACCCTCGCGGCCGACGGCGTCCTCGTCGGCGACGGCTACAACATCCTCGGGGCGATGCACGGCACGATCATGGTCTTTCTGGGCATCGTGCCGCTGGCGGTCGGCGGATTCGGCAATTTCGTCCTGCCGCTTCAGATCGGCGCCCCGGACATGGCGTTTCCGCGGCTGAACATGGCCAGTTACTGGGTGTTCTTCGTCGGCGGCGTCATCATGATCGGCAGTATGTTCACGAAGACCAGCGGGGCCGGATCGGGCTGGACCATGTATCCGCCCCTGGCGGTCACCGCCGCGTACGGCGAGACGATCTGGCTCGTCGGCATGGTCTTTCTCATCACGTCGTCGCTGCTGGGCTCGGTGAATTTCATCGTGACCACGATCCAGTTGCGTGCCCGCGGGCTGTCGTTTTTCCGGCTTCCGTTTTTCGTCTGGGCGCAGTTGGTGACGGCGTTTTTGCTCCTGCTGGCGTTTCCCCCATTGGAGGCGGCGGCGGCGCTGCAACTGATGGACCGGGTGGTCGGCACGAGTTTCTTCATGCCGGAGGGCCTGGTCCTCAGCACCGTGCATCTATCGCATTTGTCGGGCGGCGGCAATCCGGTGCTCTGGCAGCACCTGTTCTGGTTCCTGGCCCACCCGGAAGTGTACGTGCTGATCCTCCCCGGGATGGGAATCATCGCCGAAGTGATCGCCAACAACACGCGCAAGCCCCTGTGGGGATACAAGTCGCTGGTCTATTCGGTGATCTTTCTGGGGTTCATGTCGTTTATCGTCTGGGCCCACCACATGTTCATGACCGGCATGGGCACGACGCTGAGCACCTTCTTCCAGGCGACGACGATGATCATCTCGGTTCCGTCGGTGATCATTCTCACCTGCCTGATCATCAGTCTCTACGGGGCGGCGATTCGCTTCACCGTGCCGATGCTCTTTGCCCTGGCGTTCTTGCCGATGTTCGCCATCGGCGGGCTGACCGGGCTGCCGCTGGGCCTGACGGCGTCGGATATTCAGTTGCACGACACTTACTACGTCATCGGCCACTTCCATTACGTCGTCGCGCCGGGGACGATCTTCGCGATGTTCGCCGGCATTTATTACTGGTTCCCGAAGGCCACCGGTCGCAAGATGAGCGATTGGCTCGGCAAGCTTCACTTCTGGCCCAGCTTCATTTTTATCAACGCCGTGTTCATGCCCATGTTCTTCCAGGGCATGGCAGGCGTCCTGCGGCGGCAATACGACCAGACCGAGCAACTCGCCGGCGCCGCCTCACACGGCCTGACGTTGATGTCGTCCTGGGGCGCGTGGCTGCTGGCCCTGGCGCAGATACCGTTCATCGTCAACTTCTTCTGGAGTATCTGGAAGGGGCAGCGCGTATCGGACAATCCCTGGCACGCCACGACGCTCGAATGGGCGGCCCCTTCGCCGCCGCCGCACGGTAACTTTCCGGCCGTGCCGGTCGTGTACAGCGGCCCGTACGAATACAGCGTGCCCGGCGTTTCGGAAGATTTTTGCCCGCAAAACGTCGCCCTGGAGGCCTGATCCTTGTCTACGATTGCAATTCCTCATGATATGGAGCCGCATCCCATCACCGGGATGTACAACGGCAAATTCGGCATCTGGCTGTTTCTCGCATCGGAGGTGATGCTCTTCGGCGCGCTGTTCTCGACGTATATCCTGCTTCGCGTCGGGGCGCCGGAGGGGACGTGGCCGCAGCACGGGGCGGACATCCTGAATGTTCCGCTGGCGGCGTTCAACACGGTCGTCCTCATCGGCTCCAGCGTGACGATGGTCATGGCCTGGGCCTACCTCAAGATGAAGCGGATCGGCATGGGCCAGTTGTTCCTGGCGGCGACGTTTCTGCTGGCCGGGACCTTCCTGGTCGTGAAGTATTTCGAATACACCGAGAAGTTTCACCATTACGCCGTGTTCCTGAATGCGCGGATGGCGGTCGAGGGTTATGAGGGCCAAGTCACGACCATCTCGGGGCACCTGGCCGCCGATTCGCCGGCGCTGACGCGGGCATCGAACACCGGCGCGTATCAAGCTCCAGAGTTCGTCATCCTCGAGCCCGACCCGCCGAAGGGCGGCGGCGACCACCCGCCGGTCGTGCGCATCGACGGCGCGCAGATCAAGCGCCTGTCGGACTTCGGTCCGCGGCACAGCACGTTTCTGGCGACGTATTTCACGATGACCGGCCTGCACGGCCTGCACATCGTCGGCGGCATGATCGTCATCGGTTACTTCCTCGCCACCGGTAGCCGGTTCGCGTCGCACAACCTGGATAAGTACGCCAACCGGATCGAATGCACGGGCCTGTACTGGCACTTCGTCGATCTGGTATGGATCTTCCTCTTTCCGGTGCTGTATCTTCTCTAGGAGCGCTGATCCGATGAGCCATCATGAAATGTCGGTCGAAGACGTCCGCAAGCACGTCAGGGTGTATCTGCTGGTTCTGGCGGCGCTGATGGTGCTCACTGCCGTAACCGTCGGGGTCTTCTACCTGCACCTGCCGATCGCGGCGGCGGTCCTCGTCGCCCTGGCGGTCGCATCGGTCAAGGGCACGCTGGTCGCCTGCTATTTCATGCACCTGATCAGCGAGCGGGGGCTGGTGTTCTGGATTCTCGGATTGATCGCCATCTTCTTCGCGGCGCTGATGTTTCTGCCGGTCCTGACGGACATGGATTCCGCGGGGGTGTGACATGTCGCTCAAGGGTTTTCATGTTTTCTTCATCGCGGTCTGCCTGATCTTCTGTCTGGCGCTGGGCGTCTGGGGACTGGCCCAGCATCGCCAGACGGGCGAGACGATGCCGCGCGTCCTCGGCATCGCGTCGCTGGGGCTTTTCGTCGTGCTGGGCGCCTACGGGGCGTGGTTTCTCAGGAAGCTGCGGAATTTCAGTTTCATATAAGGGAGCGGGGCGGACGGTGCGACGGGCGTGTAATGACGAATGACGAATTGCCGAATGGCGAAGGAATGACGAATTCCAAATGACGATGCGCGCGTTAGCTGCGATAGATCTTCGCAAAGATCAAGTGGAGCTCCTTGGCTTCCTGCCAGAGCGCTTTGGCGCGCTCTCGCAATTCCGGCGCGGCTCGGACAATCATCCGAATAAAGAACTTCGTTTCGCGCGCCTCCTTCTTGCACGTCCCGATCTTGTATCGGAATTCCTTTTTGGATACTGCGTCGTCGGCCTCGCAATAATTCGCTCCCACGCTGGTTCCCGCACCCACCAATTGTCCAATCAACCGATCAGTGACCGGGCCGCGGGGAACCTTCCTGGCGAAATCAATAACCGCCTCTCCGAACTTCGCGGTTCTCTGCTCGAGATCATAAGCGAGCTTCTTGCCGTTGCTGCGCGATACCGACACTCGGGATTTGGTCATTCTTTCGTCAACCGTCATTGGTCATTCGTCATTGTATCGGTTGCACAAGTGCGGGACAAACGTGCAGTCTTGACCTTGCCATGAGACGATTATTCATCATCCTGTCGGCCTTACTTGTTCTCGCTGCGGTCTGTCCCGATGCGATGGCCTGTTCAATCTGCCAGGGCGATCCTGACTCCGGATTGACGCAGGGGGCGCAGGCGGGGGTCATCCTGATGATCGTCGTGACTTACGCCGTCCTCTTTTCCTTCGCCGGGGTCATGGCCATGTGGTTCGTCCGCGCCCGCCGCATCCGCGCGGTCGGGGCCAGCGCGCCGCCCGACCGGTCAACCACGGATTCGCCCGACCCATGACGCGCTTGCCCGAAACGGCCGCCAGCGAAAAGCCCGTGCGCACCGGCGAGCCGCGCGGGCTGCATCTATACGCGTGCTTTGTCGCGCTGGCGACGTGGCTGTTGATCATGGCCGGCGGAATGGTGACCAGCACCGGCAGCGGGCTGGCCGTGCCGGACTGGCCGACGACCTACGGCTACAACATGTTCACCTACCCCTACTCCAAGTGGGTGGGCGGCATTTTTTACGAGCACGGCCATCGACTGATCGCTTCGACGGTCGGCATGCTGACCATCGGGTTATGGATCTGGCTGTGGAAGCGGGAGACGCGGCGCTGGCTTTGCCATCTTGGAACCGTCGCGCTGGCGGCGGTCATCTTCCAGGGGATTCTCGGGGGGCTGACGGTTCGCTATCTCCTGCCGACGCCGATCTCCGTGGCCCACGCGTGTTTGGCGCAAACTTTCTTCTGCATCGTCGTATCGATCGCGATCTTCACGTCGTCGCGGTGGAAGCGGGCGATGCGGGATCATGCAGTGATGGGTGCACCGCGGTGGCAGACGCCGCATTTGGGAATCGCGCTCGTCGCGGTCGTATTCGGCCAGTTGCTGCTCGGCGCCGGCATGCGCCACACGGAATCGGGCCTTGCGGTTACCGACTTTCCGCTTGCCTACGGACAGGTGATACCCGACCTGAGCGACTCGGCGCTCGAACGCTATAACGACCAGCGGCGCTTCGAGCTGCTCCTGCCGGTCGTCACGGCGGGACAGATCCGCCTTCACATGGCGCATCGAATCGGCGCGGTCGCGGTGGCGATCGTGGCCGTCGTGGTCTGCGCGGCGATTCTCCGACGACATCGCGGCGTATCGGCGCTGCGCATTTCGGCGTGGTTGATTCTGGCTCTGCTGGTCGTGCAGATGGCGATGGGGGCGTGGACCGTCCTTTCCGAGAAGCAGCCGGTTATCGCGACGGCGCATGTGGCGATCGGTGCGGCGATACTGGGTATCTCGTGGGCCATGACGCTGTGGAGCTATCGAACAGTGGGCGTCGCGCGGCGGCAGTCGCTGCCGGCGGCGGCGATCGTGGGGGCCGCCGGATGAGCCGACCTTTCGAACAGGCGGACGGTGCGAGCGGAGCAGGCATCAGCGGCCCGGCCCGTGTCGGCGTGTCTGCGTTGCCGGGGTCGCTGTCCCTGCGCGAGCGGCTGTCGGACCTCGCCGAGCTGGCCAAGCTGCGGATTTCTCTGCTGGTCCTCTTCGTGACCGGGGCAGGATATTGCCTGGGCGCGCCGCGACCGATCGGGCCGGCGGGGCTGCTTCATGCGCTGTTTGGAACGGCGCTTGTCGCCGTTGCTGCCAACATTTTGAATCAGGTCATGGAGCGCCGCTGGGACCGGTTGATGCGCCGCACGACCGATCGGCCGATCGCCGCGGGGCGGGTCGATGCCCGGGCGGCGGCCGCGGTGTCGGTGGGTCTGGCGGGCCTCGGCGTCGCGTATCTGGCGCTGGCGGCCAATCTGCTCGCGGCCGCGCTGGCCGCGACGACTTTGATTCTCTATCTGTTCGCCTATACGCCGCTGAAGCGCGTGACGGAGCACAACACGCTCGTCGGGGCGGTTCCCGGGGCATTGCCGCCGCTGATCGGATACGCCGCCGCAGCAGGGACGATCGACGAGGCCGCCGGCTGGCTGTTTGCGATTCTGTTCGTCTGGCAGATTCCGCATTTCTACGCGATCGCCTGGCTCTACCGCGAGGACTACCGCCGCGCCGGCTATCGCATGTTGTCGGCCGCCGACGAGACCGGGTCTTCAACCGCCAGACAGACCGTGGCCTACAGCGTCGCGCTGCTGGCCGTGTCGTTCGGACCGCTGGTCGCCGGGAAGGCGGGCCCGGTGTTCGCCGTCATGGCGTGCGCGCTGGGGGTGATGATGTTCGCCGCCGCGGCCCGATTCGCCATTTCGCTTTCGCGGGCCGGCGCGCGGCACGTCGTGCTGGCGTCGGTGATCTATCTTCCCGCGCTGATCTCGGCGTGGTTATTCGCTTCCTACCGCGGATAGAACCGGTGGATACGATTGTCGAAGTCGAGTCTCTCCGCCGCGCGTTCGGCGCCCGGCTGGCGCTGGACGACGTGAGCTTTCGCGTCGCCGCCGGCGAATGCTTCGCGATGCTCGGTCCCAACGGCGGCGGCAAGACGACGCTGTTTCGCATATTGACCACGATGCTGACGCCGACCTCGGGCCGGGCTCTTATCGCCGGGGCCGACGTGCAATCCGAAAGCGCTGCCGTCCGCCGCGCGATCGGCGTCGTGTTTCAATCGCCGGGGCTCGATCCGTACCTGACCGTCGGCGAGAACATGCATCACGGCGGCCGACTGTACGGACTCGGCGGCCCGTCGCTGGCGGCGCGGATCGACGAGATGCTGGCGGGGCTGGGCGTGGCGGACCGGGCGCGCGACCTGGTCAAGACATTGTCGGGGGGCTTGAGGCGGCGCGTCGAACTCGCCAAGTGCCTGCTGCACCGTCCGTCCCTGTTGATCCTCGACGAGCCGAGCACCGGGCTGGACCCGGCGGCCCGGCGGGAATTCTGGAATCTTCTCCAGCGAGTGCGCGCCGAATCCGGCGTCACGATCCTGCTGACCACGCACTTCATGGAGGAGGCGGACCGTTGCGATCGCGTGGGGATTCTCGATCGCGGGCGGCTCGTTGCGTGCGATGCGCCGGCGGCGTTGAAGTGCCGGATCGGCGGCGATTGCGTTACCGTTTGGTGCGACGAGCCCGATGCCATGCGGCGGCGTCTGTCGGCCGAATTGAATTGCCAGGCGAGCGTCGTGGACGGCGTCGTGCGGATCGACAGCGACGTCGCCGGTGATCTGGCCGCAAGGATCCTGGCGACGTTTGGTCGCGAGGTGCGGGCCGTGACGATCGGGCGGCCGACGCTGGAGGACGTGTTCATGAACGAGACCGGGCGCCGATTCGACGCGGGCGAGGGGAAACCGGAGGCCGCCTGAATGATGCAAGTCTTTCGTGCATCGAGTTTCGGCGCACTATGGCCGGCATCGCAGACGCTGTGGCGGCGAGAGATCGTGCGCTTCCTGCGGCAGCGGGGGCGCGTGGTCGGGGCGCTGGGCACGCCGCTGGTTTTCTGGGTGCTCGTCGGGGCGGGCCTGAGAGACTCGTTTCAGATCTCCGCGGCGTCGCGTCCCATGAGCTATCTGGAGTTTTCCTATCCCGGCGCGATCGCGGCGATCCTGCTGTTCACGGCGATCTTCTCGACGATCTCGGTCATCGATGATCGCCATGCCGGCTTCTTGCAGGGCGTGCTGGTGTCTCCCGCGCCACGGGCCGCCATCGCCCTGGGAAAAATCCTCGGGGCCACGACGCTCGCCGTGGGGCAGGCGCTGTTGTTCCTGCTGTTGGCGCCCTTGGCGGGAATCAAGCTCGGCGCGGCCTCGGTCGTCGCCACGATCGGCGCCATGTGCCTGTCGGGGTTCGCGGTGACGGGGCTGGGGTTTGCCATCGCCTGGCGGATGGAATCGACGCAGGGCTTCCACGCGATCATGAACCTGGTCTTGATGCCGATGCTGGTGCTCTCGGGGGCCTTTTTTCCGCCGAGCGGCTCGGCGACGTGGCTTCGCTGGATCATGTCCGCCAACCCGATGACGTACTCCGTTTCGCTGTTTCGCCATACGCTGTACCTGGACGCCGACCTCGCTCGACTGTCCCACGGAGTCTCGGCATGGGGGGCGCTGCTGGCGACGGCGGCATTCGCGATCGTGACGTTCGTTGTCTCGATCCGCACGGTGACGCGGCATCGCACCAAGGCGCTGCAATGAACGTGAATGACGCCATACAGACGCAGCAGACACCCGTGGCGCCCGCTGCGAAGTCTCCCGTCGGGTTCATCATCCTGATGGGCGCGGCGCTGTTGCTTGTGGGCGGGGCCGCGTACTTCCAATACGCGCGGGTGGAGCAGTCGCGGCTTCCGGTGATCGCCACGGTGCCGCCGTTTTCGCTGACCGAGCGAAGCGGCCGGACCGTGACCCGCGACGACCTGGCCGGCCGCGTCTGGGTGGCGGACTTTATCTTCACGTCCTGCGCCGGTCCGTGCCCCGTGATGTCGCGGCGCATGCAGGCACTGCAAACGCTGCTGGCGGAGGCGCAACTCGCGGGGGCCCGCTGCGTGAGCATCAGCGTCGATCCGATTCACGACACGCCGCCGGTCCTGCGCGAATACGCCGAGACGTTCGGCGCGGAGGTGGATCGCTGGCTGTTTCTGACCGGGGACAAGGCGGAGATCTTCGACCTGGCGATCAACGGCTTCAAGGTGGCGGTGCGCGACGACGATGATCCGGAGCATCAGGTGATACACTCGACGTATTTCGTATTGGTCGACGCCTTGGGGCGGATCCGTGGTTATTACAACGCCATGACCGACGAGGAAACGTTCGACCCGCAGGCGGCGATGGACGCGCCGATGCCGGCGGAGATTCGCGAGCGGCTGATCTCCGACATCCGCAAGCTGCGACGCGAGGCGGGCCGATGACGGTCAGCGACCTGCCGCACTTAAACGCCTCGCTCAACGCGCTGAGCACGGTGCTGATCGTGGCGGGCTACGTCATGGTGCGGCGGCGGCGCATCGCGGCCCACAAGGCGTGCATGCTCTCGGCCACGGGCGTTTCGGCGGCGTTCTTGGTCTGCTACCTCGTCTATCACTACACCGCGGGGCACACGACGTTCGAGGGATCGGCGGCGGCAAAGGCCGTTTACTATCCGCTGCTGGCCTCGCACGTGCTGCTGGCGGCGGCGACGCCGGTCCTCGTGGGACTGGCGGTCTATCGCGGCCTTCGCGGGCAGATCGACCGGCACCGGCGGATCGTGAAGTGGACGCTGCCGATCTGGTTGTACGTGTCGGTGACGGGCGTTTTGGTTTATCTCGTGCTTTATCATTTCTCAGGATAGGGCGGTGAGTTGCCGCTTTGAAGAGCGAAATGCGAAGAGCGAAGAGCGAAAGGCGGCACGGGCCTGGGGCTCGCCGAGGCGGATCTTCGACCTGGGACCTGGAGCATGGGACCTTGGGAGAGGCGATCAACCGAGTCCGATCCTGATTCAAGGGTGTTCAGAAGCTCTTGAATCGCTTGCACTTGCGAGAGTTACTCGCCCCGCTTCCTGTCCCATGGTTTTCAAGCTGCGTTCGCCATCGTGTATCATGGATGCACGCGCAGACTCTCTGCCCTCGGGTCAGGGGTTTTTACAACAGATGCGGGAGGAGACAAGAAGATGGGGTCATCGATAGTCCTTCGATGTTCGGTGATTGGCGGTTGGCAACGATTTGCCGTCATGGCTGCGGCGGGGAGTTTGTGGGTCGCGTCGCCGGCCACGGGTGAGGATCGTGTGTCCGGCACGGCGGATCTTCGACCAATCACGGCGGACCTTCGATCGAAGGGGCTGAGCGCTTCGGACTGGTCGAGCATCCGCGCTGCCTATGATGCGAATCGTCATGCGGCGTTCGCCGTCGAGGACGGCTATCAGGCGCGGAATCCGGGGCAGCAGTGGGTGACGCGGTTCGACGGACGGGGATTTGAGACGACGCCGGTTGACGGCGGGTGGTCCTGGGGGCTGGAGCTGGTGAGCTATGATGTGGCATCGGCTAATGCTGTGGCACCGGCTCATAGCCGGTGTCAAACCACTGTCCCGATCATGAACCAATGTGGCGGACGGATTGAGTACGAATGGGACGCGTCACTGACCGAGTGGTACGTCAATGATGCGCGCGGGCTGGAGCACGGATTCACGATTCATAAACGTCAAAACGTCGAAACGCAAAAAAGTCAAAACGTCGAAAAGTCGAAAAGTCAAAAAGTCGAAACATCAAGAACTCGAGACTCGCTCGTGCGAGAATCCGTTCTCGCACATCTTTACCGGCAGGGTTCGTGCGCCCTCCGGGCGGAAGAGCAAGGGAAGCCCAGCATTCCGGTGGCTGAAGCCACCGGCAACGATCGTGCGCCCTCCGGGCGGGATGAGCCGCCGCTCGTCCGCGAATCGTCTCTCGCACGTCCGCTGCAATTGACGCTGGCGGTGCGGGGGAACCTGCGGCCGCGGGTGAGCGGCGACGGGCGGGACGTGGCGTTTGTCGATTCGCGCGGCGCGTCGGTAGTGAATTACAGCGGGCTGACGGTCTTTGATGCCAACGGCGTGACCGTGCCGGCGTGGTTCGAGGTCGGCGATTTCAATTCTTCATTGTCAATTCGACAATCTCAATTCGTTCGCATCGTCGTAAGCGATGCGGAGGCCGTCTATCCGCTGACCATCGACCCCATTGCCCAGCAGGCCTACCTCAAGGCCTCGAACACCGAGGCGAACGACCGGTTCGGCACCTCGGTGGCTGTCAGTGGCGATACGGTGGTGGTTGGGGCCCGGCAGGAGGACAGCAGCGCCACGGGAGTCAACAGCGACCAGACCGACAACAGTGCCGCCGATTCCGGCGCCGCCTACGTCTTCGTTTGTAGCGGTGGGGTATGGAGCCAGCAGGCCTACCTCAAGGCCTCGAACACCGGGGCGTTCGACGAGTTCGGCCACTCGGTGGCCGTCAGCGGCGACACGGTGGTAGTCGGCGCGTTTTCCGAGGATAGCGGCGCCACGGGGGTGAACGGCAACGGCGCCGACAACAGCGCCGCACAATCCGGCGCGGCCTACGTTTTCGCCCGCAGCGGTGGCGTTTGGAGCCAGCAGGCCTATCTCAAGGCGTCCAACACCGACGCCGGCGACCAATTCGGCGTCTCAGTGGCCGCCTGCGGCAACACGGTGGTGGTCGGCGCGCCGTTCGAGGACAGCAGCGCCACGGGCGTGGACGGCGAGGAGACCAGCAACAGCGCCTTCAATTCCGGCGCGGCCTACGTCTTCGTCCGAGGCGCGGACGGGGTCTGGAGCCAGGAGGCCTACCTCAAGGCGTCAAACACGGAGGCGTTCGACAACTTCGGCTTCTCGGTGGCCGCCAGCGGCGACACGGTGGTGGTCGGGGCACGGCTTGAGTCCAGCAACGCCACAGGCGTGGACGGCAACCAGGCCGACAACAGCGCCGCTGGTTCCGGCGCTACATACGTCTTCGTCCGCGACGGCGGGATTTGGAGCCAGCAGGCCTACCTCAAGGCCTCGAACACCGGGGCGGACGACCTCTTCGGCTTCTTGGTGGCCGCCAGCGGCGACACTGTGGTGGTCGGGGCGCTTCAGGAGGACAGCAACGCCACGGGCGTGGACGGCAACGGGGCCGACAACAGCGCGTTCAATTCCGGCGCGGCCTACGTCTTCGTCCGCGACGCCAGCGGCCTGTGGAGCCAGCAGGCCTACCTCAAGGCCTCGAACACCGGGGCGGACGACCTCTTCGGCTTCTCGGTGGCCGTCAGCGGCGACACGGTGGTGGTCGGGGCGGCTCGGGAGGATAGCAGCGCTATGGGCGTGGATGGCGACCAAGCCAACAACAGCGCTCCCAATTCCGGCGCGGCGTATGTATTCGTGCGCAGCGGGGCCGAATGGAACCAGCAGGCCTACCTTAAGGCCTCAAACAGGGGCGTGGTCGACAATTTCGGCCACTCGGTGGCCGCCAGCGGAGACACGGTTTTGGTCGGCGCGCCTCTTGAGGACAGCAGCGCCACGGGCGTGGACGGCAACGGCGCCGACAACAGCGCAGAAGATTCCGGCGCGGCGTATGTCTTTGCTATTCCGCCGGGGAGCTTGGAATTGCCGCTCGACATCCGGCCGGGTGCGTGCCCCAATCCGCTGAATCGCCAAAGCCGCGGTGTGTTGCCGGTCGCGCTGGTCGGCAGCGACACGTTCGACGTGAGCGAGGTCGATCTCGGCACGCTGCAACTGGCGCGGGCCGACGGCGTCGGCGGCAGCGTCGCCCCGCACGAAGGCCCGCCGGGGCCGCACAGCGTCGTCGATGACGTCGCCACGCCATTCGACGGCGAGCTTTGCGATTGCCACGACCTGGCCGGCGATGGGTTCGACGACCTCGTCTTGCACTTCCGCGTCGATGACCTGGTGGCGGCGCTGGAGCTTGACGACCTGGCCGCGGGAACGGACGTCGAGTTGCAACTGAGTGGAGCCCTGCTCGACGGGTCGCCGTTAACTGCGAGCGACTGCATCCGCCTCGTCCCACCGGCGGCGACGACGCTAGACGTCTCGGCCAGCGCGGGCGGCGCATTTCTCGACATCGCGCAGGGCGACGGCACGCTCGACGCCGGCGGTTTCGACGCCTTCGAGCGCTCGTACGTGGCGGGCCAGACGGTGACGCTCACCGCGCCGCCGTCGGTTGCCGGCCGTGCGTTCGTGCGCTGGGTGATCGACGGCGTTCCGTGGACGGCCGGGCAGCGGACCGTCACGCTGACGATCGCCGGCGCGACCGAGGCCCGGGCAATCTTCGAATCACCGGTTTCGCCCCCCGGCCAGAAGTCCCTTCGCCAATCGCTTCAGGTGGAGTGAGCGCGAAAGAGCGAAGAACCGAAAAGTCAAAAAGTCAAAAAGTGGAAAAGTCGAAAAGTCAAAACCAGAATCTGCGGAGGGTCTCTCGCGGTGTGAGCGATCCGTCCCCCGCCCCGGGATCGCCCTCCCTGTTGCGGCTCGCGGGTAGTATTTTTCACACGCGGCACGGGGGGTTGCTAGAATCTCCTTCTGCCGCCGGGGGATTTGCCCGGTGGGTTTGCGAGGCGCGTTCATGAATATTCTGATGATCTACCCCCGGACGCCGGATACGTTCTGGAGTTTTCGCCACGTCCTTCCCTTTATCTCGAAGAAGGCCGCGTATCCGCCGCTGGGGTTGCTGACGGTGGCCGCGATGCTGCCGCGGGAGTGGGAACTGCGGCTGGTCGATCTGAACGTGACGCGCCTTTCGCAGGCGGACATCGCGTGGGCCGATTGCGTTTTCGTCTCCGGGATGATCGTACACGAGGAGTCGGCGCGCCGCGCGATGGCCCGATGCGCCGCGTCGGGCAAGACGGTGATTGCCGGCGGGCCGCTGTTCACGACGGGTCACGAGCGCTTCGCCGAGGTGCGTCACTTTGCGTTGGGCGAGGCGGAGGACTACATGCCGCAACTCGTCGATGACCTGCGCGGCGGGCGGCTTGCGCCGATCTATCGCTCGGCGGGGCGGCCGGACGTTTCCAGGTCGCCGATACCGCGGTGGGACCTGCTGAATCTGGCGGACTACGCGACGATGCCGCTTCAGTTCAGCAGGGGGTGTCCGTTCGACTGCGAATTCTGCGACGTGATCGTGATGAACGGGCGGGTGCCGCGGGTCAAATCGCCGGCCCAGATGATCGCCGAGCTGGAGTCGCTGATCGACGCCGGCTGGAACGGGCCGATCTTTATCGTCGATGACAACTTCATCGGCAACAAGGCGCGGGTCAAGACGCTGCTGCGCGAGTTGATCGCCTGGCGGCGGCGGCGACGGTTTCGCACGACGTTCACCACCGAGGCCTCGCTCAATCTGGCGGACGACGCTGAGTTGCTGCGGTTGATGGGCGCCGCCGGCTTCAAGCGCGTGTTCATCGGAATCGAGAGCCCCGAGGAGGACAGTCTCATCGAGTGCTCGAAGGTGCAGAACACGCGGCGCGATCTCGTCGCCTCGGTCAAGACCATCCACAACGCGGGCATCGAGGTGATGGGTGGGTTCATCGTCGGGTTCGACAGTGACAAGCCCGGGATTTTTGCCAGTCAGCATCAGTTCATTCAAAGCGCCGGCGTGGTCACGGCGATGGTCGGCCTGCTGACGGCGCTGCCGGAGACGCGGCTGTTCAAGCGGCTTCAGGCCGAGGGGCGGCTCTTGGCCCACAGCACGGGCAACAACGTCGAGGCGGTGTTGAATTTCATTCCCCGGCTGGACCGCGACATGCTGGTCCATTCGTATCGCGAACTCGTCAAGCGGCTGTATGAGCCGCGCGAGTACTACCAGCGGATCCGCGCGTTTCTGCGGGATTTTCGCCCCGCCGACCCGCGGCCGCCGCTTCGCCGGGAGGATTTTCTGGCGCTGTGCAAGTCGCTCTGGATCATGGGCGTCGCGACGCCCGGCCGCCGCGAGTTCTGGAAATTCCTGACGCGGGCCTCTCTTTTTCACCGACGGGCCTTCGCCGAGGCGGTGCAACTGGTCATCCTCGGGCATCACTTCCGCAAGGTCGCCGAAGCGCTGTGAGCCGGACGGGCCGGTCAGCGCGTTTCATTTCCATTTCTGGGGCTGTCGGCGGGGGCGGTGGGATTCTCTGAATTTCTCGCTGGCATATTAGGTTTTTGTTTGGTATCATTCAGGGAGCGGGCCCGGTGTGTCCCGGCGCGCCGGGAGGCGGGGAAGGGTCCCCGTGCGTAAGCCGCCGATCCCTGCGGCAGGGGCAAAAGGACATGCTGGATTCGACGCTGGAGAGCATTGAGCGGCGGTGTCGCGCTGCGATCATGCGGGCCTGCGATCTGGCGGGGGCGGATCGGGGCCGGCGGGTGGCCACGGGCTGGCCCGGGGTGGACGCGGCCCTGGGCGGGGGGCTGCCGGCCCGCGGGCTGCACGAGTGGTTCGGTCCCGCCCCGCCGGAGGCGGTTGGGCCGCAGGCGGGCGGAGCGGCCGGGTCGCGCGGCGGGCACGGTGAAGCGGACTGGGCGGCGCCGCTTTGCGCGCTGGTTCACATGGCGTGGCAGTTTGTCGAGTCGAGCCCCGCCGGGTTGTGGACCGTCTGGGTGGGCGGGGCGTGCGCGCCGTATCCGCCGCTGTTGGCGCGGGCCGATGGGCGGGACCGCCGACTGTTGGACCGCTCGCTCTTCGTTTCGACGCGCGACGCGGCGGCGCGGCTGTGGGCGGTGGACGTTTCGCTGCGCTGCCCCGCGGTCGGGCTGGTGGTGGCCGACGGGCGCCGCTTCGACCGGGCGGCCAGTCGCCGCGTGCATCTCGTCGCGACGAATCACGGCAAGTGGGCGCTGATCGCCCGACCGGCCGAGGAGCGCGGGGAGATTTCGGCGGCGCACAGCCGCTGGCTGATCCGCCGGGCGCCGTCGGGGAGAGGCGGCGCGGCGGAGAGTGTGCAACCGAGATGGACCGTTCAACTTCTGCGCTGCAAAGGCGTGCAGCCCGAGACCGCCGGCCGCATCTGGACGCTGGAGTGGGATCATGTCCACGGCGCTTTGTGTATATCTTCCCCGCTGGCCGATTCAACTGGCCCTGCGTCGGCGCGACCGGACTGCGCGGCGGCCGTGCCGGCCCGGCCCCGCTCGGCCTGACGCGCGGCGATCGGCGACGCCGGCGGTGTTGCTGGTCGTCAGCCGGCGGGGCGCGCAGGACGTGGCCGCCTGCTGCTCACGGGCGCAGGGGGCGGGGGTACGCGCCGGCATGAGTTTGGCGCATGCCCGGAGTCTGCTGAAGGACGACGATCCCTTCGTGGCGCCGCTGACGCCGGAGGACGACGCGGCGGCGCTGCGGCGACTGGCGCGCTGGGCGCTGAAGTTTTCGCCGACGGTGGCGCCGGACGAGCCGGACGGGCTGCTTCTCGATCTTTCCGGCTGCGGGCGGCTGTTCGGCGGAGCGGCGGCGCATCTGCGAACGATCGCCGGGGCCTGCGAGCGGATGGGGTTGGCGGTCCGGCTGGCGGCGGCGCCGACATTCGCCGCGGCGCGGGCGCTGGCGCACTGTGGCGAGCGGCGGTTGATCGTGGCCGACGAGGGGAACGTTCTTTCGCACCTCGCTCCGCTGCCGGTCGGCGCCCTGGGTGTGTCACCCGAGGCGCTGTCGGCGCTGCTGGACGTGGGGATCGAGCGCGTCGGCGATCTGCTGAAAGTGCCGCGCGCCGAGCTGCTGCGACGGTTCGGTCCGGCGTTGCCGGAGTCGGTCGATCGACTCACGGGGCGGCAGTCCGAGACGGTCGTGCCGCTGCGGGAGGATGCGCCGCTGGAATTGTGCCACGCGTTTGACACTCCGATGCGGCGGCCGGAGATCGTGCGGAACGTGGTTGGGCATCTCCTGGGGCGGCTCCTTCGGCTGCTGGGCGATCGGGGACTGGCCCCGGGCGAGTGGCGCCTGGTGTTTCGCCGCGCCGGACGGGACGCGGAGCGGATCACGCTGGCGCTGGCGCATCCGACGCTGGACGGGCGTCATCTCGAATCGCTGCTCGAGATGCGGTTGCAGCGGCTTCGCATCGGCTGCGGCATCGAGGACATCTCTCTCGCCGCGGCGCGCTGCGAGCGGGTTGCGCCGCAGCAGGGCGCGCTGTGGGAGGACGCGCATGCGGCGTCGCCCGGGCATCAGCCGCAGGCCCTGGGGGCGCTGGTGGACCGGCTGGCGGAACAGTTCGGCCGGCCGTCGCTGGTGCGCTACGAGCCGGTGGAGGACCGCCTTCCGGAGCACGCGTTTCGGGCGACGACGCGATTGCCGGCGATGCGTCCCGGCGCGCCGCCGTCGCGGCCTGGGCCGCGGGCGGCGATCGGGACGGCGAACCGTCCCTCGCGTTTGTGGACGCCGCCGCAGGCCGCGGAGGTGATCGCCCTGTTGCCGGACGGCCCGCCGGCCTGGCTGCGCTGGCGGGGCGGGGCGACGCGCGTTCGATCCAGCACGGGGCCGGAGCGCATCGCCGCGGCGTGGTGGAAGGACGGGCCCGGGGCGCTGCGCGATTACTACGAGGTGCAGGACGAGCAGGGGCGGTTTCTCTGGGTGTTTCGCGCCCGGCCCTCGGGGCGCTGGTTCGTCCACGGCGAGTGGGCCTAAAGGGGGTGACGGGTGCCGGACCCGCCGGATCGCAAAGTCCACGAGCATCCGCATCGCAGCCGATCGCTGCCGGCGGCGCCGCGGCGCATCGACGCCGATGTCGCGTACGCCGAGCTGGCGGTCACCAGTAATTTTACATTTCTGACCGGCGCCAGCTTTCCGGACGAACTGGTGACGCAGGCGGCGAACCTGGGATATCGCGCCGTCGCGCTGACGGATCGCAATACGCTGGCCGGCGTCGTCCGCGCCCACGTCGCCGCGCGGCAGACGGGCGTGCAACTGATCGTCGGGTGCCGGCTGGTTTTTGCCGAGCCCGAGGGGCTGTCGGTGCTGGTCTATCCGACCGACCGCGCGGCCTATGGACGGCTTTCGACGCTGTTGACGCGTGGCAAGCGGCGGGCCGCCAAGGGCCGGTGCGATCTGGCCGTCGACGATCTGCTGGAGGCCAGCGACGGATTGCTCGCCGTGGTTCTGCCGTTCGGCGGCGATTCGCCCGAGATGCTCGCGGGGATCGATCGCCTGTGCGATGTGTTCGATGACGATCGATTGTCACTGGCGGTGGCGCGGTTGTACGAGCCGAAGGACGCGGCGCGAAGCCGCCGGTTCTCGCGGATCGCCTCCCGGCGCGGCGTTCCGCTGGTCGCCGTCAACGACGTTCACTATCACGCCGCCGATCGGCGGCCGCTACAGGACGTGCTGACGTGCATTCGCTGCGGCTGCACGCTGGCCGAGGCGGGTTTTCGGCTTTTTGCCAACGGGGAGCGTTATCTCAAGCCGCCGGGGGAGATGGCCCGGCTGTTCGCCGACGTGCCCGCCGCGGTGAGGCGGACGCTCGAGATCGCGGAGCGGACGGCGGCGTTTTCGCTGGATCAGCTTCGCTATGAGTATCCGCACGAGATCTGCCCGGAGGGCCTGACGCCGATGGCCCACCTTCGGCGGCTGACGTGGCAGGGCGCGCGGCGGCGCTATCCGGAGGGGGTCCCGGCGGCGGTGCGGAAGCGCATCCGTCACGAGTTTTCGCTGATCGAGGAGCTTGCGTACGCGCCGTATTTCCTGACGGTTCACGACATCGTTCGATTCGCCCGCGACCGCGGTATCCTCTGTCAGGGGCGCGGGGCGGCGGCGAACTCGGCCGTTTGCTATTGTCTCGGCGTGACGTCCGTCGATCCGAGCCGCATCGACATGCTCTTCGAGCGGTTCGTCAGCCGCGAGCGCGACGAGCCGCCGGACATCGACATCGATTTCGAGCACGAGCGCCGCGAGGAGGTCATCCAATACATCTACGAAAAGTACGGGCGGCAGCGGGCGGCGCTGACCGCCGAGGTCATCACCTATCGCGGCCGCAGCGCCGTTCGCGACGTGGGCAAGGCGCTGGGGCTTTCGCTCGATGCGGTGGACCGCCTGGCGAAGCGAATCGGCCACTGGGCCCGGCAGGTCTTCGAGGACGGCGACGGAGGGGCCGAGGCCCTGCGCGATCTGGGCTTCAACCCCCGCGACCCGACGGTTCGGCGGCTGGTCGATCTGACGCGCCAGATCGCCGGGTTTCCGCGGCACCTGTCGCAGCACGTCGGGGGCTTCGTCATCACCCGCGGGCCGCTGTGTGAACTCGTGCCCATCGAGAACGCGGCGATGCCGGACCGCACGGTGATCGAATGGGACAAGGATGACATCGACGCGATGGGGATGCTCAAGATCGACGTGCTGGGGCTGGGCATGCTCAGTTGTCTGCGCAAGGGATTTGAGCTGGTTCGCGAGCACTTCGGGTGGATGCCGTCGCTGGCGACGATCCCCGCCGAGGACCCGGCGGTGTACGACATGATCTGCCTGGCCGACACGGTGGGGGTGTTCCAGATCGAGTCGCGGGCCCAGATGTCGATGCTGCCGCGCTTGCGGCCGCGGTGCTATTACGACCTGGTGATCGAGGTGGCCATCGTCCGGCCCGGGCCGATCATCGGGCAGATGGTACATCCGTATCTTCGGCGGCGCAGCGGCGAGGAGCCGGTCGATTATCCAGACGAGAAGATTCGGGCCGTACTGGGCAAGACGCTGGGGGTGCCGCTGTTTCAGGAGCAGGCGATGTCGCTGGCGATCGTGGCGGCGGGATTCACGCCGGGCGAGGCGGAGCAGCTTCGCCGCGCGATCACCACGTGGAAGAGCAAGGACCTCATCTCGCGCTATCCGAAGCGTTTTATCGAAGGCATGATCGGCAACGGTTACGGCCGCGAATTCGCCGAGCAGTGTTTCAATCGGCTCAAGGGATTCAGCGAATACGGCTTTCCCGAATCGCACGCCGCCAGCTTCGCCCTGCTCGTCTATGCCTCGGCCTGGCTGAAGCGCTATTACCCGGCTGTGTTCGCCGCGGCGCTGCTCAACAGCCAGCCGATGGGTTTTTACGCCCCGGCCCAGATCGTGCGCGACGCGCGGGAGCACGACGTCCGGGTGCTGCCGGTGGACGTGCAGCATAGCGAGTGGGACTGCACCCTGGGGGACGGCGGCCGGTCGTTGCAGCTCGGCATGCGCATGGTCAGCGGCATGCCGCGCGGGGCGGCGGAGCGAATCATCGAGGCGGTTCGGCGCGCGGGGCCGTTCGCCACGCCGCTGGATTTGTGGCGGGCCGGCGACGTCCACGCCTCGGCGCTTCGGACGCTGGCGCTGGCCGATGCGTACGGCTCGATGGGGCTGACCCGGCGGCAGGCCCTGTGGAAGGTCCAGGCGCTGCGCGGCCGGCCGCTGCCGCTGTTCGAGGGCCTGTCGGACGACGAGACGGCCGCCGGCGCGTCACTGCCGGCGCCGGCGGCGCTGGACGAGGTCGGAAGGGATTACGCGTCGGTCGGCCTGTCGCTGGCGGCGCACCCGGTTTCGTTCCTCCGCGGGCGCCTGGCGGACATGCGGGTCATCACGGCGGAGGAGATGAAGGACGCACGTCGCTCGCCGCACGGGCGCCAGGCGGCGGTCGCGGGAATCGTGCTCTTTCGCCAGCGGCCGGGTACGGCAAAAGGGGTCATGTTCATGACCCTTGAGGACGAGACGGGACGGGCTGACCTGATCGTTCGCCCGCGGGTGTACGAGCGGTTTCGGGCGGCGGCGGTGTACGGCAAGGTCGTGTTGGCGCGGGGGCGGATCGAACGGCAGGGCCGGGTGGTGCACGTCCTCCCGCATCGCATCGAGGACATCGGCGGGATGTTCGAGCAGTTGCCGCGGATGTCGCGGGACTTTCGGTGAGACCGATTCGGCGACGGGGGCGGGATCGAGGGCGCAGGCGGCGAATCGCCATGAATGGGCGGAAGCTCAGGTCGGATCGCCGCAGGGATCGTGGAGCGCGGTCAAAGGAAGCGGCCTACATGCCGTAGGACTTCGGGTCGAAGTGGGATTCCGAAAGGTCGGCGTCCATGCGGATGTTGCGGTACTCGTACTTTCCGAGGAGGTATTCCGGCCGCCTTTCGAGGTCGGCGAAACAATACACGGCGACGGGGACGCGATATTCCTTGTCGATGAAGATTTCAGCCGTGCGATCGGGGTAGATGCCGTCGAGGCCGCTATAGGGAAGGACGCGGCGGATGACCCAAACGGGCCGTCCATCGAAATGCGTTTCGCCGCAATATTCGAGCGACAGCTCGCCGCGCTGCCTGGCGATGTCGCAATACTTGATGAGCAGGTCCATGGCCCGCGTGAAGCCGAACTCGTCGAGGTATCGCCGGGAAGTCCGCCGGGCGAGCTTTCCGTGAATCGGCTGCTTGATGCTCTTGACCAGCAGGCGGGCGACGGCGCCCGGCTGACAGACGGCCAGGTCGCGCTCCTCCGGCGAATCGGCGTCCTCGTCGATCCACCGCCCTTTGACATAGATCACGCGTTCAGCCAGGCCGGGATTGCGCCGCCAATGAAAGACGACGCTGTACGGCTCCTGGCGAAACAGGACGTCGATTTCCTGCTCCTCACTCATGCCGCTGAGCAGCATCTCCTGCTTGACCAGGGTGCAGGTGTAATCGGGTACGGTGCGGATATGTCGCTGCTGGGCCTCCTTGAGGGCCTGGAGCGGGTTGTTCCGCACCAGGTCGGCCCAGGGGTCTGCGGAGACCGGCTCGGCGGCGACGACGATAGGCGAACTGGGATTGAGAATCACCTCGTTGTCGCGCGTCAGTTCGTACTGAAGACAGAGTATGCCGGCAAGGGACATCCCGACGACAACCTGGATGCGTCGTTGGGTGAATTGCATTCGGTCGCGTGGCATTCAGTCGTCTTTCCGCGGCGGTCAGTCGTCAACTTTGGACGATGCCGAAGGCGAGGTATCTCGAAATATCGTCGCCGGGGACGGGGATGCGATCGAAAGTCCGGATTTCCGAAATCGGTCGCGCCCGAGCCGCTGTCAATTCATCGGATTTATACAATTCATGCGTGAGCCGAGTTGCCGTCTCGACGGCGCTGGCCAACGGCGCCCCCGCCTACCGGTGACCGGGCGGAGGGTGGTGTTCGATTCAGTCTGTCCTCGTGCCTTTCCGCGCTGAATGCCGCACCGGACGGAAGGCGTCCGAAGCGTCATTCAAGACACAAAGCGCTCATTAGAGCGTATCCCTTTCTATACATTGCGTCAACGCGGACGGCAAATAAACCGGGGAGGGGTCCCGCGGTCTTATAAACATGGCAACTGCCTGTATTGCCGAGGGTTAGGGGACGGATGGGCTGAGTGTCGGATTTGCCAATCGGCGGTTATCGGTAGAGTCCGCGCGTGTCAATATAGGACCTAACAGCTTCCGGCACCAGAAAGCGGATCGATTGCCCGTTCTTGACCCGCCTGCGGATGTCGGTGGCGCTGATGGCGACGGCGGGCGTTTCGATGCAGTCGACAATCAGTCGGGAGGCCGGTTCGTCGCCGACGGCAGCGACGAGCGATTCGCGTGGCGGCGGCGACCAGCCCGGTCGAACGGCGGTCACGATTCGGACCCGTCGAACCAGGTCGGCGATTCGATACCACGACGGCAATTCGGGTAGCGAGTCGGCGCCGACGATCCATGCCAGGTCGGCGTTGGGACAAGCGGCGTGGAAGGCGTTGACGGTATCGAGGGTGTAGCTGGGTCCTGTCCGCTGGCATTCGATGTCGGACACCGAAAAGAGCGGATCTCCCTCGACGGCGAGGCGGACCAATTCCAGTCGGTCGGCGGCGTTGGCGAGGACGACGTGCGCCTTGTGCGGCGGCCGCGGCGCGGGGATGAGCACGATGGATTCGAATTGCAACTGCTCGGCGATGCTGCGCGCCGCGATCAGGTGTCCGAAGTGAATGGGATCGAAGCTGCCTCCGAAAAGGCCAATCCGACCGGTCATGGCTGTGAATCGTCGGCGCTCTCGGCCGGCGCCGCGGATTGCGCCACGAAGGGCTCTTTCGCATGGGTCGCGACGGATGGCTCGCCGGGCCATTCGATCTGCATGGCCATGTCGGAAATCTCGATCGCAGAACTGACCTGCTGCCCCGCCGCGCCGGACGATTCGGCGCGGCCTGCGACGATCAGATAGTAGCCACGCATCGGCTCGAAGCGCAGATCGAAGACCAGCTCCGGAACGCTGCGAAACTCCCGCGGACCGACGGCCAGACTGCTGGCCAGGAGATTCTCGCTCTTGACGACCGCGCCGTAGGAATCCTTGACAAAGAACACGAGACTCGTCTTGCTCGACGAGACGTCCGCTTCATCCTCCTGAGCGGCGCCTTTGACGGCGTTGAGTTCGGTGACTTTCAGCCGGAGTTTGACGACGCCGTGCATCGGTTGATCGCCGGCGTTGTCGAAGGCATAGCCCAGTTGAAACTCGCCCCAGGCAGTTCCGTCGCCCTCCACGCCCGCGCGGCAGGCAGCGCCTGCCGATCCGATCGCTTTCGATTCGCCGCGGCCGGCGCCGGTCTGTCCGGAGCGAAACGAACCGTAGTTGAACGCGTCGGCGTCCGGCATGCTCAGGGGACCCTGAGCGGCGGTCTGTTCGTCAACGTCGGGCCGCAGACTACCGGCCATCTGAACGTCCATTGTCGTGTCGCCGCCGCCGCAGCCGGGGATGCCTCCCACGACGAGTACGGCCAGGCCCGCTGGGACGATGGCGCGGATGGCCAGTGGTATCAGATCGGACTGACGGATCATGGCGGCCACCAGACTAGGGGCGGCCTTCGACCCTGTAAAGTCGAGCATTCAGTCCGGCCCCGGCCCCAGCGGCGGGTGCCTTGCCTCACGGCAACGACGGCGCGAGAATCCGGGGTTTCACCACGATGACGCCCCTGGCGCCCTCTCTACCTGAGGCGGGCCACGGAGAACGGCCCCATGATTCGCAGTCGCCACGGTCTGGACAATCACGGCATCGATCCCTCGGGGACGCAGCACTGGAACCCGGGCGTTGCGGGGCTGGTGGAAACGGCGATCCGCCGCCATGAGGGCCGGCTGACGAATTTCGGCGCGCTGGCAACGCTGACGGGTTCGCGTACCGGGCGGTCGCCCGCGGACAAGTTCATCGTTCGGGACGAGGCGACGGAGACGACCATCGACTGGGGCACGACGAATCAGCCGCTGACGCCCCGGGAATTCGACGAGCTGCATCGGCACATGATCGATCATCTCAACGGCCGGGGCGACCTGTTCGTGATTGACGCCTCGGCCGGGGCCGACGTCGAATACGGTATCGCGATCCGGGTTGTCACGACGATGGCCTGGCACGCCCTGTTCGCGCGGCAGCTCTTCCGCCGCCCCGGCCGCGATGCCCTGGCGTCGGCGAAGCCGGATTACCTGATCCTGGCGGCGCCGGAATGCCATGCCGATCCCGGGCGGCACGGCACGAACAGCGAGGCGTTCATCGTGGCGGACTTCCGCCGGCGCATCATTCTCATCGCCGGGACGCAGTATGCCGGAGAGATCAAGAAGTCGGTCTTTACCACGCTCAATCATATCCTCCCGGACCGCGGCGTGTTTCCGATGCACTGTTCGGCGAACGTCGGGGCCGGGGGCGACGTCGCGCTGTTCTTCGGCCTGTCCGGCACGGGCAAGACGACGCTCAGCGCCGATCCGGACCGGCGGCTGATCGGGGATGACGAACACGGCTGGTCGGACCGCGGCATCTTCAATTTCGAGGGCGGCTGCTACGCCAAGTGCATCCGGCTCTCGGAAGAGCGCGAGCCGCAGATTTACCGCGCGCTGCGCTTCGGCTCGGTGCTGGAGAACGTCGTCGTCGATCCCGATACGGGGGTCGTCGATTTTGACAGCGACGAAATCACGGAAAACACGCGCGCCGCCTATCCTGTCGAATTCATCGACCACGCGATTCCCGAGGGAAAGTGCGACGCGCACCCGAAGGCGATCGTCTTTCTCACCTGTGACGCCTTCGGGGTCCTGCCGCCGATATCGCGGCTGACCACGGATCAGGCCATGTACCATTTTCTCAGCGGCTACACCGCCAAGCTGGCGGGGACCGAGGCGGGGATGGGAAGCGAGCCGCAGGCGACATTCAGCACGGGCTTCGGCCAGCCGTTTCTGACGCGCCGACCCATGGTCTATGCCACGATGCTCGCCGAGCGGATGGCGCGGCACGGATCGAGCTGTTATCTCATCAACACCGGGTGGATCGCAGGCGGTTTCGGCGTGGGCCGGCGCATCGACCTTTCGGCGACTCGAGCGATGGTCGCGGCGGCGCTGGGCGGCTCCCTCAAGGGAGTCGACACCGTCACGGACCCGATATTCGGCCTGCACGTTCCGGTCGGGATCGAAGGCGTCCCGCCGAAGTTACTGATGCCGCGCCAAACGTGGCCGAAGGCCGATCAATACGACGAGAAGGCCAAGCATCTGGCCCTGCTCTTTCGCGAGAATTTCAAGAAGTTTCCCGATGCGACGCAAAGCGTCCGGGCCGCGGAGCCGCGGGGCTAGGGACGGGGCGCGATCGAGCATGATCGGGCGCGTCGCGTGTTGCGATCGTCCGCCATCGTTACGGGCAGGATGCCCTCGAGTCGCCGGCTGGGCGCGGCACGGCAGCATGGTCTGAGCCGGTTCAGGATATCCTGCGGACCCAACGTCGGTCTTCGCTGTCGAATCGAATTCGCTCTCGGCCGCATGCCGTCCGGCCGAAAGAAGAATGAATGAAGTCGGGCGGTCGCGGCGGGTGGCGGGCCGTCGGCGGCGCGGGTGCGGAACGGACAATGATCTGGGAAGGATGGTTCACCCTCGCGCTGCTGGCCGTGATGATCTACGGCCTGACGCGTTATGCGCACGTGGCGGACGTCATTTTCCTCGGGGGGCTGACGATCCTGGGGCTGGTCGGCGTCATCACGCCGGCCGAAGCGCTGGGGGGCTTCGCCAATCCGGGCATGCTCACGGTCGCGGCGCTGTTCGTCGTCGCGGCGGCGCTGCGCGACAGCGGGGCGATGGAGACGATAGGTCGGCGCATGCTCGGACCCTACCGCGGAGAGCGCCGGGCGCTGGCGCACCTGATGGCGCCGATGGCCATCTTCTCCGCGTTTCTGAACAATACGACCATCGTGGCGATGGGCATTCCCGCGGTGCTCGATTGGTGTCGCAAGAACCGACTGGCGCCCTCGCGATTCCTGATGCCGCTGAGCTTCATCACCGTGGCGGCGGGCACCTGCACGCTGATCGGAACGAGCACCAACCTCGTCGTCCACGGCCTGATGATCGACGACGAGGCCTTCGCCGGCGTCGGGATGAGTTTTTTTGAAATCGGCGCCGTCGGTGTGCCTCTGACGCTGGCGTCGTTTCTGTACCTGGTTTTCGCGGCGCCGGCCATGCTTCCGCGCCGGGAGGGATTTCTCGAACAGCTCGGGGCCACGCGGCGCGAGTACATGGTGGAAATGTCGGTCGATCCGAATTGCCCCCTGATCGGCGAAACGGTGCAGGACGCGGGCCTGCGGCAGTTGCCGGGGTTGTTCCTCGTCGAGATCGACCGCGACGGAGAGATCGTGTCGCCGGTCGCGCCGGACGAGCGCCTACGCAGCGGCGACCGCCTGGTCTTCGTCGGCGTCGTCAGCACGATCATCGACTTGCAAAGAATTCGCGGACTGTCCCCCGCCGCGGACGACGCGTCCGAATCAGGATCGTTCCTCGACAAGCTCGGGCGGCATCTCTGCGAGGTGGTGGTGAGCGAGACGAGCCCGTGGATCGGCCGCAGCATTCGCGAGGCGAATTTTCGCACGGTGTACGACGCCGCCGTGATCGCCGTCCACCGTAACGGGGCTCGCCTGCGGGGAAAAATCGGCGACGTCCTGCTGCGGCCGGGCGACACGCTGCTGCTGCAAACCGCCACCGGCTTCTATCGGGCCCATCGGAACAATCCCGATTTCTATCTGGTCAGCGAAGTCGGCGAATCGGAACCGATCCGCCACGAACGGGCCTCGCACGCATTGGCCATACTCGCGGCGATGGTGGCCCTGATGGCCCTGCCCGACGCGATGGGATGGCTGGGCATGGAGGTGCGGCTGCCGGCGCTGTTGGGCGACGGCCGCGTGATGATCGCGTTCGCGGCGGCGGGCATGATGGTCATCACCCGCTGCGTCGGATCGTCCAGCGCGCGGCGCAACATCCGGCTGGACGTACTCTTCGTGATCGGCGCGGCCTTCGGCTTTGCCGAGGCGCTGAACAAGACCGGGGCGGCGGGGTTCGTGGCCGACGGGTTGTTGCGCATCGCCGGTTCGGCGGGGCCCGTGGCGGCGATCGCGATTGTCTATCTGTTGACCAACCTGCTCACGGAATTCCTGACGAACAACGCCGCCGCCGCCCTGGCATTCCCGATCGCCGTGAGCACGGCGGTGAAGCTGGGCGTCGAGCCGCGGGCGTTCGCCATGACCGTGACCATCGCCGCGTCGGCGGCCTTTGCCACGCCGATCGGGTACCAGACGAACCTGATGATCTTCGGCCCGGGCGGATACCGTTTTTCGGATTTTCCCAGGGTCGGATTGCCGCTGAACGTCATTTGCTTCGTGATCAGCGTCGTGCTGATTCCGCTGATCTGGCCGCTTGGCCAGTGATCGACGCCCCTTCCCGGCACACCGCGGCGCCGCCGCCGTTAACGATGCGCTCCTCCCGTGCCAACCTCGCAAAGAGCAGCCATCCGACGAGGCATAGCCCGACCGCGATGGGATACACGCCCCAATTGAGCCACTCGTACAGGAACACGCCGAGAAACGGCGCAAGCAATCCGCGCGATCCGGTCAGCGAGACATGAATGCCCATGTAGAGTTCCGCCTTGTCGTCCTCGGCGAAGTGCAGGTGTCCGATGTTCCACGCCAGCAGGCCGCCGCTCTGGCCCAGCCCGTAGAAGAGGTGGCCGACGGCGAAGCCGACGACGGCCGCGGCGTACCAGGCGTCACCCGCCGAGTGTCGATGCGCCGCGAGAATGGCGCCGAGTCCGCAGACGGCGATCGACGCGCCCCAGCAGACCGAATTGACCACGCGAAAGGGCAACACGCCGACGCGATCGTACCAGCGTGCCCATAGCGGCAGCGCCGCGAGCGTGATGAGCCGGGGAATGACGTCGAGGACGCCGTTGCTGTAGAAGTAGCTCAGCGCCAGGACCTTGGTGACGATGATGGTATTGACCGGCATGGTCATCAGGTTGGCCATTCCGATGAAGAACTGCGCCATGCAGTACCTGGCGAACCGCGTATCCTGACGAAGCACGTCGCGCATGCGGCGGACGATCGTCCACGGCGCTATCAGCGACACGAGACTGAACGGCGCCACCAACCCCGGCTCGGCGATCGGGCTGTCGCCATCGGCGGCGCCGGCCTGGAGGCCCGCCCGTTCGCCGCGGACGCGGGCCCGGCGAAAGAGGAGCAAACCCAGGGCCCCAAGAATCGAGATCGCCGGATAGAACCACTGGTAGGCCAGCCGATCCCAGTCGAACAGCGCCCCGCAGCCGAGGATGAGCGGGAGACTCACGGCGGTTCGCACGATCTGGAGGCCGGCGGTGACGCGGGCGCGGTGCGAGCGCGGATAATTGTGTTTCCAGAGACTGGCGCGGATGGTGACGACGCCCGACATGAAGACGCGGGCCAGGCAGATCTGGGCCGCGAAGATCCACCCCCCGGCCGGGTCGTCCGGCGTGAAGGCGATGGTCAGGGCCGCGGCGATGCAGGCGGCGGCCATGGCCATGAACAGCGGCATCTTGCGCCGCCCGACGCTCATCGCCCCCCAGAGCAGACTGACGAGATTGGCGAAGGCGGGAGTGGCCTGAACGACGGTGATCAGCAGGTTGCTGCCGCCGAAGGTCTTGCTGACCACGACGGCCGAGACGGTGCCTTCGATCAGCCCGGCGAAGAGCCCCCAGAGCAGAAGGTGCTGGACTTCGACGACGTAATTTTTGCGCGCCATGTATGGCACGCGGGAGACGCGCAACAAGTCCATTAGTCAGTCGGTCTCAAGGTAACGTCTCGGGAGATTGTCAAAGCATCGACAGTATAGCGGGGAGCGGCACGTCGGGTCGTCGCCGCGGTCTATTCGAGGACCAGGGTGAATCGCTTCTTGAAGTGCAGGTAGTACAGGCCGATGAGGCGCATGGCGACGATGCTGAGATAGACGTTGAAGACGTTGACGACGGCGTCGACGGCCATTCCGCCGGCAAAGCCCAGCGCGGGGACGTTGATTTGCAGACCGACCATCGTCAGAAGTACGACGGCCACCGGCAGCAGAAACGTGAACCCCACGATCAGCAGCATGAGCTATACAGACAGGTAGGCGCCGATGGTGCGGAAGATGGTGGTAATAATCAGGTCGATGCGAAAGACCTGATCCAGGGCGTCGAACGCGAAAAGCATCACGACCATCGGCCAGGCGAAGAACCCCAGCGCCAGCCAGCCGAGCAGCGCGACGCCCGATTGCAGGGCCGGCGGGATCGCGCCGAACGACCAGAGGAGCGTGTACGTGACGCCCGGCAGCAGCGCGACGGCGAACGAGCCGATGTACTTCATGGCCGGCTTGATGATGTCGTCGAGAAAGCCGTTCTCCATGCGGATGCCGGGCAGGTCCTCGGAGCCCGACGCGGTGTCGGCGATCACCGAGAAATAGAGGGAATAGAGCCATCCGACGATGATCAACGTGCCGGCGAGGCCGTAGCAGCCGACGTATCCCAGCGGAATGCGCAACAAGGAAATCACGAGGGTGACGATAAAGGTGATGACGTTGTTGACGTTGAGGAACGGATACGCAAAGCTCATAAAGGCGTCGGCCCAGTAGCCGCGCTTCGGCCCCTGCACGACGTCGGCGTCCTTTCGGCCGGGAATGACGCGCTGCGGTCTTCCATCGGCGTAGGAGAGCGTCGCGGCCGGTTCGCCGTCGACGGAATGAGCCGCCGGCGGTGAATCATCGGCGCTGAGCGTCAGCTCATCCGCCGGGACGACAAAAGAATCAGACAACTCCGCGGGTGCGGCGTCGAGGCCGAATTCCACCGGCTGCTGGCTGCTCTCGACCTTGGCGGCCACCGGCGGCGGCGTGGGCGGGGATTCGGGGATCGGCGGCGGGGTCGGGGGCTTGGCGGCGGCAGGCAGGGCGCCGGCGGCGACGAACTTGGCGCGCGGAATAGTGAACGACGACTTGCACACCGGACAGGCCAGCCGCTTGTCCGCGTACTTGGCCGAAATGCTGAGCTTCCGGCCGCACTTGCATTTGACCCGTAACGCCATGATCACATGACCGATCCGGCCGCCGCGCCGCTCATCATCCGGCGGCCTTCGGACCGGGCGCCGTCGCGGCGAGGCCATTGTAATGGATGGCCCTCCCTGGCATTCAGTGACGCCGCCAGGAACTCCCGACGGCCGGTCGAAAACCGATAGACTTCCGTTTCCGGCTGCGGCAGTTGAGTCGCAGCGGCGGATCGTGCGGGCGTCGGCGTCATGAGTTACCGGAAATCGAGGAATCAGCGTGCCGGGCGCGTCGAATCGGGACCACCACGGCTGGAAAGTGCGAACGGCCGCTCGCCGAATCGCGTGGCCGGAGGCGAGATATTCGTCATCGCCGTGGCCGCGTACGCCAGTACCCTCGGCGGCGGCTTCACGCTCGACGACGTCCTGATCGTCAATCAAAACCCGCTGATTCGCGACCTCGGCAACGTCGGCGCGATCTTCACGACGGACTACTGGGGATACAGCGAACGCTTCAGCGACCGCGGGCTCTACCGACCGCTGACCATCCTGAGCTATGCCGTCAATCGCGCCGTGCTGGGCGACGCTCCTGCGGGCTATCACGCCGTGAACGTACTGCTTCATGCGGCCGCTTCCGTGCTGCTCTGCGTCGTGATCGCCCGGCGGTTCGACAATGTGTCGGTCGCGGCGCTGACCGGCCTGCTATTCGCCGTGCATCCGATCCACACCGAGGCGGTCGCCGGCATCGTCGGCCGCGCCGAGATCCTCGCATTCTTCGGCACGATGCTGTGCCTCTACGGCTACGACCGCGCGACAACGGCGACGCCGGGGCGACGCGCATGGGCATGGGCGGCGCTGTGCTGGGCGGGATACGCCGTCGCGGTGCTATCGAAGGAGATCGGCGTCGTCGCCCCGATGTTGATTGTGCTGTGGGAGCTGATTCAACGCGAGCGGCGGGCGTTGTTTCGCGGCAAGAAATTCGCTCTCATTGTGTTCGGCGGTCTGCCGGTGATGGCGGCGGCGTATGCGGGCGTCCGCGCCGCCGTCGTCGAGGGCGCGGGGGTCAACGTCGTCTGGGTCGATACGCCGGCGCACGAGCGGATGCTGACGGCGCTGCGGGTTTGCGGCGAATACGTCTGGCTGCTCGTCGCGCCGGTTCATCTGTCGGCGGACTATTGGACGGACCTCGTGCCGATCGCGCGGCGACCGTGGGAGCACGGCGTGCTGGCGGCGACGGCGATGCTGGTCGGGCTGATCGCGATCGCCGTCAAGACGTGGCGGCGTGCGCCAGCCGTGGCGTGGGGCGTGATGACATTTGTGGTCCTGCTGTTTCCCGTATCCAACCTGGCGCTGCCGATCGGGGTCCTGAAGGCGGAGCGCCTGTTGTACGCGCCCTCGGCGGGTTTTCTGATTCTGCCGGCGGCGATATTGGCGGCGCTGCTAAGGCGGCCGCGCTGGCGGCGCCCGGCGATCGGCCTGACGGCCGTGGTGCTGTTCGCGCTGTGGTGTCGAACCGTCGTGCGCAATCGCGACTGGCGCGACGACGTGACGCTGACACGGGCAACGCTGGAAAGGTGCCCGGACTCGCCGGTGTTCAATCCGATCATGGCGGCCGACTACCGGCGGATCGGGGACGATGCTTCGGCGCGGTCGCACCTGCTGCGGACGATCGAGTCGCAGCCGCGGCACGCGACGGCCCTGTTCAACCTGGGAAATATCGAGCTGGACGAGCGGAATTTTGACGCGGCCATCGACTGGTATCGCCGGGCGCTGGAGGTGCGCCCCGAATACGTCTCCGCCATGAACAACCTGGGTCGGGCGCTGTCGGAGGCGGGTCGCGTCGACGAGGCGATCGAGGTGCTGAACCGTTCGCGGTCCGTCGATCCGGACAATGCGGCGGCGTACGTCAACCTGATCGCGGTCTACCTTCGATCGGACCGTGCCGGCGACGCCCTGCCGATGCTCGAAGAGGCGATCCGCCGATTTCCCACGGTACCGGCGGTCTGGGTCAATGCCGCCGGCGTGTATTCCCAACTCGGTCGCGACCACGATGCGCAGGCGGCCATGCACCGCGCCAACCAGTTACGCGGGCGAGAATAGGCACTGTCTCAAGACTTGTGTAACCGCCTAATTCAAACTGACCGATCTTGGCCGGAACCGCGGTATTCGCCTGAAGGGCGCACGACAGTTGCCGGCGGCTTGAGCCGCCGGTTGAATGGCATTCAAAGAGGTTTCGCCCGGAGGGCGGACGAAGCGCTCGCCCGCCCTCTGGGCGGATTAGAATCACAAGGCCCCTATCCAGGGACTCGAAGTCCCTGGCAACGATCGTGCGCCCCCCGGCGGAGGAAACGCGGCCCGGAAGGAAAACGGTCAGTTTGAAATGCTAATCTGTATAACCGGCCAATTTGTGGACCCGGCCAATTTGTAGACCCGGCTAGTGCATTTTCAATCTTTCCGTAGCGTCCGCCCTCCGTGGCGGACGTCATGACAAATCCAGGTAAGCAACCCTCCGTGGCGGACGTCATGACGATTCCGCGTCAACAGGAGTGCGCAGCCGACGACATGACACTTCAGTGTAAGAGGCGCTTCCCCGGCCCCCACAGAGGGGGGCCGCTACGTGTAGCGTCCGCCCTCCGTGGCGGACGGACAGTCGGGTTGGTTCATACAGTTTGCTCCGTGGCGGACGGACAGTCGGGTTGGTTCATACAGTTTGCTCCGTGGCGGACGGACAGTCGGGTTGGTTCATACAGTTTGCTCCGTGGCGGACGGACAGTCGGGTTGGTTCTTACAGTTTGCTCGTCG
>Ga0302046_10000327_pt1 | contig 49504 bp, 50 predicted proteins | sample RVTome_11_FD_200261 | JGI IMG/M metagenome (GOLD analysis project Ga0302046, IMG submission 200261) | Soil microbial communities from uranium-contaminated site in the Upper Colorado River Basin, Wyoming, United States - RVT147D111 (version 2) ...
CACACCATCGATCTGACGGGTGGCGAACTGATGCAGATCGGAAACGGCCAGCGAATCGTCAAGACGTCCACCGTTTCCCAAGTTCAGGGCACCCACAGCCACAACGTGACGTTTAATTAGGAGCCTGAGGGTCAGGTCTTGCCAAGGCCGGGCGTCGGCAAGACGCTCAATATCGGGGTGGTGCGAGGCCTGACCCCAGGAAGTACTTGCGGCGTAAAACCTCCATAACAGAAGGCAAGAAGCAATATGAAAGACAACACCCTTTCCCGACGCGAGTTCACGCGCGAGTCCGTGCTGGCCCTCTTGAGCGGAGTGGTTATCACCATCACCGGGTGCGGCGGCTCGGACGGCTACTCCACGAGCCCGACGCCGCCCCCGATGGGAGGCGGCAGGAACGGGAACATCTCGGGGAATCACGGCCACGCGGCTTTCGTGAGCGACGCTCAGATCAGTGCCGCGAACAACATTAGAGTGGACATCATGGGAAACGCGGACCACGGACACACCATCGATCTGACGGGTGGCGAACTGATGCAGATCGGAAACGGCCAGCGAATCGTCAAGACGTCCACCGTTTCCCAAGTTCAGGGCACCCACAGCCACAACGTGACGTTTAATTAGGAGCCTGGGACCCCACCGCTGCCTGACTGGCTCCGAACTAGCAACCACCTAGTTTGGCGGCCGGCAGAGATTCGCGGCGGCAGGCGGGCGACTGCGCATGGGCTCAGGGCTGCGAGCGCATCCACGCCGGTTTCAGGCGCGCGATGCGTTGATAGACCGGACAGGCGGGAACGTGAGCACCGGGCAGGTAACCGGTGCTCAGAAGAAATTCTCCCGTTATCTCTCCACCCGTAAACAAGAACGTCGTCTTGAACAGCCTCACCCACTCGGGCTTGCTCCGCGGGTGATGTGCATCCAGCCACTTGGCAAAGCTGCCGTGGCTGTCCCGAATCTCGACGATGCGTCGCGCGTTCTCGATGACCGCGTTGATCTTCTGCTGGTTTCGAACGATGCCGGCGTCTCGGAGGAGACGGGCGCGCTCTCGGCGCCGGTAGGTTGCTACTCGATCGGCGTCGAACCCGTCGAACGCGGCGCGAAAGTTTTCTCGTTTCTTGAGAATCGTCAGCCAAGAGAGACCCGCCTGATTGATCTCGAGTGCCAGCCTCTCGAACAGGGCATCGTCTCTGCGGAGCGGAAAACCGTACTCGCGATCATGATAAGGGCCATGGAACGGATGATCGCGGGCGACCGCGCAGTATCCGCTGAGACGCTTCGTCCGTTGCTTGGGGGTCATGCTCCGTCGGAAGGGCTATTTCTCAGCCATGGACTCGATCTTTTTCCACTGCCCCTCGGTCACGGGCATGACCGAAAGGCGAGGAAGCCTCACGAGGTCGAAGTCCTTGAAGGTGGCCAGCGCTTTGATGGAGGCTAGCGTGACCGGCTGGGGTAGGGCCTTGACCGGCACCAAGTCGACGACCACCGACTTCCCGTCCTTCGTCTTGGGATCCGGATAGGCGTTCGATGCGGCCTTCGCGATTCCCACGACGGCCTTTTCCTTCCCGGTGTGGTAGTAGAAGACCGAATCTCCCTTCTTGACCTGTCGCAAGTGCTTCTGGGCCACTGGGTTCTTGACTCCTTCCCACACCGTCTTTCCGTCCTTGCGAAAGTCGGAGAAGCTGTAGTGGGTCGGCTCTTCCTTGAACAACCACTTGTTCGCCATCTTCGAGTCTCCTTCTCAAGCTCCCGTGGGTTACTCGGGCCGCCGGGGGCGACGCCATTCTCCCGCGGAATATAATGGGTTTCTCCATGTCGCGCGAGGGACTTCCCGACCACCTCCGGCCGGGCCTGAAATTGATCCTGGTGGGCATCAACCCCGGCCTCCGTTCCGCCGAGGTCGGTCATCACTTTGCCGGCCCCAACAATCGCTTCTGGCGGCTCCTCCATGACTCCGGACTCACGCCGCGTCGGTTGACTTATGAGGAGGATGCCCGCCTGCTGGATCTGGGAATCGGTCTCACCAACATCGCCGCGCGCCCGACCCGCTCGAGCTCGGACTTGGATCGGGAGGATTTCGATAGAGGCCGTCACGCGTTGGCCGCCAAGATTACCCGGTTCCGACCCACCTATGTAGGCTTCGTCGGGCTCACCGCGTATCGCGAGTTTCGGGGCTCGCGTGCCCATGTGCACTGTGGCTTTCAGGAGAACCTAATCGAGGGTGCAGAGGTCTTCGTGCTTCCCAATCCCAGTGGTCGGAACGCCCACTACTCATATCGGGAGATGTTGCGATCCTGGCAGGAGCTGGCGCGGAGCGTGAGGCCCCATGCCTGAGCTTCCAGAGGTCGAGATTGCGCGAGAGAACCTGGAGCGCTGGCTCGGTAATCGCATCATCGAAAGCGCACGGGTGCGAGACCGCCGGATCCTGCGCGGTCAAAGCGTCCGCCGGGTGGAGCAGGTTCTGGGCGGGGCCCGACTTCGTGAAATTCGACGTCGGGGCAAATACCTGATGTGGGATCTCGGTAGCCGCGGTGAGGTCCTGGCCCATTTGGGGATGACCGGGAAGTTCGTCTTCCGCACTCATTTGGAGCCCGATCCGCCGGCCACTTGCATTCAGTTGGAGCTCGGCGGCGGCGGGCGCGTTGCCTTCAGCGACCCGCGGCGATTCGGTCGATTTCAGGTAGCGGACCGGACTACCGAGAAGACCATCGAGAGAATCGGGATCGACGCCCTCGACCCCCTTCTCACCGCGCAGCGACTCGGTGAGGGACTGCGTGGAAGTCGATTGCCGATCAAGTCCTTCCTGATGGATCAACACCGCATCGCCGGCTTGGGGAACATCCATAGCGCCGAGGCCTTGTTCCAAGGCGGAATCCACCCCTCGCGCCCGGCCAAGCAGCTTCGCCCGGAAGAAGTCGCGAAGCTTCACCGCGCTTTACGGGACAGCCTCAGGGTAGCGCTGCGGCGTGAACGTGCCGACGAGATCCGGTATTTGCACGAGAGAGATGGCGAGAATCACTTTCTCGTCTACGGCCGATCCGGGGAGCCTTGCGTTCGTTGTCGGGCACCAGTGAGGAAGATCGTACAGGCAGGTCGCTCGACCTACTATTGCGCTCGCTGCCAGCCGCGCCGGCCCCGGGTTACCTCCCGGGAGCCGTCACTACCGACGCGCGGGGAGCAAACAAGAAGAGGGTAATCATGAAACCAGACGAGCTTCATCTGTCGACCCGCGCCGTCAACCCACGGTCGCACGAGAGAAGGACCAATCGGCCCGTGGCGACGCCCATCTACCTTTCGGCCACCTTCGAGGCCGTCGACGTCGACGAGCAGATCCGCCTGGAGGAAGAGGGCGACACGTTCTACACGCGCTATGGCAATCCGACTCTGACCGCGGCCGAGCTGGCGGTGGCCACGCTCGAGGGGGCGGAGTCCGCGTTGGTCTTCGGCTCCGGCATGGCGGCGATCACGACGACTCTCTTTGCCTTCCTCGGGGAGGGAGACCACGTCGCTATTCAACGGGAGGTCTATGGGGGTACGTTCCGTTTCGCGCGAGAGCTGCTCCCCCGCTTCGGCATCGACGTGACCTGGGTCGACTGCACCGACATCGGCGGGATGAAACGGGCTTTCCGGGACAACACCCGCGTTCTTTATCTAGAGTCTCCGACCAACCCCACGTTGCGACTGGTGGATCTGGACGCGGTCTCCGAGATCGCCCGCTCCAAGGGGGTGAAGACGTTCATCGACAGTACGTTCGCGACGCCCTTCAATAGTCGCCCCGTGGAGCACGGCATCGACGGAGTGCTGCACTCCGCGACGAAGTACTTCGGCGGTCACGCGGATTTGCTGGGAGGCGCATTGGCGGGCTCCCGGGAGGTCGTGAAGCACGCAAAGTCCTATCTGAAGGTTCTGGGAGGCGTCATGGATCCCCATGGTGCTTACCTTTTGTTAAGAGGGATCAAGACGCTCGCGGTTCGCGTGGATCGCCAAAACCGAAATGCACTGGCCATCGCGCAGGCCTTCGAGGGCCACACGCGTGTAAGGCGCGTCTTCTACCCGATGCTGAGTAGTCATCCTCAGCATGAGCTCGCGCGGCGACAGATGCAGGGTGGAGGCGGCGTCGTGAGCTTGGAGCTCGAGGGCACGTTGGAGACCGCGAAAGAGTTCGTGAACCATCTGCAGCTCTTCCATGTTGCGCCGAGCTTGGGAGGCGTCGATTCGCTGGTTTCGATCCCTTGTCTGACGTCCCATGCGATGCTGTCACCGGACGAGCGCGAGCAGACGGGCATTCGGGACAGCCTCGTCCGTCTAGCCATCGGGATCGAAGACGCCGGTGACCTGATAGTGGATATTGAGCGTGCTCTGGCGGCGTGCCGCTGACCCGGCCACTGGGGGCGAAGTAAGCTCCCGGGACCTTGGACCTCCTGGACCGCGTGCGGGGAACGTGCTATGCTTTGGGTGTTCCGAGAATAGGTGCCGGGTATTCGACCGGCTTCTCGGCGAAAGCCGATTTTTAGCGCCTGCATTTCCCTGCCGATGAAAGGTACCCCAGTAGCGTAGGGGAGCTATCTCCGTTATTGCGAAGGGAAGAACCAGACTCTAGAGAGGACAAGAAGAAGGAGAGCTTTGCATGAAGTACCGCCAGAGAGGTTACCGGGAGAGCGAGTACGAGGAAGACAAGAAAGAGACTCGTCGCCGCGAGCCCAAGGTGGACCTCGGAAACCGGGAGCAGGTCCGTTCGCTGCGGCACGCCGTCGATCGCGACGTGACGCTAGTCATACGTTGCAGCCGTTGCGGCAACCAGGTGCCGGCCAGTTTTCTGGACGTCCAGAAAGACACCAAGTGCGCCAAGTGTCAGGCGCCATTGCACTCTTGTCGGCACTGTAAGCACTTCGATCCGGGCGCGCGCTGGGAGTGCCGGGAGCCCATCGAAGCCCGCATTGCCGACAAGGGAGCCGCGAACGACTGTGCTCTCTTCAAGCCGGCCCAAGTCTTGGATGCCACTGGCAAGCGGGCGAATAACACCCAAGACGCCCGCGCCGCGTTCCACAATCTTTTCAAGAACTAACCCGCCCCGAGCGGGTCGGACATGCATGTCCCCGTCTAGAGCACAAGCTCCTTCCATTGTCACGAGAATGGCCGAGCAGGTCGAAAGGGACGGCGGCAGCGCACTTGCCGTCTACCAGGAACCGGTGGGAAAGGCATGGCAGATCTTCGCGCTCCTGCCCCTGGATCGGGTGCATCCCACGCCGTATCAGCGTGACCTCTCCCAGCCTCATGTGAAGCGCCTGGGCGAAGTCATCAAGAAGCTCAACCGTTTCATCGATCCGCTGGTCGTCATCCGCACCGAGGAAGGAAGTTACTGGACGCCGAACGGCAACCACCGCCTCGCCGCTCTCAAGAAGTTGAAGGCCAAGTTCGTCTCCGTGGTCCTCATTCCCGACCCGAACGTAGCCTTCCAGATCCTGGCACTCAATACCGAGAAGGCGCACAACCTCAAGGACAAGTCTCTGGAAGTCATCCGCATGTACCGCGCTTTGATGGAAGCCGCTGGACGTAGCTCGGAGCAGGAGTTCGCGTTCCAGTTCGAAGAGGCGTACTTCATCACCTTGGGGTTAGTCTATGAGAAGAAGGCGCGCTTTGCGGGAAGCGTTTTCTCGCCGATCCTGCGTCGCGTCGACAAGTTTCTCAAGGACCCTCTGACCAAGGCCTTCGAGGAGCGCCAAACCCGCGCCGCCACCTTGGAGCGGGTGGATGGGCTCCTGACCGAAGCCGTCAAGGCCTTGAAGAGTCAAGGAATCACGCATCCCTACGTCAAGAACTTCGTGATCGCTCGGGTCAACCCCCTCAGCCGTGCCCGCAAGACCCTGCCCAGTTTTTCGCAGACCTTCGACAAGCTCGAGGCGTCTCTCGAGAAGTTCGATCCCACGAAGATTCGAATGACCGACGTGGCCCGCGCAGGTGGCTAGAATCCGCTAAACTCGTGTCATGTCGCGGCACGTTCTCGAGAAGGTCATGCCCAAGCGCGTGCTGGTACCGGAGGGGTCTTTCCTAATGGGCTCGCGGGGCGTGCGCGACGACGAGGAACCGGAGCACCGGGTCTTCCTCTCCGGATTCGAGATGGCGGCGACTCCAGTCACGAGGATGGAGTATGCGATCTATCTGCAGTCCACGGGCGTCGAGCCGCCACCTTGGTGGGAGGATCCCGTGTTCTCGCGGCCGAGGCAGCCGGTGGTGGGCGTCAACTGGCACGAAGCGATCGTGTATTGTCGATGGCTTTCCGAGGAAACGGGTCTCGAGCTCCGTCTCCCCACCGAGGCGCAAAGAGAAAAAGCCGCGCGTGGAGGTCGAACGCAACGACAGTTCCCTTGGGGTGACGATCCGGCGGCCGGCGGGCATGCGCGGCTCGCCGGTCCGCTCGAGGGACCTGATGACGTGGCGTTAACGCCGCCGAACGACTTCGGACTCTTCAATCTGGCGGACAACGTGCACGAGTGGTGCCTGGACGGCTACCATCCCGGATTCTACGAAGTATCGCCGGACGAAAATCCCTGCGCCCCGCCGACGAGCATTCGACGCTCCGCCCGCGGCGGATCCTGGCGACACCAATGCGTAGTCACCCGATGCGCGGCGCGTAGCAGCCTACCGCCCGAGCTTCACTACTCCGATTTCGGATTCCGCTGCGTGCGCGAAATCTAATGGATCAATGCGCGCTCCCGCCTTCGCTGGCTTCACGAATCCAAGCAAGCCAGCTTCGGCGAGGTGCCGCCGAAGCCTTGGCGAAGTCGGACGCTCCGGTCGCGCAGGGTGCCATGAATGTATCGGCACCCTGCTAGCCTGCCCAGCAAGAAGCCATGTTTACAGCCGCCTGATGGTTGAAGTAGATTCGATTCATGCTCTACACGGGGACGTCCGGCTACAGCTTTCGCGAGTGGGTCGGCTCCTTCTACCCGCCCAAGACGCCGGCCAGCGAGTACCTGGCGTTTTACGCCTCGAGGCTGAACAGCGTCGAGATCAATCACACGTTTCGCCGGTTTCCGACCGCCAAGCTCATGTCGTCGTGGGCAGAAAAGACTCCGGAATCGTTCGCATTCTCGTTGAAGATGCATCAGAGCGTCACCCACGTCGCTCGTCTCAAGAGCGTGGGGGAGTCGGTGCAGGATTTTCTGAGGGCGGCCGAGCCTCTCGGCCCTCGACTGGGAGCGATCCTATTCCAGCTCCCACCCTATTTCCGCGCCAACTTGGATCGATTGAAGAGCTTCTTGCGGGACCTTCCTTCCGGCCACCGATACGCGCTCGAGTTCCGACATGAGTCCTGGAACGATCCGGCGGTGGTCGACGCACTGCGGGACCGGGGAGTGGCCTTGTGCGCCGCCGAGGCGGAAATCGGTGAGTCGACCTTCACTTCGACCGCGCCCCACGGGTACGTCCGTTTGCGAAAAGCTCCACCCTACACCGATCAAGAGATCGAGCAGGCGCGGGGTCAGATTGTGGACATCCTGGGCCAGGTCGAGGACCTCTACGTCTACGTCAAGCACGATGACGAGGGAGTGGCTCCCGAGACGGTGTTGCGTCTTCGCAACGACCGAGGAGACTAACGGGAGATAAGGGGGGAGGACGTCACGTTTGCGTGACTTTGATGCGGTCGAGCAGTTCTTTGTTCGAGGTCGTTTTCCGCATCCGGTCGAGCAGTAGATTCATCGCCTCGGGAGGCTTGAGCCCGGCGAGGGCGCGACGGAGCAGATGAACTTTCGGAAGCTCTTCCTTGCTCAGCAGAATCTCTTCCTTGCGCGTACCCGAACGAGAGATATCGATGGCCGGGAAGACGCGGGCTTCGGCAAGACGACGGTCGAGCACGAGCTCCATGTTGCCCGTGCCTTTGAACTCTTGGAAGATGACCTCGTCCATTTGGCTGCCGGTGTCGACCAATGCCGTGCCCAAGATGGTTAGGCTCCCACCGTTCTCGATGTTCCTCGCCGCCCCGAAAAACTGTCGTGGGAACTCGAGGGCCCGTGAGTCGATCCCGCCGCTCATCGTTTTTCCGCGGCCTCGCTGCTGACGGTTCGCGGCTCGACCGAGCCGGGTGATCGAGTCCAGCAAGATGACCACGTCGTGACCCATCTCCACCAGGCGACGAGCCCTTTCCAGAACGAGCCGGGCGACCTTCATGTGGGACGCCGCGGTGCTGTCGGCGGAGGAAGCGATGACTTCACCATTGACGGTTCGACGCATGTGAGTGACTTCTTCCGGCCTCTCATCGATGAGAAGGATGATGAGGTGTACCTCTGGGTAGTGCTTCGCGATGGCGCTGCCGATCTGCTCCAGCAGAATGGTCTTACCGGTTTTCGGCGCCGCGACGATGAGCCCTCGTTGACCTCTTCCGATGGGAGCGATGAGATCGATGACCCGTAGAGACAGGGGCTCGTCCGGTTCACCGTGAGACAGCTTGAGGGCGCGCGAGGGGTGCTCGCTCACCAGATCGGCATAGTTGCGGAGTGGCGGTAGCGAGTCGACAGGGTGTCCGTTGATGGTCTCTACGGCCGTGAGCTCGATATGGGCACCACCTCCACCCCCATCTCCACCCCTGCCGCGTCGGCTGTTTCTTCGTGAGGGTTTACCCCGGCCGGTGGGACCGGTCAGGAACTGTCCTTCCCTCAGCTGGTACTGCTGGATGAGACGGGAGGAAACGTGAACGTCCTCCGGTCTGGGAAGGAAGTTGTGTTGGGCCACTCGGAGGTGGCCGCTTCCCTGAGCACCGATCTCGAGCAGACCCGCCGTACTGGAATCAGGCGTGCTTGGACGGTCCATTGTTTCTCATACCTAAACCATGCCTATATAAAAGGCGAGCGACTAACTTTCGGGGTGTCAATGGAACTAAGGGCCTCCGCAACCGCGGTGGCATTCCGGCTCGGTTGGTAGCAGGGCCGGAAGCGAGTTTGGTTTGACCTCGCAAGCCCTATATTATCAGATCCCGAGCCCCGAGCAAATCCCTGGTCCCGGCCGGAGGCGGGGGACCGGGTAGGCCAGCTAGGGGTGCACGGGGGGAGCATGATGACGCAAAAGCGGCCGGCTAGCAGGCGAAGGCCGGAGGCTTCGAAGCTTCTCAGGGCCTTCGTGTTGGTGCAGACCTTACCCGGTCGGGTCGGGTCGATCGTCGGAGAGATCCAGCGAATCAAAGCCGTGCGTGAGGTGGACACTGTCACCGGGCCCTACGACATCGTCGTGCGTTTGGAAGTCGACGACTTGACGGAGATTTCTCCAGTCGTGGCGGGCAAGATCGGCGGGCTGAAGGGCGTGACGCGAACCACCACCTTGCTCTGCCTCTAACGATGGGTGGCTCTCCGCATACCACGGATCCGTCGCGCTAGGGCCAAGACCAGTTTGACCTCCCGCGGGCTCAGACCGGCGCGCCCGAAGAGCTCCCGCCACTCCACGAAACGCGCCTCTGGGTTCTCGATCGGAAGAAAGCCGATCGAAAGCATCGCATCCCGCAGCGATCCAAGAGCGCGTTCGACGTCCGCTTGGTCGGCACGCTCCGCGGCGGTTGAGCTCGTTTCGCCAGCGGTCATGAAGACCTCGTAGGCGGCCACCATGACCGCCTGCGCCAGGTTGAGCGACGGTTGGGAGGGGTTGGACGGGATGCGGACCCGTCTCTGGCAACGAAGGAGCTCTTGCTCGGTCAGGCCCTTGGACTCCGGCCCGAAGACCAGGGACGCCGTCGCCGAAGAGTCCAGAGAAGCGATCTCCTGCGCCATCGCTCGAACGTCGACGGGTGTGACACGCCCGCCGCTTCTTCCAGTCAGTCCCGCCGTGTAGATGGAGCCGGCGAGCGCCGGGTCGAGCGAGTCTAAGACGCGAGCCCCTTCTAGTGCGTCTTCCGACCGCCACGCCATACGCCACGCTTCGACGGTGCGCCAGTCGCCGGGCGAGACGAGATCGAGCCCCGCGAGACCCATGTTCGTCACGACGCGAGCGACGGCTCCAATGTTGGCGGCGTTTTCGGGGCGAACCAGGACGATCCGGACGCTTGCCATTGGTAAACTATAGCCCTCATGGCACGGCGGCGGGATCCCAACAAACCCTTCCTCGATATCGAGGGGGATCGGGAGTCTTTTGCGATCCCTCGTCGCAAGTGGAGGGAGCTCTTGTTCATCGGCGCGCTGGTTCCGGATGGCGACGCGTATGTGCGGGACCCCTCGCGGCCGCTACCCCCGTTCCGTATACCTGACCTCTTCCCCGTCGGCGCGCGCTTCAGGGTTCGGGAAGAAGGGGATCACGTTCGCATCGAAAGGGTGGAGTAGCTTGCCTCGCCGTCCGCCTTCGTTCGCAGACGTGTACCCTTGGCGAACTTCGGCGCGACCTCGCCGTAGCGGTGGGGACTTTCTCGGTACCACCGCGTAGGCGGGAAGCTCGAAGCGAATGACACGTGAGCGAAGGCGGGTAGCTACTCCAGTCCCTTTCGTACGGCTTCCACGACGCGCTCGACCGACAACCGGTCTTCTTTCCCGGAACGGAGGTCCTTCAGATTCACTTCCTTCGCGACCCATTCATCCGGTCCCACGATGACCGCGAAGTAGGCTCCCGCTTGGTCGGCGGCTTTCAGATCTTTTCCCACGCCGGCAGGCGAGTAGGGTGACTCGGCCGGGATGCCCTCCTCCCGAAAGAGTCGAGCCACTGACCGGGCGGCTCCGGAGAGGTCTTTACCCACCGGAATCACGACCACCGCGACCCGAGGTTGCGCCTCGGGTACCAGCCCGCGTTCCTTCAAGAGCTCGGTCAGAACCACGTCGCCCATTCCGAAGCCGAGAGCGGGAAGATCCGGTCCGCCCAAAGAGGCAATCAAGTTGTCATACCTCCCACCTCCGCAGATCGCTCTCAGCTCGCCCCGCCGGTCGTAGAGCTCGAAGACGATCCCCGTGTAATACGCGAGGCCGCGGACGACCGAGAAATCGACTTCCACGAAACCTCCTAGCCCCGCGTCTCGGAAGAGTTCGAGGTACTTCTCGAGGGCTTCGAGAGCCAGCATCGACTCGGGAAGCGCGGTCTTCGGACCGGACTTGAACCAGTCGAAGAGAGAGATCTTCTTCGAGCAGAGACCCTCCAGCTCCTCGATGTGGGCGGGAGGTACACCGGCCTCGCTCAAGAGATCCCGAAACGTCAGCTCGGGGACCTTGCGAAACTTGTCTACGGCCGCGTAGACCGCCGGGATCTTTTCGTTCGGCACTTCCAGCCGGTGCAGGACGCCCGCGACGAGGCGTCGGTCGTTGACCCGCGCGATGACATCCTTCTCGCTGAGACCGAGAGCGCGCTGGACGTCCAGCGCGGCCGACAGGAGCTCGACGTCTGCCTCGACCTCGGTAGCCCCGATGATGTCCATGTTGAGCTGAAAGTGCTCGCGGAGCCGCCCGCGCTGTTTTCGTTCATAGCGAAAGACTTGTGGGATGGAGAACCACTTGATGGGCTTGGGAAGTTGGCTCGCCCGAGCGGACATCATGCGAGCGAGCGTCGGCGTCATTTCCGGCCGGAGAGCGACGTCTCGGTTTCCCTTGTCGACGAAATGGTAGAGCTGGCCGACGATCTCCTCTCCCGACTTGCGGGTGTAAAGGTCTAGCTCCTCGAGCGGTGGGCCGTCGTACTCGGAAAAACCGTAGCTCCGCGCGACGCTCCGCCAGATACCGAACAGATAGTTCCTGAGCGCGAGATCTTCCGGAAAGAAATCGCGAAAACCCTGCAGTGGTTTCATCTTCGTCGGAGAGCGTATCCGAAGGCGCCCTGGTGTGCAAAGACGCGCAAAGGCCCGCAAAGTGCCGACCGATATCCTATAATCCACGTCGACCACGAGGTTCTCGATGGGAGGCCTATGAACGCAACGGCGGCCGCTCTCGCGTGCTTCGTCGTTTACTTGCTGGGTTACCGCATCTACGCGAAGCGTCTCGCGGACAAGGTGTTTCGCCTGGATCCCGATGCCGCGACGCCCGCCCACGAGCTTCAAGACGGATTCGATTACGTTCCCGCCCGGAAGGCCGTTCTCTTCGGACACCACTACGCCTCCATCGCGGGTCTTTCCCCCATGCTCGGACCGGCCATCGCCGTGATCTGGGGTTGGTTGCCGGCGATGATCTGGGTCGTGTTGGGGACGCTCTTCGTCGGCGCGGTGCACGATTTCAGCGCGTTGGTGGTGAGCATGCGCGCCAAGGGTGTGTCTATCGGCAAGGTGGCGGAGACCGTCATCGGCGCGCGAGCCAAGAGCCTTTTTCACGCCATCATTTTCTTTCTCATCGCGCTGGCCATGGGAGTCTTCGTGCAAATCGTGGCCCAGCTCTTCTCGGCGGCGTTCTATCCGGAGTCGGTCTTCCCGAGCTTCGTGATGATGGCCCTGGCCGTGGTCATGGGCTTCCTGTATTACAGGAAGGGAGTCGCGTTGGGTCCGCTGACCGGCGTGGCGTTCTTGCTCACGATGGGCGCTGTCTTCTGGAGCCTTCGGCTGCCGCGGCCGGATTTGTCGGTCGAGACCTGGAGCCTCGTGCTTCTGGCGTATTCCTTCCTGGCCGCGGTACTCCCGGTTTGGTTTCTTCTTCAGCCGCGAGATTTTCTGAACTCCCTGCTCTTGTACTTGGGGCTGGCCGCGATCTATGTCGGCTTCTTCGTCCTCGGACCCGAGTTCCAGGCGCCCGCGGTCGAGATGCGTCCTGAGGGTGCTCCCTCGCTCTTTCCCTTCGTTTTCATCGTCATCGCGTGCGGGGCCATCTCCGGGTTCCACGGGCTGGTCTCCTCGGGCACTTCGGCAAAGCAGATCGACAAGGAAACCGACGCGACGTTCATCGGCTATGGCGGGATGATGGCGGAAAGCCTCCTGGGACTGGCGGCGATTCTCGTCTGCACCACGGGCTTCATCGACGCCGACGCGTGGCGCGAGCACTATCAGAGCTGGAACGTTGCCCAAGGACTCGGTCAAGGTATGGCCGCCTTCATCGACGGGTCGGCTCTCTTCTTGAGCCAGGTGGGGATTCCTCAGGAGGCGGGACGGACATTCATTGCTTTGATGGCGGTGTCTTTCGCTCTCACGAGTCTCGATTCGGCGACCCGGCTCCTGCGCTTCAACATTCAGGAGGTGGCAGAGACGCTCCGCCTGCCGGCCCTCAGTCACCGTCTCTCGTCTTCCCTGCTCGCGGTGGCGGCGATCGGTTTCTTCGCGTTCTTCAGGGTCGACGGTCAACCGGCCGGTCTCGCCCTCTGGGCGCTCTTCGGAACGACCAACCAGGTCTTAGGGGGGCTTACTCTGTTGGCGGTGACGCTCTATCTCATCCAGCGACGCTCGACCTACCTCTTTGCCTTCGTCCCGATGGTCTTCATGTTGGTCACGACGATCACGGCCATGATTCTGAACGTGCGAAGCTTCTACGGTTCGGGGAGCTATTTGCTACTCGTCGTGGGACTGATTCTGCTGGTTTTGGCTCTTTGGTTGACGGTCGAGGGGGTCGTGGGCCTTGCTCGCGCGTGGGGACGAGCGCGGTCCCAGTCAACGTAGGCAGGTCAGAGCGCGCCCGCCATCGATCGACACCGTTGCCCCGGTGATCCAACCGGCCCGGTCCGAGGCCAGGAACAGGATGAGATCGGCGAGCTCTTCCGGCCTACCGACCCGTCCGAGGGGGTGCGTGGACTTACTTCGCTCGAGAAAGGCTTGGTACGCCTCCTGGTCCAAGCCTCCCGCGCGGTGCAGGTTGGTCTCGACCACGCCGGGATTGACGGCGTTCACCCGCACTCCCTTCGCCGCCAGCTCCAAGGCCGCACAGCGTGTGAGCTGATCGGCCGCCGACTTGCTGGAGCAATAGGCGAGAACGCCCGGAAACGAGCGTAGACCGTTGACGCTCGAGACGACGACCACGTTCCCCTTGCGAGCAATGAGGTGAGGCAGCGCGAGCTGGGTGAGCCGAAAGACGGCGAATACGTTGATGTCGAACATCTGCCGCCAGGCTTCCGGAGTCGTATTCTCGATGGTTCCGAAGCCGATGATACCGGCGGCGTTGACCAGAACGTCGAGCCCACCGTACTCGGACGTCAACTCCGTCATGATTCGTTGGAGATCGTCTTCGCGGGTGACGTCACCGGCTAGAGGGAGCGCGCTACCACCGTTTCGTTCGATGGAGGAGGACACCTCGGACAGGGCGTCCTTTCGCCGAGCCACGAGCCCCACCTTGGCCCCCTCACCAGCAAGCGCCTCTGCCGTCGCTCTGCCAATCCCGCTGGACGCGCCGGTCACCAAGGCGATCTTTTCCTCGAAACGCTTGTCTCTCATGAGAGCCTCCTCGACTTTGGCATCGGATTCGAGGAAAGACTATCTTGTTTGAGCCCGGGAGAGAACACCCGAGACCATGCCCGAGCTACCCGATATCACGATCTACATCGAAGCCCTCGAGACGAGAACGGTAGGTCGCACTCTCGAGAGAATCCGTCTCGTGAGTCCTTTTCTCCTTCGCTCCGTGGATCCGCCGATCGGGGAGCTCGAGGGAAAGCGGGTCGTCGGCCTCAGGCGTTTGGGAAAGCGCATCGTGTTCGCGCTCGAGGACGAGCTCTTCCTCGTTCTCCACCTCATGATCGCCGGTAGGCTTCACTGGAAAGATGTGCCATCAGGCGGCGGAGAGAGGCCGAAGGTTCCGGGGAAGAGAGGGCTCGCCGCGTTCGACTTCAGCTCGGGGACTCTGACCCTCACCGAGGCCGGCTCGCAAAGGCGCGCTTCGCTGCACCTTGCCCGGGGAGAGCGCGCGCTCGTGAGCCTGAATCCAGGCGGGCTCGAGGTGCTGGACGCGGATCTCGAAGCCTTCCACCGTATCTTGATTGCCGAGAACCACACGCTCAAGAGAGCCTTGACCGACCCGTGGCTCTTCTCGGGCATCGGGAACGCCTACTCGGACGAGATCCTCTATCGCGCGCGGCTTTCCCCGGTGAAATGGACGCGCCGGCTCGAGGCGGAGGAAGTCGAAAGACTCTATCGGGCCGCTCAGGCGACTTTGCGCGAGTGGATCGAAAGGCTGCGAAGTGAAACGGGGGACAAATTTCCGGAAGGAGTCACGGCTTTTCGGCCGACGATGGCCGTTCATGGCCGTTACGGCAAGCCCTGCTCTGTGTGTGGCTCCCCGGTGCAACGGATCGTCTACGCGTCGAACGAGACCAACTATTGTGCGACCTGCCAGACGGGAGGAAGGCTCCTGGCCGATCGCGCGTTGTCACGCCTTCTCAAGGGTGATTGGCCGCGGACGCTCGAGGAGCTCGAAGAGCTCCACCGGTAGGAAATCTACTGCGACAGGTTCTTCGGTGAAGCGCTCTGCAGCTTCGAGACCAGCTTGCTCGCGGCCGCGGGAGACGCAACCTGGCTTCCCAACACGATGTCTCGCGCCGAGATCTCTCGCCCATAGACGTCTTTGTTGGCGTCGTTGTCCGGGCGAAGACTGGCGCCTTCGAGCGAGACTCCAGCGAAAAGGCCCTGCGAGCGCGAATAGGTAAGAATCTCCGCGCGCATCGACGCGTCGGTCGCGGCTCCGGTCGAACGACCCTTCGGGCCCGCGGCGGCGGAGGCATCGGCACCCAGCTTCACCTTGCTGGAGAGAAGGGCATTGGCACCTTTATCGTTCATCACGAGGAAGATGAAATCGGTTGCCTGGCCGCCGATCTGAAAGCCGATGTTGGCGCCGTCGAGCCGATAGAGGGCCGGAGGGCCCCACGGACCTCCAAACGCGTCGCCGCTCCGACAAACCATCGCGCCCGCGCCATAGCTGCCGCCGATCCCGAGGGCGAACTTCTTGACCGAGGGCATGACCAGCACGCACTCCGCCTTGTCGAGCAGATCCCGCGGTATCGACTCCGGCATATCGAGGACTTCTTGGAGGACCGTGCCGCAATCCCGAAGTCGCTCGTCGAACTTGTCGGTCTGAACGGCCCCGGAAGCGGGGAGTGCCAAGAGAGCAAGGATCGACAGGGTTCGCATGCGAGTCCTCCTTATATGGCGCGGCTTTAAATAGAGTTTAGCGAGCGAAAGCGCAATGCGCAAGACACCAGAAAGCGGTCAAGGAAGAAATTCGGTGTAGCTCGCTCCTCGGGGCTCTTCGCCGCGCGGCGCGGGCGGGGTCTCGTCGGGCGCGTCTGGCGCACTGGCGGGAGCGGTATCTCGCCGGACCACCTCACCCATCACGTAACCGAAGACGGTACTCGACCAGAAGCTGGCGGGGAAAATGCCGATGCAAAAGAGAATGATCCCGAACTGAGCCAGGAAACTGGCCGCGAGGAACGTGATCAGTGCCAGTCCATAGTTGCCGACGTTTCTCTGGATGAAGCGCAGGTTCTCGCGATAGTCGAATGCGGCCGCCACGCGGTCCTGGGTGACGAACCGCACGATCGCCGCCGGGAGGTAGAAAAGCAGGGCGATCCCCACAAGGGTGAAGAGGACGTAACCGGCCAGCATCACCAGGACGGCCATCATGCGAAGCGTCTCGGGCGCGTCCTGAGACGACGCGGCGGCGCCACCGGCCGCGAGGCCGAGCAGTGTAATCAAGAGGGCGAGCGGGACGATGTGGCCCAAATAAACCGCGATGGCACGGGCGCCGTCGGAGAAGATGCTCCCCAGATCGTCCCACTCGGGAAGCGGGCGCTCTTCGCCCCCTGCGGTGCGTCGCATGAGACGGACCACGTAGCCCGCGACGAAGAAGCTGCCGACGAAAAAGACAGACAACAGCGTAAAGAGGCCGCCCAGTACGATCTTGTTCACCCATCTGGGATCTTCGAAGAAGAAGCGAAGGGCCTTGCCGAAATCGAGGGGCGGGGTCGTTTGGGGCGTCATGGGAGGCAGTCTATAACAGCAGACGCCGCGGCATCCAAGGGTGTCAGAGCGTGGTGAGCGCGGGTTCGTCTTGCTGGAGGGTTCCCTGCGGACTGGCAACTTGAACCGAGAACGATAAGAATCTAATGTTAGGGATTCGTCCCGGCTGGAGAGAGGAGCAGGATGAGCCAAAAGAGTCAGGATTACTTCGGAGCGCGGTCCGACTTCGATTCCGGTAGTGGAAAGGCAACCATTTTTCGTCTCGATGTACTCGAGAAGGCCGGTGTGGGCACCGTGTCTCGGCTCGCGTTTTCGGTCAAAGTGCTTCTGGAAGCGGTCCTCCGGAATTGTGACGGCAAGCTCGTCACCGAGGACGATGTCTCGGCCATTGCCGGCTGGCAGGCTTCGAGCCCCGGCGACCGCGAAGTACCGTTCCAGCCGGCGCGCGTCGTGTTACAGGACTTCACCGGCGTGCCGGCGGTGGTCGACCTGGCGGCGATGCGCAATGCGGTGAAGCGCCTGGGAGGCGATCCAGAACGGATCAATCCGGCCGTGCCCGTGGATCTGGTGATCGATCACTCCGTGCAGGTCGATGTCTTCGGATCGGCGATGGCCTATCAAAAGAATGCGGAGATCGAGTTCCAGCGGAATCGAGAGCGCTATGAGTTCCTGCGCTGGGGTCAAGAGGTCTTCGACAACTTCCGGGTGGTGCCCCCCGCGACCGGAATCGTGCACCAGGTCAACCTCGAGTACCTGGCCAAGGTCGTCGATGCCCGCGAGCAAGGTGGGGAGCTCCTTGTGTTCCCGGACACGCTGGTGGGCACGGATTCCCACACCACGATGATCAATGGGCTGGGTGTTCTCGGTTGGGGGGTTGGGGGTATCGAGGCGGAGGCCGCCATGCTCGGACAACCGGTCTATATCCTCATGCCCAAGGTCGTCGGGTTCAAGCTGCGCGGAGAGCTTCGCGAAGGTGTGACCGCCACCGATCTCGTTCTCACGGTAACCCAAATGCTCCGCGCGAAGGGCGTGGTCGACAAGTTCGTCGAGTTCTACGGTGCCGGGCTCTCGCAGATGTCTCTTCCGGATCGGGCGACCGTGGCCAACATGGCGCCCGAATACGGGGCGACCATGGGGTTCTTCCCGGTGGACCGCGAGACGCTCGCCTATTTGCGCCGAACCGGCCGTACCGAGGAAGAGATCGCGCGCGTCGAGCGATACACCAAGGAGCAGGGACTCTTCCGTACGGACGAGACGCCCGATCCCGCCTACACCGACACGTTGGAGCTCGATTTGGGCACGGTGGAGCCGAGCCTCGCGGGTCCCAAACGTCCCCAGGATCGGGTGCCGCTCGCCGACATGAAGACCGCGTTCCACAAGTCCCTCACCGCGTCGCCGAAGGAGAGGGGATTCGGGTTGTCCGATAAGGATCTCTCTCGGACCGTCCCGGTGAGCTTCAATGGAACGCGCGAGACGATCGGTCACGGATCGGTCGTGATCGCGGCCATCACCTCGTGCACGAACACGTCGAATCCCTCCGTGATGCTGGGAGCGGGGCTGCTGGCCAAGAAGGCGGTCGAGCGTGGTCTCAAGGTGCCCGCCTATGTCAAGACGAGCCTCGCACCGGGCTCCAAAGTGGTCACCGAGTACCTACATGCGGCGGGATTGACCGCGGCGCTGGAGCAGCTGGGGTTCTATCTGGTCGGATATGGCTGTACGACTTGCATCGGGAACAGTGGCCCCCTCCCCCAGCCGGTCGCGGATTCCATTGGGGAAGGAGAGCTGGTTGCCGCGGCGGTGCTCTCCGGGAATCGGAATTTCGAAGGGCGGGTACATCCGCTCGTCAAGGCGAACTATCTCGCCTCGCCGCCCCTGGTCGTCGCTTACGCGCTCGCGGGCACGGTGGACATCGATCTGATGAAAGAACCCCTGAACCGAGATGCGCGAGACGCCGGACGAGATCCGGTCTTCCTCCGTGACATCTGGCCCTCTCAGCAAGAAATACTGGACACGGTGAACCAGTCGATCCAACCCGAGATGTACCACGAGATCTACGGAAACGTCTGGGACGGGAACGCGGAGTGGAACGCCGTTCAGGTCAAGGGAGGCGAGCTCTACGACTGGCAGCCCGAATCGACCTACATCCAGGAGCCACCGTTCTTCCTCCACCTATCGAAAGAGCCCGAGCCTCTGGCCGAGATTCGGTCCGCGAGAGTCTTGGCTCTGCTAGGTGACTCCGTGACGACGGATCACATTTCCCCGGCGGGAGCGATTCCGGACGATAGTCCCGCGGCGAGGTACCTCAACGAGCATGGTGTGGAAAAGAAGGACTTCAACTCCTTCGGCTCTCGTCGCGGAAACGATCGCGTGATGGTTCGGGGCACGTTCGGCAACATCCGCATCAGGAATCAGCTGGTTCCGAACGTCGAGGGAGGCGTCACGATTCATTTGCCGAGCGGAGAACAGATGCCCATCTTCGACGCGGCGGTCCGTTACCGCGAGGAGGGTAAGCCTCTGCTCGTCATCGCCGGCAAGGAATACGGCTCGGGCTCCTCGCGAGACTGGGCGGCCAAGGGGACTCTCCTCCTCGGTGTGAAGGCGGTCATCGCCCAGAGCTACGAGCGGATTCATCGGAGCAACCTCGTCGGCATGGGAGTCCTACCGCTGGAGTTTCTGGACGGGGAAGGCGCGGAGTCGCTCGGGCTCACCGGCAAGGATGAGTTCGACGTCGAGAGCCTGGGCGCCGACCCGCATCCCAGACGGGAGCTTCGAGTCACGGCAAGACGTCCGGACAAGTCCGAGGTTCGCTTCAAGGTCGTTGCGCGGCTGGACTCTCCCGTGGAAATCGACTACTTCCGGAACGGCGGCATCCTCCAGACCGTGATCAGAAATCTGGTAACTTAGATCCTGGTGAGTTCACTGGCCTTGCCTCGCCGTAGCCGTAGCTAGCGAAATACCGCGCTACGGCGAAGGCGGGTGCGGCGGGACTCCGTCTAATCGTAATCGAAGGGACGGGGAGGCGGCCTTGGCTCGCCGTAGCGGCTAATCGTAATCAAACGGCCGCGGAGGCGGCTTGTCGTCCTTCTCAGCTCGTTCGAAGGCTTCCCGGAACTTCTTCTCCAGGAGCTCCTCTCGGTTCTCGTGCTCTCTTATGGATTGCGCGAAGCGGTCCTCGGCTTCCTGCCGCCTCTTCTTCTCTTCCGAGACCGCTTGCTCGAAGCTCTTCGCCGGACCCTCGGGAGGCTTCTCGTACGCGAGGAGTGCTCCAGTCTTCCGGTCGACCTTGAGCTTGGCCGAGCAGCACGGGCAAACCAGAGTGAAATCTTCGGTTCCCATACCCGCCTCCATGGAGACATTACTCCGCGCACCTGCTGCCGTCAACGCCCTGGTGTCCTCGAGTTGTCCCGGGTTAGAATGCCGTGTCACGCCAACGAGACGGTGAGGCCACTATGTTGCTGGTTCTCGATATCGGCAATACGAAGACCGCGATCGGCGTCCATCGCGACGACCATTGGGAAGCCGACTGGCGCATCACGACGCATCTCGACTATCTCACCGACGAATATGCGATGCTCCTTAAATCCTTATTGGCTGACGCCGACTTGGTCTTCGAGGACGTGAGTGGTGTGATCCTGAGCAGTGTCGTCCCACCGCTGACCGCCGTCTTTCAGGATCTGGCGGAGCGGCACCTCGGGCAGAAGGCTCTCGTCGTGGGTCCGGGGGTCGAGACCGGCGTCGAGATTCGCATCGATCATCCCGCCGAGGCCGGCGGAGACCGCGTCGCCAACACCGCCGCGGTGCAGGGGCTCTATGGCGGTCCCGCGGTGGTCATCGACATCGGCACCGCGACCACGTTCGATGTCATCTCGGCGAAGGGCGAGTATCTGGGAGGCGCTATCGCGCCGGGCCTCGGCATCTCGGCGGAAGCCTTGGTGCGTCGCACCTCGCGACTACCGAAAGTCGAGCTCAGTCCGCCCGAAAGCGCCATTGGGAGCAATACGGTGACCGCGATGCAATCGGGGCTCGTTTTCGGTTACGTCGGTCTGGTCCGGGAGCTGGTCGCCCGCCTCAAGAAAGAGCTGGGGGGCAAACCGAAGGTCATCGCCACCGGAGGCATGGCGGAAATGGTCTCCGAGTGGGTTCCGGAGATCGACATCGTCAACCCCCGTCTGACGCTCGAAGGCCTACGGATCATCTACCACTTGAACCGCCCGGCCGCTCCCTGAAACGAAGAAGAGATTCAAGAAACCAGGGTGAGCTCGGGTGGCTCGCGGATGACGCCCACCTCGGCCCCGCGCCGGAAGAGGGTCTCGAGGGCGCGCACGCCTCGGCGTCCCATGTCGCGGGTCAGATCGCTCACGTACATCTTGACGAAGCGACGGCCCAATTCGCGTTCCAGTCCTCGGCCGAATTGGAGCGCGTAGTCGAGGGCCTCTTCTTCGTTCCGGTAGGCCCAATCGATACTCGCGCGCAAAGCCGCATTGATCTCTCGAGCTAGATCCATTCCCAGATCCGAGCGCACGACATCGAGTCCCAGGGGAAGCGGCAGCTCGGTCTCCTCGCGCCACCGCTCGCCGAAGTCCTCGATCTTCACGTATCCTTCCGACGCGTAGGTAAGCTGCCCTTCGTGGATCAGGACGCCCGCCTCCGCCTCGCCCGAGTCGACCGCCTCGAAAATCTTGTCGAAAGGACGCACGATCGGCTCGAAGTCGCGTAGATAGATCCAAGTGAGAAGGGCGGCCGTGGTTCTCTCACCTGGAATGGCGACCCGCTTACCCACGAGTTCGTCGATGGAGCGAGGGGTTCGCGAAACCAGAACCGGACCATATCCTTCCCCCATGCTCGCTCCGGTGGAGAGCACCCAGTAGCGGTCCGCGAGGGAGAGGTAGGCGTGAGCGGATATGGCCGTCACTTCTAAATCGCCTCGCAGCGCACGGAGGTTGAGGCTTTCGATGTCTTCCAAGACGTGCTCGATGGCATAGTCTCGAATGCGGACGGCACCCCGAGCGAGGGCGCAGAACATGAAAGCATCGTCAGGGTCGGGACTGTGTCCGATCTTCAAGGTGGGTTGACTCACGAGATCTCTCCCCGCGATGAAATTAGGCGCGCGCCAAATAGGCGCGCGGAACGTCCACCATCAGGGCCTTGGTACTTGCCTTGACGCTGGCGTGGATGAAACAGACGTGGGTGTACCAGCAACCGTCTCGCGCGATGGCGTCGAGCTCCGCGCTTCGGGCCTTCGATTGCCAGAAGAGGTTCCAATCGCAATCGAAGTCACGAAGGTTGCCGAGTGACCCGCGGAGCTCGCAGGCGCGCAAGTCTCCGTTGGCGTCCACGACGGCGATACTCTGACCGGCGGTGCAGGGCATCGGCCATCGTTCATCCCGCTCGAGGTTGGCTGCCTGGATCTGGTGATAGAGGTTCAACGTGCCGAGGTAGGAGACGCGTGCGAGAGGGGCGCGAATTCCCTTTTTCTTCCTCTCGATTCTCTCGGCGTAGTGGCGATAGATCGGCTGTAGCTCCCGGTAAAGGGAGGCAATCGATTCCCTATGGACTTCGAGGGGCGCGGGATCGAGGGGTTCACCCCGGATCACCTGGAAGTAGTGGCCGTCGAGATCGAATTGGTCGCGCATCCGTTGGCCGAGAGCAAGCATCTCGTCGATATTGTCCTTGCAGATGACCGAGTTGACGTGAAGACGCAAGGTGGGTAGTCGGGACCGCAGTTCTTGGAGGGCTCGAAGACTCTTCATCGCCTTCACGAAGTTACCGGGTACGCCTCGCAACCTATCGTGGGTCGTCTCGAGACCGTCGAGAGCGACGTTCAAATTGATGCGGAGGCCGGGAGAAGCAGCACTGATGCGGTCGACCTGTTCCACCAATCTTTCGGGCAGCAGCCCATTCGTGGGGAAGTTGATGGAGCGGATGCCGTTCGTTTCGTAGAAGCCGGAGACGATCTCCGGCAGGTCTTCTCTCAGCGTGGGCTCCCCGCCGGAGAGCCACACCTCGTTGAACGCCGGCATCGTCGCGGACAGACGAAGGATCTCGTCGAGGGTGAGGTCTCCGTTCTGGTTCAGCTCCTCCCAATAGAAGCACGTGCGGCACACGGAGTTGCAGCGGGAGGTGACGAACAGAATGAGAGTGTCCAGCTGCGGCGTGGTCCACATGGCAAGAGATTATATCCTACGCGTTTACTTCACCGTGAGCACGGGGATCGGTGAAGCTCGGACAATCCTTTCCGCGACGCTTCCCATGAGAACGTGATCGGCTGCGCCCAATCCCTTTCTCCCCATGACGATGAGCTCGGCTCCCGTCTTCTTCACCGTCCTCAGGATCTCATCGGCGGCGTCACCCTCGGTGACGACGATCTCGCCGGGCCGATCGCCCAACCATTCCTCGAGACTGGTCTTGATCCGACTCGGGAGCTCCGGATCGGCCTCGAAGAGATCGGTGATACCCCCCGCATAGAACGAGGGGTGAATCGGACTCGCCACGACATGGACCAAGGTCAAAGAATCCTTCTTGGAGAGGAGCGAGATCGCCACCTCGAGGGCGCGGCGGGAAAATTCCGTGAAATCGACGGGAACGAGCACTTGCTTCGGATCGTCCGATTCTCCGATGACGGCGGAGTCTTTGCGAACCGTGAGGACATGCGTCGGTGAGTGCCGGAGCACCTTCTCGGTGACACTTCCCAAGAGCAATCGACCCACGCCGGTCCGTCCATGAGTCCCCATGACGATGATGTCCGGCTGGATGTTTTCGACCGCGTCCATGATGGCTTCGAAGGGCGAGACGCTGCGGGCGGTCGAGATGGAGACCTGGAGGCCGCGCCGGCCGATCTCGCCGGACTTCTTCTCCAGTATCTTTCGAGCCTCCTCATTGACGTGCTCGGTATATCCCTTCAATACGGTTTGAAGGTGCTGGGGGTCGTCCGCGTGGAGCAGGACCGCGTGAAAGATGTGAAGCTCCGCTTTGGTGAGCAGTGCCAGGGCGACGGCTTGGCGGAGGGCCTGTTCGGCGCTCTCCGAGAAGTCCGTCGGCAATAGGATCTTTTTGAACTTCATCTTGGATACCTCGGGTCAGCCGATGATAACCGTTTCCGTGGGAGATCGCATTTCGTAGACCCGACCGCGCCAGTGAATGCGCCGAGACAGCAGGGACGTCAAGAAAGCGTACACGGTCAGGAAGCTCGTCACCGGAGCGAGGAGAACATAGGACCAGTGAAAGTGTCTCAAGCGCTCGTTCCACCGGGGCAACAAGAGCCGGACCGCCTGAGCCCGGATCGCACCGCTCGCCCCACTGAGGAGCAGCACCACGGTCAGGACGGAAGCCACACCCACGTCTCCCGAAAGGGCCGCTTGGCCTCCCCCGAGCAGGAACAGCACGAAGACGACCTGGCTTCCTCCACCGAGGCGCCAGAGGTTCGGCCAGTAGACGCGCGTAATGGCCATTTGGCGACCGCACCACCGGAGGAGCTCCCGAAGCCCCACCCTTCCTCGAGAGACAACGATGGACTGCGGGACGAACGCCACGCGGTATCCGGCGCGACGCACGGCATGGGTGAGGGCGTAGTCATCGGACAGGGCGCCCCGCCAGGCATGTGCGACACCAGCTTCTCGAAAGATCTCTTTTCGAATGGCCATCGCTCCGCCCCAGGCAAAGTTGCGGTCGTGCTCTCCGAGAAGCGTCAGGACGCCCGCGTTCCAGGCGGAACGCAGGACGGACGCGAGATTGCCGGGCTCGGGCAGATAGAAGCGATAACTGGAGGCGACTCCCACGTCCGGCTTCCTGAGCGTCGCGACCAAGTTCGCGAGCCAGTGACGATCCGTCATCCCGTCGGAGTCCGCGAACGCAAAGACCTCCGCATCGTGGTCTCCCGCGAGGCCGGCGAGCAGATTGTGGACCTTCTGGCCGCATCGATCGGCGCGGCCGGCCGTCACCAGGGATGCCGCGCGAGCACCAATTAATGCCGCGGGGCCCCACGCCACCTCACTCCTCAGGGCTCCCTCGCTCCTCGCTCGGGAGCTTCCAAGGGCTGACGGCTCCCGCTCGCCCTTCCGCCTTCGCTCGCTGTCGCCTTCGCCAGCTTCGGCGGACCCGCCGAAGCCTTGGCGGAGGCGGGCCGGCGACTTCTTTAGCTGCGGCCTCACTCTTCGTTCGGCCACGGCCTCCGCTCGACTGGCTCGCTGCGGCCGGCGGGCGCCTGCGGGCGGGTTGAGGACTCCGGTCTCCATCACGCGCCGGATGATCGGGATGGCCGAGTCCATCTCGTCCTCGACGATGAAGACGACGTCGAGCGGACCGTACTCTTGCTCGACCAGCGAGCGGAGGTTCTCTTCCAATCCGTCCTCGGCACCGCAACAAGGGACGAAGAGCACGACCGAGGGTCGGTGTTCGCTCGGCGGCGGGGTGCCCTGTGCGCTGCGCGCGTAGCGACGGTACGCCAGAGTAGACCGCAAAGAGTAGATGCCGATCCCGAGGTTGATCGCGCCCAGCAAGTAGAGCGTTAAGGTGCTCACGCGACGGGCGGCCGACCCAGTCGTTGCCGGATGACGGTGGCTTGTCTCGTTGCCAGGGTCATGATCGTGATCTGCGGGTTGATGCCGACCGAGGTCGGGAAGACACTGGCGTCGGCGACGAAGAGATTGGGAACCTCGTGAGCCTCACCGTGACCGTCGAGGGGGCCGCGCGCGGCATCGGCATGCATGCGGCAGGAGCCCTGTGGGTGCGCGGAGAACAAGGCCATTTCGTTGGGACGCAGGGGGAGCTCATCGAGCCGGGCGATCTCTTCCGCGGAGCGAAGCACCAGCGGTTGGGATAGGAGATAGGTCACGAATTGCGCCCCGGCGGCAAGGAAAATCCGAGCCACTTCCCCGAGTCCTCGCCGAACGAGTTGCTTCTCCCGCTCTCCCAGCTCGTAGTCGATGAGGGGTTTCCCGGCCTCACCGAGAGAGACCGTGCCGCGGCCCTCGTCCTTGATCATCGCGTACATGCCGGCAAAGTGACGGTAGTCTTCCATCACCGCACGGTGTTCTTCCCCGAAGGACGGACAGACGCTCGCGAAGAGAGCGGGCATCGCGAAAATTCCCTCGATGATGAAGCCGTCGGAGCCATCCTCGAGAAGCTCGAACTCATCGCAGTAGGTCGATTGGGGGATGCCGACGAAGCCGTCGATCGGTCGCTCGAATCTGGCGAACGCGGCGGCCAGCGGGTGAAGCGCCAGCCCACGCCCCACCTGGTGCGAGCCGTTGGCGAGACCGCTGGCGAGAATGAGGGCGGGTGTGTGTATCGCTCCGGCCGCGACGACCACGACCGGGGCGCGCACCTCGAAGCGAGCCCGTGGTCGGTTGGTGTCCTCGTCCAGCAGCGAGCCAGCGACTCCCGCCAGTCGACCCGCTTCGGTCAGGATCTCTTCGGCGCGGCAACGCGTGTACAACCGACATCCGCCATCGAGTGCCTGCGGAATGTAATTCATGTCGACGCTCCGATGGCGCTCGTAGGAGCAACCGAGCATGCAATAGCCACAGCCCACGCAATCCTTCCGGTTGTGATGGAACCGGCCGGCTCGGTAGCCCAGCCTCTCACAGCCTTGGAGAAGGATTTGGTTGTTATCATTGACCTCGACTGGGAGGATGGGCACGACGCCCAGCGTCGCCTCGACCCTTTCGAAGTAGGGCCGAAGGGAGTCTGGGCTCAACTCGTCCAGACCAAACTCTCCGCGCCATCGTGCAAGGACTCTCTCGGGAGTCCGGAAGCAAATACAGTTGTTGATGACCGTGCTGCCACCCACGGAGCGACCCTGAAGGATATTGATGGATAAGTCTCGGGTGGACTGAGCTCCTTGGTCTCGGTAGAGACGGCGATACATGTCTTCCTCGCGCTGGTTGAAATCTAGGTAGCGGAAGTAGCCGCCTTCCTCCAAGAGAACGACGTCGATCCCCGCTTCCGTGAGCTCCTTGGCCGAGACCGCACCTCCCGCTCCGGAGCCTATGACGACGACCTCGGCTTGTGCCCGCATCAGGCCACGAACTTCGGACGTATCGACGACGTTGGGATGTTGGCTCACGATTGCAGCCAGGGACCCGGAAAGCCTATTGCCGGCCAGCTTTCCGGTTGGGTGTAGTAGAGGCTCATCGCAAGCCGTTTGATGGCCACGAACCCGCTCCTCCGAAACCCGAGTCGGCTACCGGCCCACCCACGGATGACCCGATCTTGGCTTTCTGGCGAAAGTTGGGTGAAGCGGCGCGGGTTGGCTTCGAAGAGTAAAGGGCTCCATTCGAAAAGCGCCAGCAGGCGCCGGAAGTCGGAGGTCGCCTGCAGCTCGTCGAGAAGCCGCTCCATGCGTCCCGCCACGTCGATCACTGCGGCTCCCGGGGCCAGGTCGCCCGCGGGGAGGAGCCGGGCACAGATCGCCCGGAGCACGTCGCGTTCGGCCTCGCTGAAAGGACCCGGTCCACCGGTCTCGGCCCGACGCCCCGAGCATCCCGGGAGCGCTCCTCCCACGGCAAGAAGCAAGGCCCCCGATCCCCGGCGGAGAAACTCTCGACGCCCGAAGCTCTCCCGGACGAGGGCATCTGGGGATATCACGACGGAGTGCATGAGACCATCGAGCCATCCTATTGAGTCGCGTGGTGAAGGGTCAAGCTTCCTGGCAAACCAACGAAGCAACCGGAGTTCGTCCCGAGCGGACCACCAATCTTGACAGACCGTTACCATGGAAGTTATAGTCAGCGATTATCCAGCCCTTCGAAAGTTGTTGAGTCAATCGGGGACCGAGTGCGTTCAGATTCGCGTGCCGTACGCTGGGAATGTCATGGTTCCCCAGCCAATCGTTGGGATGCCGCGAGGGGGGCATGAAGCTCAGGGTACTTGGCTGCTCCGGTGGCAGTGTGAAAGGGCGCTACTTGTCCAGCTATCTGCTGAACGACAGCATCGCCCTGGATGCCGGCTCGCTGACACAGACTCTCACCCTCGAGGAGCAGACACGCGTGCGACACGTCATCGTGACGCACTCGCACCTCGATCACAACTGCGCCCTCGCTTTCTTCGCCGACAACGTCTATGGATGCATCGAGGCACCGGCGGTCGTCTATGGCACGTCCCACGTGTTAGCCGCGCTGCGCCAACACATGTTCAACGACGTTCTCTGGCCTGATTTCTCTCGCCTGCCGAACGACCACTCACCCACCCTCCGCTTCCAGGAGATCAAGGAGGAGCAGCCCTTCACCATCGACGGGCTGACGTTCACGCCCTTAGCGGTAAATCACATCACTCCGACGGTGGGTTTTCTCATCGAGGATCGGAAGAGCGCCATCATCTATACGAGCGATACGGGGCCTACCGATCTGGTCTGGGAAGTGGCGAATCAACGGAAGCAGGTCAAGGCGATTATTACGGAGGCCTCCTTCCCCAACGAAGAGGAGGAAAGGGCGGAAGTGAGTGGTCACATGACGCCGGAGCTCTTGAAACGAGACCTCCTCAAGTTCAAGCGCCGGGTCCGCATCCTGGTTGCCCACGTCAAACCGAGTCACCGAAGCCGGATCGCCCGGCAGCTTCGCTCCCTCGGACGGGGGCGCATCGAGCTCGTGCAGCAGGGCAAGTCCTATCGTTTCTAATGTGTGCATTAGTGCCGTGTCCGCCTTCGTCCGTCTGGAAGTGACTTCGGCGGACCGTCTGACCCTCTGGCGTCGGAGCAACCACCTACGTTGACGGCCCAACAGGCGACCACGGATCCGCCTGGCTGGGTCTGTTTCACCAGCCTGCCGACTACTGCAGCAAGCCCGTAGATCTCTGCAAGCCGCGAACGGGCGTCAACCGGATCCGCGCAGGAAGCGGCGCACCGAGAGGGCGCTCCCGAACAGCCCCACAATCATCCCTCCCATGAAGATGGCCACCCATGCTTGGGGGGAAAGGAAGGTAAGCCAATCCGCTCCGAGTACCAGTCGGGAGGAGGAGAGGATCTCCCGGAGCAGGAGCTCGTGCGCCAGATAGAGGAGGCCCAAAGCCAGCCCACCGCCCAGGCCACCCTGAAGCATCCCCTCCACCAGGAAAGGGCCGCGAATGTACGCATTGGTCGCGCCAACGAGTCGCATGATCCCAATCTCGTCCTGTCGGCCATAGACTGTGAGCTTCACCACGTTGAAGATGGTGAAGATCGCCGCGACGACCATCGCTCCGCCGATGAAGAAGCCCACGACGCGAACCACGTCGATGATCGCCGTCAGTCGCTCGATCCAAAGCAAGTCATAGTCCACACCGTCGATGCCGGGTTCGTTAGCGAGACTTTCGGCGAAGCGGTGCACCTGCTCTGGGGCCCGGTGTCCCTCCGCGATCAGGATCTCGACCGACGCCGGCAGCGGATTGGATTCCAACATTCCGGGCAGGCCTTCGAGCTCCGGAAAGTACGATCGGAATCGCTCAACGGCTTGCTCTTTGTCGACGAACTCGTAGGACTCCACCTCGGCAAGCGAGCGCAGCCGCGCCTCGAGCTTTTCCCTGTCCGCCGTTTTGGCGTCCTCGGCCAGGTAGGCCGTTACCTGGACGCGGTTGGACCAGCCTTCGAGGAGGACGTTGAGATTCTCGGAGAGACCGGCAAAGATGCCGAGAATGACCAAGGAGACCGCGATGGTGCCGATCGAAACGAGGTTGACCAGCCGGTTCCGCCAAAGCTCGGCGAAGGCTTCTTCGAAGCAGTAACCGATTGCGTGCAGCCATCGCATCGCGGGAAGCTATTATACTCTAGCCCTCAATCACTCTCCCGTGCTCAAGATGGATCACGCGTTTGCCCATTCGGTTGATGAGCTCTCGGTCGTGGGTGGCGACCGCCGTCTGACCAACTCCCCTCAACGCAACCACCTGGTTTGACGGCCAACAGCATCTGCGAGTTTGCTCAACTCTCAATCACCCTACCGTGTTCCAAGTGGATGACTCTCTTTCCCATGCGAGTAATGAGCTCTCTATCATGGGTAGCTACTAGCACCGTGGTCCCTCGGTTGTTGATTTCCTTGAAGAGGGTCATGATCTCGTAGGCCAGCTCCGGGTCGAGGTTTCCGGTGGGCTCGTCGGCGAGCAAGAGAACCGGCTCGTTGATGAGCGCGCGCGCAATCGCCACCCGTTGCTGCTCACCCCCGGAAAGCTGCAGGGGGTAGGTGTGCATCTTGTGGTGGAGCCCGACCTGCTTGAGGATCTGGAACGCCCGACGTTTCCTTTCCGTCTTGGGGGCACCCATGACTCTCAGGACGAAAGCGACGTTCTCGAACACCGTCTTGCGTTTCAACAACTTGAAGTCCTGGAACACCACGCCGATGCTGCGGCGCAAGAAGGGGATCTTGGACTCCGGAATGGCGGAGACATTGCGCCCGTTCACCAGGATCTGACCTTGAGAGGGGGACTCCTCCCGGAAGATGAGCTTCAGAAACGTCGTCTTGCCCGCGCCGCTCGGTCCGGTGAGGAAGACGAACTCTCCTTTGTCGATGCTGAGCGTGACGTCATCGAGAGCGGACGAGTCGCGGCTGTATTGCTTGTAGACGTGGTAGGTTTGAATCATCCTACTTCAGAAGCTCCTTGAGCACTTCGTCCAGCAGAGCGGGACTTGCCTTGCCGCGTGTTGCTTTCATGACTTGTCCTACCAACCAGCCAAAGACCTTGGTCTGTCCGTTACGGTACTGCTCGACTTGGGTTGGGTTTTCGTCGAGCACTCGTCGGGTAACTTCTTCCAAGGCGGTCCGGTCGGTGATCTGAGTCAGGCCCTCCTTCTCGACGAGACGGCGCGCCGACTCGCCGGTCGCATACATCTTCTCGAAGAGATCCTTGCCGATCTTGCCGCTTATCGTTCCATCCTCGATGAGCCGGAGCATTTCACCCAGAGCTTCGGCGGTGACCGGTGTGGCGTCGATAGAAACGCCCGTTTCCTTTACCTTTCGAAGCGACTCCGACATGATCCAGTTGCTCGCCGCCTTTGGGTTAGCGCACGAGGAGGCGGTCGCTTCGAAGTAGTCGGCCAGGGAGCGTGAGGCGGTGAGCACGCCGGCGTCGTAATCGGGTATTTCATACTGCTCGACGAATCGTCTTCTCTTGGATTCGGGAAGCTCGGGAAGCTCCTCCCGCAGGTCGTCAATCCACTTCGGGCTCACGCGCAGCGTGGGCAGATCCGGTTCGGGGAAATAGCGATAGTCGTGCGCTTCTTCCTTCCCGCGCATGGACACGGTACGGCCCGAAGACGTATCGTAGAGCCTGGTTTCTTGCACGATCGTTTCGCCGGACTCGAGCGAGTCCACCTGGCGCTCGATCTCGTACTCGAGAGCGCGGACGAGAAAGCGAAACGAGTTCAGGTTCTTGATTTCGACCTTGGTCCCCAGCGTCTCCTCGCCCCGCGGGCGCAACGAGACGTTGACGTCGCAGCGAAGGTTGCCCTGTTCCATGTTGGCGTCGGAGACCTCGGTGTATTCCAGAATGGTCTTGATGCCTTGCGCGTACGCGGCTGCTTGCTCCGGGAACCGCAGATCGGGCTCGCTCACGATCTCGATGAGCGGCACGCCGCTGCGGTTGTAGTCGACCCCGCTCTGGGTCTCCGACCCCGCGAAGCCCTCGTGGAGGAGCTTTCCCGCGTCTTCCTCCAAATGAATCCGGGTGATGCGAATCGTCTCGTCGTCGGTCAGAAGGCGCCCGCCGACCGCCAAAGGACGATCGTACTGTGAGATCTGATAACCCTTGGGGAGGTCGGGATAGAAATAGTTCTTCCTCGCGAAGACCGACGCCTCATGGATCCGGCAGTCGAGCGCAAGGCCCATCCGGATGGCCAGCGCGACGGCTTTCCGGTTCAAGACGGGTAGCGCACCGGGTAGGCCGAGACAGACCGGACAGACATGGGTGTTGGGCGGATCACCGAACCGAGTCGAGCATCCACAAAAGAGCTTCGTGGCTGTCAGGAGTTGGGCGTGGATCTCGAGACCGATGACGACCTCGTATCTCCCGCTCATAGATTCTCGTCGTAGAGTCGATCGATCTCTTCCCGGTATTGCTCTTCGATGACGTTTCGCTTGACCTTGAGCGTCGGCGTCAGCTCCCCGCTCTCCAACGTGAACGCCTTGGGGAGCAGTCCGACCTTCTTGATCTTCTCGAACTGCGCCAAGTGGGAAGTCATCGCGTCGACCTGTGCTTGTATGAATGCGATGACCTTCGGGTTGTGAATGGCTTCCTGACGGTTGAACGTCTTGATGCCGTTCGAGCGAGACCAATCCTGAAGTTTTTCGAAGTCGGGCACGATCAGGGCGGCCGGAAACCGACGACGGTTGCCGATGAGGACGACTTCGGAGATGTAAGGATTGGTCTTCAGGAGATTCTCGATCGGTTGCGGCGCTATTTTCTTTCCGCCCGCGGTCACGATCAGATCCTTCTTGCGATCGGTGATGGCGAGAAAACCGTCTGCATCGACGAACCCGACGTCGCCCGTATGGAACCAGCCTTCGGAGTCGATGACTTGTCGGGTCGCGGCGTCGTCCTTGTAGTAGCCCTTCATGATGTTGGGCCCCCGCGCGAGGATCTCTTCGTCGGGGGCGATTTTCACCTCGACCCCTGGAATGAGAGGGCCGACCGTTCCGAACTTGATACGACCGGGACGGTTTACTGCTATGACGGGAGACGTCTCGGTGAGCCCGTAGCCTTCCAGGATCGTGATCCCGGCCGCCCAGAAGAACTCTGCAATCTTCCGGGAGAGGGGTGCGCCACCCGAAATGAAGAACCGCAAACGACCTCCGACCCGGCGATGCAGTTTCTTGAAGGCGAGCGCCGTGGCGAGCTTGTACTTGAGCTCCAGTAGGAAGGGCGCCTTGCGGTTCTCGAGCCGGTAGCGACCGTGCTCCCGGCCGACCGACACCGCCCAGGAGAAAATCCTACGGCGCAGGGCGCTGCCCTGGGCGACGGTTTCTTGCACCCGTGCGTACATTTTCTCGTAGAAGCGAGGCACGAACGTCATGACCGTGGGGCGGATTTCGGCCATATTCTCGACGACCGCGTCCGCGCTCTCGGCGATGGCGATGCTCGTGCCCGCGAGAGGATAGAGGTAATGGGCGACCATGCGCTCGAAAACGTGACTGTAGGGAAGGACGGAGAGCGCCACATCGGACCTGCCGATGGGCAAGACCTGAAGGGATGCCTCCACATTGGTCAGAAAGTTCCGGTGGGTCAGCATCACGCCCTTGGGGTCGCCGGTCGTACCCGACGTGTAGATGATGCTGGCCAGGTCCTCGGGCGTTACCTCCGCCGCCAGGCGTCGATGAAGCTCGGGCTCCGCGCGGGCCTTGTCCGCTCCTCGAGCAGAAACGTCGTGGAGTCGTATGCCGTCGAGGCCGCTCGCGCCTGGAGCGTCGATGAGGATGACGTGCTCCACCAAGCCGAGCTCGCTTCGGATCTGTGCCACCTTGGCTGCCTGTTCCTCCGATGAGACGATGACGACCTCCGCCTCCGAGTTCCGAATGATGAAGGAGACCTGCGGGGCGGTCAGCGTGGAATAGATGGGTACGGTGGCCGCTCCGAGCAGATGGAGCGCCTTATCGATGAGGAACCACTCGACCCGGTTCTCCGACAGGAGAACCACCCGGTCCCCCCGGTCCACGCCGAGCACGTGGAGCCCGAGCGCAAGATCGCGAGTTCGCTCCAGCATCTGCTCCCAGGAGACCGACTGCCAAGAGCCGCCGGACTTGTATCGCAACACGTCCGGGCGACGATGTGTTTCCATGGCATGAAAGAAGAGCTCGTTGAGAGTCTGGAATCCCATGGTTGGACCTCGGCGGCGGTAGCTCACCTAGCGCCTGTGGAAAATGTAAGCCACCGCGTGTGACGGTGTCAAAAGATCGGCCCGCGTTGATCCGGAGCACCGGCGGGGCCTATAATCTTGCGTGTCCTCGAATGTAGGCAATGTAGGCACTGTAGGCAATGTAGGTCAGGAAGCTTTCATCGGGCTCGGCTCGAACCTCGGCGAGCCAACCCAGGCGATCGACTCGGCGTTGCAGAAGCTCCGGGAGAGCTCCGTCTTCGTGGAAACGGTGTCGAGCTTGTACCGCACGGAGCCGGTCGAGGCGCCGCCACGGCCATGGTTCACGAATGCCGTGGCTCGAGTGAGAAGCGCGTTCGAGCCGCGGGACCTACTCGCCATCTGCCAAGACATAGAAAAGAGTCAAGGTCGGCAGCGCGGCCCGTTTCACGGGCCCCGACCGATCGACCTGGACCTCCTCGCGGTCGGTGACACGCTTCTCGAAGGCGATCGTCTGACCCTGCCCCATCCTCGGCTTCACCTGAGGCGCTTCGTGCTGGTTCCGTTGCTGGAGATCGCTCCCGATTGGATACACCCCCGGCTGGGCTCGAGCGCCGCGGAGCTGCTCCAGGCGTGCCCCGATGAGTCCATCGTCATTCGTTTGGATGCGCTCCTGGAACCCGCGCCATGAATCCGCGATACATCGCGGTGGAGGGCCCTCCAGGAGTCGGAAAGACCGCTTTGGTCGAGCGCCTCGCGACCCACCTCGAGGCGTCGGTCGTGCTCGAGAAGGTGGAGAATCCCTTCCTTCGTGACTTCTATCATGAGAAGCCGGGAGCGGCCTTCCAGAGTCAAATGTTCTTTTTGTTGAGCCGCTATCGGCAGCTTTCGGAGCTGGCGCAACGGGAGTTGTTCCGTCAGGTCACGGCCTGCGACTTCATCTTCGCCAAGGACAAGATCTTCGCCTATCTCAATCTCGACGACACCGAGCTGATGCTGTACGAGAAGATTTTCCGGGTTCTCGAGGGGGAGGTGCCCCCGCCCGAGCTGGTGATCTATCTGCAAGCTCCGGCCGAGGTTCTTCTAAAGCGGCTCAAGTCACGTCAGCGCCGCTCCGAGCCGGGTCCGGGCGAGCCTTACCTTCGCGAGCTCGTGAAGGCCTATGACTACTTTTTTTTCCACTACTCGGAGACGCCTCTATTGGTGGTCAACACGACCGACGTGGATTTTTCCCATCCCGCCACCTCTCTGGACGATCTGATTCACGAAATGCAGTCGTTGGGTGGGGGGACCCGCTTCTTCATGCCCGGCCGCCCCGGATGAGTCGGACGCTTGGACGACTGAAGACGGCGACCTCTGCCGAAACCCTTTCCCGGTAGCCTAGAGATACCCTGCCAGGACAAGGAGTTAGAAGGGAGTCCCTTTTCATTCCCGTCTCCACCGGCCCCTTGCCGCCTCCCCAGGGAACGTGTTATATTAGTTCTGTTATCTCTCTCATTACAGTCTAGGTTTCGTAGGAGTCCTCAGCCCCGCCCGTAGGCGCGAAGTCGCCGAAGGGCGAGCCGCGGGGGTGGGGCCCCACGGCATTAATAGAAGTCGTCGGGCGTGAACCGCAATATTGGTTGCTCGCGAGGCCGAGCTCTCGTCGGCCGGTGAGCCAATCTGATTGGACAAGAGCAGGAAGCGGAGGTTCCTATGACCACCCAGAACGAATCGAGCCCCAGCGAAGTCCAGCGCCGGCCGAACCGCCGCCGGCGACTGATCGTCGACAAGGCGTTCCAATACCGTTTGATCGGGCTCCTTCTCGCGATCTGGGCGGCCAACTCCCTCTTCTTCTCGATCATCCTCTATTACTTCTACCAGGGGCATATCCTGCGCTTCTACCACCTGGTACCAAGGACGGGGATGGTTCCCTTGCTCTCCGCCCCGGTGCTCTTCTCGGTGGCGATCGGTTTCATCCTTTGCTTCGGGATGGTGCTGGTGGGGATCATCGGGGTCTATCTGAGCAACCAGATAGCCGGGCCTCTCTACCGGGTCAAGATGAGCCTCAACCGCGTCCGTGAGGGCGACCTCAATTTCGAGATCCAGTTCAGGGACCGCGACTTCTTGGAGGACTTCCCCGGCTACTTCAACGGGATGCTGGAGTCGCTCAAACAGCAGGGCGGAAGCGACGTCGAGACCCTCAAGGCCATCGAAGACCACCTGTCGGAGCCGCAGAAGTCTCTGGCCTTGATTCGGGAGCTGCGCCAGAAGAAACAGGCCCAGATCGGTTTGTCGAGCGAGGAGACCGATCGGGTACCGGTGGCGATACATTAGATTCCTTATTGCCGTGTCCGCCTTCGATTGTTTCTAGACAAAGAAAACTTCGGCGGACCAGCCGTCAGCCTTCGTTCGCCCTGAAGAGGCCTCTTTGGCGAACTTCGGCTTGACCTCGCCGAAGCCGTGGCCAAAGAGAAAGACCTAGCCACGGCGTAGGCGGGAAGCATTCAGCGAAGGCTGGGGGCCCCCAGCACCCTTACTCCAGCCGCGTATGATGTGACGACTGGCCCGCGCCGGGCGTTTCCTCCAGTTGAACTTCGGGCTCTGCAGAGTCGCGCCCGACAAGTCCATTGGTTCCAGCTTCTTTGACGGTGGACTGCCCGTCTCTTATACTGACTTCATCCAAGGGATTGACGGAATCAGTCAGCACGCATGGCGAACGAAAAGGACAAGAGCCCCTTCTCCCCAGGCGTTCCGCGCGAGTTCAACAGCAACGAGGTCAGGCACAAGTTGAGACGCGACGCGCCCCCGGCACAGGGCGACTTGCTCACGTCGAGCGACCTCTTCGGCGAGATCATCGACGAGCTTGGCGATCGGGGCGAGAGGGACGCCGCCGGCGCCACGACGTCGCCCGGCGTTCCGGCCGAAGAGGGTGACGCCGCGCCGCGGGCGTCGGTCAACCCCGATACGATTTCCGTCAAGAAGGGCCACGAGGCTCGTGACCCAGGCTCGCCGGAGCACTACTCCATCGTCGATCTCGCCTACTCGACGCTTCTTCAGGACTCGAAGCTGGACCCGAATCTCGAGCCGGATCGTGCGGGGTTGGCCCGGGAAGGCGGCGACTCCGCCTACGGCCAGTATCTCCTGCTCGACCGAATGGCCACCGGGGGCATGGCGGAGATATTCCGGGCCAAGCGCCGAGGCGTCGAAGGTTTCGAGAAAATGGTCGCGGTCAAGCGGATCCTTCCCCATCTCTCCGACAACAAGGACTTCGTGGAGATGTTCATCAACGAGGCGAAGATGGTGGCAGGATTGTCCCACCCGAATATCGTCCAGATCTTCGATCTCGGAAAGATCGAGAACACTTACTACATCGCCATGGAGTACATCGAGGGGCTGGATCTCAGGGCGATCCTATCCCGGGCGCGCGAAACGGGAACGATATTGGACGTCGACCTGTCGGCCCTCATCGCGACCAAAGTGGCGAGTGCTCTCGAGTACGCGCATCGGCATCGCGACGCCTCCGGAAAGCCACTCCGCATCGTGCATCGCGACGTAAGCCCTCCCAACATCCTGATTTCGCGGGAAGGCGAAGTGAAGTTGACCGACTTTGGCATCGCCAAGGCTGCCATCAAGGCACCTTCGACCGACAGCGGTTCGCTCCGAGGGAAGCTCCTCTACATGTCCCCGGAGCAGGCCTGGGGTCGATCCATGGACAAACGGTCCGATATCTTCTCCCTGGGCGTCGTTTTGTTCGAGATGTTGGCCGGTCGCAGCTTGTTCATGGGCACCTCGGAAATGAGCATCCTGGAGAGAGTGCGAGAAGCCCACTTCCTCACGCCTTCTTCGTTCAATCCCGCCATCCCCATCGAGCTGGAAGCCGTCGTGGCCAAAGCCTTGAAGAAGGAGCCCGATGATCGGTATCAGGATGCCTCCGAGATGCTCCGGGACCTGGACGGCTACCTCCGCCGCCGCCCCGCGGTGGGAACGGCGGAGCTTGCCAAGTGCGTCGGGAGGCTCTTCGGTTCCCCTTCTGTGGACGTCGGGTCGAAGACCGAGCCCGGCACGCCGTTCTAGAGAAAGATGCCTCTTAGCGAAGAAGAGACCCGCACCTACCGCCAGACGCTGGAGGTAGCTCAACGTCAGCTTGAAGAGATCGACCAGCAGATCGAAAAGGAGCTCTCCCTGGTGAAGGAGCGCTTGGCCGAGCTCCAGGCGAAACGCAGGGCGGCAGTGCAAATGTACGACGCGGCTTGTACCATGCTCGGCATCGAAGTGGAGCCCGAGCAGCCCGCCGACTAGCACCGGGGACCCGTTGGGAGCTTCCGCGCAGCCACCCACTGCATCTTGGTAACTCTTTATCTATTAGTCACTTACGATATATGGGATCTTCCCGCATTGACGCCGCCCCCCGGACTTGCTAGCATGCGCCCCTTCCTATGAGCTGGTTCAAGAAAGAGAAGACCCCGCTCGCGCCTCCGGAAAAAAAGAGCCGGATGCCGGAGGGCCTCTGGAGCAAGTGCCTGGGGTGCGGAGAAATCCTCTACAAGAAAGAGGTGTTGCGCCACCAGAACGTCTGTCCCAAGTGCAACTACCACTTCGGCCTTTCCGCCGTGGAGAGGCTGACGACGCTCTTGGACGGTGGCTCGTACCAGGAGTTCGATGCACGGCTTCGATCCACCGATCCCCTGGAGTTCAAGGACACCAAGTGGTATCGGGATCGTCTTCAGACCAGTCGGGAGCAAACCGGGCTCGACGATGCCATCATTACGGTGCGAGGGACCATCTCGGGCATCCCGGTTATCGTCGCGTCGATGGAGTACGAATTCATCGGTGGCAGCATGGGGGTGGTCGTCGGGGAGAAGATCACCCGCGCCGTCGAGCGGGCGCTCGAAGAGCGCACGGCCCTCATTATTATTTCCCGCTCGGGTGGCGCCCGGATGCAAGAGGGCGCGCTTTCCCTGATGCAGATGGCCAAGATCAGCGCCGCCCTCGCCAGACTCGATGAGGCGTCGGTGCCCTACGTCTCCATCCTCACCGATCCCACGACCGGCGGTGTCACCGCGAGCTTCGCGATGCTCGGTGACTTCAATATCGCCGAGCCGAAAGCGCTCATCGGGTTTGCCGGGCCGCGGGTGATCGAGCAGACGATTCGCCAACCGGTGCCCCCCGGCTCTCAACGCTCGGAGCGCCTCATGGAGCGCGGAATGCTGGACATGATCGTCGAGCGAAGGCAGATGAAGGAGATCTTGGGGAAGATCCTACATTTCTTCAGCGACGCCCCGCCCGTCGAGCCAGGCCATTCGCTCCCAGAAGACTACCTTTCCTAACGCCATTCCAACTATCATCGATAAGAAGCAGGTTGGAACGGCGCTAGCAGGAGCTTCACCACCATGGATCACGCGGCGGCGGTAGCCTATCTCCTCGGGCACGAGAGGCTTGGGGTCAAGTTCGGTCTCGAGAACATTGGCCTCTTGGTCGAAGCCCTGGAACATCCCGAGCGGCGCTGGCAGTCGATTCTGATCGCGGGAACGAACGGGAAGGGCTCGACGACCGCGCTCCTCGAGTCGATCCTGCGGGCCGCGGGTCTCCGGACCGGCCGTTACACCTCTCCCCACCTCGTTCGCTTAGAGGAGCGCATCATGGCGGCCGGAGAGCTCATCGCACCGGAAGAGCTCGTGGGGGTGGTCCAGAAGGTGAAGTCCGTGACCGCTCGGTTGCGGCAGGAGCGGAGGCTCCTCGCCGAGCCGACGTTCTTCGAGCTCACGACGGCTTGCGCGCTCGAGTTTTTCCGTCAGAAGGAAATCGACGTGGCCTTGATCGAGGTTGGGATGGGCGGCCGTTGGGACGCGACCAACATCGTGCCAGCAGGACTGGCCGCGGTGACCAACATCGGCCTGGATCACGAGCGCTTTCTCGGGAGCACGGTGCGTGCCATTGCCTCCGAGAAAGCCGCGATCATCAAGCCCGGCCGTCCCGTCGTGACCTCGGTCGCCGATCCCGAGCCGCTCGCCGTCATCCGCGCGGAGGCCGAGCGGCAGCGCGCGCCCCTCTTCGAGGTTCGGCAAGAGGTGACGGCCGTGGCGAAGGAGGCAGAGGGCGGTCAGTGGGTTCGACTGGAAACGCCGCAAACGGTGTATCCGGAGCTTTTCTTGCCTCTCGTCGGGGCCCACCAGGTGGAGAATCTATCGCTCGCGGTGCGCGCGGCGGAGCTCACGAGCCATCTGGGCTTCCGCGTGTCGAGCGAGGCCGTGCGGGAGGGCGTGGCCTCGACCGCCTGGGAAGGCAGGCTCGAAAGGATCGAAGGCTCGCCGGCCTTGATCCTCGACGTGGCCCACAACCCAATGGGAGCAGCCGCGTTGGCTCGGTATTTCGGGGACCACCCGTGTCCTGGCCGGGTTTTGCTCTACGGAGTCCTCAAAGACAAGAAATCGGCAAAGATGCTCGATCTCCTGGCGCCGCACTTCCAGCATCTGATCGTGACGCGACCACCGAGTCGGAGAGCACAGGATCCGGAAGTCGTTTCTCGCCAAGCGGCGCGCTTGGGGTTTAGGGCAAGTGCGGTCAGCTTACCGGAGCAGGCGTTAGCGAAGGCGAGATGTTTGGCGGGCCGCTCGGGGGAAGTTGTCGTGACCGGCTCGATCTTCCTCGTCGGCGAAGTGAAACGCATTTTGGCAAACGAAGCGGGTACCGAGTAACCGGAGCCGAACCCTCGTCGAGCGAGCGACCGCTAGGCCCCTGCGAGAAACGCTCGTACCCTACACGCCGGAACGGTAGTGGGCCCTCCCCGTCTTGGTGCGGAGGCCGGCGTTGGTGAGGCCGGCCAGGATGAAGTCGGCAAATGTGCGCGCGATGGTATCGGAGCTCGCGGCACCTCGGGGATCGAACCAACGGGTGATCCAATTGACGGCTCCCAATATCGCGAAAGTGAGCAGCTTGGGATCCCCAGGCGGAAAGATGCCCTGCTCGATGCCCTCTTGGATCAGGGCGCGGAATCCATGCTCGAAGCGGTCGCGTTTGGCGATCACCTTGCGAAGCAGGCGAGGCGAGAGTTCTTGTATGTCCAGGGTCAGCGCATTTCCATGGAGCTCGTCGATGATCATGTGCACGAAGCCCTCCACCAGACGGCGGAGCTTCACGTCGGGTGGACGGTCGTCTTGGTCGACCTCCGCCAGCAGGTCAAGGAGGAGGTCCAGGGAATAGTCGTGGCAGAAGTAGAGCATCTCTTCCTTGTTCTTGAAGTAGTAGTAGAGGTTGCTCTTGGTCATGTGGAGAGCATCGGCGATCTCCCGCACGCTCGCGCCGGTATAACCACGGCGGTGAAAAGCTGCGGCGGCGCTCCTCAGAATCTCGGCGCGCTTCTCGATCGATCGGGGGATCTTCTTGGACGTCGATTGGGGGCTCATCTTGGCATTGGCGTATGAGCGGGCTGGAGCGCCTCGCCGTTCAGCACGGAGCCTTCGATGGATGGCAAGGCGAACGATGCCTAGCTCGCGGAGGTTCAGGACGTGTTCAGCTTCAAAAGCTTCTTGGCGTTTCCGTTGTAGATCCTGGCTCTCACTTCGTCGCTCACGTCCAAGTTGTCGATGACCTTGATGGTCTCACGAATGTACATCGGCCCCTTTTCCGGATCGAAGGGCGCATCGGAGGCGAAGAGGACATGATCGGGGCCGAAGAAATCGAGACCACACTCCGTAGCCGCCCTAGCTCCGAAGACCGCAGTGTCGGCATAGAACATCCGGAAGTAGTCGATGGGTCTTTTCTTCAAGCGGTCGCGAACCACGGTCAGGTCCTCGTCCGAGGTTCGCGCTCCGAGCTGATCCCACCCGGGCCCAACGCGACCTTCGAAGTAAGGGATCATCGCACCCATGTGATGGGTCACGATCTTGATGTCGGGGTGCCGATCGAAGAGCCCGGAAAACACCAGCCGGGCCATGGCGACGCTCGTTTCGTAGGGCCAGCCGAAGGTCCACCAGATCTCGTACTTCGATTTCTTCTCCGTCAGGTAATCGGGAAAGTTCGCGCCCCGGGTCGGATGGAGCAAAATGGGAAGGTCGTAGCCTGCCATGGCGTCGAAGAGCGGCACGAATTGAGGAGCGTCCAGCGGGTGGCCGGCGGCGTTGGTGTAGATTTGCACACCGCGGGCGCCGAGATCTTTGACGGCGCGATGCAGTTCCTTCAGGGCTCCCTCCGGATCGTTCATGGGTAGGGATGCGGCAAAGCCCAGGAAACGGTCCGGATAACACTCCACCAGCTCAGCCATACCATCGTTGCCCGCACGTGCGAGGTCCCCGGCCCCTTCGGGGCCGGCAAAGGCTTCGAGCGGCGGGGAGGACAAACTGAGGATTTGATGGTAATCCTCGAACTGATCCATCACCCGGAAGCGCTCGTCGAGATCGACCAGCATGGGAACGCCCCGCGCCCGCTTTCCCATGTCTTTGTGGTCGGGCGCGACCTTCATCATCAATTCGTAGAAAGCCTGGGGGAGGACGTGATTGAAGACGTCGATCTTTTTCATCTCTTGAACGAGCGTTCAACTTAGTTCAGAATAGGCGGGAGTGTCAAGCGATCGGGTGATGCAAGAGCAAAAGCTGCTCCATCTTCGCGTCAACGGCGAGTCGGTCCAGGTCGCGGCGCCGGTTCACAAGACGCTTCTCGAGGTCTTGCGGGAGGATCTGAGGCTCACCGGAACCAAGCACGGCTGTGAGCTCGGCGAATGCGGCACCTGCACCGTGCTGGTCGACGGCGAGCCGATCCTTTCATGCCTGGCGTTGCCGGTGGAGCTCGAGGGGCGAGAGATCCTGACCGTCGAGGGGATGACCGCGGAGGGGACGGCCCATCCGTTGCAGATCGCCTTCGCGGAAACCGGTGCCGCGCAGTGCGGTTACTGTACGCCGGGAATTCTCTTGGCGGCCAAGTCGCTGCTGGAGCGGAAACCGAATCCCAGCCGAGCGGACATCGAGGAGGCGCTGGCCGGAAACCTCTGCCGCTGCACCGGCTACATTCAGATCCTGCAGGCGGTGGAGCTCGCGGCGGAGCGGCTCACCAAGGAGCCCGTTTCTACTGGAAGAAGGAAGTAGGAAGAAGGAAGTGCCCACGAAAGTCGGCGTCAAGCCGAGGAAAAAAGCGCCCTCGACCCAGCAACCCGCGCGCGAGGACACGCTCAGTATCATCGGCCAGCCCCTGCCCAAGGTGGACGCCATGGCAAAGGTGAGCGGTGAAACGCTCTTCGCCGATGATTTGGCACTTCCCAGAATGCTCTACTGCAAGATCAAGCGGAGCCCCCATCCCCACGCGCGTATCCTCGACGTGGACACGAGCGCGGCCGAGGCGCTCCCCGGCGTGGTGGCGACTCTGGTGGGCAAGGAGCTTCCCATACCCTTCGGCATCCTTCCCATCTCTCAAGACGAACATACCTTGGCCATCGACAAGGTGCGTTTCGTCGGCGACCCGGTGGCCGCGGTGGCCGCTGTGGATGAAGAGACTGCGGAGCTTGCCCTCCGGCACATTGTGGTGAAATACGAAGTGCTCCGACCCATCATGTCGCTCGAAGAAGCACTCGCGGAGCAGGACGAGCGCATTCACGATTACGGTCCCAGAGGTAACATCCACAAAGAAGTTGCTCTCGAGTTCGGAGACGTGGAGGAGGGTTTTCACGAGGCCGATCACGTACGGGAGGACACGTTCTTCTTCCAAGGAAACACGCATCTCCCCATGGAGCAGCATGCCGCGGTGGCTTCCTTTGGGCCGGACGGGAAGCTCACTCTTTGGTCTTCCACACAGACGCCCCACTACGTCCATCGAGCGATGGCCAAGGTCTTGGAGATGCCCGCCTCGCACATCCGCATCATCGCGTGTCCGAACGGTGGCGGCTTCGGGGGCAAGAGCGATCCCTTCAGCCACGAGATCGTGGTGGCCAAGCTCTCGATGAAAACGCGGCGTCCGGTGAAGGTCACCTTGACGCGCGAGGAGGTGTTCTATTGCCATCGCGGTCGCCATCCGGTGAAGATGTGGATCAAGACCGGCGTCAAGCGTGACGGGGCGATCACCGCCATGCACTTCCGTTCCTTCATGGATGGTGGGGCATACGGAAGCTACGGCGTCGCCAGTCTTTTCTACACCGGTGCGCTCCAGACCGTGACGTACCGCGTGCCGCGGTACAAGTTCGAAGGGGTTCGGGTCTTCACCAACAAGCCCCCCTGCGGGCCCAAGCGAGGGCATGGGACTCCCCAGCCTCGATGCGCCCTCGAGTGCCACCTGGACAAGATTGCCGAGGATCTCGGCGTGAATCCGCTTGATCTTCGTCTGAAGCATCTCGTCGAGCCGTTCTCCGTGACCGCCAATCAACTTCAGCTTCGCACGGTGGGTTTGCGGGAATGTCTGGAGAAGGTCGCCGGGCGCTCCGGTTTCGTCGCAAAGCACGGGCGACTCGAGAAGGGAAGGGGGGTCGGTCTCGCCGCGTCGTCCTACATCAGCGGTGCCGGTCTCCCGATCTACTGGAACGATCTCCCGCACAGCGGCGTCCAGCTCAAGCTGGACCGGAGTGGAGGGGTCACGGCTTTTTGCGGCTCTACCGATATCGGTCAAGGATCCGATTCCGTGCTCGCCTACGTCGTCGCGGAGGAGCTGGGGGTCGAAGTCTCGGACGTACGGGTCGTCACCGCGGACACGGATTTGACGCCGGTAGATTTGGGAAGCTACTCGAGCCGCGTCACGCTCATGATGGGAAACGCCGCCATCCAGGCGGCGCGTCGCTTGAGACCTTTGTTGCTCGAAGCGGCATCCCGGAAACTGGGTGTTCCATCGGAGCAACTCCGCATGGCCCACCGCCGCGTCTTCGACGCGCGCGATCCGGACACGGGCATGAGCTTCGCCGAGGCCGTGGTGCTGGCCGAGGCCGAGCACGGCACGCTGGGCTCGACCGGAAGCTACAAGCCGCCACCGTCACCTGGTCGCTACAAGGGAGCGGGAGTCGGCCCGAGTCCGACTTACAGTTACTCCGCGTGTGTCGTCGAGCTCCACGTCGACGAAGGCACCGGCGAGATCGGCATTGACAAGATCTGGATTGCCCACGACGTCGGCAAGGCCATCAACCCGCTCCTCGCGATTGGACAGATCGAAGGCAGCGTTTACATGGGTCTGGGCGAAGCCCTCATGGAAGAGCAGGTCTTCCGTCTGGGTGTGCACAAGTTCCCTTCGCTGCTCGAGTACAAGAGCCCGACGTTCCTCGAAATGCCGCCGGTCGAGTCGATTCTCGTCGAGACCTTGGATCCGGAAGGACCCTATGGCGCGAAGGAATGCGGGCAAGGTCCCCTGCTGCCGGTCATCCCCGCTCTCGTGAATGCGGTCTACGATGCCATTGGAGTGCGCGTCGACGAAGTGCCGGTGACACCAGCCAAGATCGTTCAAGCCATCGAGGATCGTCTGCGGGCACCGGAGGCGCCGCTCTTCACGTTTCCCGAGCCGCTTGTGGTCCCGCCCCTCGAGGGACCCTTGTCATGATGCGTCTTCCCCCCTTCCGCTACCTCTCGCCGCGCACGGCAGCGGAGGCGGCGCGGATGCTGGCCGATCACGGAGCCGAGGCGATGCCCGTCGCCGGGGGAACCGATTTGTATCCCAACATGAAGCGGCGTCAGTTCGAGCCGCGGGTCCTGGTGGGGCTGCGACGGCTGGAGGACGCCCGAGCGATATCTGGGAATGGGCAAGAAGGCATCGAGATTGGGGGGTTGGCCACACTCACCGAGCTCGCCGACTCCGAGCTCTTGCGCTCCAGCTATCCAGCCATCGCAAGAGCCGCAGGGCTCGTGAGCTCCCCCATTCTTCGCAACATGGGAACGGTCGGGGGCAACCTCTGTATCGACACGCGATGCAACTACTACAACCAGAACTACGAGTGGCGCGAGGCCATTCATTTCTGCATGAAGAAGGACGGGGAGACTTGCTGGGTGGCACCCGGCAGCGATCGATGCTGGGCCGTTAGCTCCTCGGATACGGCGCCCGTTTTTATGGTCCTTGGGGCGGAGGTGACGTTGGTTGGTGCGAAGGGCGAGCGGCGAATTCCAGTGAGGGATCTTTACAAGCCGGACGGTATCGACTTCACGACGAAGCGACGCGACGAGATTCTGACGAAGATCCACGTTCCCCCGATCGAGCTGGGGCGCGCGACTTACTTGAAACTGCGGCGGCGGGGGAGCATCGACTTCCCCATCTTGGGCGTCGCCGCGTCCTTGAAAACAGCCAGCGACGGAACCGTGGAGAGGTGTCGGATCGTTCTTACCGCGGTCGAGTCGGCTCCGGTAGAGGCAAGAGAGGCGGAGCGCATGGTCGTGGGCCACAAGCTCACCGACGAGCTCATCCGAGAGGTAGCCGCGGCGGCTTACCGTCCCGCGAAGCCCCTCGACAACACCGACCTCACCCACGCCTATCGAAAAAAAATGGCGCGGGTCTTCGTCGCCCGCGCCCTGGCCGAGCTATCCGCTCCGGAGAAGAGGCAAGAGTGAACGCCGCGCTCGTTCCGCTGCGCAACACCCTGCAACTCAACACGAGACTCTTCCTTGGCGCGGTGGATGGCGTGGATGAAACCGTCGCCGTCACCAGGCCGAATGCCAGCACGAATCATATCGCCTTCATTAGTTGCCACTTGATCGAGGCTCGGCACTATCTTGCCAAGTGTGCGGGGTATGAGACCCAATACCCGTTCAGAGAGCTCGAAGGCGCCCGCCGGCTCGAGGACGTGACACGTTTCCCCACCCTGGAGGACATACGGGGAGCTTGGAGCGATGTGGCACGGATGCTGGAGGACAGGCTGCCGCAGTTGAGTGAGGCCGATTTGAGATGAAGCAGCCTTTTCCAATCGAGGACGGAAAATCGCTCCTGGGTTGTATCACCTTCCTGCTGGAGCACGAGGCCTTTCACATAGGCCAGATCGCGCTGCTCCGGCGCTATTTGGGGCTGGGGGCGATGAAGTATTCGTAGGTGCTCTTAGTGCCGTGGGGCGACCGGCATCTTTTTCTCTCGAGAGAGACGGAGGGGGACCCTGCGGCAGGCGGGTCGCGCAGCGTGCCAGGTTACTCTTTCAGCCCCTGTTGTCCGCTGGTGGTGGGGCGGCCTTCGTGCTATAGTAGTGCCTGGGTAGGCGTTCTTCCCAGCTCACACCGTTACGCCTACGGTTCATCAAACAATCAAGCTATTGTTCCGGGGAAGGCCTTTGGCTTAAGAGGCGCGGTCGCGAAACGGTTCCAGTAGCTGGCGGCCGATGTGGCCTCCGTCGAGGGCAGACCTGGGCACAGCCCTGGGCTCCGAGGCAGCGCCGGTTAGGAGAGGGTAAGTCTGAGTATGCAGAAGGCGAACATGAACGAAACGGCTCCGCGCTCCGAGATAAGTGAGTTTCCGTCAGGCCGTCGGCGCATCTCGTGGCCGCACACGCTGCCCTTTCTTGGCGTCCACCTCATGGTCCTTGGTGTCATCTGGGTCGGCTGGAGCCCCGTCGCGGTGGGTGTCGCGCTGGCCTTGTTCTGGTTGAGGATGTTTGCGGTGACCGGCTTTTACCACCGCTATCTTTCTCACCGCTCGTACAAGACCTCGCGTTGGTTTCAGTTCGCTTTCGCGGTGTTGGGCAACTCCGCTACTCAGAAGGGTCCGTTGTGGTGGGCCTCTCATCATCGGGTGCATCACCTGTATTCGGACCAAGAGAATGATGTGCACTCTCCCTTAAAGCACGGCTTTCTGTACAGTCACGTAGGCTGGATCTTCACGCGTGAGAATTCCGCGACGAGAACACGGTTGGTCCCGGATCTGGCCAAGTTTCCCGAGCTGCGATTTCTGGATCGCTTCGACGCCTTGGTTCCCATCATGCTAGGCGTGGGCACATTCGGTCTAGGCGTGCTCCTGGAGCGAGTTGCGCCGACGCTGGGAACCAACGGATGGCAGATGTTGATCTGGGGCTTCTTCATCTCCACGGTCGCGCTCGCGCATAGCACGTTCACCATCAACTCCCTGTCCCATCTGTTTGGCCGGCAACGATTCGTGACTACCGATACGAGTCGAAACAATTGGTTTCTGGCGCTACTGACCATGGGCGAGGGCTGGCACAACAACCACCACCACTTCCCCACCGCGACCCGACAGGGTTTCTATTGGTGGGAGATCGACTTGACCTACTACGGCCTGTACCTGTTATCGAAGGTGGGCCTTATCTGGGACCTCAAAGCGGTACCTCAGCATATTCTCGAGACCGGAAGAACTTCGGAACCGGCGGCAGCCTAGCGCCGCGGGACTTCTATCACTGCCGCGGGGCCCCACCCCCGCGGCTCGCCCTCCGGCGACTCCGCGCCTGCGGGCGGGTTGAGGACTCCCACCCATCAACTCTTGACTGCGGCGATCGCGTAGAAGTTTTTTCCCAGGCGGTGGTATTTCCTCTCGAAGTTCGAGCCCACGAGCAGCCCCTCGTCATCCGCGCTGGCCGGAGGCACGTAATTGCTGCGGACCAGTGAGGAAGCGCGGATCACTTGTTCGATGTGCGCGTAGTAGTCGTCATGGTCGGTCACGATTTGTAAACGGCCACCGGATACCAGAATGCGCTCGACCTGCCTTATGAGCTTCTGCTGAATCAAACGCCGTTTGTGGTGACGCTTCTTGGGCCAAGGGTCCGGGAAATGAACGTGGACCGCGGCGATGGCTCCGTCCGGGACGAACTCGGCCAAAAAGTATCCCGCGTCCGCCAGAACGATACGCGCGTTCCAGCACTCCCGGCGACGCAGCCGATCGCTGGCGTGGCGCCAATAGCGGTTGGCGCGTTCGAGGCCAATGAAGTTCACATCGTTGCGGCGGCTCGATTCTTGGGCGAGAAACGTGCCTTTGCCCGTCCCAATCTCGAGCTCGACGGGTTTTGTGTTGCCAAACAGGGCGAGCCCGGTAACGGGCTTGGGAAGGTTCCGAACTTCGAGACCAAGGGGCTCGACCGTGTCGCCGAGACCTAGCTTCAAACCTGCTCGCCGCCGGACCACGACTACCTCGTCATGAAGAAGGCGTCGATACGCCGGATCTCATAATCTGCTTGACCAGACGCCCCTGCTTGGCGTCAATACACCGGATCTCCTAATGGGTCTCGTCAGACGCCAGTCACACGCCAATTAGAGCGAGACGATCCCGCGCCTGATGGCGTACTGGATGAGCTCGGCCGTCGTCTCGATACCCAGTTTCTCCATGACGTCGTACTTGTGCGATTCGACGGTTCGCGTAGACACGTTCAAGGCGGAAGCGATCTTCTTCATGGTATGCCCTTCCGCGACAAGCTGCAGTACCTCGCGCTGCCGCGCCGTGACCTTCACGGAAGTCCGGTCGGGGTCGGAACCGGCTCTCATGAAGGCTTCCAGGACCTCCTGTTTCAACTCCGGTGTCACGTAAACCTCTCCCTGCAGCACGGTATGGATGGCGGTGATGAGCTCCTCGCCAGCGGATTGTTTGAGGAGGTATCCCGAGGCACCGACGCGAAACGCCTCCGTCGCCAGATCGGGATCGGAGTGCATCGTCAAGAAGACGACCTTGCTACGATGGTTTCTCTTCTTGAGCGCGCGCACCGCGTCCAAGCCGTTCAGACGAGGCATCGTGATGTCGGCGACGATGACGTCCGGCTGCAGTTTCTCGGCCGCCGCCAGGAGCGCGCGGCCGTCCTCCGCGGTTCCCACGAGCTCGAACTCAGGATCGAGAATGCTCTTCAGACCTTCGGTGACGATCGTGTGATCATCGGCGAGGAGCACCCGGGGACGCACCGCGGTCACAGGACTCCTCCGACGGGAAAGGCGGAAGGGAGTCCTCGCTTCCCCTTGAGATCTGCTCTTGCCTCGATACCCATCAACAAGGATCCTCGCTGGCGCCCAAGCCCCACCATTCTAGACCAACCGCCCCGCGGCGGCTAAGGGTCGCGCGCCGGGGGGAGCCGATCGCTCGTGAAGATAGAATGATAATCTGGTGGCGCT
>Ga0302046_10000328_pt1 | contig 49500 bp, 39 predicted proteins | sample RVTome_11_FD_200261 | JGI IMG/M metagenome (GOLD analysis project Ga0302046, IMG submission 200261) | Soil microbial communities from uranium-contaminated site in the Upper Colorado River Basin, Wyoming, United States - RVT147D111 (version 2) ...
CTTCAGCCGCCACCTGCCTGACAACCCAATCCCTGGACCGTTCCGCCTGCATTCCGGTTTTCTTGAATCCGCCGTAGCGCGATGTTACCTTGCGCTTCAATGGCTTGACAAGGGACGCAAGGTCCAGTCCGGACGATTGGCGGTGTTGGCCCAGTATTGCATGTCCTGAAGCTCGCGTTCCGACAGCGTTTCCGAGTGGCCGTCGGCCATGGCCACCACCGCCCGCTGGTTCCAGCGCGGATGGACATACCCCCACGCCTCCGGGGGGCGCTTGGGATCGAAGCCGGCATCCCAACGTCGCGTGGTGATGGCCGGAGGATGCACCACATAGTAGCCCATCTCGTCCCGATCTCAGATGGGTCCTGACTTTGTCCGTCACGGCTGTGGCCGCTTCGAAGGACCTCATGAAGGAGGAGGCCTACTTGGTTCCGTAGTGGAACGCCAACGCTGGCTCCATCCAGCCTGCTGTGCGTCCGTGCACCTCCATTTTCTAATAGGCTTTGGTGTTTTCTCTCCCTTGATCCAGGTGCGGGCCACTTGGGCCACATCCGGACGCGAGCCGCTAAAGCTTGATCCATGCCGTTCCCGTGAAAGGAAGGGGGGGAATTTTTCGCGAGGGCCAGGCATCGCGCGGTGGCCCAGCTTGGTCTCGTCATCCCGCCGAAGGGATGCGCTCGTTCAAGTGCCAAGTGCCAAGTGCCGAGTTGGAAGTGGCAAGGGGCGTCCGGATCAGTCGTCCGTGCCGGGGATCGTTCCGCCTCCCGCGGACCACCAAATGAGAACGACAAAACCGGCGGTGGCGGCGACCACTATGACCGTGTCCCCAACCACAGCCAACGGCGTCAGGAGCACGCGCTCCACCTTGCCGCGGGTGGTCTGGTACACCGGGAGCTCGAATACGCCCATGGCCATGCCGTGTTCCACCACCGTCACCTGCCGGCCATCCGTGGCGGCGAGGGCATAGATCGGTGGGGCGTTGGTTGCGGTGGGCGGGGTGTCGAAGACAGGGATGATTGTCAGGCCTCGGGCGGCGCGGGGTTTCACAAAGTGAGGCTTGCGTTCCTGCGACGTCCGCTCCTGGTTGGCCAGCAGCCAGTACGCCTTCCGCCGTACGCGTTCGCTGCGCTCGCGGACTTCATCGTAAGCAAGCAGGTAATCCCGCTTCGGCAACGGTCCAAGGCGCAGTTCCATCCGGCCGTCCTGACTGGGCTCGGCAAACTCGCGAAGGGGGGATTCCTTCCACAGCTTCGGGGTGAAACAGCCCGAGGTTGTCAGGGCCAGGAGCAGGGTCAGGGTGGAAGCTATCACCTTCCTGATCGGGACGTGATGGGTGGACACCTTGGGCGTGTATATGGCGAATCGTGGACAGGCGGGTCAAGCCCCAACTGGCAGGGACCAGTTCTGGAAGCATGGCTGCTGACAAAGTCTGCGAGTCGAGGCGTCCTCACCGTCAGACCTGCCGGTCTCATCTTACTCCTACTCCGTTGAGGCGAGTAAGAATCTGTGCTACGGGAGCCCGTGCCGACTTTGTCAACAGCCCTGTTGCGCCGCCCGGCCCGCTTGGTAGCCTGCCGCAAAGAAGAGCCTATCCATGTCGTCGGCCATGCAGCCGAACGCCTCGCGCGAAGGCGCAGAGGTCGCTGAGTTCACACCGGGAGAAAGGAAATCGAAGGTGTTGCGGTTATGGGCTCCCGCGAACGCACCACGCGGGTCTCATGGCCCTTGTGGGCATCCAGGTAGAAGAGGTGGTGCCAGCGCCTGAATCTGGGCCTCCAACTGCGCGGCTTTGGCCTGGGCTTCGGCCAGGGGCAGGCCCTTGTTCATCCCCGGCCGCTGATGGCCGGTGTCGGTGAGCCAGGCGTCCTTGAGCAGGCGCTGCTTCTGCTGGATCAGCTTGAGGATCTCCACGCCGTTTGGATGGGTGGAGATCATCGCGGCCGCGCTTTCCACGTTGTCCAGGTCTGTGGCGCCGAGGTGACGCAGGATGGCCTTGGCCATGATCCAGTGGCCGAGCTCGCCGACATGCACGCCGTCGCCAGCCAGGAAAAAGTCGGGATCGGCCTGACGCCGTTCGTTGAGCACCTGCTTCATCGGCTCGTGCGCATCCGCCACATCCCACCCGTCGGCGCGGCGGTCCAGCATCCAGGCGGAGTAACGATCCAGCGTGTCGCCATAGCCCGGGCCGCGTCCCTTCGTTTCATCGAAGACCGGCGGGGTGACGTGGAGGATCCGGGCCCCGCGGTCCGCGACTTGTTTCCGCAGCTGGACGAGCCCGTTGGTAAAGGCGGCGAAGCGTTCAGGTGAGTAGGGCAGGTAGATGCCGTCGTTCATGCCGTAGCAGGCTAGGACGAGGTCGGGTTGGGTATTGTCGAGCACACGCGTGAGACGCTCGTGCAGGTTGGGGCGAGGGAACTTGCCTCCGGCATGGCCTTCCTCAGACAGGCCGGACACGGTTTCACTGGGAAGGCCGAGGTTGAGGAATTCGACGTGGTGATTCGGGAAGCGGGTGACGACGTAGGCCTTGATGAATTCCGCATACTGACCCGAGTAGGTGATGCTGTCGCCGAGGATCAGAACCCGCCTGGCGTCAGGCAAGATGGTGTCGGCGGCCGGCAGAAGCCGGGGACACAGCGCCTGCAGCGCCAGCAGCAGCAGCAGTACGTGGCGTCCGAGGGGGGGACATGTCATGCGGGGGAGCCTAGCTGTCTCTGGGTGAGGCGCCAAGGGGATCATGGTTGCAGTGCGGTGGCGCGCGGCTCTCCTGAGCCGCAGCGGATTGGCTGGTTGGAAATGCAGGAGAGGAGATCCTCAGGTCCACGGCAGATTTGCTTTGCCTACGTCGAGCGCGCTTCCAACCCGATGGGCTTGGTCCACCCGCTGCGGCTCTGGAGAGCCGCGCGCCGTAGGCTTGCTTGTGACCCTCTGCCCCCATGGCTCACGTACCGGCTAAAGCCGGGACTACAAACGCGGCGGCCTCCGTTTGTAGTTCTGGCTTTAGCCAGTCCCCAGTTCAAGGGGAGGCTACTTGAACCGCACTTCCGCCTTGTCGTCTTTCCGGTACACCACTTCGCGGGTGCCGCTGACGTGCCCGTCCTTCATGTATTCCGCGCGGTTCAGCACGGTGCCATCGGATCGCAGTTCGTAGGTCGTGCGCACTTCCGTCACGCCGTCCGGGTTGCCAAGGACTTTTTCCAAGCCGGTGAGGGTCTGGTTGGTGACGGTCATGGTGCCCTCGTTCCGGAACCCGGCGGTGCTGAGATAGAAGTAGCGCACCTGGCTTTTTTCCTTGTCCCAATAGATGAGGCTTTCGCCCGCGTAGAGGCCGTCGTTGACGGAATGCAATACACGGATAGCCTGGCCATTGAGGGCGCGTTCCCAGCGGGCGATGTCGATGACCGGTTTTTCCGGCGTGGAACTCTTGAACTCGCCGCGCCAGGTGCCAAGGAAAGGGCGCAGCGGATCGAGGTGATCGTCGAGCGTGGTCGGCTCGGCGGTGTGTCCGCCTAGTGGTGATGCCAGGAGGAGGGCCAGGACGGATAGGGTGGGAATAGGAAGGAAACGCTTCATCATGGGCGTGTTTGGTTTAGCGCGATGAGTATGGCGAAGTCCGCAGCAGCCGGTGAAGTAGCCGCCGACGTCAGGAGGTGGTTCGCAATGAGTTCATTTCCCATGAACCGCCTCCTGACGTCGGCGGCTACTTTGCCGGCGGCTCGACCGTTGGTGTGTCAGGCCTGGCCTCTCAGATGCTTGCCGAAGAACTCGATCGTCCGCGTCCAGGCCAGCTCGGCCTGTTCCTTGTCGTAGCGGCCGGTGGAGTCGTTGTGGAAGCCGTGGTTGGCCTTGGGATACATGTGCATGGCGTACTCGACGCCGTTGGCCTTCAGGTCGGCCTCGTACTCCGGCCAGGTGTCATTCACCCGGCCATCCAGTTCGGCCAGTTGGATCAGCAGGGGCGCCTTGATGTTCTTGCGGAGTTCCTTGGCCGCCGGGGTGCCGTAGAAGGGGACGCCCGCATTCAACTGGTCGCCGAGCGTGGCGGCCAGCATGTTGACGATGTAGCCCCCGAAGCAGAAGCCGACCGCACCCAGCTTGCCGTTGCTCAGTTCGTGCGCCTTGAGGAAGGTGGCCGCGGCGATGAAATCCTGCTCGATCTTCACCTTGTCCATCGAGCCCTGCATCCGGCGTCCCTCGTCGTCGTTGCCGGGATACCCGCCCAGCGGAAACAAGGCGTCCGGGGCGAAGGCCACAAACCCGGCCTTGGCGACCCGCCGGGCGACATCCTTGATGTAGGGATTGAGTCCGCGGTTCTCATGGATCACCAGCACCACCGCGCCCTTGCCTTTCAGGGCTGTGGGCGTGACCAGGTAACCGCGACCCTCGCCGTGCCCCTTGGGAGAAGGGAACGTGGCGTAGCGGGCGAGGATGTCGGGGTCATTGAAGGACACCTGCTGCGCCTGGGCGTAATTGGGCGTGAGGGTGGTGAGGAGGACGCTCATGGAATAACCGGCGGCGGCCAGTGTGGAGAGGCGTGCCATGAAGGTCCGGCGATCGATCAGCCCGTGGGCGTATTCGTCGTACCAATCAAAGGCTTCCTGGGGAATGGGATGATGCGCGGCCACGGCCGCGTCCTGCGAGGCCGGCAAAGCGGCGGAAGGGGTTTCGTGCATGGAGATTCCACTACCACGCTGGTGGGAAAGCGCAAGACTGGAGTCGGTCGGATCGGGGCAGGGCTGCTGACAACGTCGGCGAGTCGAGGTGTTGTCGCCATCAGACCTGCCGGTTTCATCTTGCCCTTGCTCTTACTCCTCCTCTGCAGAGGCGAGCACGAGCACGAGCACGAGGGAGGGAAGTAGAGCCGCCGAGGGGACGAGGCGGAACAAGGTGGGCATGAATCCCCGGACCCCGCCTCCTGACGTCGGCGGCTACTTTCCTTGCTTGTGTTCTCGGGTGAACGGTAACCGCTGCCGGTCGTTGCGTACTTGATACCGCAGACGCGCCTGTCCTCCCGGCGTTCCCAGGTAGCCGCCGCCGTGAGGCGGCGGACTCTGTCGTGAAGGATGACGTGACCATCCACGCCCTCCTCCCGCGGCTGACTGAGCTCGCCGAAGTCAAAGACGCAACGTCGCAAAGGTTTGGCGGGGCTTTTCAAGAGTACGGCCCTTGTGCCGGTTCATCCGATGACGATCAGTGGCATGGCGGGGATCACCCCGTCCATCCTGCCCGGCCGCGCCGTCCGCCTCCGCTTGCAGGTCAACCACGCTTTTGCGTCGCAATAGGCTCATGGGTGGCTGCGCTCCGTTGGGTTTCATGTTTCGCACCGTCCCCACCCGCCCCCGGTTCCGCCTGTCCGGGCGGCCGCTTCCCGTCACGCCCCCCAAATCCCAGCAGCCTCGCCCACAAGGGCAGGCCAAACAGCAGCACGCAGAGGCCGAGCAATATCAGTAAATCTTTCGTCATGGTCACATCTCGTTGGTTGAATGAAATCGTCTCGTCGCCGTTCCCGGGCGGACACAGCTCGCCCCCGGGACTTCCGGCCAGGAAGGGGATCGTCGCACGGACAGGCGCGAACGCCTTGAAGTCTCCGCCATCCCCCCATCGGGACAACGGATGCGGAAAGGAAATGGAGCTAGAGAAGGGAGGGGGCGCGGGGATGGCCGTTCACCCGGAAGACCGAGCGCCATGTGGTCAGACCACCGACCCTGCACGAGGCAAACGCGACGAGGTCACGTCGCGGCGGGTTGTCCGGAAGCGCGTCGCCCCAGCGACCGGACAGTCGCGGTTCGCTGATCTTCGGAAGGACACACGAATCCGCGTCAGGCAGGATCAGCGACGCCACATGGCCGTCCGCGTCGCCGCAGGGAAACGCGTGCGCCCGGGAGGACGCCACCCCATCCACGGAGGACAGGGGAATTTGTCCGGCCCCGGCATGGGCCAGGAACAGCAGGAGGAGAAAGGACGCGATGGCGGCGACGCGACGCCCCGAACACCACATGCCGCTTACTTAGCAGATCCGTTGGCGGACGCAATGGGAATCCGTGCAGGCAACGTTTGGGGACGACTTCCCAAGAATCGAACCGGCACAAACCCAAACCCGCCGATAGCATGTACCCCGGAAGGGCCTAGATGGAACTGAAACGTACGAAGGAGCAGCCCGTTTAAAGACGTTTGGAAGGCAAGTAGCCGCCGAGGGGACGAGGCGGACTTGGGGGTTTGATGGTTGCCAGAAACCGCCTCGTTCCCTCGGCGGCTACTTCTTAAACGGGCTGTTAGGCGGCAAAAGCCGTCGTCCGCCATCCAACGACCTCCCCATGGCGGACGGAATGTGTCCCCGCGGAGACGCGGAGGCGCGGAGGAGGAGTTGGACGGTTCCTCTCATCCGTGAGATCCGTGCCATCCGTGGTTGACTCCATTTCCCTTTAGTCAGCACGACGATCTCCTGGAAGTCACTCTGGCACGGGGCCCTCCCTTGAGCCAGTTCGTTCCGCATTCCCGCCCGGGCCTTCAGATGTGACCACGGATTTCACGGGTGACACGGATCGTCAGCGGGAAAGGCCATGTTCATGCACTTGTGGTGCGCGAAGAACATGGAGGGATTCGCCTCGTTCCCTCGGCGGCTACGTGGGTTGTCTTGGAGGGGCCGCTTCGGGTGCCGTCGCCGCGACGTCGCGCGTGGTGGATGCCCTGATACAGGCCGAAGCCCTCCGAGCCAAACTGCGGACCGAGTCAATGCCCGAAAGCCTTGACGTGCGTCGGATCGCCCGGCAATGTGGGCGCACGTCCGAAGGCATCCCATGGGTCCGGCGAGGCTTTGCCCCGGCCCTGCGCGGTGCCGTACCGACCGGGTCCGGGTTTTCGTGAATGGTCTTGCTGGTCCGAGGCAAGCACCGCTGGGCCGCCATCGCGGCGGGAGGAAGAGGGAAGTTGACACGCGTGGGACATCAACTGGGTTTCAAGGTCTCGGGGCGCAACGCCTCCCGAGCCGTAGGACCACTTCACCCGCCTGATTGCCACCACCGCCACTCCCACCCCGGATGTCCGCGGACGTCCAAACGCCTGACAACGCCCCCCTGCCCACCCACACTTCCGCCATGAACCTTTGGCAACGCAAACTCCTGGCCTACCTGCATGACCCGCCGAGTAAGCCGTTCAACATTCGTAATCACGGGGAAGTCGCCGATACGTTGATTCGAGCGGCGGGGTTTGACGACCCGACCCAAGTCAGGTGGTTCTTCGACAAGGTTTGCGATCACACGGCCGCTGCGGCTGATCGCCTGGCATTTCCCAAGCCAAAGCCAGGCGGTTTGATGTGTGAGTTCACAGGTGGGCCTGAGTCGCCCTTTCACCACCCGCTGGGGGGCGGCCAATTGGTCTTCGAAGCTCCGCTCGCTCCGGTCCAGGCTGAAGTAATGATCGCCAATGCTCAACCTGGCTACCTTGAAGCCACTCAGGCAGCCTGGGTTGACCCGAACCAACTTTGGCGCTCGCGATTCTTCCTGCATTGGCGCATGTGGCGTCAGTCGGCGGCCGTCAGCCGCGGCGGTGAGGATGGCGACGGCCGCCTGGCCTTTCTGCCGGCTGATACGCGCATCCCTGATCATTCGACTTGGAATCATTGCAGCCTCGTCAGTGCGCTCCAATCCTGCGTGGAGATTCAAGGTGAGGGTGAAGCTGCGGAAGTGCGTGCTTTCCGGCCGGCCTTCCTGCTTGTCCAAGTCAGCCCGGTGCAGGAGTTCATCGCCCAAGCGCGCACGACACGTGATTTGTGGAGCGGCAGCTATCTTCTGTCTTGGTTGGTGGCCCACAGCATCAAGGCAATCACCGACCGGCTTGGGCCCGACAGCATCTTGTTTCCGTCGCTGTGGGCGCAACCACTATTCGACTTTTTGCATCGCGATGAAGTTTTTAGGTGCATCAAGAAGGCGAACGGTTGCGATTTGTGGGAGGAAATCAAACCTGGCGATGGACAGATCCTGACACCCAACCTGCCCAACCGCTTCCTGGCTTTGGTCCCGGAATCGCAAGCCAAATCACTCGCCGAGGAAGCGACTAGGGCCATGCATCGGGAGTTGGAGCAGATCGGCGACGCATGTCTGAAGTGGCTCCAAGCCAAAGGCTGCCCGGCCCATGACAACGCAACGATTCGCTGGCAGCAACAGCTCTCCCAGTTCCTGTCGGTAAGTTGGCAAACCTGGCCGTGGGAGACGGACGTTCAGAAGGCCATCAAGGATTTGGCGACTTCGCCGGCAGGAAAGGTTCGAAATGACGCCGGCCACGCCGTGCATGAATCGCTCCAAGCGGCTTTCGACACGGCGCGCCAAGGCATGGCCCGAGAGGACCTCGATCCTCGCAACTACCGGCACAGGAACTCACGAGTCAATGGCGCCTTCCGGTCCGAAATCGATTTTGAAGGCGATGGCACAGGCAAGCTGCCGGTCGTGGACAATCTTGGTTTCGCCTGGGCCGCGCACTACGCCCGGACGGATTTCCTGCTCGCCGCCCGGCGGCAAACGCGCGACTTCCATGCCTGGGGTAATTTGCAAGACAAGGCCCGCCAGCATGGCGCCAGGCGCGATTATCTTTCTGGCAAAGAGGAAATCATCGGCACGGTGGATTGGCAGGATGGACTGGCGAGCCTCCCCGGGCACCTCTTCAAGCCCGGCGAACTGCTCGGTGCCGTGAGCCTCGTGAAGCGCCTCTGGCACATCGCGTATCTCGAGGGCAGGTACGGCATGAATCGCAAAAGGGTCCGCTTTGACTCGGTTCCCGCTGTGGCCGCCGCAGCGTTTGTGGCTCGTATCGTCGCGAGAACAGAGCAGGGCCCGGCTCGAACGATTTTTATCGACGAATTTGGACCCAAGGCCGGCGAGGCCAGAGAGTACTTTGGAGACATCGCTGACTGGTCGCACTGCCATAAGCAAGCGTGGCTGGACCAAACGGACGCGTCAGCCTTTCATCTTTCCGAATGGGATCGCGCCTTGCGGGAGGAGACGGAGCGGCCCGGTGGCGGGCGCGAGGACGCTTTGGAAAAACTGAAAGCCGCACGGGAGGCGCTCGCTCGTTTGCTCTCGAAAGATGGACTTAACCAACGCCCGTCGTCCTATTATGCGGTCCTCGCCCTGGACGGCGATGAAATGGGCAAGTGGGTTGCGGGAGCCAAGTCCCCGAAGTTCCGTGAGCAACTCGCCGATCGGGCCGTCGCCCATTTTGAGCAGTCGCAGCCAGGTGCTCTTGATCCCAACGCGCTTCGGCGACTGCTGGATCATCCGCGTCATCTGTCTCCCAGCTACCACCTTCAATTCAGCGAGGCGCTCTGCAACTTCTCGATCCATGTGGTGCCCGCCATCGTGGAGTTTTACGACGGCCAGCTCATCTACTCGGGCGGCGACGATGTGCTCGCAATGCTGCCGGCCGAGACTGCCGTAACCTGTGCGATGGCGCTGCGCCTTGCCTTCCGAGGTGAAGCCACACTGCTGGACCACTTGTCTCAGAACGCCGGCAATGGTGCGACGCCGATTCTCACCTCCAACGACGGGTTCGTTTCACTCAACGCGGGCTGGGGCGGGTTTGGTCGAATCCGCCGGATTGTTCCGCGAGGTGTGCCCCTGCTCGTGCCTGGTCCGCGCGCCACCGCCTCCGTCGGCCTTGCCATCGGCCACATCAAGGAACCGCTCCAGGACATGATCCGCGAGGCGCAATCCGCCGAGAAGCGAGCCAAGGCTGACCCGGAACGCAATGCTTGGGACGAGAAGGCCGCCTGCAAGAAGTGGAGGCTTAACGAAGGTTGGGGCCGTGATGCGTTGGCGCTCACCCTGTTCAAGCGCAGCGGTGAAACCGTTCAGTGGGGCGCCAGGTTTGCGTCGCCGGCCTTTTCCTTGTTGGAGCAACTGCACCAGTACTATCGCGCGCCGATCGATGACGCCGGAAAGGCGATGCCGATCTCCGGGAAGTTCCCATACCGAGTCGCGGAATTGCTCGGGCATTACAATGCGGATCTGCCGCTCACCGATGAGCTTCGCGACATCACGGCCCGGGAACTGTCCTGGGTCATCCAACAGCAGACTTGGAAGGACAAACAGGCGGAGGAAGCTGGCAGCGCGTTCAGACGCGAATCCTTCGAGCGGGCGTGCCTGGATTATCTCGACCACCTGCGCGACTTCGCGTGGGATCGTCCGAACCGCGACATCGGCAAGGAGCGCGTCAAGTCGGCCCGCTCCTTGCGCGAGTTCATCAACCTCTTCGCCCTCGAAGCCTTTATCGCCCGAACCGGTGATTAGCCTATGCCCACCTACGCAATCACTCCCGAAGATGTCCTCTTCTTCCGCGACGGCCGGCCCATGGAAGCCGGCGCCGGCTCGGGCGGGCACGGCGCCCGCTGGCCCGAACCATCGGTCATCTTCGATGCCCTCCATGCCGCCCTCCATCGGGCGCTCCCGCAACGTGAAGAGTGGGAACACCGCCATGATTGGGCTCGCAGCAGCCAGCGGCCGCACAAAGGCGACCAGTCTCAACGCTTTGGCTCACTTGCCACAGCCGGCCCGTTTCCCATGCGTGAAGGCGCGTGGTTCTTCCCCCGCCCTCAGGACGTGACAACCGAAGACCGCCTTGCTCCCACCCTGCTGCCCATGAAGAATCCCGGCGGCCACAGCGACTTGCCCACCCCACTACGCCATCCGCTGGCCAGCCTCGCCGAGCCTTCCAAGGAGGAGCCCTCCCCATGGTGGACCAAGCAGGCTATCGAGGCCTACCTGAGCGGCGGGGACAAACTGCCAGCCCAACCGTGGGCATTCAGCGACGATTCCCTATTTGCCCGCGAATGGCACACCGGTATTGCGATCGACCCGGACACGCAAACCACCGGTCGCGGCGAGGCCGCCGGCAGGATCTACTCCGCCCAGTACCTGCGGCTGCGCGACGGTGTGACCCTCGGCATCCACGCCACCATGCCGATGAAAAACGGCCACCCGGATGGGCGCAAGGAACGTCTCACCGAGCTCTTCCCCGCCCACCGCACGCTCATCGTCGGCGGACAGCAACGCGCCTGTCAGGTTGAGCCACTCGAATCGCAGAACAAGACCGTGGCTTTGGAGAGGCTCCTACCCCTTTCGCAACGCATTACGGGCGAACGGATCAAATGGCTGCTCCTGTCTCCCGCCGTTTTCCCCGCCATTGCGGACGACAAACCGAACATCAGCGCCCATCCTGGCGGTTGGTTGCCGAACTGGGTGGCGCCTGCGGACAACTTCTGCATCCGCCAGGGAGACAAGATGGTCGAAGTCCCGTCAGGACAGGTCCTGCTCAAGGGCGAGCCGCCGCGCGGTCGCGGCGAGTCCCGTGAAGCCTGGCGCGATCGGGTCCGCATGGGACGCTTCCTCGATTGCCGTCTGGTCGCCGCGCGCATCCCCAAGCCCATCGTCCTGACCGGCTGGACCGAGCGCCTGCACCTTTTGGAGCATGCGAAAGCGGACGGTGACGAATCCTTGAGGCACGGCCCCCGCCCCACGCTTCTCGCCGTGCCTGCCGGGGCGGTCTATTACTTCGAGGGCACGGAAGCGCCACACCTGGCCGAGGTCCTCTCATGGCACGGCGGCCAGGCAGAGAACATCCAGGCCATCCAGCACCGCCGCAGCACGCTGATGGGGGAGAAGGGATTCGGCCTGGGCGTGTGCGGCACATGGAGTTTTTATGAAGACGCGAAAGGTTTGCCTACTTGAAAAGTCACATCTGGAACTCAGGGAGGGCATGCTCGTGGCGAGGCCTTTTCAGCCCTCCCTGCCCACGGACACACCCGGCGTTCCCTTGGGGCGATTCCAACGTTGCCGGACGTCCAGGCAAGTGACTTTGAACCCCAAGCCAACCAACCTTAACCCATGAACGACAAACGAATCCTCTACCTGTTCACCCGAACCCCGCTCCACGTCGGAGCCGGCGCGAGCGTGGGTGCCATTGACCAGCCCATCATCCGCGAGAGGCACACTGGCTTCCCCGTGATTCCCGCCACCAGTCTCAAGGGGACGTTCGCCGATGCGTGGAATGACGACGCCATGCGCGAGCGAAATTTCAAGCGCGTCGTGAAGAACGATGCCGGCACCTATGATGACAACACTGATGTTGCATGGCTCTTCGGATCCGACGAGGCGAACCACCCCTTCGCAGGCGCGCTGCAGTTCTCCGAAGCAAAACTGTTGGCTTTCCCCATCCGCTCAGCACGTGGCAGCTTCGCTTGGATTACCTGCCCGATGATGCTTGCACGCGCAGACCGGGATGGTGTCGAAGGACTCAACGGACTGACCGAAACTGAGCTGAACGCATTGAGCGACGACGACGGAGACTCGAAGGCGTTGTTCGCGAAGTCGGGGCCGCTTGGCCTGAACGTGAAGAACGGAAGCGGCGAGAAGTTGCAAGTGGTATTGGAGGAATACACCTTCACGCATGGTGCCGAGTTGCCTGACGGATTGGGCAGGGTTCTCCGTGGCCTGTTGCCTGACGACCCCGTCTGGCGTGAGGTCAAAGATCGCCTTGTCATCCTCAGCAACGGCATGATGAGCTTCTTCGCCCGGAATGCCTGCGAGGTGGCCCAGCACGTCCGCATCAACGACGAGACCGGGACTGCCGCTGGTGGCGCGCTTTTCAACCAGGAGAACGTCCCAAGCGAGGCCATGTTTTACTCGGTGCTGCACGCCTTCGACGAGCGCACCGCGAACAAGCCGAACGACAAGCGCAGCAAGGCCGAGGATGCCTTCAAGGTTTTCAAAGTCAAGGTCTCGTCGGAGAAGCCATTCCAATTTGGCGGCGACGCCTCCACCGGCCTCGGCTACTGCTCCGTTCGGCTCAACGGCCAGAAAGGACCTGAACTGTGAAGAACCTGGAACAAATCCGTGCGGCACACGCCTTGACCTTCTGGAAGCCGGCGTGCGAAAAGCTTCAGCAAGCTGCCGAGGCGGGCAACCATGGTGACGAAGAGCGTGCGGCCCAACCCCGCAGCGAGGTTGAGCAAGAGTTCGGTGGCGCTGCGGGCGGCGATGTCGCATCAAAACTCCCCTCGCTCATTGTCAACAATGGCCTGCTGGCGACACTGGCCTTCGCGAAGTCGAAAGGCAAGGGCCACGAAAAGCTGATGTTCGAAGTCGCCAAGCACCTCTGGTCGGATGGCATCGGCGCCATGCCGGCTCCGCCTGCCCGTGGAAATGGGGATGCGGCGCTTGACCCGACAATCCGCACCCTGTCGGAAAGCAGCTCGATTGTCCTGCAGCGGGCCACTGCGGAAGCACTGGCTTACCTCGGTTACCTCAAGCGATTCGCGCCCTAGATGGCAAAGGCCGTGTGAAAACCACCCACTATTTTCAGAGCCTCCGCCGGCGGCCCGACCGCGCGTGGATTCAGGACGAGTGGATCCACCGCACCATCGCCGCTCCGGAAAAGGAGGAGGTGCAGGCCGATGGCCGATTTCGCCGCTGGCGGCGCATCCCGGAAGCCGGGGGGCGCATCCTGCGGGTCGTCCTGCTCCCTGATGGAGAAACCATTCACAACGCCTTTTTTGACCGTACCATGGCCCTATGAAAATCCAATTCTTCGCCGACACCGACACACTGCTCATCACGTTCAACGACCGGTCCGTCGCCGAGACGCGCGACCTGGATGAGAACACCACGCTCGACCTTGACGCCCAAGGCCGCATTGTGGCCATGACCTTGGAGCATGCCAGCCAGCGGGCCGACGTGCACAGCGTCAGTTACGAGCAAGTGCCCGCCGCCGCTCCGGCCGGTCAATGACTCGGGAGGAGTTTGCCATGCCCACACTGATGCCCAAGGACACCCGCGATGTTCTCGGTTCAAACGCCGAGGGGTGCGACAGCCGATCACTGCTGCTGGACCGGTTCTGCGATCCGACAGCGGAAAGGGAGGGCCGACAGAAGGTTTTTACGCGTGCTTTTGACGACAAAAAGACAGAAGCAGCAAAGTCGATGGCCTGGGGCCAATTCGGACAAAGGTACGCTGAGAGTGGAAACGCACTCCTGTTGTACGCACAACTCCAATCCCGCCTGATGGTTAACATGGCTGGCGGGGTGATGGAGAACGCCGGACTGTGTCTCGACCGCTTTGGACTGCCCTGCATCCCCGGCAGCGCCGTCAAGGGCTGCGCACGGAGGGCAGCGACTTTCGAGCTTCTCGAATCCGATTCCCCCGAGAGCAAGGCAGACTTGCTGTTCAGGCTGGCACTTGTCTTTGGCTGGGGCGACACCGACTGGAAAGCTGGACGCAACAAGCCCGGTCGAGAAGTGAAACGAGAGCCATACTCGGACTTTTGGTGGGCCATGGCCCCCGACACGGACAACAGAACAGAGGATGACGAGCGGAGGAATGTGACGTGGCAGCAAGTCGCCGGTTCCGTGGCAAAGCGCCTGCTGGATCATCTCCGTATCACCAAGCGGGATCATCCAGACGAGCCCTGGCATGATTTGCCCAACTTCGCCGGCAGCGTTGCGTTCCTGCCTGCGTATCCGGTGGACCTCGGCAAGGCCGGCAAAGTGGATGGGCTGCCGCTCGAAGTCCCACCGCTTGGCAAACTGGAACTCGACGTGGTCACCTGTCACCACAGCAAGTACTACCAGGGAGACTCCGCATATGCACTGGCGCCTGACACGGAAGAGCCGGTGCCTGTCGTCTTCCCCGCGGTTGCGCCCGGCCACATCCTTTCGTTCACCCTGGCTGAGCTCCGCCGCCACATGCCCGAAAATGTGAAACATGCGCGAGCCTGGTTGATGACCGGCTTGGATTCCTTCGGTCTCGGAGCCAAGACCAACGCGGGTTACGGGTGGTTCGATGCGTCGGATACTGTGCACAATGTCGTGGCACGGTTGGTCGGTCAGATGTTGGAGCAACACCGCGTTCAACAGGCAAAAACGGAACAAGACCTCATCGCCGCAGAAGCCAAGGCCGCAGCCCAAAGGATGGAACAGGAACGGCTGGCCAATGCGCCTGCGCACGAGAGATTCAAGGTCGAATATGGCAAGCTGGGTGACGAGCCTTTTGCGGGCCAAGCCAAGAAGTTTGAGGAATTATCCGATGACCAGCGGCACGGATTCATACTGGCACTCAAGGAGCGGCGCGATACGACCAAACGCTGGGCCAAGAAAAAGCCTGAACTGCTCAAACCATGGCAGGATCACGCCAAGAAACTCCAACCGCCTGTCCAACTCCCATGAACACTAAAACATTTCATCTCGAACTCATCACACCCTGCTTTTGTGGTGGAGCCGAACCGGATCGGCAGGCGGAGATCCGCGCTCCATCCATCCGCGGTCAACTCCGCTGGTGGTTCCGCACACTCGGCGGCTTCAAGTCGCTCGCACCGAAGCCCGTGACCGAGCAGGAAGCGATGATCTTCGGCTCGATGGCCGGGGATGGAGGACGGGCGGGGAAACTTGTGATTCGCGTTTCGCAGCCCACGACGAGTTTGACTCGGAAGAACGCCGATGACCTTGGAGCTACGATGAACACGCCTCTGGGATACGCCTTGTTCCCGCTGCGCTCCACTCGCGAAAGCGACGGCCGGCGGGGAATGCTGGCAGAGCAAACCAGGTTCTCAGTCAACTTTCTTTGGCGGGGCGACCGTGGATTGTTTGAGTCGATGCGCGCGCTTGTTGCCGTCTGGGCGCATCTTGGATGTCAGGGCTTTCGCGGGCGACGGGCATTCGGAGCGCTTCGTCTTCTTGATCCAGCCATCTCGTTATCCGACGCTTGGTCAAGCTTCAGCGAACCGGGGAGGATCACGATTCGAGCACTGAATTCCGGTTCATTCACTACCTGGCGCGAGTGTTCAGCCGCATTGCTTAAGTGGTATCGGGCGTGGCGACAACACGGTCAAATGAACAGGACGTGGTCGTGGGAGGACAAGCGTGAAAAATGGAAAGGCGGACGCTGGTCGGGAATCCCAGCCGAGCAGCGGGCCATCAATCGTGAGCAACCAGGGTTCAAGTTTGCCCGGCGTGACCATAACGAGGGGCTTAAAGTTCAAGGCACAGGCTCCCCAAACCCTGACCCGGAGCAACCTCATGGCCAATCCGGTTCAACTTTTCGCCCTGCCCTCGGATTGCCCATTGTTCAGTTCTTCTCGAGCCTCGGAGATGATTCTCAAGGTCCGTTGAAGCGCGATAAGGCAACAGTGAACTGGGAATATGGCCGGGGAACGCAACAAGAGCCGAAAGGCCGCTTCGCCTCTCCCGTGCTGCTCCGTCCGCATCGAGACACCCAAGGCCATTGGCACGCCCTCGTCGTCTTCGTGGACGCGCATAAGTGGCCGCAAGGCAAGCAGGTCTTTCTCAACGGTCAACCGCGCGCCGTGTCGCTGGATCTGTACGAGGCAATGAAACGAGATCCGAATCTGAAACCCTTCCCGGCTGGGTCAGGCGCTTAGGACCAACCGCAATTCACCAATCCGACATCGCCCATGCCCTCCCACCACATCCTCACCGTTGGCATCAGCCTGCTGACCAATTATGCCAAGGCGCGCAACCTGTCCGTGGACGGCGCAGCCAAGAAACACAAGGCCATCGCCGAGTTTCTGCATGCCGACCCGCGCAAGGCCTGCGCCGAAATCAATTCCCTCGACAGCCGCACCGGATTCCTTGGCGGCAAGGCACCGGACCTGGCGGTCACGCTCGCCTTCACCACCACGGAGAAGGGAAAGCTCTGCGCTTCGCTCATCGAGAAGGAGCTCAAGCGCCGCAAGGTGTCGGTGCATCGGCTGCCCGTGCGCGGTGTGGACGCACCGGCGCGCGATGTGACACCGGCGTTCGCCGCGCGCGAGTGCGCCGCTTCGTTGACGGACCTGCGTCAGCGCGTGGCGGAGCACACCTCCCGGCTGCGGCGTGCGACACTCCCGCCGCGCATCGAGTTGAACTGCACCGGCGGCTACAAGTCCGAATGCGCCGTGCTTTACGAATTGGGCCGCGCCCTGCGCCTGCCGGTCTATTACCTGCATGAAACGTTCCGAGTGGCTGTGGAGCTTCCGTGAAATCGCTGCTGATCCTCACCGTTGGCACGGGCACGAAGGGCGCTCATTCCAATCTCGCCCAAGGCCTGGTCAACACGCTTCACCAGCTCCGCCCGCGCCTGTTCTGGCTCGTGCCCAGTGCCAGCCCCGATTCTATCGCCCTCGCTGAGATTGTCCGCGATGGGGCGCCGGTGGATTGCGCTTTCCAACCGTGGGCGCCCGACCAACCATTCCGCCAAGTGGAGCACCACGATGACTTGTATGTTTGCCGTAACGCGCTGCGCGAGGTCATTCACGCGGCGCGTCAACTGCTCAAAGCAAAGGAGCGGCTTATCGTCAACCCCACCAGCGGCACCAAGCAGATGAGCGTGGCTGCCGCGCTCGCAGCCCTGGACGAGGGGATTGGCGAGATAGTCTTCACCGTCGGCGAGCGGGCCGACGGTGTGGTGAAGACCGGCACCGAGCGGATGGCTTCGTTCAGCACCCACCAGTTTTTCATCGAGCGAGATATGCGGCTGGCCGGCGAGTTGTTTGCCGCGGGCGCCTTCTACGCGGCAGCCAGATTGCTCCGGCCGTACTCGGAACCCGAGGTGCAGCGGGCCCGTGAAACGGCCCTCTGCCTCCACGAATGGCAGCGCCTCAACCACGCCAAGGCCGCCAGCCACGCCGCGAAGTTCAACGAGGAACTTCGACTGAGCCTCAAGCGGCTAGCCGACGCCGATGAGTTCAGCCCAGAACGGCTGGGCGATCTGCTGGGCAGCGCCGACGAATTGGCGCGCTGGGGCGACCACGAGGAGGCCCTGGCCCGCTACTATCGATCCGCCGAACAGGCGGCAAAGGTCCGTCTTGCCGGCACCCACTCGCTGCGGCCACCCTACCAACTGGAGGCCATCATGCATCTGCTCCCCGCCGGTTGCCGGATGGCGGATGAATTCCGGCGCAAGGCTCGGCAGGGCGCCATCCTGCTTACGGCCCAGGTCGCATGGGAACTGCTCGACACGTTGGGGGATCCAATGGCCGTTGCCTATTTCGCGGATGACCGACTGCAACAAGGACTAAGCCGGCGCAATGAAAGCATGTACGGCCACGGGCAGGCGGTAATCGATGCCGCGCAGATCCAATCAGTCGCAGCCAGGCTGCGAAACCTGCTCCGGGAGCATCTGCCTGCCGCCGAGGCATCCTGGAACGCGGCCGGCCGGCCACGCACCCTGTCATGACTCGCGCCCAACCGAAAGCCACCACCTGCGCACCTTGGACCTGGAGGCCCTCCTCTCCACCGCCAAGCTTTCACCATGAACCCGGACAGTGGACGAGCTATTCAAAGGCCCCTCACCCTGACCCTTTCCCGCAGGGAGAGGGAACAGCGATCCGGGATGGGCGAGAGGGATGAACGCTGGGGCCTGTCTCCGCGGAGAGGACCGGTCTCCCTCTCCCCGCGGGAGAGGGCCGGGGTGAGGGGCTCTTGCATGTTACGGGTCATGGTCCCAATACGCCTCCCAACCCGTATGGAAGCGAGTGTTCTGCATGGATCGTTCCTCCTCGATTGGCTAAAGCCAGAACGACAAACGGAGGCGGCCACGTTTGTGGTTCCGGCTTTAGCCGGTCCGGGCTATACGTGGTTCAGGTTCCCAACCCACGTCTCAAGTGTGTAGGCGTTCTCTTTCCATGAAGAAGTCCCGAGTTCAGACCAAGCCCGTGGCGCGTCTGCCCAAATCCCCGGCCGCAACGAAGCCGCCTGCCCGCCGCCCGGCATTGTCGCAGGCGGCTGCTCCCTCCTCCCCCACCTCCCAACCGTCAACCATCCTCCTGGCGGTCACGGGCATGTCGCCGGCGGTCCTTACGGAAACGGTTTGGGCGCTCGCGCAGGAGAAGCCGACGGTGATTCCGGACCGCGTCGTCGTGCTGACCACGGTTGCGGGCAGTGGGGCCATCGAGCGGGAACTGCTGGCCCCCGGGACCGCGGGTGGAGACTCGAATTGGCAGCGGTTGCGGCTGGCGCTGCTTGGAGACATGGCGGGAGAGGATCATCGCCTGATCCTGGATCCGCCGCGAATGATCGCCACGATCGATTCTCGAACCGGACGCGGCGTCCCCGTGGAGGACATCCGACATCCGGCTGACAATACCGCTGCCGCCAACTTCATCCTGGAGGAAGTGCGTCGCATCGTCGAGAATCGCGACACGCGACTGGTGGCCTCCCTGGCCGGCGGCCGGAAGACCATGGGCGCACTCCTTTACGCAGCCATGACGCTGTTGGGACGGGAGACCGACCGCCTGACCCATGTGCTGGTGAACGAGCCCTTCGACGATCCGCGACTGCAACCGCGCTTCTATTTTCCGCCTGACCCCCCTCGGGTCCACTGGCTCTCCGGTGCACCTGGTGCGGCGCCTAGGGAGTTTTCCTCCGCTGATGCCCGCATTGAGCTGGCGGATGTGCCCTTCGTGCCCCTGCGCAACCGGTTTCTGGATCTCGCGGAGCTGCCAGGCTCGTTTCACGCCCTCATCGCCCGCTACTCCAGGCAGTTCCACGCCGACGCCACACGCAAGGTGCGTATTGAGATTCGATTGGCGGAAAAGGCATTGATCATCGAGGGGCAACGCCTGCGAATCCGACCCAAGGCGTTGGCCATTCTCCACGCCTTGCTGGTTCTGCAGGACGATCCCGCAGTGCAACGCGGGCAAATGGAGGCACAGGACAAGCTGACCGAGTGGCTGGCCCAACATCCCCTGGGCGGCTGGCAGGGGCAGGTCACCAGTGACGACATCAAGCACGAGTTGAGCTTTATACGGAGCGAACTCAAGAGGCAACGCGTGGCTTGGATGCCGCCCCTCCGCTCACTGCGCTTTCCACCCTTTCAGCTCGTGGCCCCATCCAACCAGCGGCGATGAATTGTTACCTGCCCGCATGGTTGGCTACGGGTGTCCGGGTTCAAACGTCCCTCGACGTCCCCGCCCTTCACTTCGGGCACGGCTCGCTTAGAGTCTTGAATGTCATCGTTGCCGCGGCGGCGGCCGATGCGGGCCACCGGCGCATTCCACAGAACGCCGGAGGGATGGGCGCCCGGGAGGCTGCCCTTCGGCCCGCACCGCCCGCCGCCGATGGCCCGTGATGTGACAATCAACAACGCAACCCATCATTCGCCCGATGCCCACGGCCTGCCTCAACCAAACCCACTGCCGCGTTCACCTCACCGGCGAGCGCCTCGAAGTCTATGGCCGCAATGAAGCCAGCGAGAAGGAGGAGTTGCTCCGCGAAATCCCGCTGCGCGATCTGGACCGATTGATCACCAGCGAGAACGTCCACTTCACTTCGCCTGCCCTGGGTGAGATCCTCCGCCGCGGCATCCCCATCCATTTTTTCTCCTGGAATGGCCGCTTTCTCGGAAACTTCCTCCCGTCACAGAATCATCATGGCCTGTCCCGGATCCGGCAGTACCAGCGCACGCTCGACCCGGCCTTCGCCCTTCAGATGGCCGGCCGCATGGTCACCGCCAAGCTCTACAACCAACGCCGCGTCCTCCAGCGCCTCTGGGCATCCCGGAGCGAGGACGCCGAGGGCGAGGCGGACCCGTGTCCTGCAGATTCACTGCCCAATCCCGCCAGTGGTCATGGCCAATCCGAGATGGAGTCCACCCTCAAGTGGCTGGACGCCCTGTTCGCCTCGATCCGCGTCAGCACCACCATTGACGAGCTTCGCGGCTACGAAGGGGCCGCCACCGCGCGGTATTTCCGGGCTTGGGCCGGGTTCCTGCCGGAGACGTTTCCCTTCGAGCGACGCAGCACGCGGCCGCCCCAGAACCCTGTCAACGCCTGCATCAGCTTCGGCTCCACGCTGCTCTACAATGAAGCCGTCGCCTTTGCGCACGCCCACGGACTCGATCCGGCCCTCGGCCTGCTCCACACCACCGAGGATGGCCGCTGGAGTCTTGCCCTGGACCTGATCGAGGCCTTTCGTCCCGTGCTCGTCGAGGCGCTGGCCCTGGACCTCTTCAGCCGCCAGATGCTCAACGGGTCCCATTTCGAGGAGAAGAAAGGCGGTGTTTACCTCAACGAGGACGGCCGCAGGAAGTTCTTCCTGCAGTACGAGCGGCGCATGGAACGCCAGTTCATGAGCGAGGCGGTCGGCCACCGCACGACCCTGCGCCAGCAGTTGGAGCAGCAGGCGGTGATGCTCAAGGCCTCGCTGGAGGAACCCGGCAAGTTCGAGCCGTTCCTCATGAACTGACACCATGAATTCCTGGTGGCATGAAGCCTTCCCTCAGGTGCCCTATGAAACGTCGCCCCCGGGCGAGAAGCAAATGCTGACCCTCGTCGCCTACGACATCTGCGAACCCAAACGCCTGAGCCGCGTGGCCCGTGTTTGCGAGGACTACGGTATGCGCGTGCAGTACAGCGTCTTCGAGTGCCGCCTCGAAGAGGATGAGTTCACCGACTTCTGGCTCACGCTCCTGGAGGAGATCGACGAGAAGGAGGACCGCCTTGTCGCTTACAAGATCGACGCGCGCTCGGCCCGGGAGACACTGACCGCTGGAACCATGGTCTGTTCGGAGAAGGCTGTGTGCTACCTCATATGAGCCAGCGTGGCATCCTCAGGTCGCGAGCCGTCAGGGGCAAGGACAAGGGGGGTCGCGACCTGAGAGAAAACTTGCCGCCTGCCAGCGCTTTGCGCAGAATCTCCCCGTTGCAACGCCCTTCATGGCTGGGTCCAACTGGCCGTGGAATGGATGTCGCGACCTGGCGCATGTATGCCCCTTTGCTGGTCAGATAGTTCAGTGAACGGAGGGGGGCACACGCACTGAGCCGAAAGGCAATGAAGACCTGCGCAGGCGGGATTCCTAGAGAACCCGCATGTCAAGGGGGGCACACGCACTGAGCCGAAAGGCAATGAAGACCCGCCCGTTCGGCGGCGGGGTTGATTGCGTCAGCCGCCAGGGGGGCACACGCACTGAGCCGAAAGGCAATGAAGACCCCATTCGCGCGATGCCAGGCGATCGTATCATCAGCCGGGGGGCACACGCACTGAGCCGAAAGGCAATGGCGACATCCATTTCCATCTCCATTTCCAAATCCATCTCCATATCTAAGTCGGGCACTTGCACTGAGCCGAAAGGCAATGGAAACGGCGGGCATCTCGGCGTGCCTATCTGCACCGTTCCACCGTCTGGCACCCGCCGAAGTTCGGAATGGCAGGGTAACCGTCCGGGGAGCAAGCGCGAATTTGGAACGTGCCACTCGCCACTCGCCACTCGCCACTTCTGGCGGTTGGTTCTTCGACATCCCTGTGGCGGGGGGAATGAGTTTCCCGCGGAGCCATGCAGGCGGGGAGGAGGAGTTGGAAGCCTGCTCTCATCCGTGGCATCCGTGGTTCACTCCGTGTCCTTTTCAACCCGCACCGCGAACGCTGGGAGCCAACCTCGCCAAGGTGCCCTTCGTTGCGTCAGCAAGTCCCTCAATCCTCTCCCTCGGTGCCTTCGGAAGTGACCACGGATGTCACGGATTCCACGGATAGTCAGCAGGAATGGCCGTGTCCCGGCCATCGCGGGCCTTGGGTTGCTCGCGGTTCTTGGAGGATAAATGCGAGTTGGATGCATCCACCGTACGGAGCCTGAACCGACTGAAGCACGGACCCCCGAAGGGGGCTCGATGGGGATGAAACCTACAAAGGAACGGCCCGGTTTGTCGTTCCGCCTACAGGCGGCAAAAGCCGTCACTCGCCATCCAACCATCGAGCCGCCTAAAGGCGGAACTACAAGCGCGTTCCACATCGAGTTTCATAAGAGGCGGGACTACAAACCCGGGTCGACCGCGTGTCGTTTCCTGTCCATAAACCGGGCAAGTGCCGAGTTCAAAGTGCCAAATGGCGAGTGTCGAGTGTCAAACTTGGAACTCGACACTCGGCACTTGGCACTTCGACTAGTCCCTCCCCGTTTTTTCCGTAACGCCCCGCGCCATTCTCTTCAGCAAAGATCGGGCGGACAAACCCGCCTACCAAACCGATCATGAACAGCTTTGAGAAAGTCGCCGCCATGAATGCCAAACACCACCTCATCCTTGCCGTACTCACCGCCGTTGCCGCCCTTCCTTCCCAGGCGGACGAACTCCCATCCCCTGTCGTTGCCTGGTTCGATGCCCGAGCGGGCGTCCTGACGGTTCTGGGTGACGACACGGACAACGACATTGTCGTGGTCCCCAACTGCAAGGGGGTCATCGAAGTGAACGGCGGCACCGTCCCCGTCGTTGGGGGGCCGGCCTACGTCGCCAAGACACGGTTGGTGGACATCCAGGGCGGTGCGGGCAGGGACATCCTCGTGGCCGGGGGCGTGCCCGCCGCCGACCTCAATGGCGGCAGCCACGCCGACATCTTTATCTGGATCGATCCGGACCCGTCCGTCAGCCTCGACGGCAGCGACCTGTTGATCTGGAACAACGGCGACGGGAGCGATGAGGGCGATTTCAACGGTGACGGCCGGGTCGATGCGTCGGATTACGTGGTATGGCGGGTTGCCGTCGGTGAGGATGCGCTCTACCTGGCCGTCTCGGGGGACAGTGAAACCCAGGCGGCGGATTACGTGATCTGGCGCAAGACCTTGGGGGAGATCTCCACGGTGGAGCCGGATGCCGCGAGCACGGGGGATTTCAACCTGTGGAGAGATCACTTTGGCCAAACCAGTGCCGAAGGCGGGGATGGCACGGTCGATATTCACGACTACCAGGTGTGGCGGTAGCCGCCGCCGTGAGGTGGCGGACTCTGTTGTGAAGGATGACAAGTCCGTCCACCCCCTCATCCACGATGTTGGGATGCACGTCAGGTGGGCAACCCACCCGAACGTCATGAACTCCGGTGCGCCGAAAACCCCGCTTTCAACGCGCTTTTTGCGTTGCAGCCCGCACGGATTTAACTCACAAACTTGGCTGATGCACCTTCGGGCAAAGTTATCCTTCGCAACCTTGGCCTTGGTGTTCTGGTTGCCCGCCACAGCAACCCTCCAAGCGGACCAGGAAGGCGCGAATCGGGTCCATGTGACCGCGGGACAATTCGGCGGCTACTACGCCAAGTCAGTCCCATTCGAGAGCTACGGGCTCAAAGGAGTGACCAAGATCTATCAGGCCCAGGCAGACGAGGACCGCCTCGTCCAGTCCTTTGATTGGTATTCACCGCAAATTGCCCTGATCGGATTGCCGGCCAATGGCGGGACGGTGTACGTCGTGCAACTGGGTCCCTGGCATCGCGGGCGGGAAGCCCGCGCGGAGCATCATGCCATAGCCTTCTACAAGAACGGCACCTTGGTGAAGGCGTATTCCACCTTGGAGATCGCAGGCAGCCCCGACAATGTATCGGCCTCAACCGGGCATTACCGCGTCTTCTCGAAGTTGATCGGTTTTCGTCGACCTTTTGGGAATCAATTCATCTTCGACATTGAACGCGTGGAGTCCAACCGACGACGTGTGCTTCCAGTGCGGCCCGACCAGGAGGTGAGCCAGGAGCAACCGCCGGTCATTCTGTCCTTTGATACGGAAACCGGCTTGCTCATCACGAAGGAGGAGGAAGCCCTGAAGAAGCTCCTCTTTGACGCGGAAAGCGCGATCGCAAGCATCAAGTTCAAATGGTACCAAGCACAGAAAGACACGATCCCGGACATTAAGGAGGTGCTCATTACCGAGGAGATCTTGCGGGAGACCGCCGCGGGGGAATTGCCAGTGCTGCCGGAGGGCTACAAATATGTTGCGGGTAAAATTTGGGACCCTGTGAAGTTCGAGAAGGAATAGCGCTATTGTGGCGTGCCTCGGCACAACTGCGCGGGTGTGGATGGGGTCTGTGCCTCTCGTCACCGTCGCCGCCGAGGGGACGAGGCGGAACGAGGTGGCGTTGAATGCCCGAACCCCGCCTCCTGACGTCGGCGGCTACTTTGGTTGATTGACGTCTCACCAGAACGACACACGTCATTCCAGGTCCGAGATGTTGCCATCAAGCGTTCAGTAGTGTTTCGTTTGCAGCAGATCGGCGTTCGGGAAATGGTCCTTGCTCAATGCGGTCACCAGGCCCACTATTGCAGGCGTCGGCACAGGCCTTCTTTGGAGTCCCCGCGACCGTCCACGGCATATGCACCCTGCCTCCAGTATCCATAAGGTCGCGTTTCTTGGCGATTATCTGCCGAGGATATGCGGCATCGCCACGTTCACCTCGGATTTGCGCTGCGCCGTCGCGGCAGCCTTTCCGTCCATGCAGTGCCTGGTGGTTCCCGTCAATGACCGGGAGGGTGGATATGACTACCCCGAGGAGGTGCGGTTCGAGATTCCGGAGCAGGACTTGCCCTCCTATCTGCGCGCCGCGGATTTTCTGAACATCACGGGCGTGGACGTGCTCTGCCTGGAACATGAGTTCGGCATCTTTGGCGGGCCCGCGGGCAGCCATGTGCTGGCGCTGTTGCGGGAGCTGCGAATGCCCATTGTCACCACGTTGCATACGGTTCTGCGCGAGCCCAACGCCGAGCAGCGCCGCGTCATGCAGGAGCTGGTGCGTCTTTCGACACGTTTGGTGGTGATGAGCGAACGGGGCGCGGAGTTTTTGCGGGACGTGTATCAGACGCCGGCGGACAGGATTGACGTGATTCCACACGGCATACCGGACATGCCGTTTGCGGACCCCAATTTCTTCAAGGATGAATTTGGCGTGGCCGGCCGACAGGTGCTGCTGACCTTCGGGCTGCTCTCCCCGAACAAGGGCATCGAATACGCGTTGCGCGCGTTGCCGGACGTCATCCGCGAGTTTCCCAACGTCGTGTACATCGTGCTGGGCCAGACGCATCCCAATCTGCTGCGAGACGAGGGGGAGGCCTACCGCTGGAGCCTGGAACGGCTGGCCCTGGACCTGGGGGTGCAGAAGCATGTCGTGTTCTTCAATCGATTTGTCGAGTTGGAGGAACTGACGCGGTTCATTGGCGCGGTGGACATTTATCTGACGCCCTATCTGACCGAGGCGCAAATCACATCAGGCACCCTGGCTTGCGCGTTTGGCGCCGGCAATGCGGTGGTGTCCACGCCTTACTGGCACGCGGCGGAGTTGCTGACGGCGGATCGTGGCAAGCTTGTGCCCTTCCGTGACGCCAAGGCCATCGCCGTGGCCCTGGTGGAGTTGCTTCGCGACGAGCCCCAGCGACATTCCATGCGCAAGAACGCCTACAAGCTGGGTCGTGGCATGGTGTGGAGCCGCGTGGCGCAACGCTACGTCCAGTCCTTCAAGCAGGCCCGGTCCGACCACAGTTTCGTCGGGCGCAAAGCGCCCCTCATCAAAACGCTCGATGAACAGCCGGGGCAGTTGCCGGCATTGAAGCTGGATCACCTGTTTCGCCTGAGTGATTCCACCGGCATTTTCCAGCATGCCAGCTTCACTGTGCCGAATTTTTCCGAGGGCTATTGCACGGACGACAACGCGCGCGCCCTTGTGCTGGCGCTCATGCTGCAAAGGATGGGACACGGTTCGCCGCAGCTCGTGGCGCATGCCGCCACTTACGCGGCGTTCATCAATCATGCCTTTGACCGCCGGCGCGGGCGTTTTCGAAACTTCATGAGCTTTGACCGGCAGTGGGTGGAGGAGGTCGGCTCGGAGGATTGCCAGGGACATGCCCTATGGGCGCTGGGACTTTGCGTGGCGCAGGCGGGACAGGGCAGTTTTCAGATGCTGGCGGCGGAATTGTTCGAGCAGGCCCTGCCCGTGGCGGCCGAGTTCACTTCGCCTCGCGCGTGGGCCTTCACGCTCATTGGGATCGACGAATACCTGCGCCGGCTGAGCGGCGACCGCCGGGCCGGCCAGATACGTGAGTCGCTTACGGCCAAGCTCGTGCAGCGGTTCGCCGATGCCGCCAGCGAGGAGTGGCAATGGTTCGAGGAGGTGGTCTCCTACACCAACGCGAAACTGCCGCACGCGCTGATCCTGAGCGGACGCTGCATGAACGACCCGTCCATGCTGGATCTTGGCCTCAAGACCCTTCGCTGGCTTGTGCGCGTGCAGACATCGGAGGCCGGCTCCTTCCGGCCCGTCGGCTCGAACGGGTTTTACCTGCGCGGCAAGGAACGCGCGATCTTCGACCAGCAGCCCATCGAGGCGCAGGCCACCGTCTCCGCCTGCATCGAGGCCTTCCACGCGACCGCCGACATGTTCTGGGTGGAGGAGGCGCGCCGCGCCTACGAATGGTTCCTCGGCCGAAACGACCTGGGTCTGGCCCTTTACGACCCGGCAACCGGCGGTTGCCGCGACGGGTTGCACATGGATCGTCTCAGCCAAAACCAGGGCGCTGAATCCACGCTGGCGTTCCTGCTCGCGCTCACGGAAACGCAGGCCCTGCAAAACACCCTCGCGAGCTTCAAAGATCGGCCGTGCGAATAGCGCCCGCCGCCACCGTTCCGCACCACTCCTCATGCCTGCCCCAACGCATTCCCCGGTCCGCGCCAAGCGCATCGGACCGACCATCGAGCCGGACCGGACGCGAGTGCTGCTGCGTCCCTTCTATCCCAGCACGGACGACATCGCGCGCCGGATCGTGGGGCGAATCATGGAACTCTCCGACGAGCAGGTCACTCTGGGGCTGGACCTGATGCTGGCCGAGTTTGCCGGCCGGCACCAAAGGTTGGAAGCCGTCCTCCGCCGACGCTTCGAGCAGGCGAGCATGTATCTGGAACCTTCCGGTCGGCCATCCATCGAACGGCAGATGTTCATCGGAGCCCATTTCACACACGAGTATTCCCCCGAGTCCGCCGCCCTGTTCAATCCCTCCATCGTGCCGCATCCCGACCAGTCCGGCCTTGCCCGGGGCGAGCTTCGCTTCATTCTGAGTCTGCGGGCCACCGGGGAGGGCCACATTTCCTCCGTCACCTTCCGGATGGGCACGGTCACTGCGCGGCACCAGGTCGTGCTGCACTCGCCGGAGCCTTTTGTAAGCGAGCCTGATCGCGTGCCCAATGACGCTTATGAGAAGGGATTGTTCGCCCGCAGGCTCGAGGAGGCGGGCGTGCAGAATGATTTTTGCCGGCGCGTGTTGGCGCAGTTGCACGAGGACTTCACACTCAAGGAGCTGCGCCGGGTCATTGTGGCCTCGGGCCTCACCGACACCGCCGAATCGGCCGCGAGCGATGCGGCGCGCGGCATCCTGTTGCTGGCCGAATCCAATTACGAAGTGAATTTCGCGGCCGACAGCCACCTCGCCGGGCGCATCCTCTTTCCCTCCGCGCCAAGCCAGAGCAACGGCATCGAGGATGCGCGCTTCGTCCGCTTCCAGGAGGAGGACGGCCGAGTGGCCTACTACGCAACCTACACGGCCTACGACGGCAAGGTCGCCCTCTCTCAGTTGCTGGAGACGCCGGACTTCCTGCATTTCAAGTTCAAGTCGCTGAACGGGCCCGCCGTGCAGAACAAGGGCATGGCGCTGTTTCCGCGCAGGATCCACGGGCAATACGCCATGTTGTCGCGCCAGGATGACGAAAACATCCTCTTGATGTTCTCGAAGAACATCCATTACTGGCAGACTTCCCAGGCGCTGCTGTCCCCCGCGCAACCCTGGGAGTTTTTCAAGATCGGCAATTGTGGCCCGCCCGTGGAAACGGAAGCCGGCTGGCTGGTTTTAAGCCATGGAGTGGGCCCCATGCGCAAGTATTGCATCGGCGCGTTCCTGCTGGATCTGGACGATCCCTCGCGCGTCATCGGTCGCCTGCGCGAACCCCTACTGTCGCCGAACACGTCGGAACGCGAGGGCTACGTCCCCAACGTGGTTTACACCTGCGGCGCCCTGCTCCACGACCGCGAGCTCATCATCCCCTACGCCATGAGCGATTCCGCCACCAGCTTTGCCACGGTCTCCCTGGATTCAATACTGGCCGCGATGGAATGAAACTCAACGCCCTCAAACGGCGCAAGGCTCGTTCCGGCTTGGCCCCCTCGCCGGCTTGTTCTGAGTTGGGGATCGCGAGGTTGGCCGTCCGTCCACAGTCACCGCCGAGGCGGCGAGGAGGAACAAGGTGGTGATGAATCCCCGAACCCCGCCTCCTGACGTCGGCGGCTACCTTGGTAGCTTGTGTTCTCGGGTGAACGATGACCGCCGCCGGTGGTGGCGTGCTTGATCCGGCAGCCCGCTTGTCCTCCGGGCGTTCCCAGGTAGCCGCCGCCGTGAGGCGGCGGACTCTGTCGTGAAGAATGCCATCTACCATGTCACCTGCCGCATGCTGGGCTCTTGGCGGCAGGCCCGGGATCGGCTGTTCCGTGATGAGCGGGAGTGTCAGCGTTTTCTCCAGCGCCTGTCCGAGGGAGTCGTGGACTTCCGAAAATGCTCGACGCAAGGATCCCGCCGATGCATGGAAGGCTCCCGCACCTGGCAAGCCAAGTCCCCAACAGTTACTTCGAGGTCTGTCCCCCTTCGGTAGAGCCGAGTGCGTTTGGGCCCGGCGCTGTGTTGCGGACCGATCCTCTCCAATCCTTGCCCCGGCGTTCGGCCACCTGCGGCCGGACGCCGTTTGGCCATGATCCCGTCCTGTCAGTGACGCCTTCGGCAGATGCCCGGGCTTCCATAACGAAAGCAATCTCACTGCCGGCGGATCACAAGGCCGAGCCTGCGTGGATCCCCGGCAACTAACTCATGCTGGTGACACCAGAGTCGCTACCCGCCAAGAAGGTTCGGACCGACGGGGGACACAAAAGGCGACTCCTTTGGGGCCACTGTTCGCGCGAACGTTTTGTCGATCAAAAGGTACTGTTCGAACGACAGGTTTCTGGGGACTGAATGGTTCGCGCAGAGATCGCAAAGGTCGCAGAGGACCGGAAGGGAGACGATCCACCGGGTCATGGCCGAACTGCCCCACCTCTGCGTTCTCGGCGCCTCTGCGGGAGACTTCAGTGTCGTTCGACTGACGGACAGATGCCGCCAGTGGTAGGGTCGAACCAATCGGCAGGCCGAACAGAGACCACTGGCGCGTTGACCCAGGCGATCCGGGGCGTGACAAACAGCGCGGTGGTTGAGCAGAGTGTCGCGTCGGTCTATGTCGGTCGGCGTTCGGCGGGACTGCATGGTACCCGGCGCCTTGAACCTGGCCGCCCGACGCTGTAGTCTCGCGGCGTCACGAAAGCCGACATCAGCAAGGTGGTGCACGCGAGCCCCTTTGTTCCGTTCACGATTCACGTAGCCGACGGGGGGCAGTTGAGGGTTTCAATGATCGATCACATTGCGGTCTCGCCAGCCGGAGGGCGCATCGTTGTCTTTGGTGACGACGACCGTTACGATGTCATCTCAGCCCTCATGGTCACCCGCCTTGCAGTGGATCGCGAGGCGGCGCCGTCGAGTCAAACGCAATGAAAATCGCCGAACAAGACGCTGGACCGAATGACGAGGAGCGCGATCAGCCGCATGTTCCCATGCCGGCCTCATTGGAGCGCACCTCGTCATCGGTTCGCTTCGCGTTCGGCGTGAGATCGAGGCGGAACAATGTGGTGATGAATCCCCAAAACCGCCTCCTGACGTCGGCGGCTACTTTGGTTGCCTGGACGAAACCCGCAGCACGCCATCGGTGAGAATCCGGGCGCGCAGACCACCGCGACCCTTGAGCCGGGCCTCGGCTTGCTCATGTCGGAATGCGAGCCCGGCGGTTGTCCGTGATGCCCCACGAAGTTGTGCCCCGGAGATACATAAAGGTGGACCACGCGGATGGTTGGATGGTCCGCCGCCACGGGAACCCACGTCTCAAGTGTGGTCGCATTGGTGTTCACTGCGGCAGGGCCTCGGCGTAGCCGTTGGCCGTGGCATAGACCTCGGCGCAACGCTGGCAGACGCCCCGCGCCGCGGACCAGCGCGGAAACGCGCGCAGGATGGCGGCGCGAACGCCCTCGCCCAGTGCGTCAACGTCCGCCCATTCAAAGGTGGAGAAACCGCACGATGGACATGCGCCGCCGGGCAGCGGCTCGTCCGCATGCGTCACGTCGCGAGGATCCGACGCGAGCGTGAGCAGTTCGTCGTGCCTGGGAGACTCCGGCGCCCAAAGCCTGGAGAAGACTTCGCCGCGCTTGTCCTCCGGCCAGAACCAGAACGCTTGATCGAACACGGCACGGTGCCGTTCGCTATCCGCCGCGCGTCCGAGGCGGCCGTCGATGGTGATGTCCCAGAGCAGCCGGTAGCGCTCGCGCACGATGCGTTGATGGGATGGGTTTCCCGCGGGCCCGCGCACATCGGGCGAGTAACCGAACGCGGGATTCACCATGTCGCTGAGGTGCATGAACTCGTGTCGCAGGAAATGGCGCACCGCCTCGTCGCTCTCGAAACGCTCGGGGCGCATGGCGACCACGGCGCTGCGGCCGTTCTCGGCGCTCACGTAAAGTTCGGCGCCCTCGTCCTTCTTCATCCGGACCTTTCGGAACGCAAGCGTGGTGAGCGCGGGCGGGAGCAGCGGATACTCATGCAGCAGGTCGAGGAGAAGCTTCTCCAGGCCCCACTCACGAAACCAGTCGAGGTGAAGCTTGAAGAAAGCGGCATTGCGCTCGTCGGGGTCGAGGACGGAATAGCATCGCTCGCGCTCGATGTGGAATCGGCGGATGTGCGCCGCTGGCACGGAGCGTCGTCCGCTGGCGGCAAGGAACACCGCGGATTCCACGAAATCGTCGTCGTAGCGCTGGTGCATGGCAATCAGGGCGGGTTGTTGTGAATGCCGCAGGAATCGCATAATCGCTCGGTTGCGTCGTCAACGGGGCGCAGAAGCAAGTCTTCGCTCCCCGGCGGCACGTTCAGCCGTGCGCACTCCAGCCGGATGAATTCTCCGAGCAAACGCGCCAGCGCACCGAGGGCGGTGCCGTCCGCCATGCGTGCGAGGCGCCGGGCGAACGCCGGACTCCAACGGCCCAGGTGCTCGCGCAGGAACTGTTTCTGGGCGTCGCGCAGTAAACCGATGGTGTCGTCGCCGAACCGGTGTTCGATGGCATGGGCTTCCTTCGCGGCCAGGACGCTCATGAATTCCAGCTCGATGCTGATGTGGTCGATGCGTTCGGCGGCGTCGGGGGCGAGTTCCAGCCCGAAGGCGGCGAAGAACGCGCCGAGGTCTGACAATCGATGCGGCTGGAAGAGCGGGTCCGCCTTGATGTCGCCGTACTCGATTTCGTTCATCGGACAGTCGCCGCGCACGGTATGGCCAAAGCTCGTGACGTGGGCGCTGGCGAAATCGTCGAAGGCGTTCGGCGTAAGCCGGGACAGAAGCTCGTCGTTGCGCTGGACCAGTGCCGATGCGTCGCCCGGAGCGAGGGTTTCCACCGAGGAGCGCAATGAACTCGTGACGTCGCCCGCCGTGAGCCAACCCCAGCCTTCCGGTTCGGGGTCTTCAAACGACTTGGCAAGGAAACGAAAGAGAAACATGCGCGCCACGGCGGCGTCGATGGACTCGTGCGGCGTCGCGGCGTCCCGTGGGATCGGTGCTGGCCGAGGTTTCAAGTTTGCGGCGCTCTCACCAGACGCCGCAACAGGGCGATTGTAATTCCCGAAAACCGACCGGCGCGGGCGATCATTCTCAAGCTCAGATGGAGTTGGCATGTTTGGCGTCCCGCATGTGGAAGGGTTCCTCGACCTTGGTTTCGACGATCTTCGAGCCGTCCTTCGCGTAGCCGATGATGGTGTCGTCGAACATCTCGAACTTCCTCCCGCGAATCTCGGTCTCGAAGATCTTCGGGCCCTGCTTGATGTCGTAACGGAAGCAGATGCGCGCGTCCTTGCCGAAAAGTTGCAGGACGGCGAGCAGTTCGCGGTCGGGAACCGTGTAGCGTTCGATGGCGGCATCGACGCCCGGGCCGAACATCTGCCTGAGATACGGGCGCGGCACCCAGCGCGGCGGAATGTAGTAGCCGTTGGGCTCGGTGCCGAACTGGGGGTAAAGCGGCAGCGCAACCTTCGCGACGTGGATCAGGTAATAGAGCGGGTTGTGGCGGTCCTCCTTCCACGTGCCGTCCCTGTTCAACTGCACGAGGCCCTGGAGACGGATCTGGCCGACGCATGCGGCCATGCAACGCGTTTGCATCGGCAGACCGCCGTGCTGCTGGTCACGCCCCTCGACGCGCGGAAAGCAGCCGATGCACTTTTCGGTCGTGCGCGTGGTGCCGCGATAGTGCGTCTTCTTGTAAGGGCAGGCTTCCATGCACTTGCGGTAGCCGCGGCAGCGCTCCTGGTCCACGAGCACGATGCCGTCCTCGGGACGCTTGTAGATGGCGTTGCGCGGGCAGGCGGCCAGGCAGGCCGGGTAGGAACAGTGGTTGCAGATGCGCGCAAGATAGAAGAACCACGTCTTGTGTTGCGGACCCAGTTCGCCGCCTGTGAACGCGAGTTGGCCCTTGGCGCCTTTCTCGTTCGCCGAAGGGTTGTCCTCGAAACGATTCGGCGAAGACCACTCCTCGTCCGTCGGCAGATAGCCCAGGACGCGATTGGCGCCTTCGTCGCTGACGCGGGTTTTGGCGGCCTCGAACACAGTCTTGCCCTGGAACTGGCCATAAGGAGATTTGAGATCCTGGGGAGTCCCGTTCCAGGTCTGGCCGCCGGGATTGGACGTTTCGAGCAGGTCGAGGGTCTTGACGTCCCAGTGATGCGGATAGCCGCCGTAGGGTTTGGTTTCGACGTTGTTCCACCACATGCTTTCCTGGCCGCGCGAGAAGGTCCAGGTGGACTTGCAGGCCATCGTGCAGCTCTGGCAGCCGATGCAGCGGTTGAGATTGAACACGAACGCGAACTGCTGGTCCGGATACGCCGCTTCGTACGGGTACTCCATCTCGCGGCCGAGTTGCCAGTTGAAGACATTGCTCATGGTGTTCGCGGGTCAAAGGTTCAATTTGGGCGCGGGGTTGCCGCGCGGATCGGTCCGTTTCTCGCCCCAATCATCCGTGGCAGCGGTGGCAGCGAGGCCCTGGCATCCGCCTGATGCCGGCGCGGGTGAAGGCGCCTGAGCCTCCTCACGCCGGCTGTCTCCGGGGGAGGGCCACTCGATCCGCTTTCCCCATCGCGCGAAGACATCGCAGATGATTTCCTGCACGAACGCCTCGCCCTTGTTCTGCAGCACCATGTTCAGGCCCAGGTAATGCGGGTTGCGGAACATCGCCAGCAGTTGCTTGTGGTTGCAGCCGAGCATCAGGAATTCCTCGGTGAAGCACTCCGCCATGTCGCGCTGGGTGTCTTCATCGGTGCAGAGCGCCACACCGTTGAGTTCCAGCGGATCGTCAGGATCGAATTCGTCTTTGGGCATAGGTCAGAAAGTCCACAGTTCACTCAAAGCTCGACGCGCCGCCGCCGCCCCCGCCCAGCTTGCCGGCGATGTATTTGTTCATGGTGTCATTCTCGGCGCCCGGGGAGAGGCCGTCCGTGCCGCCTTTCCATGCGCCTCGCCCGCCCAGGCCGCCGTCCTCGGCCTTCACAATGCGGACGAGACATTCCTTCGGCACGGTGTTGACGGCGTGATTATCCGCCTCGCCGCCGAAGATGAAGCTCATGTTCACCTTGGCCTTGTGGAAGAGGGTGTCGGTCTGGTGCATGGGCATGTGCCAGTTGCGGTTGATCGACTGCTGCGAACCGAAGCGGAAGTTCGAGATGTAGCCTTCGTCGGTGAGCGACAAGCCATCCGGCCGCGTTTGCTGCGCCTTCACGGTCTTCTCCGTGGCGATGAACGAGCCGTGCTTCATCATCACGACGTGGTAGGGATACGCCGCGTTGAAGGTCACGCGCAGCATCAAACGGGCGACCTTGTAGAACGGATCGCTGGGCGTCGCGCCCAGATAGGGGCGGTCGGCGGGATTGGCGTCCACGTACACGTAATCGCCATCCTTCAGCCCGTGGTCGCGGGCGGCCTGCGGGTTCATGTGAAGCTGGTGCTCGCTGACGTTCGGCAGGCGTTTGTCGATGCGATACGGGTCGCCGAAGTTCGAGTTCCAGATGAGATGCCAGTCCACGTTCGCCCAGGACGAGTGCACCGAATGGCGCGACTTGGGCGTGAGGCAGTAGAACTGATAGCCGCGTTCCCAGAGGAAGTTCGTCGTCCCTTTCACTTCGGCCCACGGCATCTTCACGTTGCGCACCGTGCGCTCGTCCCAATGCTCGGCCGTGAGCGGGATGCCGTAGTCGTTCGGCCGCACGAGCGGATTCGAACTGACGATGACGTTCGGAAGATAGGGCGTTGCCTCCGGCCCTTCGCGATGGACGATGAAGTTTTCGCCGCAGTCGATGGCGGTCGGGTCGTCGCTGTAACTGTGGAGCCTGCCCGTGTCGGTGTAGAACGGATAGCTGTCGTGAATCTGTTCCCAGAACGGGATGCGGGGATAGGTGCGAAAGAGCATCAGCGCGCCACCGGGCGGGCCATACTTGCCGGCCATGATGTCATCGACCTGGTAACCCGCCGTCGTCGTGGAGGTGTCAAGAAGGCGCTGAAGATACACCTTGCGCCTGCCTTTGTTCTCGAAATGGAAGTAGTTGGAGAAACGCTTGTCGCCGGTGACTTTCGCCAGGCCATTCGCCATGCCCGCCAGGATGCTCAAGTCGTCCTTCGAATCATACACGGGCTTGATGCCGCCTTTCCAGATTTGCAGGAACGGGTTCGAGCAGCTCGCGGTGACTTCAAGGTCGGTCGTCTCGACCCATGAGTTGGCCGGCAGCCCGAAGTCCGAATACTCGATCGACGCCGTCATCTGCACCTCCTGGGCGACGATCAGCTCGATGCGCGGCAGAACGTTCTTGATGGTGCCGTAAGCCCACTTCGCGTTGTTGATGAGGTTGACGTTGGTGTAGAAGATCGACTTGGTCGGCGACGGCATGTGCGTCTTGCCCGTGAACACCTTCCGCCCTTCCTTTGGCGTGTTGACGATGAGCGGGATGTCGCCGTGGTTCCAATACGCCGGCTCCTCGTCCTTGGCGTAAGCGTGCGCGTGGACCTCGCGACCATGCGCCTTCTCGTCGAGATTCGGCTCGAAGGGGTCTTCCGCCACCCAGCCCTTGAAGCCCGGGCCGGTCAGCCGGCTGCCTTGAAACAACGCGGCCTTGTAATTGCCCGCCCAGCCGTGACAGCCCGCGCCCTTCTGTCCGATGTTGCCGGTGAGCATCACCGGCAGGTACGCCGCGCGATTCGCCTCCGTCGCGTGAAACCAGTGGTTGATGCCTTCGCCCTGGTTGATCGAAACGGGCTTGATGGTCGCGATGTCCCTGGCCAGTTGCAGGATCATTTCCTTGGGCGCGGAGGTGATCTCACTCACGCTATCCGGATCGTAATCCTCGAGGTGGACCCGGTACAGGTTCCACGCCGTCGCGACTTCGACCTCCGTGCCGTCGGCGAGCCTGACCGTGCCCTTGAAATCCAGCCGCGGGTCCAGGCCGCTCTTCGCCAGCGTCTCTCCCACCATGTCGCGCGTGAGGGCCTTGGGTGAATTGGTCTTCGCATCCCACACCACGTAATCGCCGAGCTTCTGATGCTGCTCATCGGTGATGCCCTGGACTTTCTTGCTCGGGCCATCGGCCGGCAGTGTGCTGGTGTAGTTCGCGAACACGTCGCCGGCGCGCAAGCGTCTGAGGTTGTCCGTGCGCACGAGCAACGGGAAATCGGTGAACTCCTTGACGAACGTCTCGTCGTACCACCGGTTGTCCATCATCACGCGCGTGACGCCAAGCCACAGCGCCGCGTCGGTCGAGGGCCGCACCGGCACCCAGTAATCGCACTTGGTCGAAGGCGCGCCGTACTCGGGGGCGATGATGACGATCTTCGCCCCGCGCTCCATGCACTCGATGAACCAGTGGGAGTCGGTGATCTTGTTTTCCACCAGATTCTTCCCGTTCATGATGATGAGCTTCGAGTAGCGGTGGTCGTTGAAGTCGCACTCGGAGTTCTGCAGGCCATGCACCCACGGCTGGCCGGGCGCCTGGTCGCCGTGCCAGGTGTAGTTCGACCAGTTGCGGCCGGCCTTTGCCTCCTCGGGTTCGACGCCGCGCACGTGCACGTCGAGCAGCGCCATCGCGTTGCTCAGCCGGTACATGCCGTACTTGCCGAGCACGCCGAGCAGTCCCATGCCGCCCCGAAACTTCAGCGTGCGCGTGCCCGCGCCGCCCATTTCCTCAATCATCTCCGGCGGATAACCCTGCTCGGCCAGCAGTGCCGCCCCCTCCGCGCCGCTGTAGCGCGCGGCAATGGCCTTCAATCCCCTGGCGATGTAGGTGAACGCGTCGTCCCATGCAATCTTGTCGAACGTGTCCGTGCCGCGCGAATCGAACTTGTACTTCGCGCGCAGCTCCTTCGTCAGGTAGGGAAAGCCGTCATCGGCCCAGCGCTTCCACCCGCGCCGGACAATGGGATGCTTCAATCGGAAGGGCCCATAGACGATCCGATGGAACGTGTAGCCCTTGGCACAGTGGCGGTTGCCCCAGTTGTAGCTGGCCTTGTTGCCGTACAGGTCCGAGTAGGTGCCCACATCGTACTGCTCACTCATCCGGACGATGACGCCGTTGCGCACGTGCGCCATCACGCGGCAGTTGTGCGTGTCGTTCGGCGCGCAGACCCAGGAGAACGCCGAGTCGTAGCGATACTGGTCGCGATAGAGCTTTTCCCATTCGCGGTTTGGATACGCCGCAAGCGGATTGAGGATGCCCTCGTCGAGAGCCTGGGCCTGGAGAAACCTCAGCGGCAGCAACTGGGCGGCGGTCACGCCCGCCCCCGCCAGACCGCTGCGCTTGATGAAGTCGCGACGGGAAAGATTATCGGTGTTCATGGTTCCCAACGCCGTTTACGGCTCCAGAATGAGTTTGTACCAATTGCTGATCACTTTGCGTCCGTTCCGGTCCCGCTGTTCGCCATTCCAGACGGCGAACGCGACGGGAACCGCGACTGTCTTGCCAGCAAACTGCGCGTCTTCCTGGTCGCGCGATTTCAGTTCGCGCACGAAGACCACGCGCCAGAATCCATCCCGCCAGACCGCCTGGCCCTGCACATTCTGAGCCGAGGGGGGTTGGGGCTTTAGGGTGCCGAATCCGCGCGCGTTGGCGTCCTCGACCGGGCTTTGCCTGGGTTGTGCAAGAATGTTGCCTGCGCTCATCGCCGTGCGATAGCTGGTGGCGAAATACGTGTCCACATGCATCGACGGATAGGCATCGGTCAGTTCCGGAGGCGCGGTCCCCACTTCCTCCTGCCACCCGGCGCGCCAATACCAGAGATTCACGGGGTTGTTGGCGTCGCCCATGCCGAGAAAAGGTGTGGCGCTGGTGAGCGAAAATTGGATGGCCATTCCGTCCTGGAAATCCTGCACGCGAATGGGCGCGCCATTCAGCACGGCATCCTTCCACTGGCAAAGAATGGCCAGACGCTTGCCGTCGCGCAGAACGGTTACCGCAATCGCGGAGACCGGATAAGGCTCCGGCCAGAGCGGATTCAACGGCACGCGGACCGGATCGAACTGCTCCCAAGCGCTGTCGAGCGGTTCGACCGGCAGCTTGCGGACGCGGTGCGCCCGGATGTTCGTGTCCTCAGGTGTCAGGATGTCATGCACTTCCGCATCCTTGCGGCGGAGCGATTGGATGTAGTGCACGAGCGCCCAGCGTTCCTCAGGCGTCATCACCGAGTCATCAAAGGGCGGCATGGGGGTTCCCGCCATGCCGTTGGCGATGCGCAGATAGAGATCACGACCTTCCGACCCGCCTCGGAAGCTGCCGATCGTAAAATCACGCGGCGGCAGGGGCAGGCCCCAATTGTCCATCAACGTCGGCGCGGACTGGCCGTCGCCGGCCCCCGTCTCGCCGTGGCAGGTAAAGCATTGCAGGCGAGTGTAAGCCTCCCGGCCTTGGACCAGCGCGGCGAAGGTTGGCGGCGGCTCGGGCGGCACCTGGACAGGCGCTTTCATTTGTCCCTCGGCTTTCGCCGCGTCGAACTTGTTCAGCCGCTTTCCATCCGCGCCGGCCTCCGCCGTGAGCCACTTCACATGCTCCACGACATCGCGCCGTTGCTGTTCACTCAGGTAGGTGAAGCTTGGCATCGAACTGCCTGGCATTCCCCGCGTGATGGTTTGGAAGAGGTCTTGGTCCGTGGGCAGCGAACCTGCCGGAGTGGACTGCACCTTGAACAGGCCGGTGTTGAAGTTTCGCGGCTTGGGAAAGAGCCAAACGGTGGCCGGGCCATTCCCGTCGCCGTTGACTCCGTGACACGAAGCGCAGTGTTGAACGTAAACGGCTTTGCCGGCCTCGGGACCCGCCTCCGCCGCGTTGGCCGCCGCAATCCCGCAAGCGCAGCCAACCACCGCCGCGGCCGTGACGATGGCTGGTAGCAGAACCCGCTTCATCGCGGCCGACCCTGGTGACTGGGTTGAGGGTCTGAAATGATCTCGGAGGAAGACCTTCCTTGCCCAACGACGCGCTCGATCTCGCTCGATCTCGCTGGCATCGGGCTCACTGGCTGTAAACCCCACCGCAGACCTGCATCGTGCATTCATGCTGAGTCAAAGGTTTTGGCACCCGATCCCGGAGCGCTATCCATCCCTTGCCCATCCTTGACCAATAGTTGCGGGAACGTGGCTGGTGGCGTGCTTGATACGGCAGGCACGCTTGGCCTCCGGGCGTTCCCAGGTAGCCGCCGCCGTGAGGCGGCGGACTCTGTCGTGAAGGATGGGGTATTCGGTTTGAGGGGGGGGGTAGAGCAAGAGTAAGAGCAAGAGGGAACCCATTCCGGTCGTGTAGCAACCATCCGCTTCTTGCTCTTACTCTTGCTCTTGCTCTTGCTCCCCAACCCGATATGGCAACTCCTCTTCCCCCAACCGATCCGGTGACAAACTCTTGATCAGACCGATCAGGAGGGAAACGATTTCGTGAAGCAGCGCCTTTCCGTCCTGGACTTGATCGGCAGTGCAATTTCCTTTTGCCACAAGCACGTCCAAGCGGGCGGCGCATTCCAAGGCGGAGCCCCGGGCGATGTCAAAGTAGCGGCAGCGGTCGGGCCGTGTGCATTTCCCATTCCCCTGGGCGATGCTCAGCGCGATGGACGTGGAGGCGCGGTCGAGCGGAGCATCGTCTTCCGCACGGAGAAAAGCATCCGACCTGAACCCGTACCTTCCACGGCGCGTGCGGTTCCCTCTCCCCCGGGCCTTCGCCACGACGTAGCGGCTTCGGCCGCGCAGGCGGGAGGGCTGGGGTTGAGGGGGCTCGACTCGACGTGGTTCATGATCCCAATGCGCGTCCACGTTCAGTTGAAGGTGGGACGGCTGCGCATGAACTGGGCAGGTGGCAAGTGCCAAGTGCCAAGTGGCGAGTGTCACATTTGGAACTCGACACTCGACACTCGCAACTTCCGGCCCCTCAGTTTTTTCCCGCAACGCCTCGCGCCTATCTCCTCAGCAGACATCGGACGGTTCACACGTCACTCCATCCGCTTTTTGACCAAGGCAATCCCGTTCGGGATCAATAGGGCCCTGAACACAACGCTTTATGACCGGTGAGACGCTGGGGCCAAGCGGGGTCCTGGCTCGGCCATTGCGCATCAAGTTCCCTGGGGCCCATCTACCGTGTCACCTGCGGACGCTGGGCCCTTGGCGGCAGGCCCAGGATCGGCTGTTTCGTGATGAGCGGGATGGTCAGCGTTTTCTACAGCGCCTGTCCAAGGGAGTCGCGGACCTCGGCCAATGCTCGACGCAAGGAGCCCGCCGATGCATGGAAGACTCCCGCACCCGGCAAGCCAGGTCCCTCACTGTTCTTTCGAGGGCTGACGACCCGACGCCGTTCACACGTCATTCCGGAAGGCGGTCGAAGAGGCCCAGATTCAGGATGTAAAGGCCGAGCGCGAGGCCCGACGCTTCGCCATCTTCACACGAAGTGCGGAAGTGGAAGCCGCCCCAGATGCGGCTCTCTGTGCTGGTCACTGCGGAGTGGAACCAGTTGTAGTAGGTCCGGACAACGCCGGTGGCGGTCGAGGTCTCGGTGAACGCAACCGGGCCGAACACGTCCGTGAGGATCGTGGCGGAGGCGGTCGCGACGACGGCATGTGCCGAGTCGTACTCCGGGAACGGCGGCGTCACGTTGAGCGGCGTCCACGTCGGATCCGCGATCGTCGCGTCATTGGCGTCGGTGTCGCCGTTACGGATGGCGGTGATGGGGCGCCAGAAGTTGTACGTGAACTTCGCGTTCCACGTCGAAATGATCGCATCGGCGAACGCGATCTGCGTGAGCGCCATGCCGCGCGCGGCCTGCCAGAGGTCGAGGTCCTGGTTGATGATCTCGCGTTGGGCGACGCGGTTGAACACCGTCGGCGGGTTCTCGATCCAGAACCGCGCTTCCGCGGTCTGGTCTTCAGTGCGGACCGTGCTCGTCGCCGAGCCGTAGGCCTGCACCTCGTTGTAATCGGCGGCGTACTCGGCCGAAGTGAGCGCGTACGGTCCATCGCCGATGAACTGGTTCCCCGCGGCCATCGCGAACGGCGTCACGTTGCCCCATCCCGGCAACAGGACGATCGCAGCCGTCGGCTGGTAGTCGCCCGGCTCGGCGCCCGGCGTATACAGGGTCGCGGCGCCGGCGCTGCCGTCATTCGCGCGCAGCGCGATGATCGCGGCAGCAGCCGCCTGCCCGACGTCGATCGAATTCTGGAGCCGCTTGGGGTTGCGCACCATCGCCAAATCGACCGCAAGGAGCGCATCGATGTCGGCGGCCTTCGCAGGGCGGCGATGCTTGAGAACCTCGGCTGCTGCGACGGCGGCCGCGGCCGACGGATCCGCGCCGGTGTCCTCGGTGACGTCATATGCGTATCGCTGGTATTTCGGCCGCACCGCGTTGGCTGCGTCGTGCAGCGCGATGTGCGTCATAGCGAGCGAGCGCGTGAGCTCCGGGGGGTTCGTGGGCAACAGGACGGAGATCGCGTTCCTATTCCACCGCGCGACCGTCTCGCCGCTCTCGTGGCCCGTGTTGTGGGGAGGGGCAGCCAAAGCCGCACCCACGAGCGTTGTGACGGCGGCAAGCCCGAGGCTGGCGAACACTACCGTGCGTGCTGATACGCTGAGGTTCTTGATTTTTTTCATGGTTTTGTCCTTTGATTTGTCTGTTCTTGCTGGCTACCGCGAACGGACGGATTGCCGACGGAATTCCGATTCCGTCATGCCGTCTTCCCGTTGTGGATTATCTCTGCATGCTCCGTTGTTTCTCCTGGGCCGCTCCGCCTCTGCTGCCCGATGACGTCAGAGGTCTGTAGAGAGAGATGGCAGCTACCAGTGCCATGCTCGGATTGGTCAATCGTATAACATCACGTGTTTTTGTTGTTTGGTTTGGGCGGCAAACCGGTCGCCTCGTTCAGTCGTCGTTCAGGATCGTCCCCGTGGCGACCGCGTCACTGATGGTCGCGCCCACGGCATTCGAGAGCTGCACAGAGAACATCTCGTTCGGTTCCCGTTTGCGGTCCCCGTTGATCGCAACGGAGATCGTGCCGCTGGTGTGGCCGGGCTGAATGGTCAAGGTGCCGCTGGTCGCCGTGTAGTCCTGTTTCGCGAGCGCTGTGCCGTTGGCGGTCGCGTACTTCACGCTGACGGCGTCGGTAATGCCCTGGGAGAGCGTGACGGTCAGGTCCAGCCGGATCGCGCCGTTGTTGCCTTCCCACACCGACCCGTCGGCAATGGTCAGTGTCGGAGGGGGTGGCGGGAGCACGGGTGGTTCAGACGAGCCGATTTCCACGATGTCGTTTAAAGACCCCAGTTCGCCGCCCCAGAGCTCGCCGCCGCGATAATCCCCGATTACAGAGGTTGCGCCCTCAATTCGTTGCGGCTGAATGAGCGGGTATCCATTCTCATCGGCGGGGAACTCCGGGGAATAACCGAAGATCTCAAAGGAAACGCCCGGCGCAAGGTGCGACGGATCGAGCCGGAGGCCCCAAAAACCCTGCGAGTGGAGCCACCCATCGGAATCGACCCAAAATTCGTTGGAAAGTTCCAAGTCTCCCAGCGTCAACCGGCTGCTGACGACGTCGTTGAGGATCGCGGCGTCCGGACCGAAGAACTCGAAGGTGAATGACGAGGCATCGACGCGGGTGCCGCAGACTTCGCCGGATTCCCAGAAGGTATAGTGGTGTGAGTAATTCACGCCGCTCAGCGTCAACTTCCACCAGTGGTCGTTGCCGTTGAGGAGGACGCCAAGGAGATCGCCGCCGGGCTGGTCGTTGTACCAGCTCAACTTGCAGGTGCCGGTGATGCTGAGCGTGTCGGCCTCCTGGGGTTTGAAGAGCCGGTAAAAGCAGCTGCCCGCGGGAGGATCAACCGTGATGAACTTGATGGTGCCGGTATCGGTCACGGTTTCCATCGGGGATACCCAGTTGGTTGTATTGAGTTGGTTGTTCTGTTGAAGAGAGAATCCGGTGGAGGGCGAAGGCCATGACACAATCACCACGTTGTTCGAACTTGTAATCGTCAGCGGCGGCGCAACTGGCACCCCCGCAAAGGTCACAAGGCTATACCGCGACGCGATGTAGCCGTTATTCCCGGGCCGGTAGTCGCCCAGCAAGGAGTACTCGGACTCGATCGAGTACGGTTCTGGCCCCACGACGGGATAGCCGTCCGCGTCGGTCGGGAAGAGCGTGAAGGAACCAAAGGTATCAATGCCTGCGAAGAATTCGACGTCCGGACCCATCGGCCAGACGTAAAAATCCGCGAAGTCGTCGCCTATGCCTGACGAGTAGCCGTTCCCCAGATAGATCAAGACATCCCCTCCGGCGATGTGATTGCCCACGATGCCGTTGAGCGTGGCCGCGTCGGGCCCGGAGAACTTGAGGTCGAATGACGTCGCGTGAATCCACGTGACATAGTTGGTGACGCCGAATGGATTAATAAACCTCTCGTGCGAGTTGGTTGTGCCGTGGAGCGTGAGCGTCCAGGTGTGCTCGTGACCGTTGGTGTAGACCTCGGCGAGATCAGGGCCGACGGTCCCGCCCAGCAAGTCCATGTAGAACGAGCTACTGATCGTCAGCGCGTCGGTCTCCTGGGCCATGACCGGGGCCGCCACCGACGCGATCGCCAGCGCCAGAACGGCGGTCCATCGGGCGAGTCTCGATCGTGTCATCGGAGCCTCTTCCCGGCCTGCGACCGGGCGTGCCCCCAATGCGCCACTGGTGGCCAGGCCGCGGTGGACCGCAACGAGCCGGATGGCTGTGTTTAGGTTCCTCATGTGAACTTCCCTTCGGATTTTGTTGCTTAGACTGGGCAACGAGCCACCCGGTTTTCGTTGTTGATCCGCCGTCTCTACCTCTCAAGGCGCAAAATGGGGGGCAAAAAGGGACAGGGGAAACTCGCGCAATCGGCCTGCGATGGGCCTTTCGCGGGGAGTCCAATGCGGCGAGAGGGGTAACCGGCGGTTGACTCCACGGAGTCGAGCTAATCTGCTTTGCAGAGAAGGCAGAAGCTCATTATCCCGATCAGTGCGGTCAGCCTTTGCTTCATCATATCTCGTCCCCTTTCTTGGATGGTTAGTTTGGGTTTCAATTACACATCCGCCAGTGGCGGGAGAAAACGGACATTCCGGTTTTGTGGAAACACAAGCACGCGACTTGGGTTCATACCTTTGGTGAGCCCGTCCGCCGGAAGAATCTTTCAACAGAAGCCGCCAGGTTGGTCGAAATGGAGGGCTATGGTGAGGCTAATCTCGCCACTCCAGATTCAGGTGCGCGAGCTGTCGCCTCACGACGGCCAGATCCCAGACCTGGAGGCGGCGCAAGTCCACAGATACCGCCAAATGCCGCCCATCGGTGCTGAGTGCGAGGGGAAGCATTCCGTTGGGTAATGGCAACAAGAGCTCCAGAGTCTTGGAATCGTACAGGCCGGCCGTGCTGTAGTCCTTTATGAGCCAAAGGGTCTGGCCGTCCTTGCCGTAAAGAACATCCATAAAGTCCGCAATGGTTCGCGTGCGTTGCCAGTTGCTTGTATTCCAGAATTCGATGAGGCGGCCGGAGGCGACGGCCACCTCGTTGCCATCGGGCGAAAAGCAAAAATTATATATCCTTGTGCGAGTCGTAAGCGGAGCCACCGGTTCCAGGGAAGGAAGCCGATAAATGTTCAACCGAGTGCCGAACGACCCATAGATACCCAGCCAGCGGCCATCGGAAGAAACCCCGGTGAGGCCCGCTTCGGTCGGCGTCCAGAGACTCTCCATTTCACGCTCACCGAAGGCGCCAAGGCGAGACCCGCTGGAACACGTCCACACGATCTGGTTCGAGGCCAGGCAAACGGAGTTGAACCCATTCGGGTTGGAGAGCGACACCGGCTGAAGTTGGGGTGCGGACTGTTGCCCGCCGAGTCGAACGCCCTGGCCGATCTGCCAGCGCATCCACCCGCCTTCGCGAGAACTGCCGAACAATTCTGAGGCGTCGGGTGTAAAGTAGAGGTGCGATGTCGCTTTTACATCTGTGACTGCGCCGGGACCCACGGAACTGAGGTCCCAAACGCCAACATGGTTTTTGCCCGAGGCCGCAAACCAGCGGCCGTCGAGCGAGAAAGCCGCCTGATCGAGGCGGGAGCCTAACTCTTCCTGAAAATTGCGAAACCCAGCAGTTCGTTCGAACTCATAAAGTTTCAACTCCTGCACAAATCCGTTTGAGGACCGAACGAAGGTGGCGCAACGGCGTCCGTCGGCGCTGAATTGCAAGTGGTAACTGTTGAGTGCCATGGTAAAGGCAGGCCCCAGTGTTCGCAGGTCCCAACAGATCATTTCGCGCTCCCAGCCCCCGCTCACCAGGTAATCGCCCTGGGGACTAAAAGCCAGCGTCACAGCTTCCACCTTGTGTTGGCCGAGCAGTTGGATTTCGCCGGTCCTGGGGTCCAGGAGCTGGACCTTGCCGCTGTAATCTGCGACGGCGAGCCATTTCCCCAGTGGATGCCAGCGTAAAACCACCCAATCGGCGAACGTCCAGGAAAACTTCGCCTGGCCGCCGAAATCCTCCCACACCGTCACAATCTGTCGGTTTGTAGCCGTATGCACTGTGGCGAACTGCTTGCCGTCAGGGGCCATTTCGATGCGCCACGGTTCGATCGAGAGGGGAAAGCGCGCCAGTTCCTCACCGTTCGCCAGATTCCAGCGGAAGAGAATGCCACCGCGAACGCTTAAAAGGTGATTTTCCCGTGGATGAAAAGTGAGGGTGTCTGCAAGCAGGTTCTGGAGCAGCATTTGGCGGCGCACGGACGAAACGTCCCAAATTTCCCAATCGGCGCGCAGCCCGCTGCGAGGTCGGTCGCGTTTGACAGCCAGCCAGCGGCCATCTGGGCTCCACTGGACCCCGTACGAAGGCAGGTTGGTGCTCGGAGGTAACGCCGCCAGCAACGCGCCATCAGACAGGGAGCGTATTTCGATGGGGTCAACCCCCCGAACCAAAGCCATTCGTTGGAGGGATGGATCGCAGATCACCGAAGTAACGTTGGACCCAATCGGAACCTCCCGCTCGAAACGCAAATCCGGCAGGGCGAGCGCGGCGAACACTTCGCGGCGCAGTTCCACTCGGTTCGAAATTGAAGCGGCCAATTGTAACGCTTCCAAGGCCCGGACCCGGTGCCCCAAAACGCCGCTGCGAACCGTTGCGCGAGCTTCGCCCCAGAGCGCGGTAAAAAGCTGTTGGCGGGCCTCGCGTTCGGCGCGAGTCGCGCGCATTGCCTGCCACGTGCTCACGAGCACGCCAGCCATCAGCACGATGATGAGTGCCGCAGCCGCCGCGAAGCCGAACTTGTGACGCCGGACAGTCTTCTGAAACTCATACAGCCGACTCGGCGGACGGGCCACGACGGGTTCATTGTTCAGATGGCGCTGGATATCCATGGCCAGGCCGTTGACGGTTTCGTAACGGCGGCCGCGCTCTTTCTCCAGGCACTTCATCACGATCCAATCCAGATCGCCAGATACGCCGTGCAGCAGTTTCTTTTCGTCCGTCTGCCTCGCTTGTGCGGTGGTCGTGAGATCCGGGCCTGGCAACGCATGAAGACGCGTGGATGGCTTCGGCGGCTCCTGCTCTCGAATCGTGCGGCGGATGTGATCAATTCCGGACCGGAGCAATTCCTCGGCATCGAACGGCGTCTTGCCCGTGAGTAATTCGTAGAGCACCACGCCGAGGCTGTAGAGATCGGTCCGCGTGTCCACATCCACGCCGCTCATTTCCGCCTGCTCGGGGCTCATGTAAGCCGGCGTGCCGATGAACTGTTCGAACGCGGTGAACAGCGTCTTGTCTGTGAGCGATTGGTTGCTCGTCGCTTTCGCAATTCCAAAATCAATCACCTTCGGCACCGGCGCGCCATCAACGATCGTCACAAGTAGGTTCGAAGGCTTGATATCGCGGTGGATGATTCCTTTTTGATGCGCGTGCTGCACCGCCTGGCAAACCTGGATAAAAAGTTTGAGCCGCTCTTCGGTGGACAACTTCTTGCCGTCGCAGAACTCGGTGATCTTCACACCCCGAACCAGCTCCATGACAAAGAACGGCCGGCCGCTGTCGGCCGAGCCCGCGTCGAGCACTCGCGCGATGTGAGGATGATCCATCAGCGCGAGGGCCTGCCGCTCGGCTTCAAACCGCGCCACGACCTGCCTGGTGTCCATGCCCAGCTTGATGACCTTGAGCGCCACGCGACGCCGCACCGGCTCCTGTTGCTCGGCCATGTAAACCACGCCACAACCGCCTTCGCCGATTTGTTCGAGCAGTTTGTAGTGGCCAATCCGGTCCCCGGGCTGCTCGGTCAACGGCTGCGCAGGCAAACCGGACGTCGGCACGGGCGAGGCTGCTTTCGATGGCTGTGAGAAGAAGCCGCCTGCCTCGTGGTGGGCACGCAGCAGTTCCTCCACCCGCTCGCGCAGCGCCGTGTCCGCGCCGCAAGCCTCGTCCAGAAAGCAGGCGCGCTCGGCCGAGTCCTCGCGTTCGATCGCTTCAATAAACAGATTCTTCGGGGACTTGTCGGAACTCATCCGTCGCCTCAATTCACGCGCATTTCACTGGCATCCGTTTACCAATGCGAAAAATCGTGGTCCATAGGGACAGCCGGCAGGAAATCAGCGCCGGATCATCTGTTGAATCTCGTCGAAAAGCCAGGCGCGGGCATAGGCCCAGTAGCGCTTGGCCGTCCGGTCGGTGACGCCCAGCACCCTACCCGCCTCTTCCAGGGTCAGGCCGCCAAAGAAACGCAGCTTCGCAATCTCGGCGGCACTGGCGTCTTCGCCGGCCAGCTTTTCCAGCGCCTCGTTGACCAGCAGGAGGGTGGCGTCGTCGGCATCGGCGGCGATGTCCACCTTGTCCAGATCGATCCGCAGCCAGTCGCCACCGCGTTTCTCCGCGGACTTACGCCGCGCCCGCTCGATGAGTATCCGGCGCATCGCTTCGGCGGCGGCGGCAAAAAAGTGTGCGCGATTGGCGAACGGTGCGTGGGCATCCTTTCCCGCCAGGCGCAGCCAGGCTTCGTGGACGAGCGCGGTGGGTTGAAGAGTGTGGCCGGCCGCTTCATTGGCCATCCTGGCTGCAGCGAGTTTGCGAAGTTCCTCGTAAACGAACGGCAACAGATCCTGAGCGGCTTGTGGGTCGCCCTGTTTGGCGCGGCTGAGAAGGACCGTCAGATTGCTCATTCAGCGTCTCACCTCTACCACTCGTTTAGAAAAAGGGAAGTCAGAAGTGGGACGGATGACGGATCTGAGTGCCTTGCTGACGTAGAAACCCTCCCGCTGGAGTAAATGGGTTGGGCATAAACCGAGAGCGCCTTCTGCGCGCCTTCATCCAAGGAACCTTGCGTGCCCTTTGGCAAGCCAGGTCCCCAACTGTTCATTCGAGGGCTGAGCTTTGCATGAACCATGGGACAGCCGCGACACGATGACCGCACTTTTCCGGCGGGGTGAGATTCTGCCGGAGGGAGGGACGAATGAGAGGGAGGCGAACTTGGTGCGGGCGTCGCCGGTGGTGAGCGATCAACCCAGAATGTAACGCCCCGACTTCTGGGAGCCGACTCTCCGCACCACTTTCGCGTCGAGCAGTGGCTTCATCAGCTTTGTCGCGGCCTGCTTGGAGACGCCGATGGCTTCCCAGACTTCGCGTGGGGTCATGCTCTGGCGCTCCCGCAGCAGTTGCAGGAGTTGCTCCTGCTTGGGACGCAGGCATCCTTTTGCAGCGCGGGAATCCACGCCACCTGCACCGTGGCCGCCGCGATGCGCTCGCGCAGGGCGGCAATGGTTTCAACGGTCTGCAACAACTTCGCCGTCACGCTGAATTCGGGCTCAAATGCCATGCCTGGCAGGATAAAGTTGGGTCAACTGTGAGTCAACCTATTGGTCAACAGATAGGCAACGCCTAAGAGCAAGAGCAAGATTAAGAGCGAGAAGGAACCGATTCCCCTTGGCGACCATCCGTTTCTTGCTCTTGCTCTTGCTCTTGCTCTTGCTCTTGCTCCCCAACCCGCACCACGAACTGCTGGAAGCCATCCTGGTCAAGATGCCCTCCGTTGAGTCAGGTCGTTCCTCATTCCCTTCCCTCGGGCCCTTCGGATGTGACCACGGATTTCACGGATGACACGGATAG
>Ga0302046_10000329_pt1:0-32500 | contig 49392 bp, 42 predicted proteins | sample RVTome_11_FD_200261 | JGI IMG/M metagenome (GOLD analysis project Ga0302046, IMG submission 200261) | Soil microbial communities from uranium-contaminated site in the Upper Colorado River Basin, Wyoming, United States - RVT147D111 (version 2) ...
GCCAGCTGCTCGGCGATGGCGCCGCAGGCCGCGTCGTCGTACAGGTCGACGCCGGCCCGCAGGCACGCGAGCGTCACGGCCCGGTAGAAGGCCCCGGTGTCCAGGTGCGGGACGCCGAGCCGCTCGGCGACGCGGCGAGCGACCGTCGACTTGCCGGAACCGGCGGGCCCGTCGATCGCGACGACGATCCCGCTCACGGCGGACCGTCCGTTCCGTCCGCGGGCGCGATCGAGCCGCCGAGTGACGCGAAGTCGCTCGCGAAGCCCGGGTACGACGAGCCGGTGGCGGCAAACCCGTCGATCGTGACGGGGCCGGTGGCGACGGTCGCGGCGATCGCGGCACTCATCGCGAGCCGGTGGTCGAGCCCGGCATCGAAGGTGCCGCCGCGTGGCTGCTGGCCGCCGGGGACCGTGAACCCGTCCGGTCGTGTCTGGATGGTCATCCCGAGGGCGGTGAAGAGCCGCTCGAGGGCCCCGATCCGGTCGGACTCCTTGACGCGCAGCTCAGCGGCATCCGTCACCTCCAGCCCGCCGTCGCCCAGCGCGCCGACGATCGCGAGGATCGGCAGCTCGTCGATGGCGTCGACGACCTGGGCCCCGCCGAGCGACGTGTGCTCGGTGAGGCCACCAGAGCCGTCGACGGTCACGGTCGCGACCGGTTCGTCGCCGGCCGGATCCTGGAGCTCGATGGACACGGCGGCGCCGAACGCGGCGAGCGGGGCGAGGATCCCCGTGCGCCCGGGGTTCACGCCCACGTCGGGGGTGGTGACCACCGTGCCGCCGATCGCTGCCGCCGCCCACCAGAACGCGGCACTGCTCGGGTCGGCCGGGACGGTGATCGGGATGGCGGCGGGGACACCCGCGGACAGCGTGACCCGCGCCCCGTCCTCCAGGTCCGTCTCCACGGCCAGGCCCATGGCTCGCAGCATCCGCTCGGTGTGGTCACGGCTGGGCAACGGCGACTGGACGGTGACGCCGACGCCGGCGCGGACCGCGGCGAGCAGCAGCGCGGACTTGACCTGGGCGCTGGCGACCTCGGATCGGTGGCTGCCCCCGTCACGGATGACGCCCGTGACGGCCAGGGGCGGCCGCGTGGCGTCGTCGGGGCCGTCCACCGTGGCGCCGAGGGCCCGAAGTGGCCGGCTGACGCGGCCCATCGGCCGGGCCAGCAGCGACTCGTCGCCGGTGAGCGTGGTCGTCCCGTCGATCCCGGCCGCCACCCCGGCCAGCAGGCGCAGTGCGGTGCCGGAGTTTCCACAGTCGATTGGCCGGTCGGGGGCACCGAGCGGGCCGGTGACCGTCCCGTCAAGGCCCGTGGAGCCCGCTCCGAGCGTCACCGTGGCCCCCATCGCCTGCACGGCGGCGGCGGTCGCGAGCACGTCCTGGCTGGCCGGCACGCCGGTCAGGATGCAGGTGCCGTCGGTCAGCGCGCCGATGATCAGGGCGCGATGGCCGATCGACTTGTCGCCCGGGACACGCACCGCGCCGGCCAACACCCCCGGTGCGACCGTCACGCGCCCCGGCACCTGCTCCGACGATTGTCGACTTGTCGAGTCATTTAGTCGACTCATCGATCTGTCAACCTTGCCGGGGGGCGCGTCGGGCGACCAACCCGCGCCGCTCGAGCGCCGCCAGGGCCCGGTCGGCCGCGGAGGCCTCCACCGTGACGACGATCGCGCCGGCCGCAACCTCGTCGGCGTGCTGGAGGTGGAGGTCCTCGATGTTGACCGCGGCCTCCCCCAGCGCGGTCGCGACCTGGGCCACCATCCCGGGCCGGTCGTCGATGGGCACCATCACGTCGACGACGTCGGTGGCGCGCTGCTTGGTGGGCAGCCGGTCACGGGCCGCCCTGCCCGCCTCGAGCCGGGCGCGCACGGCCGGCCAGTTCTCCGCCTCCAGGTCGCCGCGCAGTCCGGCCAGCCGGGCGGCGTAGCCATCGAGGGCCGCCAGCACCGACTGGCGGTTGGCCCGCAGGATCCCCACCCACAGGTCCGGGTCGGAGGCGGCAACACGCGTGGCGTCCCGGAAGCCACCGGCCGCCATCGCCAGGGCGACCTCGGCATCGTCGTCGGCCTGCTGCTCGGCCAGGACCATCAGCTCGGTGGCCAGCAGCTGGGGCAGGTGGCTGACCACGCCCACGAGCCGGTCGTGCACCTGGGGCGAGACCGCCAGAACATGGGCGCCGAGCGACGCCACGAACCGCCGCACGAGCGCGAACGCGGTCGTGCTCGTGTGCTCGGTCGGTGCAAGAATCCAGGTTGCTCCATGGAACAATCTTCCATCAACGGCGCTGCTGCCGCCCTGGGCACGCCCCGCCATTGGATGCCCGCCGACGAAGTTTTCGGTCGTCCACGTCCCGTTTGCGACCAGCGGCAGGGCCTCGATCCGTGCTTGAAGGTTGACCTTGATGCTTCCAACGTCTGTCACAACGGCGTGCGATTTCATGCGCGGTTGGATCTCGGCCAGGATGGTCGGGATGGCCTCGACCGGGATGGCGAGGACCACCAGCTCCGCGGTCGCGACCGCGTCCGCCGCCGACGCCGCCACGGTGATCCCGCCGCGCGCCCCCGGAGACGTGCCCGCGCGTCGCGCGACGGCGGCCGAGGCGGCCTCGTCCCGGTCCCAGGCCTGGACCTGGACCCCGGACTCGGCGGCGGCCAGCGCGACCGAGCCGCCGATGAGGCCGGTGCCGATCACGGCGCACGTCACGACCACCGGGTCAGCAGGGGTCGAGGTCGGGGTCTCGGTCACGACCGACCCCCGGATGTCCAGCTGCCCGCTGAACAGGGAAAACGCGTCACAATGGGCCGAATTGGACGTTTGCCCGCCGCACGGCGACCGGGCCCGCAAGATTCGGGGCCAAGGAGCCCAGCGGGGGCGTCGGGCGCGATGTCGGGGCGCTGGCGGGTCGCTCGTGGTGGTGCGAGCGGACCCTCGGCGTGCCGGTCGGGGTCCATGGTCACTCCGGCAGGTCCGTGCGCAGCTGCCGGGCGTCGTGCAGGTAGACGTGGCGCAGCTCGGTCGGGGCCCGGTCGGTCCAGACGTGCGCGAGCACGCGGATGCAACGCTGTATCGAATGGTCGATCTCGAGCTCGCGTGCGCACAGCAGCGGGACGTGCGTGATGCCGGCCTCGCGGGCGGCCTCGGCCGGGAAGGCCGAGGAGATGTCCGCGGTCGCCGTGAAGATCAGGCTGACCAGGTCGTCCTCGACCAGGCCGTTGCGGTCGAAGAGCTCGTGGATCATCTGCTGGGTTCGCTCGATGAGGTGGTCGCGCTCGTCGACGTCGAGCGTCGTCGCGCCGCGCAGGGCCCGCATGCGGTGGCGGCCGTCGGTGGTCACCGGCGCCTCGACCGGTCGGACTGCTCGGCGGCCTGGCGTCGGCGGCGCTCGTCGCGATCGGCCCGCCGGCCGCGCGTGGGCGAGTCACCCCGGGGCCGTCGCTTTGTCGACTTGTCTGTTGATCTGCTGGTCGATGAATCGCCTCGCGCCTGGGGGCCACCGGCGACGGCCCGGTGCAGGGTTGCGACCTCCCGCGTCGTCAACGGACGCCACTTTCCCTGGCGCAGCTCGCCGAGCTCGACACCGCCGTAGGCGACCCGTGCCAGCCGGCGCACGTGCAGCCCGACGGCACCCGCAAGCCGCCGGACCTCGCGATTTCGGCCCTCTGCGACCACGATCTCGAGCAGCGTGCGGCCGCCCTCCTCCCCCAGCACCCGCACGCGCCGGGGCACGGCGCGACCGTCATCGAGCTCGACGCCGGCCCGGAGCTGGTCGATGGTGGCACGTTGGACCTGCCCGTCGACGAGCACCACGTAGGTCCGGTCGACCGCGTACGACGGGTGCAACAGCGCGTGCGCGAGCTCGCCGTCGTTGGTGAGCAACAGCAGGCCTTCGCTGTCCTGGTCGAGCCGCCCGACCGGAAACAGCCGGACCGGCAGGTTGATCAGGTCCATGACCGTCGGCCGCCCCTCGGGGTCGTCGACGGTCGACACCACGCCGGCAGGCTTGTTGAGCATCACGTAGTGGCGGGTGTCGTCGACAATGACGCGCTCGCCGTCGACCTCGACACGGTCGGCGGACGGGTCGACCTTCTGGCCGAGCGTGGCGGGCTCCCCGTTGACGGTCACGCGCCCGTCGCGGATGAGCTCCTCGCTGGCGCGCCGCGAGGCAATGCCGGCCGCGGCCAACACCTTCTGGAGGCGCTGTGGCTCGCTCACGAGGGCCCTGCGGCGGCCTCGGCCGCGTCGTGGCGGGCCTCGGCCGTCGGCTCCTCGTCGTCGGCGGTGGGCTCGTTGGCGTCGACGGCGTCGTCGGGATCCGGCTCGTCCTCGTCGTCGGCGGTGGCCTCCATCACCGCGCGCAGGCGGGTGACGGCATCGGCAGCGGCCGACTCGAGGGCGGACGTGAGCTCCTCGATCTCGCGGGTGGGGCTCGCGGCAGCGGTGGCCGGGGCGCCGTCGCGCCAGCTCGAGGGCAGCTCCTCGCCGGCGGCCAGTCGGGACCGGGCGGTGCGCAGCTCGCCCGGGGCGGGCTCGTCCGGCGCGGCCTCCTCGGCCAGCCACTCGGTCAGCGGGGGCAGCTCGTCGAGGCGGTTGACCCCCACCTTCTCGAGGAACAGGTCGGTCGTGGCGAACAGGGCGGCCTGGCCCGGGCCCTCCTGGGTGCCGACCTCGGCTATGAGCCCGCGTTGTTCGAGGGAGCGAACGGCCGCATCGGCCTGGACGCCGCGAACCTCCGAGATCTCCAGGCGCGTGATCGGCTGCTTGTAGGCGACGACCGCGAGGGTCTCGAGGGCCGCCTGGGTGAGCCGGCCGGTCCGCCCCGACAGCGCCCAGCGCTCCACGGACTCGTTGACCGCGGGGTCGGTGTACAGCCGCCAACCGCCGGCTGCCTGTTGCAGAACGAGGCCGCGCGCGGGGTCCTCGCAGGCCGCACCAAGCTCGGCCAGCGCAGCCGTCACGGCCACCTGGTCGGCGTTTGTCGCCTCCGCGAGCGCGGCCAGGGGCACCGGCTCGTCCGCCAGGAACAGCACGGCCTCGACGTGCGCCACCAGCGGCGCGGTCACGGGGCCACCTCCGCATGCGGGCCGTCCGGTGCAGGGTCGCCGCCGGTGTCAGGGTCCGCGTGCTCCAGGTCCGTGAACGCCGGCACGTCCGGCCCGTCGAGGTCCCCGGGCTCGAGCGTGATCGGGTCGCTCCAGGCCTTCTGCGCAAGGTGCAGCCGGCCGAGCTTGGCCAGCTCCAGGATGGCGAGGAACAGCACGACGCGATCCTGGCGGCTGCGCCCCTCGGAGACGACCGCGAACGTCGTGCCGGCCGTGCGGACCGCGGCAAGGACCTGCTCGGCCGCGACGTGGATCGACAGCAGCGTCCGGCGAATGTGGTCGACCTCGACGTGCCGCTCGGGCCGGGGTGCCAGGGCGATGGCGGCCAGGCGGGCGAGCTGCTCGGCATCCAGGTCCAGGACCGTGTCGGGCACCAGCCGCAGCAGCCGGGCCGGCAGCGGGACCGACCGCCCGTGACGCGCCATCCCCTCCATCAGGGCCGCCCGCATCGCGTCGGCAGCGCCGCGGAAGGCCCGGTACTCCAGCAGCCGGGCGTACAGCACGTCGCGGGCCTCGGCGAGCAACGAGTCCAGCTCGTCGAGGCCCGTGGTGGGCAGCAGGCGGGCCGCCTTGAGCTCCAGGAGCGTCGCGGCGACGACCAGGAACCGGGTCGCGGTGTCCAGGTCGAGCTCGTCGAGGCCGGCCAGGTGTCGGATGAAGTCGCCGGTGAGGTCCGCCAGGTCGACGTCGGTGACCTCCAGCTCGTGGGCGGAGATCAGCTGGAGCAGCAGGTCGAAGGGGCCCTCGAAGACGTCGAGCCGCACCTGGTAGCCGTCGCTGGGCAGCGGCGGCTGGGTGGCGGTCTCGGCGACGGCTGCCGGTGACGAGGTCATGACCGCGACGGTAGCCAGCGGCAGCCCGGGCCCCCGGCACGTCGCTCCCGGGCGGCTCGCGCGGGTCAGCCCCGCCGGGTCAATCGATTCATCGACATGTCGGTTGAGCGATTCAGCGACCTGTCGAGGAATCGATTCACGTGGGCGGCGGCGGACCGGGCGGCGGTACGGCGGGCGGCGGTGAACCGGGCGGCGGCACTGCCGGGGGCGGCATCGTGGGGGGCGGCAGGTTGGCCACCGTCGCCTGCTGGTGGGCCACGACCGCCGCTGCCAACCAGTCCTCGGGGGCCGTGCCGGACGGGGGCGTCCCGAGCCGATGACGCAACCGTTCGGCGAGCCGGATCGACAGCTGCCGGCGCCTGGCAGGCTCCAGCTCGCCGAAGCGTTCCACCAGCCCGCGAACCACCCCGTACTCGTCGGCCGTGAGCCGGCCGGAACCGACGCTTGCTGACAGCGCCGCCAGGCGCGGGTCGCCGCGGACCTCGAGCGGGGCGACCGGACGATGACCGGTGCGCGCGCGGATGACGAGCGTCCCGGCAGCCATGTCGCCCAGCCGCTGGCCCCGTTCGCTCACCAGTGCGGCGATGAACGCCACCGCACCCATCGTCACCCACAGCTCGAACAGGCCGATGACGGCACGCATGGCCGCGTGCCGCCAACCGATGCGGCCGCCGTTGGCCGTCACGACCCGCAGGCCCAGGGCGGCCTTGCCCAGGGTGCGGCCGTTCCAGGTCGCCTCCATGACCATGGGGTAGCCGATGGGCAGGACCAGCAGGAGCATGATCACCGCGGCCGCGGTGATCCCGCCGTCGCCGGACCCGCCCAGCGCCGTGCCGGCACCGATCGTGAGCAGGAAGAAGCCCGCGAACATCACCAGCAGGTCGACCAGCAGGGCCAGCGAGCGCGTGCCCACGCCCACGGTCTCCAGGTCCAGCACCACCGCGTCGGGCGTCACGAGCACGTCGCGTGGCGGGGTGGTCTCGGTCACGCGGTTTTCCAGTCTCTTCCAGCAGGCTGGGTGGTGCGCCGGCAGCGTAGGTTGTCGCGGTCGTGACGAGGGCTGGGTTGGACATCGACGCGTTCCTGCGCGAACGGCGCCCCGATTGGGACGAGCTCGAGCAGGCCGCACGCCGCGCCCCCGGCACGGCCGCGGAGGTCGATCGTCTGGTCGCGCTCTACCAGGCAGCGGCCACCGACCTGTCGGTCGCTCAGACCCGCTACCGGGATCCGGCCCTGACGGCCGAGCTCACCCAGCTGGTCGCCCGGGCCCAGTCGCGCCTGCTCACCCCCCCGCGACGGACCTGGCAGCAGGTCGGCCGCAGCGTGCTCGAGGCGTTCCCCGCGGCCGTCTGGGACATGCGCCGGGCCGTTGCGATCAGCGCGCTGTTCCTGCTCATCCCGGCCCTGGTGGCCGGCTGGTGGGTGGCTTCCAGCCGCGACGTGCAGAACGCCGTGATGACGCCCGCGGCGCGCGAGGCCTACCTGGCCGAGGACTTCGAGCAGTACTACTCCAGCGGCCCGGCCGTCCAGTTCGCCTCACAGGTGTCGGCCAACAACGCCCGGGTCGGGGCGCTGGCCATGGCCAGCGGCGTGCTGCTGGGGATCCCCACGGCCGTGCTGCTGGCGTTCAACGGCCTCAACGTGGGCCAGGCCGGCGGCCTGTTCGTCGGTGCCGGCCAGCCGGGCTACTTCTTCGGGCTGATCCTGCCGCACGGGCTGCTCGAGCTGACCGCGGTGGCGATCGCCGGCGGCGCGGGCCTGCACCTGGGCTGGGCGGTCGTCAGCCCCGGGGATCGGCGGCGCCGTCAGGCCTTCGCCGATGCCGCGCGCCGCAGCCTGCGGGTCGTGGTCGGCCTGGTCGTCGTCTTCGGGGTCGCGGGCGTGATCGAGGCCTGGGTGACCCCCTCGGGCTTGTCCACGCCCGTGCGCATCGGGATCGGCGTCGTTGCCTGGGCGGGCTTCCTGGTGTTCCTGACGCTGTTTGGCGGCGCGGCCGGACGCGACCCCGGGGCGGACCCGGCTCGGGTCGCGGCCGGGCATGCTCCCGCGCCCGGAGGCTCGACCTCGAGTTGAGGTTCATGTGGCGTTCGCGGTCTGGTGGCCGTCGAGGGCTCAAACCCGCGCGCTCAACCGCAGGTCGAGGTACGCGTCGATGAGGGCGCGCGAGAACGTGTCGGGGGCCGCGTCGACCGTCCGGATCCCGGCGCGTTCCAGTTCCTGCCGGGCGTGGTCGCGTCCGCCGAGTGCCGCCACGGCGGCGGCTCGGTCCCAGGCCTGGTCGGGCCGGTCCACGGTGGTGACGGGCGCCATGGCGATCGCCGGGTCCAGGACCGCACCCACCAGCACCAGGTGACGGCTCGCGAGGCTGCGCAGGGCGGGCACGAGCTCGCGGCTCGCTGCCGGCTGTTGGAGGTCGGCCAGGACGACCACGACGCTGCGACGCCGCACGCGCGCCATCAACTCGAGCACCGCGCCCCGGTGGTCGGACTCCTCCAGTTGCGCATCCAGCCGATACAGGGCGTCTGCTGCCCTCCTGGGCGCATCCACGGCCCGTGCGGGCGCCAGGACGAGGCGGGTCCGGGCGGCGTGGGCAAAAAGCCCGAAACGGTCGCCCATCGCGGCTGCGAGCGTCGCGATGGCGATGGCGCCGTCCATCAGGTGGTCCAGCCGCGGGACCTCGTCGACGAGCCCCGCCACGGTCCGGCCCGTGTCGATGCTCACGATCACGCGTTGGTTTCGCTCGGCACGGAAGGTCCTGACGACCGGGCGGCCAACGCGCGCCGTCGCGCGCCAGTCCACGCGCCGGACCTCGTCACCCTGCTGCCACTCGCGCAGGTGGTCGAACTCGGTGCCGGCGCCGGTGGTCCGTGCGAGCCGTTCCCCGATCTCGAGGCCCAAGGCGACCCGTGCGCTGGCCTGGCGGCGGCCACGTGCCGGTGGGTGGACCCGGATCACGGTCGGCTCGGTGCGACGCTGCTGGCGGTGGGCCAGCCCCCACGGCCCAGTCGTGCGCACGGTCAGGGCGTGCAGCGCCCGGTCACCCCGCCGGGAGGGTTGGAAGCTGCTGGCGACCTGGTCGGTCGCGCCGGGGGCGACGACGAGCGCGTGCCGGCGGTCGGCCACGGCCAGCGACGGGTCCGGCTCGTCGGCCAGGCCGATGATCGCGACGCGGCTGGCGGCGTTGGTGACCCGCCAGGCCAGAGGCCGAGCCTCGCCCAGGGGCACGACCCCCGGCGCATCCCGCTCGACGCGGACCTGGCCGGGCCGAACACCCCGCACGGCGTCCACGGAAAAGGCGCTGAACAGGGAAAACGCCACCAGGACGGCGCCCAGCGGCCATTCGACGAGCAGTGAACCCAACGCACCCACGCCGGCGAGCCAGGCGAACCGTCGGGACGGGAACGGCGCCTCGGCCAGCCACCGTCGCATCACCCAACCGCCGTGACGCCGCGTGCCATCAGCGTGGCACGGGGACGTCGGCCAACAGCCGGTTGAGGACCGCGTCCACGGTTGCGCCCTCGATCAGCGCGTCCGGCCGAAGCAGGATGCGGTGCCGGAAGACGGCGGGGGCAACCTGCTTGACCTCGTCCGGCGTGACGAATTCGCGGCCGGCCAGCCACGCCCAGGCCTTGGCGGCGTGCAGCAGCATGCTGGCGCCCCGGGGCGACACGCCCAGGAGCACCGAGGGCTCGGTGCGGGTGGCGCGCCCGAGGCGGACGATGTACTTGCGGACCTCGGGATCGACGCGCAGCGCGTCGACCTCCGCCCTGGCCCTGCCCAGCGCGGCAGCCGTGACGACCTGCCTGACCCGTGACAGGTCGTGCGGATCGAACCCGGCGTCGTGCTGGGCCACGATCGCCTCCTCGTCGTCCTCGGTCGGATACGGGACCTGGAGGCTGAACAGGAACCGGTCGAGCTGGGCCTCCGGCAGCGGGTAGGTGCCCTCGAACTCGATCGGGTTGCGGGTCGCGACGACCAGGAATGGCTCGGGCAGTCGGTGGGTGGTGCCCTCGACGGTGACCTGCCGCTCCTCCATGCCCTCCAGCAGGGCCGACTGGGTGCGCGGCGGGGTGCGGTTGATCTCGTCGGCCAGCAGGACGTTCGTGAAGATCGGTCCCGGGCGGAACGTGAGGCCGCGCCGGCCCTCCTCGAGGATCACCTGGCCGGTGATGTCGGAGGGCAGCAGGTCGGGGGTGCACTGGATTCGGCCGGCATCGAGCCGCAGGGCGGCTGCGAGCGTCTTGACGACCAGGGTCTTGCCGACGCCGGGGACGCCTTCGACGAGCACGTGGCCGTTGACGAGCAGGGCGGCCAGCAGGCCCGAGACCACCCCCTGCTGGCCCACGACGACCTTCGCGATCTCGTCGCGGGCCGCCAACAACGACGCGCGGGGGGTTCGGGCGGCCATCGGGGTCTCGTTTCTCGCTTCTGCGTGCCGTGAAGGGCCCCGCAGCCTATGAATCCGGACGGTCCCGGGGTGTCGCCAGGCGCCGTTGGAGGGTCGCGGTCGCACGAGCCACCGCCACCAGGTCCTGGTCGCTGGTGACGGGCCGGTCGATGATCGCCCGCGCCACGATGTCCTCGGGCAGCGCCAGCTGGCTGGCAAGCGCGGCCACATGGCGGCGTTCGGGGGTCGCGTCGAGCGCCCCCGGCAGGCGTCGTCGGAGGGCCCGGCGGGCGGCGGCACGCAGCTGGTTGGCGGCGTGCGTGCGGTCGCCGGCCCGCGCCAGCAGCCCCGCGACCGAATCGGTCAGGTCCGTGCCCCGCACGAGCACCGGGACTCGTTCCGCGACGGGCTGGCCGTGGCGGCGGCCAACGGCGAGCATGCCCAGCCCCATGGCCAGGGCCGCCAGCCCGAGCGCCTGCCAGACGCGATTGGGCACCAGGTCGATCGCCGAGGCGTCCCCCGGCGTCGGTGGGGCCGACTCGAGGATCGCCAGGGCACCGTCGGGTCCCCAGGTGACCAGCGCCGACGCGAGCGTGGCGTGGCCGGACTCGCCGATGGACCGGTTGGTGAGCACGGACGGTGCGCCGAAGCTGAGGACCTGCCCGGCGCCGACCTGGTGGACGACGAGGCCGCTGCCGTCCTCGAACGGGTAGCAGCTGGCGATCGACCCGATCCTCGTGAACGGCGCCCAGGCGGTGGCGCTTGCCGGGGTGTCGACGACCCGCGCCCCGGTGGGCTCGCAGGCGGCCGCCACCGTGATCGGCAGCCCGAACGCGGCGCGCCCGAGGGACCCGGAGGGGGGCGCCGCCAAGGGAGATCCGGGGTCGGCGACCAGCAGGAATCCGCCCGCAGCCACCCATTTCTGGAGGTCCTGGCGCTGCGAGCGGGTCAGGCGATCGACCAGCACCAAGGCAGTCGATGTATCGCTTTGTGGTTCAAGGTCCATGTCGACTTGTCGGTGAATCGATGCCAGTTCGACCAGGGCTGCGGCCCCGTCACGGGCGTGGCTGTCCGGGTCGAGGAAGCCGGGTTCGTCGGGATCGGGCAGCAGCAGGGCCAGCAGCATGAACACGCCCCCGACCGCGACGGCCGTGCTCGGACGCCGCAGCCGTGCCCGCCATCCACCGCGAGCCTCCACGGCCTGGTCTGCGGGCGCGGCGGTCGCGCTCACGAGGCGACCTGCGGGCTGCGGCCGACCGTCACGCGCAGGGCGTGGTTGGCGGTGTCGATCCGGGCAAGGTCGTCCGCGCTGGCCGGCCTGCCCCCGTACGCGACGAGCTCGAAGGCGTCTGTCGCCGCGGCAACGACCGCCCCGTTCATCGTCCCGGCGGCCGCACGCCGCACCTCCCCCGCGGTGCGCCCGGGCTGGTCAGGACGATGGACGAGGATCCCGTGGCGGATGGCCAGCGCGCGGAAGGCGTGGTGGACCGCCGCGTCGAGGTCACCCCGGTCGGCCGCGGCGCGGGCCAGCCGCTCGTGGTCGTCCGGCCCGATCGGCGCAGCGGCCACAGCACGCGCCACCCGGCGGTCGTGCCCGGTGCGGCGTCCGCCGCGAACGACCCCCCACGCCATGCCCGCGACGAGCAGGGCGAGCAACAGGATGCCGGCCCACCCCAGCCCGGGCGCGTCCGGCGTGCCGAAGAAGGCCCCCTCGAAGGCGTCCCGCAGCCAGTCCCAGAACTCCCGAAGGCGCTCGGCGATGGTTGTCCCCGTCACCCCGTCGTAGGCAGGGTCCTCGAGGATCCGCTGCACGTCGCCCTCCGGGTCACCCCCGGGCACCACCGGGGCCTGCGCGGTGACGCTCGCCGGGTCGGGGCCGGCCACGGCCGGCGAACCGACCGTCAGCGCGAACAGTCCGATCGCGACAACCACCAACAGAGCGACTTGTCGACATGTCGTTGAAGCGATGAAGCGATTCATCGGCGCAGCCGGGCGTGCGGCGTCGTCGCGCGGAAGGGTGGCGTCTCGGCCCGATCGGGCAGCGTCACGGCACGACCGGGGGTGGCAGCTGGGCGATGCGGGCCTCGATGTCCAGTCCCTCACGGCGGGTCCGGGCGTCGACATACAGCAGCAGCGCGACGAAGGCCGAGACCGGCAGGATCAGCAACCGCTGGACGACCGAGAACAGGCCCGCGACCAGTCCCCCGATCGGCCCCGCGGCGAACACGAGGGCCGAGCCCGCGACGCCCACGGACGCCACGGCCAGGTTGAGCGCGATCGAGGCCAGGACGGCGATGCCCACGACCCGCCACACCTGCGGACGCACCAGCTCGGCGGAGCGCCGCAGGGCCCGGACCGGCCCGGTGTCCTCGATCACGATGACCGGCACTGACAGGTAGAAGATCGCGAACAGCAACAGCCCGGGGACCACCAGCGCCAGGGCGAGCAACCCGCCGATGACGGCGCCGGCCGGGCCCATCACGACCACGAGGCCGACGAGCACGCCCAGCGCGACGGCGAGCAGCAGGATGCCCCCGGCCAGCACCAGCAGGGTCGAACCGACGAGCGGCCAGGTGCGCTTCAGGGCATGGGCAACCGCCTCGGTCCAGACGGGCCGACGGCCTTCGTCGGCCATGACGGCCGCACGCGTCACCGCGCCGTTGGCGATGGCCGAGACGATCAGCGTGAGGAACCCAAGCCCGACCACCACGATGCCGGTGGTGATGATCGTCTCGAGGTCCTCGCTCGTGAACTCGGCGGCGCCGGAGTTGGGCTCGAGGCCCGACAGGTCGCCGGTCACCAGGTCGGTGAACCCGAGCAGGTCCTGGACCCAGCCCGACAGCAGGTCCAGCGGACCGACGAGCACCAGCACGATGACCACGCTCGGGGCCCAGGCACGACGGAGCAGCTGGAAGGCGCCGTCGATCATCTCGCCGATCCGCATCGGGCGGATCGTGATCAGCCGACCGGCAAGGGTCCACCCGGCCACCCCCGGCGGGCCGGCGGGCCGGGTCGGGGGTGCGGCGCCGGTCGTGGGGGGCGCCGGGGCATCGAGTGGGCCGGGGCGGGCGACCGGAGGCGGCGGGGCAGCCTGGCCCGGGGCGACGAACGCGATCGCGTCGTCGGCGTGCGCGCCCTTGGACCCGTTGGGGTCCTGCGAGCCCGGCTCGTCGGTGCCCGAGGTCTGGGCCACGTCGTCTCCTGCGTTGAGCGCCGCACACACGGCGTTTTCCCTGTTCAGACGCGCTTGGTGGCGTCCGGGCGGGCCCGCGAGCCGTTGAGCCCCACGTTGCGGCCCAGCATGCCACGTCGCGCCGGGACTGTCCGGGGTTCACGCCGGGTCGGGCCCGACCTCGTCGACGACCAGGGCGGGCGGCTGCGGGGGCGGTCCGTCGGTCAGCTCGATGGCGCCGACCAGCTGACCGGCGGCGTCGGCGGCGGCCGTCTCGGTCGCTGCGTGGATCGTGGCCAGGCGGTCGCCGGCGCCCACCGGGTCGCCGATGCGCACGTCCAGGATGATCCCGACGGCGGGATCGATCACGTCCGAGGGGTGGCGGCGACCGGCTCCGAGCGTCACGGCGAGCTCGCCGATGGCGCGCGGGTCGACGCCGGCGACCGTGCCGGGCGCGGATGCCGTCACGGCTCGCCGCACGGGGGCCGCGGGCAAACGCTTGGCAAGGTCTTCAGGGTCAGCATCGGGTCCCCCCTGGCCGTGAATCCATTTCCTGAATGCTTCCAGTGCCGCTCCTGAGGCAAGAACTTCCTCGGCTCGCACCGGTTCGGCGGCCTCGGCCACCAGGTCGAGACCGGCCTGCGCGAGCGCGACGGCGACCTGTTGCAGGCGCCTGTCGCCACGTCCCGCGAGCACCTCGATCGCCGCCCGGACCTCGAGCGCGTTGCCGACGGCGACGCCCAGCGGCTGGCGCATGTCGGTGACCAGGCATCGCACGCGACGACCGTGTCCCGCCCCGAGCCGGACGCACAGCTCGGCGAGGCCGCGGGCCTCGTCGCGGTCGCCGACGACCCCACCCGAGCCCGCCTTGACGTCCAGGACGATGTTCGGCGCGCCCGCGGCGAGCTTCTTGCTCATGACCGACGAGGCGATCAGCGCCGGGCTGGGGACGGTCCCGGTCACGTCCCGCAGGGCATACAGGCGCTTGTCGGCGGGTGCCAGGTCCGCCGAGGCGGCGCAGACCGCGATCCCGACCTCGCCCACCTGGCGCAGCATCTGCTCGATCGTGAGGTGGGTGCGCAGGCCGGGAATGGCGGCGAGCTTGTCGATGGTCCCGCCGGTGTGGCCGAGCCCGGGTCCCGACAGCTTGGCGACCTGGACGCCGGCGGCCGCCAGGATCGGTGCAACCACGAGGGTCGTGGTGTCGGCCACGCCCCCGGTCGAGTGCTTGTCGACGACCGGTCCCCGCAGCCCGCGCAGGTCGAGCTGCTCGCCCGAGGCCAGCAGGATCTCGGTGAGTGCCTCGGCCTCGGCGGTGGTGAACCCGCGGATCACGCCGGCCATCAACAGCGCCGACATCTGCTCGGGCGCCACGGTCCCGGCCACGAAGCCGCCGACGATGGCGGCCCACTCGTCGCGATCCAGCTCGCCGCCATCGCGCTTGCGGCTGATCAGCGCCGGCACGTTCACGTTGTCCGGCTCTCCCGATTCGGCTGTTGGAGGTGGTTCAGGGCCCGATTCCGATATTTGTCGACAGATCGATCAGTCTTCTTGTCGCCTCGACATGTCGACAGATCGATGGTGCGGGGTGTTGACTCGAGGGTCCAGCGAATCCCCCGCCCGGAAGCAGTCGGGACCTCGCCAGAGCCGGCACGGCGGGCCGGCCGGCGTCAGCTGAGCCGCTTGACGATCGAGGCGTCGGGCCCCTGCTCGTGCAGGGATCGCAGCGCGTCGGCGACGGACTCGCGCACGATGCGGCCACGGTCGACCGCGATGCCGAACTCCGCACGCAGACGCAGCCGCGCCTGCTCGACGTCGAGCAGCTCCTGGACCGTCAGATAGACGGTGATCTTCTGGTCGTGACGCACCCGGCCGGACGCTGCCGGCTTGGCCGGTGGCGGTGCCGGCGCTGCCGCCGGCTCGTCGGGCACGGCCTCGACCGAGCGTGGTCGCACCGGCGTCGGCTCCGGCGCTGGTGCGGTGGTGCGGAACAGCTCGTCCGCTCCTGGCAAGCTAGCTCGACGGTTCACGGGCGAGCACCTCCCTGGCGAGGTCGCGATAGGCGTCCGATCCCTTGGAGTGCGGTCGGTACGTGAGGATGGGCTCTCCCGCCACCGGCGCCTCCGCGAAACGGATCGTCTTGTTGACCGTGGTCTTGAAAACGGTGTCCCCGAAGGCCGAACGGACCCGCTCCAGCACCTCGCGGGCATGAAGGGTGCGACCGTCAAACATGGTGGCAACAATTCCCTGAAGTTCGAGTCGAGGGTTGAGCCTTGCCTGGACCTTCTCGAGGGTTTGCATCAGCAGGGACATTCCCCGCAGGGCGAAGTACTCAGCCTCGAGCGGGACGATCACGCTGTCGGCGGCGGTCAGCCCGTTGATGGTGAGCAGCCCGAGGCTCGGCGGGCAGTCGATGAGGATGAAGTCATAGCGGTACTGGACGCGCTCGATGACCCGTCGCAGGGCCTGCTCGCGGGCGACCTCCTGGACCAGCAGCAGCTCCGCTGCCGCCAGGTCGATGTTGGCCGGCAGCAGGTGCAGGTTCTCGACGTTGGTCTCGATGAGCACGTCGTCGACGGCCGTGCCGTCGGTCAGCAGCAGGTTGTAGACCGTCCGCTCCAGGGACTGCGGATCGGCCCCGAGGCCGACCCCGAGCGATCCCTGGGGGTCGATGTCCACCAGCAGCACGCGGCTGCCGAGCTCGGCCAGCGCCGCGCCAAGGTTGATGGTCGTCGTGGTCTTGCCCACGCCGCCCTTCTGATTGGCCAGCGCGATGACTCGGGCCGGCCGGGCCACCTGCTGGCCGCCGCCGGGGCGGAGCACATCACGCTCGCGCTGCGAGCGCAGGTTGCCGAGAACTTCGACACCCAGTGGCGGCACGACCTGTTCGGAAGGCTCCTCCGGCGACGGCGTCGTCACGGGGACGGGCTCGCCGACAGCGGGGTCCGTCATCGAGATGTCGACATCTCGATGTGTCGAGTCTTCGTCGGCCGGGGGCGGGCCCTGCTCGCTCGGCTCGTCGAGGTCAACCGCGATGGCGTCGGTCACCGCGTCGACCGGGGCGTCGCTCACCCCGAGCGCGAAACCCCCGCCAGGCCCACCGTCCTCGATGGACTCGCCAAGGGCTGCTGCGTCATCGTCACTGGCTTGCGAGGATTCCGCGGTCTCAGGCTCGGTCGCCCCAAGCTCGGTGATGGTCTCGTCCAACGGGTTGCGCTGCTCGCCCGAATCGCCCGAATCGTCCGAGCCCTCGACCTCGTCCACCTCGATCCCGGTCGCCTCGGCCTCAGCGGCCTGCGCCGTCGCCTGCTCCGTCGCCTGCTCCGTCGCCTGCTCCGTCGCCGCCGACTGGTTGTCGTCACGGCGCGGCAGGAACGGGATGGCCACGGGGTTCCCCTCGAGAATGTCGACAGATCGATGGAGCGAGAAAGCGGCGAGTCGATGTGCGCGGACCCTAGACACCGCCGTCACGACTGACAACCCCCAATCCGACGCGACGAATCGGCGTTGCGTTCCCCAGGAGGTTGCCTGGTCGTCCCGGCGGAACCGTCGGCGGTCCCGGCGTCGTGACCGACACCACCGGGCATCCGCGGCACCACCGGGCTCCGTGCATCGATGTGTCGACATGCCGACCAGTCGACGGAGCGGGTCAGAATGGTCCCGGACGGGCCAGCCCCGCGGCGCGTGGCCGTGCACGAAGCGCCAGGTGACCCCCGCCTGGATGGTCGCTGACCCGGTGCGCGTCACGGGCCCGCACGCGACCACGTTGACGACGACGCGCAGGGCCGTGGTCAGCGCGCGTAGCCGCAACCGCGGCGTCCCGAGGCCGAGCCCCGGCTGGGACGGGGGCGAACGGCCAGCGGCTTGTCCGAGTCCACCGGCCCGGCCGCCTCACGGGAACCGTTGCCCCGCCGGCTCGGGTCCTGTGGATCACGATCCGATCACGATCCGGAGCCTCGGGCCCGCCGCGGGGCGCGCGCCCCCCGTGCTGCGGTCCCGCGGCCACCCGACGTCGCCGCCGCGACCGTCTGCGCGAGGACGTCGAACCCGGATCCCCATGATCTGCCACCAAAGACCCTCACTCAAGAGTTGCTTCCAACATTTAGGCAAATCTGTTTCGCAGGGACATGCGTGGCCTGAACAGGTTCGGGGCTGAGTGGCTCGCTGACCTCCCTGGGCAGCGAGCGTGGGCATCCAACCGTCCGCTCACCGAAGCGGCGCACGGTCGCGTCAGACGACGTGGATCAGGAGGTCGAGGCGCAGTCCACGCACTTGACCGACAGCGGCCGAATCTCCAGCCGACCGGCCGGGATCTCCTTGCCGCACGAGACGCAGACGCCGTAGGAACCCTCGTCCATCCGCTTGAGGGCCTCGTCGATGTCCCGCACCCGGCCACGTGCCGAGTCGATCTGGACGAGCAGCTCGGCGCGCTCCTCGGTGGCCTGGCCCGCATCCGCGAAGCCGTCGTTGCCCACGTCAAGGGACCTGATCTCGTCCGAGTAGGGATCGGCGCCATGCTGCGTCAACAGCTCCATGTGCTGCGAGCGCTCCTCTTCGAGCGTGGCACGGACGCCAGCAAACGGATCTGTGGTCATCGAAGGCGACTCCTCGTCATCCGCGACTGTAGTCAGTCGCTGTCAGCCGGATCAGGCCCTGAACGCACGGGTTCCCGCCGAAGGGGGCCTCGAGGCGCAACACCCGCGCTCAGGACGGCGGCGTGGTCCGTCGGGCTCGTGGGTGGGCCTGCTCGTAGACCTGCGTCAGCCGTGTGCGGCTCACCTTCGTGTAGACCTGCGTCGTCGTGACCGACGCGTGGCCGAGCAGTTCCTGGACGACCCGGATGTCCGCTCCCCCGTCCAGCAGGTGCGTGGCGAACGAGTGACGCAGGGTGTGTGGGCTCACACGCTCGCCGAGCCCCACGTCCCCGGCGCGCGTCCGCACGATGCTCCAGGCCCCCTGGCGGCTGAGCCGACGCCCGCGCAGGTTGAGGAACAGCGCGGGCGTGCGAGGACCGACGACCGGCCGACCACGAACCAGCCAGCTCTCCACGGCCCGGTCGGCAGCCCGCCCGTACGGCACGACCCGCTCCTTGTCGCCCTTGCCGATCACCCGGACCAGGCGCTCGACACGGTCGAGATCGTCGACGTCGAGCCCCACCAGCTCGGAGATCCGCAGTCCGGCCCCGTACAGGACCTCGAGCATTGCGGCGTCTCGCAACCCGGCCGGATCGGATCCACCGACGGCGTCGAGCAGACGGGCCATCTGGTCCTGCGACAGGGCCTTCGGCAGCGGCCGCGCGGCACGTGGGGTTTCGAGGCCGGCCCCGTGATCCTCGGTGGTGTGGCCCTCCGCCGCGAGAAACCGGTGCAGGCCCCGGACCGAGACGGTCATCCGTGCCACGGATGCGGCCGCAAACGGTCGTCCCCGGTGGCTTCGAGCCCGTCGGAGCCAGTCCACCCATCCCTCGACGAGCTCGGCCGGGGCGTCTTCGGCACGGTCAACGCCCTCCGACGCAAGATATTGTCGATACATCGACAAGTCGCGCTGGTAGGCGGCCACCGTCGCCGGCGACAGGCCCCGCTCGACCCGCAGGTGGTCGAGGAAGGCCCGCAGGGCAGGGTCGTCTGGCTGGCCATCGGTCCCGGCGGTGGCGCCCATGGTCAGCGCCGGTCGGCCAGCAGCAGCGCGATGACCGTCTTCGCGTCGATGATGGTGCCGTCCCCAACGGCCGCGATCGCTTCGCCGAGCGGCAGGCGGACGACCTCCATGTGCGCTTCCTCGGCCTTCGGTTCGAAGCCCGGGGGTGGTGGGACGGTGGTCAGCCCGGAGCCCAGGAGCAGGTGCGTGCGCTCCGTGGCCGTCCCGACCGAGTTCGCGAACGTGACCAGCCGCTCGAACGACGTGGCCGCCAGGCCGACCTCCTCGGCCAGCTCGCGGGCAGCGGCCTCCTCGACGCCCTCACCGTCCACGTCGAGCTTGCCAGCGGGAATCTCCAACAGCGACGCCCCCTGCGCGTGCCGGTACTGGCGGACGAGCACGACGGTGCCGTCGTCGAAGAGCGGCAGGATGCCGACTGCGTCGTGCTGCTCGATCACGGTGCGCTTCAGGACCTCGCCGGCGGGTCCCTCGAGCTCGTCCTCGCGCACCGTGAGGAGTGGGGTGGAAAGGAGGACACGCGACGACAGCGTCTCGAACCAGGCGGGCATTGCCGGTCGTCAGCTGCGCAGGTCGACGTCGATGCGCACCGCGTCGGCCACCTCGGCAGCCGTCGGTTCGTCGAGGACCACCGGCAGCCGACCCTGGGTCTCGCGCCGGCGCTGGATGGCCGCGGCGACCAGCCCCGCAAACAGGGGGTGGGCACGGTTGGGCCGCGACTTGAACTCCGGGTGGGCCTGGGTGGCGACGAACCAGGGGTGGTCGGGCAGCTCGATGTACTCCACGAGCCGCTCGTCCGGGGACAGGCCGCTGAACACGAGCCCGTGGCTCGACAATGCCTCGCGGTACTTGTTGTTGACCTCGAACCGGTGCCGGTGCCGCTCGTAGACGACCGGCTCGTCGCCGTACGCGGCGCGCGTCCGGGTCCCTTCCAGCAGCTTCGCCGGGTACGACCCGAGCCGCATGGTGCCGCCCTTGTCGGTCACGTCCCGCTGGTCGGGCATCAGGTCGATCACGGGGTCCGGGGTCGTGGGCGCGAACTCGGCCGAGTTGGCCTCCTCCAGCCCGACGACGTGGCGGGCGAACTCGATCACGGCCGCGTGCAGCCCGAGGCACAGCCCCAGGTAGGGCAGGCCGTGCTCGCGGGCGTGACGCACCGCCTCGATCTTGCCCTCGAAGCCGCGGTAGCCGAACCCGCCCGGCACCACGATGGCGTCACAGTCATGGAGGATGGACCCGACCGTGTCGGCTGTGATGTCGTCCGAGGTGATCCAGCGGATGTCGACGGCCACCCCGTGCTTCATGCCGCCGTGGCGGAGCGCCTCGGCGACCGACAGGTAGGCGTCGGGAAGGTCCACGTACTTGCCGACGAGCGCGACGGTCACGGACTCGCGCGGCTCGGTCGCGCGGGCGACCATGTCGCGCCACTCGTCGAGGTCGGGATCGACGTCGGGCAGACCCAGCCGGCTGGCGACAACCCGGTCCAGGCCTTCGTCGTGCATCGCCAACGGGACGGCGTACAGCGACTCCGAGTCGACGGCCGCGATCACCGCCTCGATCTCGACGTCGCACTGGAGGGCCACCTTGCGCCGAAGCGGCAGGTCCAGTTCGCGGTCGGCCCGCAACACGAGCACGTCGGGCTGGATGCCGATCGAGCGGATCTCCCGCACCGAGTGCTGGGCGGGCTTCGTCTTGAGCTCACCGGAGGCGGCGATCCAGGGCACGAGCGCAACGTGGACATAACAGATGCGTTCGCGGCCGACATCGAGGCGCAGCTGCCGAATCGCCTCCAGGAACGGCAGGCCCTCGATGTCGCCGACCGTGCCGCCGACCTCGACGATCACGACGTCGTTGTCGTCCGCCACCGCGAGGATGCGTTCCTTGATCTCGTTGGTGATGTGGGGCACGACCTGGACGGTCTTGCCCAGGTAGTCGCCGCGACGTTCCTTGTCGATCACCGACGACCACACCTGGCCCGACGACACCGACGAGCTGCGCAGCAGGTTCTCGTCAACGAACCGCTCGTAGTGGCCCAGGTCGAGGTCGGTCTCGCCGCCGTCGTCGGTGACGAACACCTCGCCGTGCTCGAACGGGTTCATCGTGCCGGGGTCCACGTTGATGTACGGATCGAGCTTCTGGAGGGAGACCTTCAGGCCCCGTTCCTTGAGCAGGCGGCCCAGCGACGCAGCCGTGATCCCCTTGCCGAGGGCGGAGGAGACGCCGCCCGTGACGAAGACGAACCGGGTGGGGGGTTCGCGGTCGGCGTGTCGTCGAGGTGGGAAGGGAGCGGGTCCAGCGGTGCGGTCGATGTCCTGCTCGCCCATGCTGCCTCCTGGCCGGACCTGCCCGGGCCGCCAAGAGCAGCCCATCGGACAGTACCGGGCCACCCCCAGTCGAGCCAACGAACCCCGTCGGCCGGTGCCTCGCCGCGGGCCAACTGCGGCGCCGGTCACTCAGGCGCGCTTGACCTCGACGTGGACGTGCGGCCAGGGGCCGTCGGGGAGGTGACGGTCGACCTGCGAGTGGAACGGGAACCTGTTGGCCGTGCCGGCGATCGGTGACTCACCGGCGACCAGCTCGTCGCCGACGTTGACCTGGACGTCCGCGACGTGGATCAGCACGATGCGAAGTTCGGGGCGTCCCGCCGGGGCGATCTCGATGCGGGTGTCCGCATACCGCCCATACAGCGAGTACGGACGAACCTCGACGACGGTGCCGCTGACGGGCGACCGGACCGTCTCGTCGTCGCGCAGGACCAGGTCGACGGCCGTCGTCGCGTCGTGGGTCCGGCCGCGGCTGGCCTGGATGTCATACACCGGCCCGGGGGTGACGCCGGGGTCGGTGTACTTCGTCGTGTTGAAGTTGTTCCGCAGCCGCCCGGTCGGCTTGATCGCCAGCGCGTCGTCGAAGGATGCCTCGTGATAGGCGACGAGGAGGGTGGCGCCCGACGGACTCCACAGCTCGAGCCCGTCGACCGTGGCAAACACCACCGGGTCGCCCGACGGGACGACGGCGAGCTCGTCGGCGACGCCGCCCTGCTGGGTCCCGTCCTGCTCCTGGGCCTTGGCCGCTGGGGTCACGTCGGTGCCACCCGTGAACCATCCGACCAGCAGGACGAACAGGACCATCCCGAGCCCGGCGAGCAGGACGCGTCGTCCCTTGTGCCGTGGGAGGCGCAACCCACCGCCACGCAGGCGGATCGGTTGGGGGCCCAGGTCGAGCGACATGCCGCAGACGTTACTCAGCGCGCATGCGTGCGCTTGCCAGGCGAGCCCGTGCGTCCTCCAGCAGCTCGACCGCGTGCGCCAAACCCGCGTTGCTGTCGGCACCGCCGATCATCCTGGCCAGCTCCGCCGGCCGTTCGTCCTCGGACAGCAATCGTGTGCGCGTGACGGTGCGTCTGTCCGTGACCTGCTTGGTGACGACGTGGTGGACGTCGGCGTGGGCAGCGACCTGGGCCAGGTGGGTCACGCAGAGCACCTGCCGGTCCGCTCGGGCGTGCGCGAGGACGGCCAGGGCGGCTCCGACGGCCTTGGCGGTCTCGCCGCCGATGCCGGCGTCGACTTCGTCGAACACGAGCGTGGAGGTCTCGTCAGCGTCGGCCAGGGCCGTCTCGATCGCCAGGGCCACGCGGCTTTGCTCGCCGCCCGAGGCGCCCTTGGCCAGCGTCACCGGTGGCTCGCCGGGGTTGACGGCCACCGTGAAGGTCACCTCGTGGCCGCCATCGCGCGCGGCCCCACCATCGGCCAGGGCCACCTCGAAGACCGCGTGTGGCATCCCCAACGGGCCCAGCCGCTCCATCACCTCGGGGACCAGCCGGCTGCGAGCCTCTGTCCGTCCGGCGAGGAGCACGGCGGCGGAGGCGGCCAGCTCCACGTCGAGCGTCGCAACGCGGTCGTCCAGCTGCCGGATCCGGTCGTCGTGCCCGTCGATCTCGGCGAGGCGTTCGCGCGCCTCGTCCGCGTGCGCGAGCACGGCCGCCAGGTCCTCTCCGAACTTGCGGCGCAACCCGTCGAGGATTCGCAGCCGCTCCCGGGTGCGGTCCAGCTCGGCCGGATCCACGTCGGCGTCGTCCGCCGCATCACGCAGGTCCCGGGCGAGCTCGGCGGCATCCTCGGTCAACCTGATGGCCCGGTCGGCGAGCTGATCCAGCGCCCCGGTCGACGGCAACGATCGCAGTGCGGCCACCGCGACGCCCAGGGGTTCGGCGGCACCCTCCTCCCCCATTGCGGCGGCGGCCTCGGCCAGGGCCTGCTGGACCTCCTCACCCGCCTCCAGGACCACGAGCCGATCGGCCAGGGCCTCGTCGGTGTCCACGTCGATGGCGGCGGCGTCGATTTCGTCCAACTCGTGCCGGAGCTGGTCCGCCAGCCGCAACCGGACGCGCTCGTCTCCGGCGATCACCTCCCGTTCCGCGACCGCTGACGCACGCTCGTCGAACCTGGCGTGGTGCGCGGCGAGCTGTGCCAGGTGCCCGGGGCCGGCGAACCGATCCAGCAGGCCACGCTGCACGGCGGGGTCGGCCAGGCGCAGGTGCTCGTGCTGCCCGTGGATCTCGATGCGCCCGGCTGCCCACTCCCGCAGGTCGCCCACCGTCCCCATCCCGTCGTTGACCCGGATCCGGTTGCCGGAGCCGGTGAGCCGGCGCGACACGACCTGCTGTCCGTCCTCGCCGTCGACGAGCGCTTCGATGGTGGCGGCGTCGGCGCCGTCACGGAGGAGGCTGGAGTCACCGCGGGCACCGCAGAGCAGCGACAGCCCCGTGACGATCAGGGTCTTGCCTGCCCCCGTTTCGCCGGTGATGACGGTGAGCCCGTCGGCGAGCTCGATCGTCACGTCGTCGATCACGCCCAGGCCCTGGACCCGGAGTTCGCTCAACATCGGGGCGCTGCCTGCGGCTCCTGCCCGGCGTACCTCGCTCGATCGCGCTCTGCCATCAGCGCAGGCCGAACTTCCGCCGGACGAGCGCGATGAAGTCGAGGTCGCCCAGCTGCACCATTCGGACCGGGCGGCCACCAGCCGTGGCCGTGACCGACCCGCCCGGCGGAAGCATGACCGGGTCGCGTCCGTCGCACGAGACCACGGCCGGTTCCTGGTCGTCGGGCACCTCGATGCGGACCACCTCGTCAGGTCCGGCGAGCAGCGCCCGGTCGAACAGGGAGTGCGGGGCCACCGGGACGACGAGCGTGCCTGCAACGTTGGGCGACAGGATCGGACCGCCGGCGCTCAGGGCGTATGCGGTCGAGCCGGTGGCGGTGGCCAGGACCATGGCATCCGCCGGAAACTGGGCGAAATGCGTGTCCCCGATGATCACGTCCAGCCGCAACAGCCGCTGCCGGGCCGACTTCTCGACCGAGACGTCGTTGAGGCCCCAGGTGCTCGCAAGCACCTGGCCGTCGGGACCGCGAACCACGCACTCGATGGTCGCGCGATCCTCGACCTGCCAGTCACCGGCCAGGATCCGGTCGACTGCACCGTCGAGCTGGTCCTCCTCGAGCTCGGCGAGGAAGCCCAACCGGCCAAGGTTGACCCCGAGCACCGGGACGTCGAGGTCGCGGCACAGGTGGGCGGCACGAAGGAACGTGCCGTCCCCGCCGAACGAGATGACCAGGTCGGCTCCGGCACCGACCTCGTCGACCGGGACCTGCCTGTCGGCGAGGGCATCCAGTGCGGCGTCCTCGGCCGCGACGCGGACGGTCGCGCCACCGGTCTCGAACGCGGTGGCAGCACGGCTGGCGACCTCGATCGAGCGCGGGCGATCGGGGTGGACGACCAGTCCGATCTTCACGCATCCCTCACTTGCTCGCCACGCTCGACGGCAGCGGCCACGAGCGCGGCGACGTCGCTCGTCGCGTCAGCCGGTCGGTGGAGCCACACGGGAAACTCCACGTTGCCGGCCGGGCCCCGGACCGGTGACGCGATGGCCCCGCGCGGCGACCAACCTAGTTCGGTTGCGGCGGCGATCACGTCGGTGATCGCGGTCGTCCACAGGCTCGGCTCGCGCACGACCCCGCCCTTCCCGACCGCGTTCCTGCCAACCTCGAACTGGGGCTTGACGAGCACGATCGCGTCCGAGGTGGCCGTGACGAGGCTCGTCAAGGCCGCAAGCACCGTTCGCAACGAGATGAAGGAGAGGTCGGCGACGACGAGGCCGACCGGGCCGTTGGGAAGCTGGGCGACCTCGAGGTGGCGGACGTTGGTCCGTTCCATGACCGTGACGCGCGGGTCGGTGCGCAGGGCCTCTGCCAGTTGGCCGTACCCGACGTCGACGGACGTCACGTGTGTGGCGCCCCGGACCAGCAGCACGTCCGTGAAGCCGCCGGTGCTGGCCCCCGCGTCGAGGCACTGTCGTCCCGCCGGGTCGACCTCGAAGGCATCGAGGGCGGCCAGCAGCTTGTGCGCGCCACGGCTGGCCCATGCGTCGCCGAGCGGCTGGACGACCACGGCCTGCGCGGGGCTGACCTGGTGGGCGGCCTTGCTGGTGGGTGCACCATCGACGAGCACCCGGCCTTCGGCGATGGCACGCCGGGCCTGCTCGCGGGTGACAACGAGCCCGCGCCGGGTCAGCTCGACGTCGAGCCGTCGCCGGGTGGCCATTCGTCAGTCGAGGTCGTCAAGATCGCCGAGGTCGTGCGTCAACGATTCGTCGACGGCCGCGAAGATCCGCGCGTGTTCCTCGACCGGCTCGAGTTCGAGCGAACCCAGGAGGGCCTCAGCGCCGTCGCGATCGATCGGTTGAGGTTCGGAGGCCGGTTGAGGTTCGGATGCCGGCTGGGTCCCCGGGATGACCGTTGCCAGGGCAGGTGGCGCGTCGACGCCGACGGGCTGCTCTTCCACGCGCGATGCTCCGGATCTCGTGGCGATCAGGCTACGGCGGCGGGCGTCACGACCGGGGGATGCGATAGCGAACCAGCACGTCGTTGTCGTGACGAACCGCCGACAGCAGCTCGAGGTCGAGTTCGGGCAGTGGATCCGAAAGCAGGCGCCGCTGGCCACCGACGATCGAAGGCGCGATCGTCAGGAACAGCTCGTCGACCACCCCGGCTTCCAGGAACCAGCGCGCCAACGTCGGCCCACCCTCGCACAGGATGCGGCCAAGCCCGAGGCCGGCCAACGACGCCAGGACGTCCGCTGGTCGGACGGGCTCGTCGAGGAGGACGACCTCGGCGTTCGGATCGTCCCGGAGGTCGCCGTTGCTGGTCAGCAGGATCGGCGGCGCGCCGTCCCCGCGGAGCCGAGCCGTGTCGACGCCGCTGTTGGTGAGCACGGCAAGCCGCGGGACAGCAGACAGGCCCTTGGCGAGCCGGTGCTGGGCGCGCTCCGGGTCGGTGCGGACGGGTCCGTAGTTTTCGTGACGGACGGTCGTGCCCCCCGCGACGATGACATCGGCGGCGTCACGGACGCGCCGCATCGAGACCGTGTCGGCTTCACCGCCCAGGCTGCCGCTGCGGCCGTCCGGGCCGGTCGCGGCGCCATTGAGCGATGTGACGAGTTGCAGGGTCAGGCCGGGCCGCGACTGGTCGCCGACCAACACCAGGTCCGTGTACAGCTGATCGAGCTTGTCGTCGTTCACACCGAGTTGCCTTCGTTGCCTTCGAGGTGGCCGCCTGCGGCGTCGGCCCGGAGCCCGCCGTTGACCCGGGGCAGGCGGCGCATGAGGGCTCGGCCGCCTGATGCGGCCTGGCCGACGGGTTCCCAGGCGACCGCGCCGACGATGCGCCTGTCAGGGTCCACGGCGACCAGCGTCCGATCGATTCGTGCCGCGGCGCCGGCGGCGTCGAAATGCTCGGCATCCAGCAGCTGCTCGATGGCCGGCAGCTCATCCCGCGAAGCCGGGCGAACCACCGGCGGCTCGGGCCCATCCAGCTGGCCGAGGTCCCTCACGACCCACGCCTGGGGCGTGCGGGTCGCGTTGTTGGTCACGAGCACGAACGAGACCTCGTTGCGCCGGGCACCCTTGAGGAAGGCCACCGCCTCGCGGACGGGTTCCGTGCCGCGTACCACGACACCGTCCAGATCGATGACCAGGCCGGCGTAGCGCTTGACGAGACTCAGGTCGTGTCCGGGGGTTGTGGAGCGCAGCAGGCTACCCCTGCCGGACACGGTCCCCGAGGCCGTCGCCGGAGCCGTCGTGGCGGCTCGAGGCCGTTCCGGGACGCTCTCCTACGATGCCCGCATGGTGGCTGCCAACCCGGATTCCGACGCGCCCGTCCCGCCGATCCAGACCCACGACGATGGCGTCGTCGCCATCGACACGATGACCGGGTCCATGACGAGCGTCACGGCCGGCTACCTGCTGGCTGCTCCGAGGCCGGCGCTGATCGAGTGCGGGCCCGCCCGGACGATCGACCACCTCCTGTCCGGCTTGCGCAGCCTGGGGATGGATCCCGATGACCTCGCCTTCGTGGTGCTCACCCACATCCACCTCGACCATGCGGGCGGAGCGGGGAACGTCGCCGAGGCCTTCCCGAACGCGACGGTGGTCGTCTCGGACATGGGCGCCCGGCACATGCACGATCCGAGCCGGCTCAACGCGTCTGCGAAGCAGGTGTACGGGGACCTGTACGAGCCGGTCTACGGGGACTGCACGCCGATCGACCAGGGCCGCCTGCTGGCCGTGGCCGATGGCGACGAGATCGACCTTGGGGGTGGTCGGACGCTGACGGCGATGTACACGCCAGGGCACGCCAAGCACCACATCGGCCTGTTGGACTCCGACACCGGGGCGCTGTTTTCGGGCGACTCGGTGGGTGTGAAGCTGCCAGGCATGAAATGGCTGCGTCCCGCCACGCCACCGGCGGACTTCCACCTCGAAGCCGCCCTCCACAGCATCGAGCGGTACCGGCAGGCCGAACCGAGCCGCGTGTACCTGGCGCACTACGGGCCGGTCGATCCCCCCGCTGACGCGCTGGCAGAAGCCGACGAGCGCCTGCGGTTGTGGGCAGCGACGGCGGAGGCTGCCTGGCACGAGTCGACTGAGCTCGACCACGTTGCCGAGACACTGCGGGCGCGGTTCGAGAGCGAGATCGACGCGTCGTCGGTCGCCGATGACCCCGACGCGGTTGGCCGCCTCGAGCTGTTGAGCGGGATCCGCTCGAATGCTGCCGGACTCGTCCGCTACTTCACCCGTCGCGACGAGGGGACTCTCACCGAGGTCGGCTGAAGCTCAGCGACCGGCTCGCTCCGTCACGTCGAGCCACCCCGGCAGCTCGTCGGCCAGCCGGTTGAAGATCCCGTTGGCGCGATCCGTCTCCCCCGCGCGTTCGAGCAGGTCCGCCAACAGGTAGTCCAGCCGCGCCCGCGGCTCCTGGCCCATGCGCTCGCGGTCGAGCTGCTGGTTTGCCTGTCGAAGGACGGCGAGCGAACCGGCGACGTCGGCGTCGTCCGCCAGGGCTCCCGCCCACACCAGCCATGACTCGACCCGAACGTCGTCGTGGAGGGTTTGGTCCTCCGTGGCCTCGACCAGCAGCGGTCGGTAGACGTCCAGCGACGCACCCGTCGCGCGGCGCGCGTCGGCGAGCACGTGGTTGTGGTCGTTGCGGCCGCTCATGCGCTTGTACGCGGCGAGCTCGGACACGGCCTGTTCCCACTCGCCTGCCAGGTACAGGGCGACGCCGAGGGTCTCGCGGACGGTGGGCGAGCGCGGGCACCGGTCCTTTGCCCACAGCAGCAGTGGAATCGCTCGTTCGGTCGCGTCGAGGTCGATGGACGAGGCCCCGATGGCGAGTGCCTCGAGGATGTCGCGGGCCGCGGCCTCGGACCGAACCAGCTTGTCGATCTCGTTGCGCACGTTCTTGGGCAGCTGGGGAATGGGACCGTCCCAGTCGTGGGGAGGCATCGGCCCGGACGCGCGCGCCGGGTCGCGCCGGACGTTGGGGACACGGGGCGGCCCCGACGGACGGTCTTCCTGCGAACGCCCGCGATCGGGACGGCGGGCGTCGCGCGGGCCCCGACGGTCGTCGCGCGGCCCCCGACGGTCGTCGCGTGGGCCACGACGGTCGTCGCGTGGGCCGCGGCGGGCGTCGCGCGGGCCGCGGTGTCGGGAGGGTCGTCGGTCGTTGGGCATGGCGATGTCCTGGCGCTGATGGGCGCAAACGCCGATGAGCCGCCCGGAGGCGGCTCATCGAAGAAGGATCCCGCGGCGACCTACTCTCCCACCGGGTTGCCCCGGCAGTACCATCGGCGCTGGAGGGCTTAACTTCCGGGTTCGGAATGTGACCGGGTGTGTCCCCTCCGCAAGGGCCACGGAACATCTCTTGAGTTTTCCGGGCGCCAACCTGTCGGAACAGGTCGTCGATCCACGGAACTCCACAGCGAGCGCGAGCGCGAACGGCAAGCCCTCGGGCAATTAGTACCGGTCAGCTGCACGTGTTGCCACGCTTCCACTTCCGGCCTATCAACCCAGTCGTCTACTGGGGCCCTTACCTCCTCGAGGGAGTGGGTGATCTCATCTCCAGGTGGGCTTCGCGCTTAGATGCCTTCAGCGCTTATCCACTCCGTACGTCGCAAACCGGCCGTGCTCTTGGCAGAACAACCGGCACACGAGAGGTACGTCCACCCCGGTCCTCTCGTACTAGGGGCAGCTCCTGTCAAATCACCAACGCGCGTAGCGGATAGGGACCGAACTGTCTCACGACGTTCTGAACCCAGCTCGCGTACCGCTTTAACGGGCGAACAGCCCGACCCTTGGGACCTGCTCCAGCCCCAGGATGCGATGAGCCGACATCGAGGTGCCAAACTCTCCCGTCGATATGGACTCTTGGGGAGAATCAGCCTGTTATCCCCGGGGTACCTTTTATCCGTTGAGCGACGGCGCTTCCACATGCCACCGTCGGATCACTAAGCCCTACTTTCGTACCTGCTCGAGCTGTCACTCTCGCAGTCAAGCTCTCTTGTGCCTTTACACTCGTCGTCTGATTGCCGACCAGACTGAGAGAACCTTTGGGCGCCTCCGTTACTCTTTGGGAGGCAACCGCCCCAGTTAAACTGCCTGCCAGGCACTGTCCCTGGTCCGGATAACGGACCGAGGTTAGGAACTCCGAACGTCAAGGGTGGTATTCCAAGGGTGACTCCACGTGAACTGGCGTCCACGCTTCAAAGTCTCCCACCTATCCTGCACATGACGTCCCAAGCTCCAATACCAAGCTACAGTAAAGGTCCCGGGGTCTTTCCGTCCTGCTACGCGTAGCGAGCATCTTTACTCGCAATGCAATTTCGCCGAGTCTCCGGTTGAGACAGTGCCCAAGTCGTTACGCCATTCGTGCAGGTCGGAACTTACCCGACAAGGAATTTCGCTACCTTAGGCGAACCTTTGTTACTCGCTTTCCGTCATGGATTGACGGTCAAGCGGGCCAGATCATTTCTGTCTGGCTCCCCATGTCGCCATGGGGGTCGGACTGGATCTTCACCGAACCGATGAGTCGGCTCGGGCCTGGCGTACAGTCTCTGAGGATCCGTTGAGGACTTCTTCGATCGGTCGTGCGCGCTGCTTACCCGACAGATTCATGGAGTAGGCACGTCGCACGAGTCGGTCGAATCCCTTCCACGTGAAATGATCACCTCGCTCGAGGGAGCGTGTGATCTCCGCGAAGCTCGTGAAGTCGGCCGACTTCACGAGCAGTGGGTGTTGCTCGAAGAACGGGATCACGATTTCGAGGAGGTCTTGCCGTCGCTGGACCGTGAAGGTCAGGACGCGTGAGTTCGGCCCTTTCGGGCGAATCCTGCCGCAACCGAAGAAGTCGCGGATCTCCTCGAGCACATCTGCGTGATCCTCGTGCTGGTAGGCGTGGAAACTCGGGTTCAGCTGCCATCCAAATGATCCCGCTGCATACCGCTAGTTGCGGTGCAGTGAGACCGAGAAGCAGCCTTCCCCGTCAATGAATCCGACGACCCACCACGGATCGAGCACAGTCCTCGCTGTTTCCTGCTGATTGTCCCCACTTGTCACATTGTCACCGTTCTGAGATCTCCACCCACGCTACTTCTGGGGTGTGACATCGGAACTGGTAGTGCAAGATGCACGGGATGTTCCAGCATACAGCCAGGTTTTGTAACGGCCCTGTTGGTAGTAACGCAAACCGTTATAGTTACGGCCGCCGTTTACTGGCGCTTGGCTTCAAAGCTTTGTTCCGAAGAACTAACCTCTCCGCTTAACGTTCCAGCACCGGGCAGGCGTCACAGCGTATACATCCACTTGCGTGTTGGCACGCTGCTGTGTTTTTGGTAAACAGTCGCTTGGGCCTGGTCACTGCAACCCCTCACAGCTCAGGGAGCAAGTCCCATCACCATTCGGGGCGCCCCTTCTCCCAAAGTTACGGGGCTAATTTGCCTAGTTCCTTAACCGGAGTTCACTCGATCGCCTCGGTATTCTCTACCTGACCACCTGTGTCGGTTTGGGGTACGGGTACCCACATCTCTCCCTAGAAGCTTTTCTTGGAAGCATGGCATCAGTGACTTCGTCATAGGACTCGGCGTCGTGTCTCAGCCTTGATGAGGTCCGGATTTACCTGGCCCTCGGCCTACGCACTTGCCCCGGGTCAACCAACGCCCGGGCTCACCTAGCCTTCTCCGTCACTCCATCGGTTGCCTACTGACTGCGGGGTCGACCGTCCGTAGACGGCCTTAGCACACAGCGTTCGGCACGAACGAGATGTCGGTAGTACTGGAATATCAACCAGTTGTCCATCGACTACGCCTGTCGGCCTCGTCTTAGGTCCCGACTTACCCTGGGCGGATGAACCTTCCCCAGGAACCCTTGGTCATTCGGCGGGGGAGTTCCTCCCTCCCCTTTCGCTACTCATGCCAACATTCTCACTCGACTCGCCTCCACGGCTCGGTTACCCGGCCGCTTTACTGGCGTTTCGACGCTCTCCTACCGCTCCAGCACCCCTTTCGGGTTGCGCTGAAACCTGCAGCTTCGGCGGATGACTTAGCCCCGTTACATCTTCGGCGCGAGACCACTCGACCAGTGAGCTGTTACGCACTCTTTCAAGGGTGGCTGCTTCTAAGCCAACCTCCTGGCTGTCTGGGCGATCTCACATCCTTTGCCACTTAGTCATCACTTAGGGGCCTTAGCTGGCAGTCTGGGCTGTTTCCCTTTCGAACACGGAGCTTATCCCCCGCATTCTCACTGCCGCGCTCTCACTTGTTGGTATTCGGAGTTTGCCTGAGTTCGGTAAGCTTTTGGGCCCCCTAGCCCAAGCAGTGCTCTACCCCCAACAAGAAACGCGCGACGCTGCACCTAAATGCATTTCGGAGAGAACCAGCTATCACCAAGTTTGATTGGCCTTTCACCCCTATCCACAGCTCATCCGAGCAGTTTTCAACCTACAACGGTTCGGTCCTCCACG